>Ga0187782_10002907_pt1 | contig 12743 bp, 10 predicted proteins | sample 0715_SJ02_MP15_2_FD_132454 | JGI IMG/M metagenome (GOLD analysis project Ga0187782, IMG submission 132454) | Tropical peat soil microbial communities from peatlands in Department of Meta, Colombia - 0715_SJ02_MP15_20_MG | ecosystem: Environmental > Terrestrial > Soil > Wetlands > Peat | place...
GCGGCAGAATTGCTATGTTGGCGAGGGGGCTCGATTATGCAGCCGGCCTCTCAGCAATTCTTTCGGCGACTCTGGCTTCGGCAATCCTGCGAATGAGGCGCTCCGTCCGCTCTACCAAGGCGAGCTTATCGGCGAGAGCACTTTCGAGCAGCACCCCAACCCCAAAATGACCCGACAGGTCAGCGGCTGCGATTAGCGCTTTGTACTCAGCGATGCGAAGGTGAATCAGGCGGTTGATCTTCGCGAGGATGAAGAGGCGTCGAGCCGTTGGGTTCTGGATCTCGGCAAGCTCCTTGCGGAAGTCCTCGGCAAAGACATCCCAAAGGCGTCCCGTGAGTTTTGCCGGCTGCTCGCCCATAAGTTTGAAGCACTGATCGATGGTGGCGAGAGTTTTTTGATTGACAAACGCACGCGCCTCGAGCGCCTGTTTGATGTCCGGGTCTTGCGCTGCCTGGCTAATCTCTTCCAAGATTTTTGACGACCGCTCGGCGCCCTGCCTCAGATCGCTGAGCATAAGCACGAACAGTTCTTTTGGGCTTTTGATTGGCATGATTCATTCTCCTTGTGAGTTTCTTGTCACCCAAATTTGGGCGGTTATGAATTTGGTTTGCTGTAGTGGCGTTGTGTAAAGTCAGTAGAACAATATTCATTGCTGCGGAGAACTGTCAGAACTACCAGAGCATACCCTTGAAGATCATTGGCAATTTTCATCGCTTGCGAGAAGACGCGACCTGATTCGTGTGCAAGAGCGCACCGCCGATGCGCAGAATTGGCGGCATTTTCACCCATGGGTGAAACAAAAATTACGGGAAGATCGTCAATCAGCGGAGGGCGGACGTAGTTTTCGATTCGAAGCAGGGAAAATTCCAGGGACAGTGATGGACGGTGGCAGCGAACATGGTGAGGGCATGGTCAGGCAAGCGCAGCGGATAAAGTCTTTTCGCGGAACGGTGCGGAATGCGGGTTCTTTACTCCGGCTGCCCGCTCGTCGAGGAGAACATCGGGACAGCGATTCCCATTATGAATGAGACCCATATTGCGAACGCAGGCCATGGCACTGGGTGGGGAACATTTACGATGTGCAAGCTTGTTCTGCCGGGTGCGAGATATCGAGACGCTGACCTTTTCCCTTACTTCCCAGCCGCCGCAGCTACCCACACATTGTCAGGGGCCAGAATCTCGGAATTGGAGAGTTCGGTTTCCACCTTGACGCGTTGCAGACCGCCCTTGCCTTTCGGCACAGCTAGGAAGACCAAGTAGTATTGACTGGATAACAGCTTCTGCAAGCGATCGAGGTAAGGCTTAAAGCTGACTGCCTGAGACGTGCCGAGAGAAAAGCACTCCCCGCCAGTTTCCTCTGCAATCTTGGTGAGTCCGGACAAGCCAAGCTGCAAGTCCCAGGAGCTTCGGCCCACCCGTCCGACCCCCACGGCGTATATGGAATGAACTAAGACGTTGTACCGTTGGCTGATCTCGCTGGCCGAGGTCGCATCGACGCTGATCGTCGGCATACTATGATAAACAGTCCCAAAGCTAGGTCCGAGGCGGGAAGGCTGTGGGTTTTCACCGCGCAGCCGATCAATTCCGTCTGTGACCATCAGCACTTCGCGCCGCACATTCTGTTGAGTCCATCCCTTCACCAGGCTGATCAGCGACAGGTACGGGCTGTCCATGGTCGACAAATTACCCCGGGGCAGGCGTACTGCCTTGACGGCGAGATCGTGGTCGGAGGTGAAATTTTGAACAACGTTAACGGTTGCGTTCGACATATAGCCGATACCGATGACCGTCGATGACGGCTGAGCGTTGATGAAATCCTTGATGTCACTGAGACTGTTCCCGACAGAGGTGTTGAGCGTGTCGTCAATCAAGATCATCAGCTGCAGTGCGGCGTTTTCGCCTTGGGCGGGAATTAATTGTCTGACCTGAAGGAAATTCTTGCCTTGTTTCACCTTCACGTCTTCCTTTTGTAGCGACGGGAGTTCTTTGTCCTCCTGCAAGGCCGCATCCGTGATCACCATATGAACCTGAGCCACGTTCGGGGTGGCGTTTTGTTGTGATTGCGCACTCTGCGCCTTCAGTAACAATGGACTTATCACAGCCAACAGCGTCAGCATGGTTTTCAAGTTTTTCATGTTGTTCTCGCTCGCAAAGGCTGAGTAACCGCGTCCAGGATTCGTTCTCCGCTGCGACCGTAGAAGTCAACGGCTCCTCTCGCAGACGACTCCTTGCGCACGACAGAGTAGACTGCGCGATGGCTGGCTCGTACACAACTGGCAGATTTTACAGGGCAACCTCGTCCGTCGCAACGGAATGGGACAATCCAGAATGGACCAATCCTCGTCATAGTTTGAACCATGATTAGTTTGGCGCTGCGCGCTCAAACCTTCGACATGCCAATGAATTTGAAGGCAGTGACCACCTGCCCGGTCTGACCGACCGTCCGCCTCCAATATAAGGCTGGGATGGAAATCGCCAGGGTCGAAAAGCTGCTGCAGTTACCGTTACTTGTCACAGTGACTTTAAGTCTGCCTCTCGCACTCGATGAGGGCTCACGTCATGACTGCGGCCCACGCCGCTGACGGTGCCTGGGATTGTTCTTGTCTTATTCACTTAGATTGACCGGGATTCCAGTAAATCTGGAATCGGGGTTAGAGCTCGTACAACGACGCAGCCAGCCGCTTCAGCCCTCGATCGCGAGCGACAATATCTAGATGAAGCGAAGTCCAGTCTGCCAGCAGTAGGCCTTCGTTCCCCTCGCCATTGTAGGTTTTCAGGTAGCCGCCGCAAGCCTGGCAACAGTCGATCCGCAGGCCACCCTCTCCTTCGATGGCCACGATCGCCAGTCGGTGATCATCCTGGTTTTGGCAAAACGGGCATCCGGTTCGCCGGTACCGCCAACGTGTGCCGCAACGGCCGCAAGAGAGTAATCGTAAGCGTTCAGGATCGATCCCGACCAACTGCGCCATCGCGGGCGGTGCACCACACGTGGGACAGTAACTGCGCAGCCAGCGCTCTTCATCGCGCCACCGGCTGAAGGCGCCCACCACCGGGCGGAGGTAATGGGCCAGAGCGGTCCAGCCGAGGTAATGAAGCAGCCCAGGATGGGTGGGCGAGTAGGGATCTTCATCGAGGAGCCAGGCGACCGCACGGCGCGGCGAATCCGGGTCACAATGCAGTTCGGCAGCCAGGGCCCGGGTCTCCTCCGCCAAATTTCCCGGCAGCGTCCTCGAGGCCAACCTCTCCACCAGAGAGCTGACAATCCCCTCCGCATGACCTCGGTCCAATGCAACCCTTGCGCTTTGCAACAGGGGTACCCCCGCGTGAAAGTCGCCGCTATAGTCATCCCAATGTGGGATCAAAGCACTGGGAATGGCGACCTCCCTAGCCGCCGCATGGACCAGCGCGTCGAAATCGGCTACGGGTTGAAGGTAAGGATGCCTCGCCAGCCAAACATCTTGAGTCATGGGATCAATCGCCTTGTCCGACCGGTTCTTTGGGAAGCAGTGGCATGAGTCGCGCACCGAGACCGAACAGGAAGATGGTCGCAGCGATGAGGCCTACCGAGATACCCCACTCGAAAATGGTGGGAGAGTAAGTCTCCGGTGCGACCTGCGGCATGGGGCCTTTCAGGTGCATGGCCCAGAGAACTACGTTCGCGCGGTTGAAAACCACACCGATCGTGGCGAGCAGTGCCCCAACGAACAGCACCCCAGGACGGGTGCGCTGTTCTGCACGGGAAAGCAGTGCCAAAGGAAGAAGGCCGCCAAGGATGATCTCGGTGGTGAAGAGCCCACCCAGTCTCCCAGAAAAGGCGTCGGAAAGCTGGCCTCGAAGCACCATGTCGGCAAGTCGGAAGAGCAGGTAGACCAACAGTGACCAGAACGTGATCTTACCCATCGCTGCCAGCTGTTCGACGCGCAGCCGCCGGCTCCACGCCTTCGCAATCCACATCTCGACCACGGTGACAAGACCGGTGCCGGCCGCGATCGAGGACAGGAAGAACGAGACAGGCATCACAGCGGACCACCACTGCGGTCCTAGCTTATCGGGCATGAGGAGGAACAGCGAGCCCAGAGAACTTTGGTGCATCGTGGAGAGTGTGACCGCGGCGATGGCAAGCATAATCGGCTCGGCCTTCTTGCCCTGGGCACGAAAGGCCCAGGCGAGGAAGGAGAAAAGGGCCGCGGTTATTGTCGTATAGACGAGATTGCGGGAAAGGAGGTAGACGAACAAGGTGAGCGCAAACGCCACGTAAGCGCCGGACCAGCGCCGCCAGATGTCGATGGCCCTGTGGAATCCCCACCACTCAAGCGGAACCGGCAGAAACTCAAGCAGCAGCACCGTGACATAGAGTCCAACACACCAGGACACCTCAAACATTGCTGATTGCTCAGGGGCCTGCAAGCCGAGCTGATAGAAATGCCACGGTAGGCCGAGGTCGGCTACGAGAGTGACGGTAACGAACGAGTAGCTTAATAAGCCCATGAGCACAGCCGAGCGGCCCATGGAATAAAGGTCTTTGCGTTGGAAGACGTAGATAAGGCCGGCAGTGGCAAAGGCACCGGCTGCTACCGCGATCCAGACCAGGTCGAAGACGATCCACAGTCCCCAGGCGTATGTGTCTGACAGATGCGTGCTGCCGCCCAAACCCAAGGCGAACCGGGCGACCAGCGAAATCGCACCGAAGGCCATCAGCGCCAGCAGCACCCAATTGAACGGCGTCATCAGTTTGCTCTGGAGAGGCTCAAACTCCACGTGCGGAGCCGGGTTTTCAGCCGGCGAAGTTCGATACGGTGCGCTGGCTACGGCCGATGCCCTGCGTTTCAAGAAGGCGTAGGCACCACTGAGCAGAGTGCCGACGGCGATCACAGCGGGAGGAACGGCGTGCAGTGCGAACCGCGAAAGCCCCGGATAGGACTTGGTGCCAACGTCGGGAAATCCCAGCTTGTCGAAGGGCACCGAAGACAGATACAACACGCTGGTCCCGCCGGCTTCCTTTTCTCCATAAATGTGATCCACGTATTTGTCGGGATGGTTGGAGATACGGCCGCGGGCCTCCGTCAGCATCTCGTCTCGGGTGCCGAAGCGCAGGCAGTCAGCCGGGCAAGCCTTGACGCAAGCAGGTGTGACAATGTCTTCCCGGTACTGTTTGCTCTCTTCCTCGCCGAGTGCCTGTCCGTTAAAGGCTAGTGGGACCGGCTGATTCGAGCGGTCGGCACAATGTGTGCACTTCTGTATCTTCGGGGCAAGCGAGTCCCATTCCGCCGTGGGTACGCCCCACGGGCAAGCCCAGATACAGTAGCGGCAGCCGATGCACTTATCGGCGTCGTAACCGACCGGCCCGTCTGGCTGCCTGTTCAGCGCTGTCGTCGGGCAGGCGGAGGCGCACGCCGGCTCCAAACAGTGCAGGCAACGCCGCATCGTGAAAAGGTAATGCAGACCCCCGGGTGCCTTCTCGTCGGGCAGTTCGTGGAACGTAATCAGGGTGTAGGTCTGTGCACTGAGGGTGGCCGGATTCTGAAAACCCAGGTTGTAATCCAGCTGAGTTTTTTCCCCTTCGCGATCGTTCCACTGCTTGCAGGCAACTTGGCATGCCCGGCAACCGATGCATCGGGTGATGTCGATCAGCGTCGCTTTGATGGGGATCTGGTTTGTCAGCTCCGTCATGATCTTCTCCCCCGTGGCCCCGAACTCGTTGCGACAGCCTCGTGCGCCTTAACCACGTTCACCAAACACGCCTTCGTCTCTTGCGTCCCAGCCCCCGGATCGACAGCATCGATCGTGAGGTGGTTTACGCTCGGTCCCGTCGAGAGCCCCTGGAAACCCCAGTTGTACGGCATCCACACAATGACCACCTCGTTGCCATCGATCTTGAGCGTCTGCATTCTGGGAGTGACCACGGCCTTAACGATGATCTCGCCGCGCGCCGAGGACACTTTTACCGAGTCCCCGCTCTTGACCGCTAGTTTCCGCCCAAGGACTTCCGGCATTTCAAGCACAGGCTCCGGAGAGATCTCGTTCAACCACGGGATGTTGCGCGTCGAGGAACCACCGCACCAGTGTTCCGCGACAGTCGATGTCATAAGAACGTAGGGGAACTCGGAGACCGTCCCGATCGGCTGCAGGGATTTGATGCGCGGGTACTTGAGCATTGGGTTATGTTTCACCCTCGGGTGCAGAGCGTTCTCCACCGGACTCTCTACGGGTTCATACATTTCCGGCAGGGGACCGTCTTTCGGCACATAGGCCACATCGCGGGGAACTTGCGGGTTCTTCGGGTCTGGATCCTGGTAAACGGCGGCAAACAGCCGCCCGACACCTTCCGGATTCAAGTGAAATGCTCGCTGCCCGTTCGGTGTGTTCGGTCCGTCGGTTAGGACAGGGACGTCCGGCACGTCGTATCCCGCCCAGCGCTTTGCTTTCTCGTCCCACCAGACGATCGGGTCCGAGCCAGGATACGGTTTGCCGTGTCGATCACACGATGCTCGGTTGTAAAGAATGCGCATGTTGTTCGGCCAGGTCCACGCGAACTTCGGATAGAGTCCGAGACCTCCCGGGTCGGTTTGCGAGTCGCGGCGCTTGCTCAGGTTTACCCCGCCGCCGAAAACCCCGGCATAGATCCAGACACCGGCAGAGGTCGAGCCGTCGGGCTGGAGGTCGGCTACTCGGTTGACGAGATCACCCGCCTTCAGGCCGGCACCGGGAAGGTCGCGCAGCGCACGCCCGTTGATCTCGCGGAGCACGTCCTCGGCGCTGGTATAGGTCCAAAAGGACCTCTTGATGATGTCGTTTCTTGGCTCGGCCGAATCTTTAACCAGCTCGCGCACCCGGCGGAATACAAGATCAACGATTTCGCCGTCGGGTTTGGACTCCCCCGGGGGCTTCACCGCCGCGTGCCGCCACTGCACCATGCCGCCCGAGTTGGTGATGGTTCCGTTCTTTTCCATGAAGAACGCGGCAGGCAGCAAGATAACCTCGGTGGAGATAGACTTCGGATCGACGCCGGGGCGACGCCAGAACGTCGCCGTTTCCGTCTCCCAGATCTCTTGAACCACCAGCATCTCGAGCTTCGCCATCGCGTCAAATGTCACTTTCAGGTTGGGCATCGTCACTGCCGGGTTCTGGCCGACGATCCACACCATCTTCATCGTTCCAGCGAGCGCGTCCTCGAAGATCGACATGGTGCTGTAGTCTTTCACGGCGCTTCTTTTCGGCAACCAGGCGTAGGCGAAATCATTCTCGGCAGTAGCGGTATCTCCGTAGAAAGCTTTGAGCGTATTGACCAGGAATTTGCGATCTCCCGTCCCGTTCCTCTTGGTGTACTCCGTAAGGGTCGGCTCGGTATGGGCGGGATAGTTGAGGTAGCCGGGCATATAGTTGTTCAGCACGCCCATGTCGCACGCGCCCTGCACGTTAGGCTCGCCCCGCAGTGCATTGACACCCCCGCCCGGCTTGCCGACATTGCCGAGTAGGAGCTGCAGGATGGTGAATGCGCGGATTCCCTGTACCCCGGTCGTGTGCTGGGTCATGCCCAGCGCATACAGGATGGATCCCGGCCGGTTCTTGGCCATGGTTTCCGCAATCTGCTGGATCTGTGCCGCTGGGATGCCGGTGATACGCTCCCCCATGTCGAGCGTGTACCGCGACACGAACACTTTCAGATGGCCGAATACGCAGTGCTGATCATCGAGGCTCGCGGCGACGCGCGGCTTGCCGTTCCCGTCGAGCTGATAACCCCAGGTCTCGGTGACGTACTTGTGCTTCTCTTCATCGAACCCGCTGAAAAGTCCGTCCTTGAAGTCGAAAGCCGCGTGGCCAAGGAAGAGGGCGTTAGTATGGGTCGTAACGTAGTCCTCGTCGTACAGCTTGTGAACAAGGACGTGGTTGATCATCGTATTAAGAAACGCCGCGTCAGTACCGGGCCGGATGCGCGCGTACATGTCGGCGCCCGCGGATGTCCGGGTGAATCGAGGGTCGACGTGGATGATCTTTGCCCCATTTTCCTGGGCCTTCCTGATCCACTTGTAGGCCATGGGGTGGTTCTCGGCCACATTGCTGCCCTCCACCAGAATGGTCTTCGAATGCTGCAGGTCAATCCAGTGGTTGGTCATCGCCCCCCGCCCGAACGCGGCCCCCAGACCGGGGACCGTAGGGCTGTGTCAAAGTCGCGCCTGGTGCTCGACGAAGGCGAGGCCAAGCAGGCGCGCCGCTTTCTGGAAGAGATAGCACTCCTCGTTGGTGTTCTGGGCGCCGCCCATAAAGGCGATCGCGTCCGTCCGGTTGACCGGAACCTCCTCCTCACCGAGCTTCTCGGTGGCGATCCAGGTCGCGTCGCGTGTCTTGCGGATCTTCTGCGCGATCCGGTCCACCGCGTTTTCCCACGAGATCTCTTCCCAGCGGTCGCTACCCGGCGCCCGGTAAAGCGGCGTTCGAAGCCGGTTCGGCGAGGTGTGCGTCGCAAACATGGATATGCCCTTGACGCACAGCGAGCCGCGGTTCACGACGTGGTCATAGTCGCCTTCCATGGTAATCAGCTTGCCCTCGCGCACCGCTGCGATCCTGCCGCACCCGCAGGAACAGAAGTTGCACGAAGTCGTGAACTCGCTTACGTTCGCTAGCTTTAGCTCTTGGGTGGCGGCCCTCACCTTGGGCAAATCGAGAAGTCCCCCGAGCGCAAGTCCTACGCTGCCGCCCGCGGCTGCTTTCAACCAGTCTCTGCGGCTGACCGCTCGAAGATCTGAGGTGTGTCGATCCAGGCTGGTTTGACCGTGAGACTGTTTTGCCATCCGTCCAGTGTCCATAAGTCGCTCGCCTATTTGGGCAGACGAAATGGCGGCCCATCGAGGTGCTCGGTTGCCACCCGCCTGTAGTGTTGCTAGCTATTTTCCGCCGGCCAGCTTCGAAAAACGATGAGCCGGAAAAATATTTGCCGCACGATACTGCCTAAACCCGGGAACCAAGAACTAGTATTTCTGACAGTATTTGCTCCCAACCACGGTTCTCTACACTCGGCCTGCATTGGATTGGGTAACGAACCGGAGATGGCAAGATCATTCAGCAAGCATCGAATCCTTGCCGTGAGTCATTTGCAATGGAAGAAGCCTCCTGGGGGGCCTCGGGACCGCAGGATCGGATCGCGAACGCCGAGAACGTACCTGTGTTGCCAGGGTAGGCGTTACTTCGAAACGAAGCCATGGAATGTTGAATAAAGGAGAAGGTTGAACATGAACTGGAAGATGGTTGTTGCTTGCGCAGTCCTGGTATTGGGCGGATCCGCGCTCACTTGGGCAGCCGCCGATGGGGCAACCCTTTATAAGGGAAAGTGTGCGGCTTGCCACGGTGCAAACGGTGAAGGCAAGCCGTCGATGAAGGCTCCTGCGCTGAAAGGAACTACGCTAGACGTGGACAAGCTGTCCGAACACATCATGAAAGGCGAGGCGGACAGCAAACCGCCCCATAACAAGGGCATTTCAGGGCTCAGTGATGATCAAGCTAGGGCAATTGCCGAGTACATAAAAAATCTCAAGTAGTCTTAACCTCATTTTGCTCGACGGGCGCGCAGCAGCTGAACACTGCAGCGGTCGAGAGAATGTTGTGCCCGAAGGCATTCTGGCGTTTGCCTACCACTCTACTGTTCATCAGTCCATTGGTGCTATTCGTGAGAAGCAGTAAGCGTCTTTGTGTCCCGCGAAGTCAACCGTTTTGTCTGATGACCTGTCAGCGTTGGCGGGGCCGCCTGGGGTAGGCAGGCGCATTGGTGGGTATCAACATGATTATGACCTGTACTCCATGGCTCATGTTTAAGGTGATGATTCGTCGGAGAATAGAGTCGACTGCACAGGCAGCTTAGCCATGGGCACGCCCGATCACCTTCGCCGGTCCCGCTTTGTCTGGAAGCAAGCTTTTCTGAGCATGGCGTTGTGCTGCGTCACGCTCGCGCAACCAGCGCAGATTCAGGGTCTGATCTCGGCAGGGAAACTCGATGGAATGCGGTGGCCGAATTTCCATGATTATCAGCCTTGGCTCGAAAGGTTTTATCAGCCGGCCGGTTATGCACCGGCTTGGATCCAGGCAAACGCCCCTTCTCCTCAAGCTCTCACGATGATCGAGCTCTTTCGCAACGCCTGGCAAAAGGGATTGGAACCGGAAGACTATGACGCGTCCCGCTGGGAGAATCGCCTCCATGCGCTCGCGGGTTCAATGCCCGATCAGGCTGGTTTCGACGTGTCTTTGACGGTCTGTGCCATGCGCTACATCTCCGATCTGCGCATCGGCCGTATCAATCCGCAACACTTCAAGTTTGGCCTGAGCGTCGACCAGAAAAAGTACGACCTAGCCCAATTCCTTCGTGACCGATTGCTGCCAGCGTCGGACCCATCCGCGGTGCTCGATACCGTGGAACCGCCCTTTGGCGGATATCGGCGCACCGAGCAGGCACTGGTGAGATATGTCCAACTGGCTCGCGAGGACGACGGCGAGAAACTTCCAGTTCCGGCGAAAGCCATTGATCCAGGTCAGAGTTATCCAGGGGTGCCCCGGCTGTCGCGCCTCCTGCATCTGGTCGGCGACCTGTCACCCGAAGCTCAGCCACGCGATCCTCAGATCTATGACGATACCCTGGCGGAGGGAGTGAAGCGGTTCCAACGTCGCCATGGCCTCGACGACGATGGCCGCCTCGGGGCGGCCACCGTAAAACAACTGAATGTGCCCCTCTCGGATCGCGTTCGTCAGTTGCAGTTGACGCTCGAACGCTGGCGTTGGTTGCCCACTGAGTTCTCAGCGCCCCCGATCATCGTTAATATTCCCGATTTCCGCCTGCGTGCTCTCGACGAAAATCGTAAGGTCGCGTTGGAAATGCGGGTTGTCGTCGGCAAAGCGATGACTACGGAGACGCCTGTCTTCACGCGCGATATGACGTTTGTAGTATTTCGTCCTTACTGGAATGTTCCTCCCGGAATCCTTCGCAGGACCATGCTTCCGGCTATCAAAAAAGATCGCAATTACGTTGCAGCCAAAAACTTCGAAGTCACGACCCTCGACGGGAAGTTTGTCACTTCGGGACAGATTTCTGACGAAGTGCTGGCACAATTGCAGTCCGGCAAACTGGCTGTGCGGCAAAAGCCGGGCCCCGACAATGCGCTTGGCCTAATCAAGATGATGTTTCCGAACGAATACCACGTGTATCTGCACAGCACGCCCTCGACCGAACTTTTCTCCCGTAGCCGGCGTGATTTCAGTGCGGGATGCATTCGAGTCGAAAAACCAGCCGAACTTGCAGCCTGGGTGCTGCGCAACAATCCTGGTTGGACTCTCGAACGGGTCGAGCAAGCCATGGAAAATGGGAAGGACAACGTCACCGTCAACTTGGTCCAGAAGGTACCCGTGTTTATCGTTTATGGGACTGCCATCGCGGACGAAAATAATGAGGTTCACTTCTACGATGACATTTATGGTCACGATCGGACGCTCGCTCAGGCATTGGCTAAAGGCTATCCGTATCCATGACGAATCCGATGAAGCATCGCAAGAGAAATAGTCGGCCAAGAGCATTTGCTGACGAGCGACGCCCGTCCATACACCAGTAGCAGCAGGGGCTATTACAGGGTCGCTGCCCGGAGATTCGCATCGAACATTACCCGCAAAGGTGTCCGCGCGCAGGAGGATCCATGCCCGGCGAGAGCCCCAGATTCATACCGAGCGCTAGCTTCGGCATCGCGTGGCGATCGTCTTGATCGAGTCCACAACGATGGTTACGGGAGCAGCAGGCCTGCCTCGATTCGAACTCGTGCCCAACGAAGGCGTTTCGCTTCCCGTGACTTCTACCTGCTGCCCGAGGTACGGATCCAGCTTCACTTTGCCGCTTGGCCGAAGCACGTAAGTGTTGGGCGGGTCCGGTTGCATCAGGGTGAAATCGCCGCTTGAGCGGCTGACGCATCCCTGTACGATGACCGTCCCCGGTTTCTCTTTCGGCGACTGCTGCGACTGATCTTGATTCGCTTTCGCCAATAGCGAGCCGCTGGCAAGCAACGTCGCGAAAACGATTGTCTTCTTCATGAGAGCTCGTCTACCGCGCTAGAATCTTCTCCGCGATCATCCTGATGATGTGCCTCGATGAGGCAACTCTTTTCTTGTCTGCCCACATTGGATCATTCTCGGAAGAGGCTGGGCAACTGCGAGAAATGCCAGTACGCAAGAGGAAACAATAAGGGCCTCCGAGACGGAGGGCCATCGAGCCTACCCTGCCGCCCTAGGGTCGAGAGACTTTGAAAACTGGTTGCCCGAGAGCAACGACCTAGTCCCAACAAAAGGCTAGTCTTTTCTGGGCTTGGTCCGTTCGCTGCCGCCTTCTGAGGGCGTGCGAGGCGCCACTTCACGTTCTCCTCCGGGTCAGCTTCGGACCGAGCCGTTTTCCTTCCTACTCCCCCTAGCTCTCAGCCTCGAGTCTTAATACAGACCCGGTGCTCCGGAGAGTAAGAGCGTTAGATAGATTTCCTCGAGCGAAGCTTGTGCCGTCGGTTCCCAGGTTAGCGGACCGTAAGCATGGCTATAAGAAAGTGCTCTCTACCTAGCCCAGAGAGATCTGTAATTTTTGCCAGTCTTCCGCCTGGAACTGCATAAAATAAAATCTCTTTGCTTTAATCATCTGCCAAGGCCTGCTGCATGAATCTTGCGAACAATCGACCGGTGTGGTTCCTGCTGACGCGCCATTGGTTGAGTCTGGTCGGCGCGGCTTTAGTCAC
>Ga0187782_10002908_pt1 | contig 12743 bp, 10 predicted proteins | sample 0715_SJ02_MP15_2_FD_132454 | JGI IMG/M metagenome (GOLD analysis project Ga0187782, IMG submission 132454) | Tropical peat soil microbial communities from peatlands in Department of Meta, Colombia - 0715_SJ02_MP15_20_MG | ecosystem: Environmental > Terrestrial > Soil > Wetlands > Peat | place...
ACCGCGTACGGCGTGTCGCCACGGCTTCGGTTGGATATCGTATTGAACGATTTGGTGGCTTCCGCGTACACAACAGGCCGAATCTACGTGAAAAGTGATGGCACTCCCTGGCGTCCGATCGTGCATATTCGCGACATCATCGCTGCCATTGTTGCGGTGCTGGAAGCGCCGGTAGACGCCGTCCATAACGAGATCTTCAATGTGGGAAGAACGGAAGAGAACTACCGTGTCCGTGAGCTTGCCGACATCGTTGCCGAGACCGTGCCGGGATGCCGGGTCGAGTACGCTCCCAACGGAGGTCCGGACAAGCGTTGTTACCGGATCAGCTGCGAAAAGATTGCACGTGCCTTGCCAGGTTTCCGCCCTCAGTGGACTGCCCGCGACGGCGCGCGCGAGCTCTATGACGCCTATCGCACGTCTGGTCTCACTTTGCGGGATATCGAAAGCGGTCGTTACATCCGACTCCGCCAAATCCGCCGCCTGCTAGATTCTGGGGAGTTGGATTCTTCGCTTCGGCGAGAAGTGCCACAAAGTGGAAATGTTTTTCCCACAAGTAGAATCGAGACACCATCACGCTGATTAGCGGCGTTGCCCAATCGAATTGCGATGCTAACCTATTTCTCTGCAGTAGATTACGGACACTGGAGCATCTAGGGGGGCCGTTGCCCGGCACTGCTTTGGCAGGGTGATTGCCAAATCTTATATAGCGAAAGGTCGATTTTGTGACCCTATCGGCGGTAGCTTATCCCGGATCTCGCAGCCGCCACACGACGGAGGACCCCGCATAGGGCTCCCGCGACCACCGGTAATAATCGACCAAGCGGTTTCTCAACGGCATTTCTCAGACTTCGCTGATGGCAACCATGGCACTTTCGGCCGCCGCGCCGCCCCAAACCGCGACGAAACCTTGCCGCTTTTGCGGTGCGCGATTGGAGCAGACTTTCGTCGATTTAGGGATGTCTCCGCTTTGCGAGACATATCCCTCGGCGTCGGACTTCGGCCGCGGTGAAGTCTACTACCCACTTCACGTCTACGTCTGTGGCCGGTGCTTCTTAGTTCAATTAGAAGAGTACGCGACCCGCGAGGATATTTTCACCGACTACCCTTATTTTTCCTCCTACTCTGAGTCATGGCTCAAGCACGCCGAGAACTACTGCAACAAGATGACGAATCGGTTTCGTCTGACTGATAAGAGCCTCGTCGTGGAAGTAGCAAGCAACGATGGATACTTGTTGCAGTATTTCGTTCAACAAAGGGTGCCCGTGCTCGGCATCGAGCCTGCGGCCAACGTGGCCAAGGTGGCCGTCGAAAAGGGAATTCCCACACTTGTGCGCTTTTTCGGCACACAAGTGGCGAGGGAACTTGTTTCCAAAGGCCAGGCGGCCGATTTGCTCCTCGGAAACAACGTGCTAGCGCAGGTTCCGGACTTGAATGATTTTGTCGAAGGATTCGCGATTCTGCTAAAGCCCGAGGGCGTGTTGACGCTCGAATTCCCTCATCTTCTGCAACTGATCAACCGCAATGAGTTCGACACCATCTACCACGAGCACTTTTCGTATTTTTCGATGCTTACGGCAGCGCACCTCTTGGGAGCACACCGTCTGAAGGCTTTCAACGTGGAAGAGTTGCCGACGCACGGAGGTTCGCTGCGCGTTTATGCCTGCCGGACGGACGCCAAGACCCATCGCGTCGAATCGAAAGTGTCCGAGCTGATTTCAGCCGAGCAGAATGCCGGTTTGGCATCGATGCGTGGCTACATGAATTTCGCGCAACAAGTGAAGCAAACGAAACTTGCCTTATTAGATTTTCTATTATCGGCAGCGCGGAATGGAAAGAGTGTGGTCGGATACGGAGCTCCGGGCAAGAGTGCGACTCTGCTGCATTACTGCGGGATCACGAAAGATCTCGTCGCATACACGGTTGATCGAAGCCCCCACAAGCAAGGAAGGCATCTCCCGGGCACTCATATCCCCATCTACCACCCGGATCAAATCCGTGAAACGAAGCCGGATTACGTTCTCGTCCTGCCTTGGAATTTGAAGGACGAAATCATGCAGCAGTTGCAGTTTATTCGGGAATGGGGAGGCCGCTTCGTCGTGCCCATTCCCGAAGTTGCGATCTATTAGACGGAGTAGGAAGAGGTCAACCATGAAAGTCGTGCTGTTTTGCGGCGGCGCCGGAATGCGGCTCAGGGGCTACTCGGAGGATGTTCCAAAGCCGATGGTGACCATTGGGGCAAGGCCCGTCCTCTGGCACGTCATGAAGTATTACGCACACTTCGGCCACAAGGACTTCATCCTTTGTCTGGGTTACAAAGCCAACGTGATCAAGAACTACTTCCTGGACTATGAGGAATCGGTGTCCAACGACTTCGTTTTTTCGCAGGGAGGCAGAAAACTCGAATTCATGCAGCGCGATATCGACGATTGGACCATAACGTTCGTTGATACGGGTCTGCGTTCGACGATTGCGGACCGCCTGCGGTTGGTCGAGCCGTACCTGAACGGCGAAGAGATGTTCTTGGCGAACTATAGCGACGGCCTCACGGACTTTCATCTTCCAGACATAATCACCGAATTCTCAAAACGTGATAGTTATGCGTCTTTTCTTTCCGTGCAGCCCCGCGCGAGCAGTCTTGACACGGTTCAAATGGAGGAGGACGGCTGCGTTCGTAGCGTCAAGACAATGCAGGACGCCAAGATCTGGGTCAACGGCGGCTACTTCGTCCTGCGAAGGGATGTTTTTCGGTACATCAAACCCGGAGAAGAGCTGATTTATGAGCCGTTCCAGCGGCTCATCGACGAGCGCAAGGTTTGGTCACACCGCTACGATGGTTTTTGGCAGTGCATGGACACGTTTAGGGACAAACAGATTCTCGATGAACTCGACGCCGCCGGGACGGCCCCATGGCGTATCTGGAAGAACGGACACACATCCTCTCGCGCTGTAGGCTTGTGAAGCAACACGCGCCTGGAGCAGCCGGATTCTGCGGCAAAGGGAGTCATAGGAAGTGAACATCTTCGTCGATGCGAACTGTTGCGATGATGATCGTCGCAAGGAGCTTTATCGCGGCTCGGTCTTTTTCCATGCGCCGTGCGCAAGCGCTGTGAAGCTGTGCGAACTGGCGCGGCAGATGGTCGAGGACGCATTTCGTCCGCTCGATCCGCAAACGGTTCAGGATTCCATCTCTGCCGAGCAAGTCGCGCAGATTCTTGGCACGCTGAAGCCGAAATTCATCCACCATCCCAACGCCAAGGAATACATACAGGGAATGCTCGCCGAACTGGGATGTGACTTGGACAAGACGTATTTCGATGTTCCGCGTCTGCGCACAGCGTTCCCGGGCGATTATCTGAAAACGGGTATTGCCTACGCGTTCCACGCACATCGCGACACATGGTATTCAGCGCCTTTTTGCCAGATCAACTGGTGGATGCCTGTCTACCCCATCACCTCGGAAAACTGCATGGCGATTCATCCGCGCTACTGGACCGAGCCGATTCGAAATAGTTCGAGCCTGTACAACTATCACAAGTGGAATCTCGAAAGTCGTCACAACGCGGCTGACCACGTCAAGACGGATACCCGGGTTCAGCCAAAGGCCGAGGAACCGGTGGAACTCGATCCGCAGATCCGTTTGATCTGCGAACCCGGCGCTCTGTATCAATTCTCAGCCGCACAGCTTCATTCCACGGTTCCCAACACGTCGGGCCTTACTCGCTACAGCATTGACTTTCGCACTGTTCACTTGGCCGATGTCTTGACTCGAACAGGTGCGCCGAATATCGACTCGGCCTGCACTGGTACATCCATGGGGGACTTCCTGCGGGGATCCGATTTCTCACACCTCCCTTCCGATGCCCTCGCGCTCTATCAAGACGGCACAGAACTTCAATACAGTTCATCGCCAAGCCGAGTAGCCTGAGCGATTCGCAGCTCTCGGGAAGAAAAGTCCGGCACCAGCTCAGTTACCTTATGCTCGCGTTCAATCTGAGAGACGTCGCCCGCGAAGGACTGACCGTCTTTTGCGTCGGAGCCCACAGCGACGACATCGAGATCGGCTGTGGTGGCACTCTGCTGCGGCTGAAGGAGATGTTCCCGAGCCTAAGATTCCGTTGGGTCGTCTTCAGCGCCTGTGGAGTCAGGGGCCAGGAGGCTAGGAAGGCCGCGGAGCTTTTTAGCAACGGTTGTGAGAAAGAGATCAATCTCAAGACCTATCGGGACGGTTTCCTCCCCTACAGTGGCGCCGATGTGAAGGAGTCTTTTGAGGAGCTGAAAGGCCTTGCAAAACCCGATGTTATCTTCACGCACTGGCATGGCGACGCACACCAGGATCACCGACTGATTTCAGAACTTACTTGGAACACGTTTCGCGACCATTTGATTCTGGAATACGAAATTCCGAAGTATGACGGAGACTTAAGCCGCCCGAATGTGTTCGTACCTCTTGAGCGGCCGATCTGCGAACGCAAAGTCGATTACCTGTTCGACGCGTTCGAGTCTCAGCGCTCCAAGCGATGGTTCGACCGCGAGACGTTTTTAGGCCTCATGCGAATTCGCGGCATGGAGTCGAACTCTCCCAGCGGTTTCGCAGAAGCATTTCACGCACGAAAGCTGTTGATCCAGTCCTAGAGTGCGTTTCGTGCGGCACGTGTGTACGCCGGAGCCGCCGAGCTTGAAGGCGAGAAGGAACTTGAACTCTCGGCCGGCTACACCCAGAAGGTGAAGAGGACTTCCGGGAGACTGTTCGGACATGTCTACTACAAAAGAATCGCGAACTCTGTACGCGCTCGGATTGCAGCAGCCGCGATGGGTCTACTGCCGCGGCGACATACGCCCGTGGGAAGAGGCAACGCTGCACGTCTCGTGTGAGGCAGTGAACCGGGGACTCAATGTTTACGAGGGTTTGAAGGGCTATTGGCAGTCAGATGGAAGCGCGTTCGGCATCGTCGAGATGAGGAGTCACTACGACCGCCTGACTCGCTCGGCGCGGCTCCTGCACATACCCGTTCCTGTGAGTTTCGAGGAGTTTCGGGAGGCCTGCGCAAAACTCATCCGCGCGCTGCGCGAGCCCGATCGAGACATGTGGATCCGCGCCACGTTGTTTGTCGTGGAGGGCCACTGGGGAGAAGGCACCGTCGCCGACCTCGTTCTCACTGCATACCATCAGCCGAAGCAGCCACCGAGCCCAGTCAGCGTGGGCGTCAGCACGTGGCAAAGGGCAACTGACCTAAGCCTTTCCCCTCGAATTAAGACCAGCGCCAACTACAACGTGGCTCGGCTGGCGCGCATTGAAGGAAGAGGACGCGGCTTCGCGGAGATGATCTTGATGAATCAGTATGGCCGGGTCGCCGAGGCCACGGGCGCATGCGTGTTGATGGTTCGCAACGGCCATGTGATTTCACCTCCGGCATCGGAGGGTCGGCTTGAGAGCATCACCCTGGAAATCGTCAAACGCATCTGCCACTCTCGCGCGATTCATTTCATCGAGAGGCCGATCGACCGCACAGAGTTGCACATCGCTGATGAACTTCGCTTGGTCGGCACTCTGGCAGAGCTAACGCCGATCACGCGCGTCGATGATTATGAGCTCCCCTCGAACCGGCCGCTTACTAACTTGATCGCTGATACCTTCTGGTCCGCAGTCCGCGGTAGCGCTCCTCATCCGGGCATCGAAATGACGTTCATCTGAGTTGGCACTTTCTCTGTCAATCGATGGACGAGTGAGGCCGGGCCTCGGCGAGATTTGCAACGCATCCCTGCCAAGAACGATTTGCCTCGAAACAAGCATCTGAGGATGGCGAAGTGACACAAGCGGTCGTTTCCCCTAGGGTCGACGACGCAGCACACGACCCGCTACGCGTTCCGGCGACGTCTGAGTTCAAGCGCAAATCCGCTCGGGGCGGGGCCGCCGCGATCCTGGCACAGGTTGCAGCGATGGCGTTGCAGCTGGGCACGACGTTTATTCTTGCCAGGCTTCTTTCGCCGACGGACTACGGCCTGCAAGCAATGGTTCTGACCTTGACGGCGTTTTTCAGTCTGTTTCGAGATGCAGGGCTTAGCTTGGCAGTAGTGCAACGAGAGAATCTGACGCACGAGCAGATCTCGACTCTTTTTTGGATCAACGTTGGATTGGGCACGTTTCTTATGGTTGTTGTTGCTGCTGCAGGACCATTTCTGGTCGCATTTTACAAAGAGCCTCGGCTTCTTTGGCTGACGATCGCCTCCGCGTCAACTTTCTTCTTCAGCAGTCTTTGCGTTCAGCATCGGGCCTTGCTGGACCGCGCCATGCGGTTTACGACCAGCGCAAAGATCGACGTGTTGACTTGCGTGATCGGATCCGTGGTCGCCATCAGCATGGCCGCCCTGGGATGTGGCTATTGGTCTCTGATTTGCCAAAACATCAGTATTCCGGTCGCCAGCATGATCGCGCTGTGGATCGCCATGCCTTGGGCGCCCGGGCGCCCGCGTTGGGCGCCGGAGCTTCGCCCCCTGATCCGCTTTGGAGGAACCATCACCTTAAACAGCGTGATCGTCTACCTCGCCTACAACACGGAAAAGATTCTCCTAGGTCGGTCCTGGGGCGCTGCCCCGCTCGGAATTTACACGCGCGCTTATCAGCTGGCCACTTTGCCGGTGCAACAGTTGATAGCGGCGGCATACGGGATTGCGTTTTCGGTGTTGTCTCGAATGCAAGGTGACCCGGTGCGCCTTCGACGCTCGTACTTGAAATCGCAATCCGTCATCGTTTCCATGACGATCCCGGTGGTTATCGGTTCGGCGTTTTTCGCGAAGGAAATCGTCCTCGTCGTCCTCGGAGCCAAGTGGCTGCAAGTTACAACCGTGCTCCGGCTGTTGGCACCGACCGTCCTGGTCTTTGCTCTGGTAAATCCGTTTTCTTGGCTGCTGCAATCGACCGGCCGCGCGGGCCGTAGCCTTTGGATCGCGATCCTGATTGCTCCGGTCGTCGTACTCGGCATCCTGTTCGGCTTGCATGGAGGACCGAATGGAGTCGCCATGGGATATTCCGCAGCTATGCTGGTTCTTCTGGTACCCATTGTGGTGTGGGCCAAGCACGGAACGGGAATATCGACTGGCGACTACGTGCGTTCGGTTGTGCGCCCCATTGTCGCTGGACTGATGGGAGGTGCTGCGGGATGGGTCGCGCAATTTCTTCTCCGCGGCACAATCAAGCCGGTCCCATTGTTGACTCTTGAACTGGCTCTATTTTGTCTCGTCTATGGCGGAATTCTGGCATTCGTAATGAAGCAGAAGGATTTTTATTTGGATCTCGCACGTCAAATGCTTCGTCAACGAGAAGAGTCTGAAGTAGTGGCATAGCAAGGCTCGAATCGCGCGACTCCGCCGTATTTTGGGAGCCGTTTTTCGAAGTGCGGCGGTTCTAGTCCCACTTGCAAACATGAAGCGGAGAGCCAGCAAACCCAGGGTCGGCGATTGGGTGGAGGTGCGGAGCAAAGAGGAAATCCTTCGAACGCTTGATCGTGACGGAGCGCTCGACGGCATGCCATTCATGCCAGAGATGTTCGCGTTCTGCGGCCAGCGGTTTCAGGTCTACAAGAGAGCACACAAAACCTGCGACACGGTGTTTCCCGTCCGCAGCCGCCGCGTCGACCGGGCCGTGCATCTCACCACGCGCTGCGACGGCTCCGCACACGGTGGTTGCCAGGCCACGTGCCTGATTTTCTGGAAAGAGGCTTGGCTTAAGCCGGTCGATAACCATTGGCATCCTTTGCCTGAAGCGGCTCACGTTTTTTCCTGCAATGAAGCAGACGTTGTTCGGAGCACGCAGTCGAAAGATCCGCAGTCTGGCGAAACAGTCTACTCTTGCCAGGCTACTCGTTTGCCCTATGCCACTAGCGATCTCCGTTGGTGGGATGTTCGTCAGTATGTTGAGGACTATCGATCGGGCAACGTCGGTTTGTGGCGCATGTTCTGCGGCGCAGTCTACTCGCTCTACTACGCTATTTCCGAGGCGGGTGTGGGACTTGGCCGCCCGATGCGACGGTTTTACGACGTTTTCCATCCGCTGTGGCGAGGTACCAAATTTCCCCGAAGCGTTGGCACCATACCGGAGGGGCAACCTACGCCTGTGTCAAGTCTCGATCTCCAGCCAGGAGAACTCGTGCGCATTAAGTCGCATGAGGAGATTTTGAAAACGGTCAACACGGGCAGTAAGAACCATGGACTGTACTGGGATGCCGAGGAAGTGCCCTACTGCGGTGGCACCCGCCGCGTGCTCAAGCGAGTCACAAAAATAATCGACGAGAAGACTGGCAAGATGCTCCAAATGAAAATGCCGTCGCTCATCCTTGATTCGGTTTTCTGCCAGTCTCGCTATAGTGGACGCCGGATGTTTTGTCCTCGAAGTATCTACCCGCATTGGCGGGAGATTTGGCTGGAACGGGTTGGTGCCAGGCGCGGTGACGTCGAACCAGCCGAGTCAGACTGCGTCGCCACGCCCTGCGTAACGAGCTCCAGCAAGTGACGAAGTCACCTGCTGTTTTCGCCTAAGTGGGGGTCGTCGGGCGAGACGATTGGTCGCAGTCGTGAAAGGGCCGCACGTAACAAATGGCGTTCATGATCGCTAAACAATCACGAATTCATTCCTTCTGGATCATTTGCGGATTGCTTTTGGTCGTGGCTATTGGTCTCGTCGCATTTCTCGGGCATGTGCCCAAGGCTCGCCAGGGGCTCACGATTGCGTATTTGAAGGCGACCGGTTCGCTTCCGGATGTTAGCTGGAGCGACCTGTATCGAATGACCGCGAAGGATCGCCACTACAACTTGCCTGACTTAGCCACAGACCCAAATCCATATGCCGTGATCACCAACCCCTACGCTGGCTCCGACGACCTAGCAGCGGGAGGCGTTCTTTTTCAATCGCACTGCTCCGTTTGCCACGGATCAAACGGCGTGGGTGCCACGGGTGGGCCTCGCCTTCAGCAGCGGCACATGATCCAAGGTGATAGCCCCTGGGCTCTGTTCAGGACGATCACGCTGGGAATCCGAGGAACCGCCATGCCGCCCAACGGCAGTTTGCCGTGGGCCGACCGGTGGAGAGTCGTGGCCTACGTAACGTCGTTGACGCTTCGCGCGGAGGTCCCCGGGGAATTGGAGGCTGCTTCCAAGCTTCCCGCACTTGATCCGGTCACCTACGACGAGATTCGTGCGGGAACTCAGGCTCAGGATCGCTGGTTGACCTATTCGGGCTCGTATGACGGCCATCGGTTCAGCAACGCCGATCAAATCAAGCCCACTAACGTTTCCATGCTGCGACTGCTGTGGATGCGCCAATACGACGTGTCCGATCGATCGATCGAAACCAGTCCTCTGGTCATTGCCGGCTACATGTTCGTGACCGTGCCGCCCAATCGCGTCGAGGCGCTGGATGCAAAAACGGGCGCTCTAATATGGGCGTACGACCGGCACTTACCCGACAAGATCTCGCTTTGCTGTGGCTCCGGAAATCGCGGACTGGCTGTTCTCGACAAGACCCTTTTTCTCGGCACGTTGGATGCGCACCTAGTGGCCCTTGATCTTGAGACGGGAAAAGTCATGTGGGACGTCGAGATCGCGGACTATAGGGAAGACTACAGCATCACAGGCGCACCTTTGGCGCTGAAGAACATAGTGGTCACGGGAGTTGCTGGTGGGGATTATGGCGTCCGGGGTTTCGTGGACGCCCGAGATGCGGTGACTGGAAAAGAGCTGTGGCGGTTCTACACGATCCCCGGTCCTGGCCAGCCCGGCTCCGACACGTGGAGCGGCGACTCCTTGAAAACGGGTGGCGGACCGACTTGGCTTACCGGGTCGTTCGATCCGGAAACGAATCTCATCTACTGGCCGACTGGAAACCCGAGCCCGGAGTTCAATGGCGACCGACGCTCCGGGGACAATCTCTACACAAACTGCCTTCTCGCACTGGACGCGGACACCGGAGCGCTGCGATGGTATTTTCAGTTCACGCCACATGATTTGTACGATTGGGACGCGACTCAGATCCCGGTCCTGCTAGATACCAACGTCGAAGGCAAGCCGAGGCACTATCTCGCTCAAGCAAATCGAAACGCATTCTACTATCTCCTGGATCGCGACACCGGGCGCTTCCAGCTTGCGCGGCCGTACTCTCCGCAGACTTGGGCCGAACGAATCGACGCGCAAGGCCGACCCGTCGTCAATCCAGCTGCTGTTCCGACCGAGCGCGGCACCACTGTCTACCCAGGCTCAGGCGGCGCTACGACATACCAATCGCCGTCCTATGATCCGCGGACAGGGTACATTTACATTTCGGCCTTGGACTGGGGCGGCGTGTTCTATAAGGAGCCGTATCAACATCGTCTCGGAGAACTGTTCCTCGGCGGGAATTTCCAATTTTTTGCGGACGTGCAGCCCCAGGGCGCGGTCCGCGCTTTGAACGCGCTGACGGGCGAGCAGGTGTGGGAGTACCGCAATCCTGCATATCACGTGGGTGGACTGGTGAGCACCGCTGGTGGTGTTGTGTTCGGAAGCCAGCAGGAGAGTTTCTTCGCTCTCGATGCAGCCACGGGCCGAGAGCTGTGGCGTGTCCCTACCAGCGGTCGCCTCGTTGCTTCTCCAATTTCGTTTTTGTGTGGTGGCAAGCAGATGGTTACGATCGCCGCCGGACATGATTTGCTTACGTTTGGTCTCTGATAGACGCGGGGCAATCCAGATCAATCATGACCTATGCGAACAGAGTAAGAGCCGCCGTGGCGCTCATCGTCTTCTTTGGGCTTGCGTCGAGCCTTCACCTTGTCCGGTCGGGATACGTGGAGGCACGCGCAGCCGGCCCTGGGTCCGATCCGATGACTCTGTTCGGAACGCGGCTTGACCCCATGGGGCGCGACCTTCCGTCTTCGGGGATCGTGGGTTATGTCACCGATACCTCCAACGATTTGCAAAACAATCCAGACCGGGAATTCATCTGGACTCGGTACTACCTAGCTCCCCTGCTGGTGACGGTGGGCTCGCATTGGCACTACGTCGTCGGCAACTTCCATAACCCAGTCCCTAGCAAGCTGCTCTCTGACTCCCATCTTGTACTGGTGAGGAATTATGGGAACGGGATGCTGTTATTCGTGAATTCCGACCAATGATCCTGAACCTGCTTGCTGCGCTGTGTGTTGCTCTCGCGCTCGGATGCGCCGTCACGTGGATCGCATGTCCACGGACGCAGCCCCGGCCCGCGAGCGCCTTGCTCGTCGTATTCGTGGGTCTTGGGTCCGGGCTGGGAATCAGTTCCGTGCTGCTCTTTCTTTGGCTGATGGCTACCGACGGAGCTGGCAAGGCAGAGCCGGTTTGGCTGACGGTCTTGGCGATCGTGCTCGCGGTGGTCGCTATGCACCCGCGATGGAGGCGGCACGCGCTCCAGTCTTCCTTGCCCGCCGATACTAGCAGGGCGCCTTGGCTCAGCATATGTTCTGGCCTAGCCGGAGTTGCAGCGGCCGCGGCCTTTGTGCTGATGTGTTTTCACTCACCGCACGGCAGGTGGGATGCGTGGTCTGACTGGAACCGCCATGCGCGATTCATGTTTCGTGGGGGCCCGCATTGGAGGGACGTGTTCTCCTCTGCCGAAGCGGCATGGACGGCAACGTATCCCATGCTGACGCCGGGCGCGGTCGCACAGGGCTGGTTTTTTGCGAATCAAGAATCGCTTCTAGCTCCCAATGCGGTCGCATTTCTGTTTGCCGCATCGGCCGCGGGCCTGTTGACGTCCTCGCTTTCTCTACTTCGCGGCCGTAACCAAGGACTTATAGCCGGACTGATCTTGCTGTGTTCGCCTGGCTTTGTCGACCAAGCCACCACCCAGTATGCGGACATTCCACTGGCGTCGTTCTACTTGGGCGCCGTTCTGCTGCTCTGCTTGCACGATGCGATAGGGAACAGCCCTGGCTGGCTCGTCATGGCAGGCCTAATGACAGGACTCGCGGCATGGACAAAACCCGAAGGCTTGGTGTTCACCCTGACTCTCGTCTTGGTGCGCTGTATAGTGGTCGGCCTGGGGCGTGGACTAAAGGCGTGGGTGGCTGAACTGTTGCCTTTTGCGCTGGGGTTGCTTCCAGTTCTGGCCTTGGTGCTTTTCTTCAAGTTCCACATGGTGGGAGCGTCTAGCTATTTCATCCAAGGACAAACACAGCACACGATCATCGGTCGTGTGTTGACGGGCCATCGCTACCTGTTGATCGTGAAGGCGTTTGCCACACAGAGCATGAGTTGGGGTGGTTGGGGCGTCACGCTCTTGCCGATGCTGCTCCTGTATCTTCTGGTGGTTGGCATCAATCCGAATAGGAGAGATTGGACTTCCATCGGCACCTCCTTCCTCACGATCACACTCATGGCATGCGCCTACTTCTTGGTGTACGTCATTACGCCGCAGGATTTGCCAACCCAACTCGACCAATCTCTTGATCGAGTCCTGATGCAACTCTGGCCTCTGACGATTTTTGCATTTTTCCTGCTCGCGCGTACGCCGGACGAGGCGGTACAGGAAGGCAGCTCTGAAATCGCAAGCGGCGTTCAGACGCGAAGCGCTACCGAATCGCTTGGATAGCCCGCGATCCCGCGCGCCAGTAGTTCGTGTAGTTGTAAGCCCGATGTGCATTGAGTGGACAAGACGCCCTCGGAGGTTTCTTTCGATCCGTGGCCGTGAGGCAAATGCGAAGAGTTGTGGTAACGATCGGGGAAGAACATGGCTTCAGGACCGC
>Ga0187782_10002909_pt1 | contig 12738 bp, 11 predicted proteins | sample 0715_SJ02_MP15_2_FD_132454 | JGI IMG/M metagenome (GOLD analysis project Ga0187782, IMG submission 132454) | Tropical peat soil microbial communities from peatlands in Department of Meta, Colombia - 0715_SJ02_MP15_20_MG | ecosystem: Environmental > Terrestrial > Soil > Wetlands > Peat | place...
CGGATCGAGGCCTACCGTCCCTCACGCGCCCAGGTTCCGGCCAGGCTGCCGACGAGAAGCAACAGCCCGAGCAGGCCGGCGAAGACCGGCAGCACGCCGATGCCGCGCACGACGCTGGCGTCGCGCAGTTTCAGGCCGAGCCAGTCCTCGCCATGATAGGTATCGCCGGAACGCACGCCGAGGATGCGCGGCACGTTCATCCCGCCGCCATCATCGAGGCGGCGCGAATCGCCGCCGGTCGCAGCGGCGATCGGGGCGAGGACGTCGGTGGTCGAGGTCACTTCGGAGAATTCGCGCGGGTTGGCCGGGCCGATATTGACCAGCGCGTTGAGCTTGCCGTCGGTCGCGCGCCACAAGCCCAGCTCGTTGGCCGCAAGGGTACTTTCCCACGCGCCCGGCTCCTTTGGCGCTAATTTGACCGTGCGCGTCGCGCCCGAGGGCGAGGTCAGCGTCACGTCGGCGGCTTCTTCGGCCATGGTCTGGCGGCGCACGACGAGGTTGTGCCCGGTGACGATGAGACGTAGTGCCTCCTCCTCGAGGTCCGGTTCCTTCATCAGCCAGTGCGAGAGCCGGCGCAATAGATCGAGATGCGGACCACCGCCCTCGAAGCCGCGCGCCCACAGCCACAGCTGATCGGAAAGAAGCAGCGCGACGCGGCCCTCGCCCTCGCGCGAGAGCACGAGCAACGGCTTGTCCTCCGGGCCTTGCATGACGGTGACGCCGTTCGGGCTGCGGGTGTCGACCAGGCGGAACCAGCGGCTCCAATGCGGCGGGTCGCTGTCGGAGCCTTCGAGATCGCGGGTCACCGGATGGCGCTTGCCAAGCTCGCTGAGCCGGGCGTGAAAGCCGCGCTCGGTCACGGTGCCGCTCGGCTCCGCCGGCAGCACGGCGTCGAGCGGGGTGCGCCAGATGCTCGTCGGGCTTGCATAGTCGGGTCCGGCGGCGACCAGCACCGCGCCGCCCTCGCGTACGTAGCGCGTGATGTTGTCGAAATACATGATCGGCAGCACACCCTGGCGCGCGTACCGGTCGAAGATGATGAGCTGAAACTCGCCGATCTTCTGCTGAAACAATTCGCGGGTCGGGAAGGCGATCAGCGACAGTTCGTTGATCGGCGTACCGTCCTGCTTCTCCGGCGGGCGCAGAATCGTAAAGTGCACGAGATCGACCGAGGCATCGGATTTGAGCAGATTGCGCCAAGTCCGCTCGCCGGCATGCGGCTCGCCGGAGACGAGCAGCACGCGTAGCTTGTCGCGCACGCCGTCGATGCTGACGACGGCCCGGTTGTTGACCGTGGTGAGCTCGCCCTCGAGCGGGGCAGCCTCGATCTCGACGATATTCGGGCCGCCGTGCGGGATCGGAACGTCGACGCGTTGCGGCGCGCCGACGGGAATGCTGCGCGTCTCCACTACGTCGCCGTCGCGGCGAACCGTCACATCGGCGGTGCGCGACTGCGCGCCCTGGTCCTCGACCCGGTAGGTGATGGTCTGCGTCTGTCCGACGATGCCGAAACGCGGCGCGGAAATGAGCGCTATGCGGCGGTCGCGCTCGCGTTGGTTGCCGGTAACGAGGGCGTGGACCGGTGCGGCAAAGCCGAGCGCGCTCGCTTCCGCCGGCACATCGTGCACGCGCCCGTCGGTGATCATGATAGCGCCGGCGACGCGGTCGGGCGGTACGTCGGCGAGCGCCGTAGCGAGGGCTGTGAACAGGCGCGTGCCGTCGGTCTCGCCGTCGGATTGGCCGGCTTCGACCACGCGGAGGTCGAGCCCGCGAATGTGGTGCAGGCGTTCGACGAGCGCCGCGCGCGCCGCTTCGGTCTGCCGCGCGCGCTCGCCGAAGTTCTGGCTGGGACTCTTGTCGACGACCACGACGGCGACCGAACTGAGCGGCTCGCGGTCCTCGCGGGTCAGCGACGGATTGGCGAGCGCCAAGACGATGAGCGCCAGCGCCAGCGTGCGAATGACGCCGGCGCGGCTGCGCGACACCAGGAGCAGCAAGGACAGTAGGGCGGCCACGGCGATCGCCGCCCACAGAACTTGGAGGCCGACCAGCGGAGCGAATGCGACGCCGAGATTCACATCCGTTCTCCCCTACTGCCCCAATCGCTCGAGCAGCGCCGGCACGTGAACCTGATCGGCTTTGTAGTTTCCGGTCAGCGTGTACATGACGATGTTGACGCCGGCGCGGAACGCAAACTCGCGCTGGCGCGGCTCGCCCTCGACCATCGGCAGCATGGCCTGGCCATCCGGCCGCATCGCCCAGGCGCCGGCAAAGTCGTTCGACGTAATGATGATCGAGGATACGCCGTCGCCGCCGCGCGCGGGCCGGCGCGAGCCATCCTCGTCATCGCTGCCGGCCGGCAGTGCCTCGACCCAAAGCTGCCCGGAATTAAAGCGGCCGGGAAAATCGCGCAACAGGTAGAACGTCTTGGTCAGGACGTGATCGCGCGGCACCGGCTCGAGTCCGGGAATATCGAGCGCGGAAAGAATCTTGCGCAATTCGAGCATGCCGGGGCCGCGGGTCTCCCCGCCGGAGCCCGGCGGCGCCGCCATGGCATCCCGGGTGTCGAACACGACCGTGCCGCCCTGCTTCATGTAGGAGTCGATGCGCTTTAACGCTGCTTCAGCGGGGCGCGCCGCTCCGGGCACGATCGGCCAATAGATCAGCGGATAGAACACCAGCTCGTCGTGGTCGATGTCCAATCCGATCGGCTCTCCCGGCTCGAGCGCGGTGCGCTGGGCGAGAAACAATGTGAGGCCGCCGAGCCCGGCCTTGCTGATCGAATCGACCTCGCTGTCGCCGGTGAGCACATAGGCGAGCTTGGTCTCCAGCGCCGACCGCGGTACGTCCGCATCCCGCGCGCCCTGCGCGTGTGCCACCGGGATGGCCGGCACGGCCAAGGCGAGCGCCGCAAGGACGAACAATGCAGCGGTCGCGGCCCGTGACCGGCGCGGCACGAGCCGTTGAATGCCGCCGCCGAGATAAAGCACGATGAGGGTGTCGACCGCGAGCAGGGACAGTGCGGCGAGCAGAATCGGACCGCGCAAATCCTGCGGCTCGCTGGCGCGGTAGATGTCGCGGGTGGGGCGCGCGAATGCGGCGAAATCGAGCGGGAGAAGACGATCGGCAGTGGTGAGCGTGTTCACGGCAAGGAGACTTTCGGGCGGACCATAAAAGCCGGGCGGATGGTCGGCGGTGGCGCTGCCGGAAAAGTCCGTCGGCACCGGCCGCGCCGTCGACGGTGGCGGCACGAACCCGCCGAAGCCGTCGAGCACCCGGCTCGGCGGTAGCACGTCTCGTTCGGCCTTGTTGCTTTTCGTCGTGGTGGCTTCGGCGACCGTCGCGGTTGCGGCCAGCCCGACGATTCGCCTCAGCATTTCCACAAACGCGCCGGAGAGCGGCAGATCCGACCAGCGCGTGTCGCCGGTAACGTGGAACAGCACGATGAGACCTTTGCCGCGGCGGGCTGCGGTGACGAGCGGCGTGCCGTCAGCGAGCGTCGCCCAACTGCTCTCGCTGAGCGTCGAATCGGGTTCGGCCAGAACTTGGCGACTGACGGTCACGTCGGTCGGAACCGTCATGCCGTTGAATGGACTCTCGCGGGAGAACGCGGCGAGCGGCTGCGGCTTGTCCCAACTCAGGCTGCCGCCGAGAATCCGACCGCCGCGCCGCAATCTCACCGGGACCAGATCGTCATCGGAGGCGGCGAGCCGCGGGCCGGCGAAGCGCACCAGCACGCCACCGTCTTCGATCCAACGCGTCAAGCGCTCATGCGCGTCGCCGGCGACGTTGCCGACGTCGGCGAGGATCAGCATGGGTAGGTTCTGATCGAGAAAATGAGTCACTGCCTGCGCCGGAGACTCGCCCTGGGCGAGCCGCACGTCGGCGAACGGGCCAAGTGCCCGCTCGATGTAGTAGCTCGACGACAACAGCGGCTGTGACGTGTCGGCGGTCGCCCCCGAGACGATCCCGACGGTGCGGCGGCTCCAGCGCTTGTCGAGCAGTCGCACGGCTCCGGCAGAGTGCTCGCCGGCAATCTCGATACGCGCAATGTCGTTGCGAATCTCGACCGGCAGATCGAACCGGGCATCGGTCTCACGTTCGCCGGGCTTGAATGCGAACGAAGCCTCGCCGAGCACGAGCCCTTTCAGATCGAGCGCCCGCACCGAGCCGTTCTCGGCAGCGGCGGCGTCGGCGCGCAACACCTTGACGCTGAGTGCGCCGGCGGCGTTGTCGGCAGCGCCAAGCCCGCGGGCGCCCGGTATACCGCCGGCGACGATGGTCATCGGCCGCTGTTCGAGCATGGGCGCGAGCGCCTTGGCGAAGGCGGCGCCGCCGCCGAGTTCGACGGCGTCGGAAAGCCACACCAGTTCGAGGTCGCGGGCGTCGGCGAGAAAGCGCGCGATCGCCGGTAGCGCCTCGCCGCGTTCGACCGTATGCGGCTTCGGCTTGATCTGCTGCAGGCGCACGCGCGCCGAGGCGGCGGTCGCAAAGGAAATGTCCTGGGCGCCCTCTGACAGAGGTATGAGGGCAACGGCGCGGCGGTCACTCTCCGCCCGCGTGATGATATCCTCGGCGGTCCGCAAGCGTGCCTCCCAGGCGGCAGCGGCCGGCCAGCCATCATCGATCAGGATCGCCACCGGTCCTCGCGATTTTGTGGTGGCGAGTGGCGGATTCCACAGTGGGCCCGCCGCGGCGATGATGACGAGCGCGGCAAGCGCAAGCCGGATAAGGGTGAGCCACCACGGCGTGCGGGCAGGCGTTTCCTCCTTGGGAAGGATTTCGAGCAGCAGCCGCGTCGGCGGAAAGTCGATGCGACGTGGCCGCGGCGGCATCAGCCGCAGCAGCCACCACAATGCCGGCAGCGTCAAAAGTCCGATAAGGACGAGCGGTTGGGCAAAGCCGAGCGAAAGCGCGCCGATCATGCCGGCACCCTGGAATCAGCCACGCCCTGCGGACGCGCTCCACCGTCCGTCGCACCGTTGCCGATGCGACTGTGAAGCGCAAGCAAGAGCTCGGTCGCCGGCCGGTCGGTGCGGTGGATGACAAAGCTCCAGCCGAGCCGGTCGGTTTCGCTGCGGATAGCGTCACGGTGGCGGGCGACGCGCGCCGCGTAGTCCGCGCGCCAGGTTTCGGCGCGGCCGGCGGTAATGCGGCCGGCACCTTCCGGTTCGACGAATTCGATGCGTCCCCAATACGGGAAGGTCTCCTCGGCGGGATCGACGATCTGCACCACGTGGCCCAGGCTGCCGCTGCCCGAGAGGAGCGTGATCGTACGTCGCACCTCGCCGATATCGCTCCACAGGTCGGAGAGAAGCACGATCTCGGCGAGCGGGGAGGGAGCGAAGTTCGGCGGCAGGCTTAAGCGCTCGCCGCGATCGTGCACGATCGCCTCAGCGATCCGATCGATGATGTTGCGGCTGCCGGTCGGACGCACGAGGCCGGGAATGCCGACGCGCTCGCCGCCTTCGACCAGAATTTCTGCCAGTGCCAGCGCCACCACCAGCGCCCGATAGAGCTTGGTGTCGCGCACGAGCGGCGAAGCGAATGCCATTGACGGCGAGCGGTCGGGCCAGATCCACACCGTGTGCGCGGCCTCCCATTCCTGCTCGCGCACATAAAGGTGATCATCGCGCGCCGAGCGGCGCCAGTCGACCCGCGCCGCCGGCTCGCCGGATATGAAACGGCGATATTGCCAAAAATTTTCACCGGGACCGGCTCGCCGTCGCCCGTGCAGACCATGCACTACGGTCGCCGCTACTCGGCGAGCCTCCAGGATCAGGCGCGGCATGGTGGCGGCAAGCGTCCGGCCTTCGCCGACTGCACGTTGAACCGCCGGGCCGTCCTGATGCGAAGTGCGCCTCGGCTCAACCGCCATCCGCTTATCCGATCCGCGCCTTCAGCCGTGCAATCACCGTCTCCAGGCTCTCGCCTTCCGCCCGCGCGGTAAACGTCAATGCCATACGGTGTTTGAGCACCGGTTCGGCAAGATCGAGCACGTCGTCGACGGAGGGAGCCAATCGCCCGTCGAGCAACGCGCGGGCGCGCACCGCCAGCATGAGCGCTTGGCTTGCACGCGGGCTCGGCCCCCAGGCGATCAGCTTGGCGCCTTCGCCGCCTTCCGGCCCGGGCCGCGCCGAGCGCACCAGCTTGAGAATCGCCTCGACGACGGATTCTCCGACCGGCAGCCGCCGCACCAGACGCTGCGCGGCCATCAAATCCTCGGCGCTCATGGCCGGCTTCGGCCGCGTTTCCTCCGAGCCGGTGGTCTCGAACAGGATCCGCCGCTCGGAATCGCGGTCCGGATAGCCGACGTCGACTTCCATGAGGAAGCGGTCGAGCTGGGCTTCGGGCAGCGGGTAGGTTCCCTCCTGCTCGAGCGGATTTTGCGTGGCGAGCACGTGGAAGGGTCTTGGCAGATCGTGACGCGTGCCGGCGACGGTGACGTGCTGTTCCTGCATCGCTTGCAACAGTGCCGACTGCGTGCGCGGACTGGCGCGATTGATCTCGTCGGCCATCAGCAACTGGCCGAACACCGGGCCGGAAATGAAGCGGAAACTGCGCTTGCCGGCCTGGCTCTCCTCCAGCACCTCGGTGCCGAGAATATCCGACGGCATGAGATCGGGCGTGAACTGGATACGCCGTGAATCGAGTCCGAGCACGATCCCCAAGGTCTCCACCAGTTTTGTCTTGGCGAGACCAGGCACGCCGAGGAGGAGCGCGTGTCCACCGGAAAGGATCGTGACCAGGGCCTGCTCGATAACGCGCTCCTGGCCGAATATGACCGTGCCGATCGCGGCCTTGGCTGCACGCACATGGTCGGCGGTCGTTTCCGCCGTGCGCACGATCATGTCTTCGAGCTTTTCAAGCCCTTCTCCGCCGGCAGCCGGCATGGTCAGCTCCTTCTCTTCGGCACATCGGCGCAGCGAATCGCGCAGCGGCCTCTGCATGAATGTTTGTCCCGCCGCGTCTCAATGCAATATACGCGCCAGCGCAATGCAGTGGTCTTCCGCCGATTTTCTCATTCGTTGGGGACAAGTTGGGTTCGGGGCGGCATAGTGCGGTGTGGCGAAATCAAAATCCCACAATTGACGCGTCCCCCATGGATAAGTTCCATCTTACCTTCAAGGCAAACCCATGGCGAAGGAAAGGCAATCCGGGCTGGAGGCGATCACAGGCGTGCTACGAGGCGCCGCCGGCCGAGGGCCACCTCCCGTCGAGCGTTGGAATCCGCCATTCTGCGGCGATCTCGACATGCGTATCGCCGCCGACGGTACGTGGTACTACATGAAAACACCGATTGGTCGGCCGGCACTGGTCAAACTGTTCGCCTCGGTGCTCAAGCGCGAAGGCGAGAAGTACTTTTTGGTAACGCCGGTGGAAAAGTGCGGTATCCAGGTGGACGATGCGCCGTTCCTGGCGGTCGAGCTTGAAACCGAAGATTCGGCGGCCGGCCGGGTGCTCAACTTTCGCACCAACGTCGACGAATGGATTGCCTGCGGGCCGGGTCATGCGCTGCGCTTCGAGCCGCAAACCGCAACCGGGGGCTTGAAGCCCTATCTGCACGTCCGCCGCGATCTCTGGGCTAAAGTGACGCGCGCGCGGTTCTTCGACTTGGTAGCGCTCGGCGAGGAACGCGTCGTCGAAGGTCGCGCGATGTTCGGGGTGGCGTCAATGGGCGCGTTCTATCCCATGGCGCCGGCCGATCAGGTGAGGGACATTGCGTGACCGGCCTTGGCGCATCGGTGTCGCATTCGGCGTGCGAACGCTTCTTCGATCGCGCCCGGTCGCGGCTGCGGTTCGACGTTCCGCCGGCGCTTACCGACCCCACGGTGGCCGGCGCGCGCGGCGATCTCGACCTCAATCCCGAGCTGTGGGAGCGCGCTGGCGTGAGCGCCACGAAGCCGGCTGCGGTGCTCGTGCCGATCATCGATCGCAACGAGCCGACGGTGCTGCTCACGCAGCGCACGCAGGAACTCGCAAGCCACGCCGGGCAGGTCGCCTTTCCGGGTGGCAAGATCGATCCGCACGATGAGAGCCCGCTCGCTGCGGCGTTGCGTGAAGCCAAGGAGGAGATCGGTCTTGCGTCGACGCTCGTCGAACCGCTCGGCTATCTCGACCTCTATCTCACCATTTCCGGGTTTCGCGTGCTGCCGACTGTCGCCCGCGTAAAGCCGGACTTCACGCTCGCGCTCAATCCGCGCGAGGTCACCGATGCGTTCGAAGTGCCACTGGCCTTTCTGATGGCGCCGGCCAATCACCAGCGCCGAAGCCGCGACTGGAAAGGTATCGTCCGCGAATACTACGCGATACCGTATGAGAATCGCTACATTTGGGGTGTCACTGCCGGTATTTTGCGAAATCTTTACGAGCGAGTCTGTGGCCCATGACACCGATGCTGGCACATATGTTGGCGCGCGCCGACTTGGATACCGCGATGCGGCCTCGACCGCATGCTGCCGGCACCACACCGTTCGTCGTCGCGTCGACCGCTTCGGGCGGGACGTGCCGGTGGCCCTTTGGCGAAGACGGTCCACCATCAGCGGCGGCGCGATGATAAGGCCGCTGGCGACCGAAATCGGGCTGTTTCTTACCCCGTTCGTCCTCTACGCCGCGTTTCTCCTCGTCACGCGTGCCAGCGTCTGGGATGCGAATGCCTGGACGCTGCGGCGGCTTGCCGGTCTCGTCATCGCCTCGCTCGTGCTCATCGTCGGAAGCTTCATTGTGCTGGCGCAGTTCTCCGGCGCACCGCCGGGCTCGACCTACGTGCCGGCGCACGTCGAGGGCGGCAAGCTCGTGCCCGGAGCGACCCGGTGATGCCAGTCCCGCATCTGGCCGATGCGGCATGGCTCAGAAATGGTCCGGTCGCCCGACTGCTCGCGCTGCTCGACGGAGACGGCGAAGAAGCGCGCGTGGTGGGCGGCGCCGTGCGCAACGCGCTGTTGTGGCGGCCGGTCGACGAGATCGACGTGGCGACTACGGCGATCCCTTCCGAAGTCGTGCGCCGCGTCGAGGCCGCCGGCTGCAAGGCGGTGCCGACCGGCATCGAGCACGGCACTGTTACTGTGATCGTCGATCATCACCCGGTCGAGGTGACGACGTTGCGCGAAGACGTCGAGACGTTCGGGCGCCGCGCGCGCGTCGTGTTCGGCCGCGACTGGAAGGCCGACGCCGAACGGCGCGATTTCAGCATCAATGCGCTCTCGGTCGCCGCCGACGGCAGGATTTACGACTATGTCGGCGGCCTCGCCGACATTGCCGCGCACCGTGTGCGCTTTATCGGCGAGCCGCAGCGCCGGATCGAGGAGGACTTTCTGCGCATCCTGCGCTTTTTTCGCTTTCACGCGCATTTTGGCGCGGGCGCTCCGGACGCGGCCGGACTGCTCTCCTGCATCAGGGCACGCTCGGGCCTCGAGACGCTTTCGCGCGAGCGGGTGCGGATGGAAATGCTCAAGCTGTTTGTCGCACCGCGCGCGACGCCGACGCTGGCGGTCATGGCGGAAAGCGGCTTGCTCAGCATGGTCCTCGGCGGCGTCGCCTTCGTCGCCGACTTCGAGAACATGGTGAAGGTCGAAGCGGCGAGCGGCACTGAGCCGGACGCGGTCCGCCGGCTCGGCGCGCTCGACGTGATGGTGCGCGAGGATGCCGAGAGGCTCGCTCAGCGGCTACGCCTTTCCAATGCCGAAGCCGAGCGCCTGTCGTCGCTCGAACCCTGGTGGCGCATCGCACCGCAGGCCGATGAGCAGGCGGCGCGCGCGTTGCTCTATCGGCTCGGGCCGCAAGCATTCGTCGATCGCGTGCTGCTCGCGTGGGCGCGATCGGACGCGGGCGCGGCGAGCGTCGCCTGGCACGAGCTCGCGAGCCTGCCGCGACGCTGGACGGTGCCGGCGTTTCCGCTTAAGGCCGCCGATTTCATCGCGCGCGGCGTGGCGGCCGGCCCGCGCCTCGGCGCAGCGTTGCGTGCCGCCGAAGCGGCCTGGATCGGAGCCGGCTTTCCGGCAGACGCCGCCGCGCTCAAAGCGATCGCCGACGTGGCGGCGCACGATGGGGCCGCCTGCGGTTAGAAGCGCGTGCTGGCATCGCGCGTGGCTTGTCTCGCCCCCGCCCGCGGGCTCACGGGCCGTATTGCTTCGCCGGTTTCTCGTTGTTGAAGTCTGCCGGCTTGTCGGCGACGCGCTCGAAGCTTGTGGGCAGATCGGGACTGCCTTTGCCCTTGTATTCCGGGACTTTCGGGAAGACGCAGATCGGGCGTTGCATTTGAATTCCGAGTTGCGGATTATCGCTGTCGTATTTGGTGGCGATCACCGCGTCCGGCGCTTTGCCCTTTTCGACCCAGACGGTGAGAGCGCTCAAAAGATCGTGCTGGGGATCGTAGCTCGGCGGCGGATGCTCCGATTAGAAAATATAATGAAATCAATAGTGTATTTGATAAGTTGCACCGAACTTGTGAGCCAGTCGCCAAGTCGCGACAAGTGCCGCCGGCACGTCGATTCGGTTTAGGACATCCGCGCGCGGAGCGCGCGCAGCCGACGCCGGGCTCCCGGGGCAAACTCGGCAAGCCGCGGCCGCACCAGTGCCATGGCAGCGCGCGGCCGCATGCGCTCGACCTGCATTTCATTGCCGCGCCAGACGAAATCGTCGCCGCGCAACGCATTGACGAACAGGACCGGCAACAGGAGATCACGGACCATCCCGTAGAGCGGGGAAAGCACCGAGAGGTGCCAACCCGCCACTGCCGCGAGCGCCATTTCGCCCCCATACCAGACGACTGCGAGCGATCCGACGCTCAACGCCGGCGACAGCCCGACTGAGGGGGCGACGCAGGCAAGCGCTATCATCGGCAGCAGGCTCCCGGAGAGCGCTTCCAGCAAAAAGTACGCAAGGAAGCTGGCGCGCCGCAGTCGCGCCCACCGCACCTGCCTATTCCAGATGTCGGCGGCACTGCGCCGGCCGAGCGGTTGGGCGAGTGGCCGATCGACGAGCCGCACCTTCAGCCCGGCGTCGCGCACGATCTTGGTGGCCGCCGCGTCCTCGGCGACCTCTTTGCCGAGCGCGGTAATCCCGCCGACGCGCTCGAGGTCGCCACGCCGCCACAGCATCGTCTTGCCCTGAGCAAAGCCGAATCCGAAAGCGTCGGCAAAATACTGCCAGCGCGCCTGATAGGTGTTGAGGAAGGCGCATTCCAGTTCGGCCCAGATCCCCTGCGGCCGGCAACCGATCGGCGGCGAGGCGACGAGACCGGTATCCGCCCGCCAGCTGCCGAACAGAAGCGCGACGTAGTCGGGCGGCATCAGCACGTTGCTGTCGGCGATGATGATCCAGTCATGGCTGGCGGAGCGCCAGCCCTTCACGACATTATTGAGTTTCGGATTGGAGCTCACGCGGTCGTCGCCGACCAGCAGCCTCGCGGCGATCGTCGAGTGGTCGGTCAGCAACCTCTCCACGAGGGGCACGACCGGGTCGCTTGCGGAAGCGACGCAGAACAGGATTTCGTAACACGAATAGTCGAGCTCGAACGTCGAACGCAGCGTATCGGCGGCATAATTGTCTATTCCGCATATCGGGCGCACCAAGCTGACCGGGGGGCCTTTTCGATAGGTTGCCGATTCGGGGACCGGGCTTCTCCGCAGGCGGAGAATCACGGTCACGATGCTCGCGACATGAATGATTGTGGCGATGATGCAGAAGATTGCGGCGGCGAGAATCGGCGCTGTCATCATTGTGACGCTTAGCGCGGCGGCGTGACAACGACGTGACTCAGACTGGTTTGCCAATAAGGCCGCGGCCCAATTACCAATAAATCCCCGCCTCGATTACCAATAAGGCCACGCCTCAATATTTGCTGTCATCGTCCTGCAATGGAACGCATTTATCTACGCCGCCATGCCGATCAAGCGAGAGATCAAACATCGTGATTTTTGAGCACGGCACGCGATTGTACCGTACTCTGTTCATTTCCGACGTTCACCTTGGCGCCCGCGGCTGTCAGGCGGATCGCCTGCTCGATTTCCTGCGCTATCACGATGCCGAAACCATCTATCTCGTCGGCGATATTGTGGACGGCTGGCAGTTGAAATCGGGCTGGTACTGGCCGCAGCCGCACAATGACGTGGTGCAGAAGCTTCTGCGCAAGGCCCGAAAGGGTGCCCGGCTGATCTATCTGCCCGGCAACCACGACGAGTTTCTGCGCGACTACTACGGCACCCATTTCGGCGGGATCGAAGTCAAGGAGACGGCGATCCACGAAGCCGCCGACGGCCGCCGCTATCTGGTCGTGCATGGCGATATCTTCGACCTCGTGGTCAAGCATGCGCGCTGGCTCGCGCTTCTCGGCGATACCGCCTACGACTTGGCGATCCTGATGAACCGCTATCTCAATGCGATTCGGCGGCGGCTCGGTTTCTCCTACTGGTCGCTGTCGCAGTGGGCCAAGCACAAGGTCAAGAATGCCGTGAACTATATCGGCGCATTCGAGCAGACGCTGGTGGCCGAAGCGCAACGCTGCCATGTCGACGGCGTCATCTGCGGGCACATCCACCATGCCGCCATCCACGACAATTTCGGCATCCGCTACATGAATTGCGGCGATTGGGTGGAAAGCTGCACCGCGCTTGCCGAGCACGCCGACGGCAGCTTCGAGATCATCACCTGGGCGGATATGGGCGAGACGGCAAGGCCGCTGCCGGCACCGGAGACCGAAACCGTCGATCGGGAGACGGAAATCGCCGCGTGAGCGTC
>Ga0187782_10002910_pt1 | contig 12738 bp, 13 predicted proteins | sample 0715_SJ02_MP15_2_FD_132454 | JGI IMG/M metagenome (GOLD analysis project Ga0187782, IMG submission 132454) | Tropical peat soil microbial communities from peatlands in Department of Meta, Colombia - 0715_SJ02_MP15_20_MG | ecosystem: Environmental > Terrestrial > Soil > Wetlands > Peat | place...
ACCCGGCAGCCGCCGCACCGAGAGCGGGTCGAGCACCGCGCGCACGCGCTCGGGCGGCACGACCGTGAGTCCGGCGGGCTTCATGAGATCGGAGGCTATCTTCGCTACGAGCTTGTTGGCGGCGACGCCGACCGAGGCGGTGAGTCCGGTCAGCTCGCGGATGCGCCGCTTGACGTGCCGCGCGATGTCGGCTGGCCCGCCGTGCAGCGCCTGGCCGGCCGTCACATCGAGAAACGCCTCATCGAGCGACAGTCCCTCGACGAGCGGTGTGATCTCGCGAAACGCGCCGAACACCAGCGCAGATACCTCCTGATAGCGCTGCATGCGCGGTCGCACGCAGAGCGCCTGTGGGCACAGTCGCAGCGCCGTGCGCATCGGCATTGCCGAGTGCACGCCGAAGCGGCGCACCTCGTAGCTGGCGGCGGCCACCACGCCGCGCCCGCCGTCCCAGCCGACAATGAGCGGCTTGCCGGCGAGCGCCGGGTTGTCGTGCTGCTCCACCGATGCGTAGAAAGCATCCATGTCGACGTGCAGCACGGCGCGTGCCATGTGGAGCTCCCGCGACGCGGGTCCCTCGTTCTATTTCACGGTGATCGTGATTTTGTCCGAAATGACAGGCGGCTGGTGCGGCACGTGATTCATGTCCGCGAGCAGCAGCTGCAGGGTGTGCTTGCCGGGGGTGAGAGTCAGCGTGGTCTCGGTCTGTCCCTTGCCGAAGTGCACGATCTTGTCGGTGGCCGGGAGCGGCGCGCTCAGGTCCGCGGGCGCGTCGGTATCGATCAGCAGGTGGTGATGACCGGTGTTGTCGAACTTCACTCCGGCTGGTGCGATACCCATGCCCTTGAGTCCGAACTGCACCAGTACGGGGTTGTGCACTGTAGCGCCGTTCTTCGGGCTGATGATGTAGACCTTCGCGTCCGCCGGAGCGGGGGTGCGCTGCTGCGCAGCGGCGAGTGAGGCGGCCAGTACCAGCGCGGCCACGATGAATCTACGCATCGGCTTCTCCTTCACAGTGTAAGTGCGTTGTAGAGGGCGGTGAGCGCGAGGATCAAGGTGCCGCTCGCGAGGTACGGTGGTGCCGAGCGGCGGCGCCACCGTACTCATGCGACGTGCACGCTCGAGCGCGCCGGGGGTGCCGCCTGGGCAGCGAGCTCGTGGGGGTCGAAATCGTCGACGTTGATGAGGTCCATGACCTTGCGGTCGTAGTCACGCAGCGCGGCCGCCTCGGTTTCCGAGATGAGCCCCGCGGCGAGCGCCTGCTGGATGCGCCCGGGCAGATCGAGCGCGCTCACCTTGCCGGTCTTGACGCCCTCGACGCGGATGCGCTTCTCGAGGGGCTCGAGCTGCGCGGCCAGCTGCAGCGCCTCCTCGAGCAGCGCGAGGGGGTTGCCCGGCTCGAGCGTGCGGTAGATGTGCTCTCCGAAGCGCTGGCGCGTGTCGCTCGGGGTGGTGACGAGCGCAGCGACCTTGCGCCCGAGACGGTCACCGGGCGCCGAGTAGATGCGCCCGCGCGGAAAGATGAATGCACGCAGCACGGCGGCGAGCGGCCGATTGGGGAAATTGCGCAGGAAGCCGTGCAGCTGCTCCTGGGCGTGATAGAGCAGATTGCGGCAGGCCCACTCGATGACCGGCAGGTCCTCCTCCTGGCGGCCCTGGTTCTCATGGTGCTTGAGCACCATCGAGGCGAGGTACATGCACGACAGCACATCCCCGAGCCGCGCCGACAGGCCCTCCTTCTTTTTCAGATAACCGCCGAGGGAGAGCATGGCGACATCCACGGCGAAGGCGAACGAGGCGGAGAAGCGCACCACGTGCTGGTAGTAACGGGCCGTGGCCCCCTTCACGGGTGCGCGGGTGAAGCGCGCGTGGGTGAGCGCCATGATGAACGAGCGCACCGCATTGGAGAGCGTGAAGCCGATGTGCGCGAACAGTGCCCGGTCGAACGCCTCGACGCCGGCACTACGGTCGGGGTTGCGCGCCGCGTTCATCTCGCGCAGCACGAACGGGTGGCAGCGGATGGCGCCCTGGCCAAAGATGATGAGGTTGCGCGTGAGGAGATTGGCGCCCTCGACCGTGATCGCCACCGGGACGATCTCGTAGCCGCGGGCGAGATAGTTGTGCGGCCCGAGCATGATGCCCTTGCCGCCGTGGATGTCCATGGCGTCGTTGGCCACCTGCCGGCCCATCTCGGTGACGTGGTATTTGAGCATCGCCGAGGGAACCGAGGGCTTCTCGCCGCCGTCGATGGCGCCGGCGGTGACCGAGCGCGCCGCGTCCATGATGTAAGTGAGGCCCACCATGCGCGCGATGACCGTCTCGACGCCCTCGAAGCGGGCGACCGGCAGGTTGAACTGCGTGCGTATGCGCGCGTAGGCGCCCGTGGCCCAAACGCCGGCCTTGGCCGCACCGGTGGTGTTGGAGGGCAGCGAGATGCAGCGCCCGACCGACAGCTGCTCGACCAGCATGCGCCAGCCGTTGCCCGCCAGCGCCGGTCCGCCGATGATGAAGTCGAGTGGCACGAACACGTCCTTGCCGTAGATCGGACCGTTCTGAAACGGGACGTTGAGCGGGAAGTGCCGCCGGCCGATGCTGACGCCGGGTGTGTTGCGCGGAATGAGAGCGCAGGTGATGCCGATGTCGGTGTTGTCGCCGAGCAGCCGCTCCGGGTCGAACATGCGGAATGCCAGACCGATGACGGTCGCCACCGGCGCGAGCGTGATGTAGCGCTTGGAGAAGTTGAGCTTCAGTCCGAGCACCTCGCGGCCCTGCCAGATGCCGCGGGTGACGATGCCGGTATCCGGGATGGAGGCGGCGTCGGAGCCGGCGCGCGGTCCGGTGAGCGCGAAGCACGGCACCTCCTCTCCACGTGCCAGCCGCGGCAGGTAGTAGTCCTTCTGCTCCTCGGTACCGTAGTGCAGCAGCAGCTCCGCCGGGCCGAGCGAGTTGGGCACCGCCACGGTGGAGGAGGCCGTGGCGCTGCGGCTGGAGATCTTGACGAGCACGCACGAGTGCGCGTACGCGGAGAATTCCAGGCCGCCATACTTCTTCGGAATGATCATGGCGAAGAAGCCGCGCGTCTTGAGGAACTCCCATACATGCGGCGGCAGGTCGGCGCGCTCGTGGGTGATGTTCCAGTCATCGAGCATGCGGCACAGCTCCTCGCACGGGCCATCGAGGAATGCGGCCTCGGCGGACGAGAGCTGCGGGGGACGGGCGGCGAGCAGCCTGTCCCAGCGCGGCGCGCCGGTGAAGAGCTCCCCGTCCCACCACACGGTGCCCGCCTCGAGCGCTTCCTTCTCGGTCTGCGACATCGGCGGCAGCAGCCGCAGATACTCCCTCATGAACGGGCGGGTGATCAGCGCCTTGCGGATCGTGCGTACGTTGAGCAGCCACAGCCCGGCGAGCAACAGCCAGAGAAACAGCTTCCAGAGCAGCGCGGGCGTACCGGCGGCGCCGAGCACGGTATAGGCAGCGAGCAGCGCGGTGAACGTCACGGTGAAGGCGAGCAGCGACAGCCGCCGGTAGGCGAGGAACAGTACCGCCGCGACGAACAGCAGCGTGATCACACCGCCGACCTGGGTGAGCGCGTAGAGCGCGGCCACGACCACAATCAGGGAGACGACTGCACCCATCATCAACAATCCTCCGCCGCGCACGCCGTCGTGCGGATCTGACTTGCCGGCCGGCACCGCACGCGACGTCAGCCGAGGAGGTTCTGCACCCCGTCGCGCTCCTCGCGCAGCTCGGCGTAGCTCGCGTCCATGCGTTTGCGGCTGAACTCGTCGACCGCAAGTCCCGGGACGATGCGGTATTCGCCGTTGCTGACCGTAACCGGATAGGAGTAGATGACGCCGGCGGCGATGCCATAGCTGCCATCGGCCGGCACGGCCATGCTCACCCAGTCGTCGGCGCGGGTACCGTGCACCCAGGTGTGCACGTGGTCGATCGCGGCCGACGCAGCCGAGGCCGCCGATGAGGCGCCGCGCGCCTTGATGACCGCCGCGCCGCGCTGCTGCACGAGCGGAATGAAGGTTTCCGCGATCCACCGCTCCTCGACCAGCGACTTCGCGGGCTTGCCGCTCACCAATGCATGCGAGAGGTCCGGATACTGGGTCGCCGAGTGATTGCCCCAGATGGTCACGCGACGGATCTCGCTCACGTGCGCGCCGGTCTTCGCGGCGAGCTGCGCGACCGCGCGGTTGTGATCGAGGCGCGTCATGGCGGTGAAATTGCGCGCCTCGAGATCGCGCGCGTTGGCCTGCGCGATGAGCGCGTTGGTGTTGGCGGGATTGCCGACCACCAACACCTTCACCTTGCGGTCGGCGACCTCGTTGAGAGCCTTGCCCTGTGCGGAGAAGATCTGCGCGTTGGCGAGCAGCAGGTCCTTGCGCTCCATGCCGGGCCCGCGCGGGCGGGCTCCGACCAGCAGCGCCACCTGGCAGTCGCGGAAGGCGATCCTCGCATCGTCGGTCGCCACCACCCTGCCGAGCTGCGGGAAGGCGCAGTCGGTGAGCTCCATCACCACGCCCCCGAGCGCAGCGAGCGCCGGGGTGATCTCGAGCAGGTGCAAGTTGACCGGCGTGTCCGGGCCGAGCAGCGCACCCGAGGCGACGCGAAAGGCGAGCGCGTAACCGATCTGTCCCGCAGCGCCCGTGATGGCAACGTTGACGGCGGTTTTCATAACGCTTCGTTTTCGCTCCGCGAGAGAGTCAGCAAGGAATTCTAGCCTGTGAGTACGCGCCCCCCTAGGCGCGCGCCGTGCACTCAAACGGTAAGGCCCCGCGCGCGCTCAAAAGGCCTGTCCAGACGGCCCTGAGGCCCCTTCGGGGGTCTTTCTCCGGGGTCCGTGAGCCCCCGTCGGGGCTCGAGTCAACCGCCGAAATTCACCCGGTGGTATGGCTTGACACTTGAGTAGTGTTGTAGTAGAGTACAACACCATAGAAGGCGGCCAGAAATGACCGCGGATGTGAAGAGAGCCCGGAACCACAAACTGCCAAGGAGATGACCATGAACGCTTACCTGTCAGCCCTTTACCGAGACGCCACCTGCGCCGCAGCAGCCCTCGTAATCACCCTGATCTTCGGCGCGAGCTTCGTTGTGTCGACGTCCGTCGCCCCGGCCGCGCAGGCGTCCACGGCCGCCCCGGCGAGCCAGCACCAGCAGGCCTGAGACAGGCCGACCCCATCGAAGGAGGAGCCACCATGAACTCGTTCATCGCAATTGCGTATCGCGATCTCAGCTGCGCCGCGGCAGCCCTGATCATCACGCTGATCGTCGGCGCGAGCTTCGTCGAGTCCACGTCCGTTGCCCCGGGCACCCAGGCGTCCGCGAGTGCCGCCATGACCCGCTACGGGCAGGCCTGAGGAAAAAGCCAAGAACACGAGGAGCTGACCATGAACACCTTCGTCGCAACTGCCTATCGTAACTTCACCTGCGGCGCAGCCGCTGCGCTCATCACACTGATCCTCGGCATGAGCTTCGTGCAGTCGACTGCGCTGCCGCCTGGCGCGCGATTGCCCACCGGATCCGCGGTTGCGGTCACGCCCGTGCCCGCCTGGTTCGGTCAGCCCGAGCCGGCCGTTTTGGTAGATTAGTCCGCTAATCTTCCGATACAGGGCGCCGTGCAGACGATCATGGATCCGCAGTGGGACGACAGCCTGCCGATCTACCGGCAACTGCGCGACCGAGTGGTAGCGATGATCCTCGAAGGCGTGCTCAAGGAAGGAGATCCACTGCCCTCGGTCCGCAATGTCGCGGCGGACTTTCGCCTGAATCCGCTCACGGTGCTCAAGGGCTACCAGCAGCTGGTCGACGAGCAGCTGGTCGAGAAGCGCCGCGGCCGCGGCATGTTCGTGAGCCTCGGGGCCCGTAAGGCACTGCTGAAGGATGAGCGCCAGCGCTTCCTCGAGGACGAGTGGCCGAAGATCTACGCCACCATCCAGCGCCTGGGACTGTCACAGGACGAATTGCAGCGCGCGGGTGCAGCCGCTCCCGCCACCCCATGGCCGGCGGCCAACGCCGCGCCCCCGGCAGGTGAGACAGATGACAGCAGTGATTGAGGCGCGCGGGCTGAGCAAGAGCTTCGGCGCAACGCGTGCACTGGAGGCGGTAAGTTTCAGCGTCGGCAGCGGCCGCATCGTCGGCCTCATCGGCCCGAACGGCGCGGGCAAGACGACTGCACTCAAGGCGATACTCGGACTCACGCCCTTCGACGGCGAGTTGCGGGTGCTCGGCCTCGACCCGCGCACGCAGCGCGATGCGCTGATGCGCGAGGTGTGCTTCATGGCCGACGTCGCGGTGCTGCCGCGCTGGCTGCGCGTCAACCAGGCGCTCGAGTTCTGCAGCGGCGTGCACCCGCGCTTCGACCGCAGCGTCGCCGAGGGCATTCTGCGCAAGACCGAAATCCGCATGGCGAGCCGCGTGCGCGAGCTCTCCAAGGGCATGGTGACGCAGCTGCATCTGGCGCTGATCATGGCTATCGACGCGCGGCTGCTGGTGCTCGATGAGCCGACGCTCGGCCTCGACCTGCTCTACCGCCGCCGCTTCTACGACACGCTGCTCAACGACTACTTCGACAAGGCACGTACCATCCTGCTCACTACGCACCAGGTGGAGGAGGTGGAGAATCTCTTCACCGACGTGATCTTCATCAACCGGGGGCGGGTAGTGCTCGAGTCCTCGGTGGAGGATCTCAGCAATCGTTACCAGCAGCTGACGCTCGCAGGGGAGCAGGCCGCTCGGGCGCGCGCGCTGCACCCGTTCTACGAACGCGAGGTGTTCGGGCGTGTGGCGATGCTTTTCGAGGGGCGCACGGCCGCCGAGCTCAAGCCCCTCGGCGAACTGCGTACGCCGTCGATCGCGGATCTGTTCGTCGCCAAGATGCAGGGGAGCGCCAGCACATGAACAGCACCCTCGCCGGCGTCACCGAGGACAGCGCGCGCAGCGCCGCCCCGCCGGCGGCAAAACCCCTCACGATCACCCTGGCCACCCTGGTCCGCCGCGAGTTCTGGGAGCACCGCTACCTGTGGATCGCGCCTGTGGTCGTGGAGGCGGTGCTGATCGTGCTCGGCGCCATCGTCGGGCATGGCAACGTGCATCTGCCCAACGACACGGACTTCAGCGGCTGGCCGAACCTGCAGGCGCAGAAGGTAGCGGCGTTCACCATCCTGCAATGGATGCTTTCCGTGCCGGCCTGTGTCGTGCTCGTGGGCGTGGTGAGCTGGTACGCGCTCGATTGCCTGTACGCCGAGCGGCGGGACCGCAGCATTCTCTTCTGGAAGTCACTGCCGGTGTCCGACGGCCTCACCGTGCTCTCCAAGGCCCTGGTGGCGATGCTCGGCGCGCCGCTCGTGTCCTACGTGGTGGCGCTGGTCGGGTTTCTCGTGTTTGCCGGGATACTCGCGCTGCGTGTCGCCGCGGGCGGCGTGCCGTCGGTGTTCTCCTGGGACCTGCTCGAGTGGTTCCGCACCGAGCTCGTGATGCTGATCCTGCTCGTCGTCGCCGTGCTCTGGTACGCACCGGTCGTCGCCGCCATGATGCTGCTGTCGGTGTGGGCACGGCCCAACCCGTTCCTCTGGGCCTTCCTCGCGCCGATCGTCGCCCCGCTTCTCGAGCGCATCGCCTTGGGCACGCACTATCTGTCGAGCTTCCTCCACTACCGTGCCTTCGACATCTGGGGCACCCTCGCATACGGGCCGACGCACGGGCACATCAATATCATCACCCACCACGGGCTGCACCCCATCGGCACGCTGCTCGATGAATTCAACATCGGCGCGGCGCTCACGGACATCGATCTGTGGCTGGGAGTGGCGGCGAGCGCGGTCATGCTGTACGCCGCCACGCGCATCCGCCGTTACCGCGACGACACCTGAGCACGGCGCGGCTCGCCCGCACGGCGCAGCTCGTATCGCTGCGGCGAGCGCTTACCTCACGCGATAGATCGCGCTTATCATCCGCACACGGACAGCCGATTGGAGCGGTCCGCCGGCGGATGCTTAAATGCAGCGTGGATGAGGAGGCTCCCATGTACGACACCCGCAACGACCTGCCAGGCTGCGCGCGGCGATTCGCGAGCGTTGAGGCACACCCGCACGCCAAGCGCTGAGGAGCCCCCGCCGCCGCTCGCATGGCCTTCGAGGCTCGCCGCACCGCCGAAGGGCTGCAGCTGGATCTGACCGGCGAGTGGGACATCTGGCAGTTCGGGCAGCTGGCGGCGCAACTGGGGGCTCTCGACCTCACCACCACCCGCCAGGTACGGATCGACGCGCAGCATGTCACCACGCTCGACCTGTCGGGCGCGTGGGCGCTGCGGCAGTTCGTCGAGCGCGCCCGCGCGGCGGGCGTCACTGTCTCCTACCGGGGCGAGCCGCCCGATCAGCTGCGACTGCTCGACCAGACACTCAAGGAGATCGCCACCGCGGCCCCGGAAGCGGCGAGCGCCGCGGCTCCGGAAGCACCCGCCGGAGCGCTCACCACGATCGGCCGCTACGTGGTGGGCGCGGGGCGCAACCTGGTGGATGGGCTGGCGTTTTTCGGCCGCGTGTGCACCACCTTCCTCACGAGCCTCGTGAGCCTCAAGCGCCTGCGGCCGATCTCGATTGCCCGGCATGTGTACGACACCGGCATCACGGCCGTGCCGATCACCGCGCTCATTGCCTTTCTCATCAGCGTCATCATCGCCTACATGAGCGCGCAGCAGTTGCGCGGCCTCGGCGTGGACATCTACGTCGTCGACCTGGTCACCATCGGCGTGCTGCGTGAGCTCGGCGTGCTGCTCACCTCGGTGATCGTTGCCGGTCGCTCGGGCAGCGCTTTTGCCGCCGAGCTCGGCTCGATGAAACTCAACGAGGAGGTCGATGCGCTGGTCGCCACCGGCGTCGATCCCTACGAAGTGCTGGTGGTTCCGCGCGTGATCGGCCTCACCATCGCCCTGCCGCTGCTTACCATCATCGCCGACATCATTGGGCTCACCGGTGGCGCGGTGCTGTGCCACTACCTGCTCGACATGCCGCTCACGCAGTACGTCAACCGCGTGATCGTGGCGATCTCGCCCACTACCTTCTGGGTCGGCCTGATCAAGGCCCCGGTGTTTGCGCTGCTCATCGCCGTCGCCGGCTGCTACCGCGGCATGCAGGTTCGCGGCTCGGCGCGTGAGCTCGGAAGGCTGGTCACCGTCGCCGTGGTACAGGCGATCTTCTTCGTTATTCTCGCCGATGCGCTGTTCGCCGTGCTGTTCATGAAGTTGGACATCTGACGATGGACCCGGTGCTGGAGGTGCGCGGTCTCGTCAACCGCTTCGGCAATCAGCTGGTGCACGACGGCCTCGACATGCAGGTCGAAAAGGACGAGGTGTTCGGCATCGTCGGCGGCTCGGGCTCCGGCAAGTCGGTGCTGTTGCGCACGATCCTCGGTCTGCAGCGACCACAGGCGGGCACGGTGCGCATCTATGGCCGCGACATCACCCGCATGAGCGAAGCGCAGCTGCTCGCCACCAAGGAGCGCTATGGCGTCGCCTTCCAGGAGGGGGCGCTCTACACGGGCCTCACGGTGCTGGAGAACGTGCAGCTGCCGATGATCGAGCATCTCGACCTGCGCCCTGCGGCACTCGATGAGCTCGCGCTGCTCAAGATGCGCCTGGTCGGTCTGCCCGAGGATGCCGCCGGCAAGTACCCGGCGCAGCTCTCCGGTGGCATGGTGAAGCGTGCTGCCATCGCCCGCGCTCTCGCCCTCGACCCGGCGCTGTTGTTTCTCGATGAGCCCACCTCGGGGCTCGACCCGGTGAGCGCCGCGGCGTTCGACGATCTGGTGCTGTTCCTGCAGAAGCAGCTCAAGCTGACCGTCGTCATGATCACTCACGATCTGGACAGCATCTTCCGTACCTGCAATCGTGTCGGGGTGATCGTTGACCGGCACATGGTATCGGACACCCTGGCGCGCATCGTCGACTATCCCAACCCGTGGATCCAGGCCTACTTCCACGGCGAGCGCGCGCGCGAGCGCCTCGGCGGGAGCACCACCCATGGAACGTGAAGCCAATTACGCGGCGGTCGGCGCCTTCGTCCTCATCGTCGCGCTGGTCGGTGTGCTGTTCGTCTACTGGTATTCCGACACGCGCGAGCACCGCGACTACAACCGTTACGAGATCTACTTCGGCGGCAGCGTCAGCGGGCTCGACAAGGGCGCGGCGGTGCGCTACCTCGGTGTCGGCGTGGGCCGCGTGGTGGACATGCGCATCGATCCGCGCGACTCGAGCCGCGTGGAGGTGCTCGTCGACATCGATGCGCGCACCCCGATCTCGCCGCACACCTTCGCCGAGCTGCAGCTGCAGGGTGTCACGGGACTCTTGTACATCGATCTCGGCGAGGACCTGACCAACCGGCGCGCCACGCCGGCCGTGCAGGGGCTGAGATACCCGGTGATCCGCTCGGCGCCGTCGCGCTTCGATGTGTTCCTCGCGAGCCTGCCGGAGCTGCTGGTGCAGGCGAACGACGTCGTGCAGCGCGCCAACCGCCTGCTGAGCGATGACAACATTGCGGCGGTGTCGACGGCGCTCGGCAACTTCCACCGCGCCAGTACCAACCTGCCGCAGACGCTGCAGGACTTGCGGGCACTCATCGCCGACCTGCGCGGCGTCAGCGTGGAGCTCGGCAGCTCCGCGCGCACCGCCCACCATATACTCGATACGGTGGAACCGGACGTGCACGCCGCATCGCAGCGCCTGCACGCCATCGCCGAGCACCTCGACGACGCCAGCAGCCAGCTCGACCGGATCCTCGCCGAGAACCGCCAGGACCTGCGCTCATTCACGCGCGACGGACTGCCCGAGATCGAGCGCTTCGTGCGCGAAGGTCGGGCAGCGGCCGAGGACATCAGCGCACTTGCCAACAGCCTGCGGGAGAATCCCGCGCAGCTTCTCTACCAGCCGCCCGAGCGCGGTATGGAGATCCCGCGGTGAACGCGACACCGTCAGCGGCCACGCGCGCCGCCGCCCCGCTCCTGCTGCTGCTCGCCGGGTGCACCGGTCTCTTCCACAGCAGCACCAAGCCCGAGCAGATCTACTACCTGCGCGCCCCGGGGGCGCTCGGCGGCGAGGGCACGAGCGCCACTTCCGGCGCGAGTGCCACGGTCGCCGAGGCCGCGCCGGTGCGCTCATCATTGCGCGTCGGACGCCCGGTGGCCGCTCCCGGTCTCGATTCACCGCACATCATGCTGGTGCAGGCCGACCATCGCATGAACTTCTACACCGGCAGCCGCTGGCCGGCGGCGGCGCCGGACGTGCTCGAGGCGCTGGTTGTGGAGACGCTGCGCGCCTCGGGTGACTGGAGCTCGGTTGAAGACTCCGCGAGCCCCTTTCCGTCCGACTACCTGCTGCAGATCCGCGTGCGGCGTTTCGAGGCCGACTACGGCACCGGTGCCGCCGTCCCGGCGGTACAGGTGCGGCTCGACTGCATCATCGGCCGCCGCCAGGGGCGCGAGGTGCTGGCGACGTTCGGCGCCGCGGGCAGCGCGCCCGCGACGGCCAACCGCATGAGCGAGGTCGTCGCCGCCTTCGAGCAGGCCACCGGTATTGCGCTCGAGAGCCTCTCGCAGCAGGCGTTACAGGCGGTACGCGCCGACGCGCAGCGCGCGGCTCAGAACGGCGCGAGCCCGCTGCCCTCGAGCGCCCGGTAGAGCCAGTAATCCGACTGCGCGGCATTCGCGTACACCGCGAAGTCCGCGGTGTACTCGATGCCGAGCGCCGCGCGGTTGGCCCACAGCGTGTCGAAGTATCCGAGCACCTGCTGCGCGAGCGGCGCGCCGCGGGCGAGCTCGATGGCGACGTTCGCCTCGAGGTTGTAGTCATCGAGGCTGCGGCGGGTGAGCTGCGCCGAGCCGAGCGTCAGCCAGGCACGCTGGGGGCTGTAAGTGATCACCAGTGCGCCGTGAAAGCGCTCCCCATGGGTACGGTACCAGCGCACGCGGATCGCGCCGTCGCTGCGCGACACCAGCTCGCTCGCCACGGGCTGATTGGGCAGGCCGTCGGTTCCGCCGCGGCTCGCTCCCTCGTTCGGGTCGAGGATCAGCCGCACGTCGGCGCCGCGCCGTGCCGCAGCCAGCAGTGATTCGACTACGCCGCGGTCGGCGAGCTGAAACGCCGCCACGTCGATCGCGTCGCCGGCGGCCGTGACATCAAGCCGCGTGAGAAGCTCAGCCCGGGTCGCACCCTCGGTGAGTACCTGCACGCCGACGCCGGCCTCGCCAGGGGCGAGCGGCGGCAGGCCCACTCCCCGTGCTGCGCTGCAGTCCCCGCTCGCCGCCGGCGGCGGCGAGAAGTCCGCGCCACTACCGCGCCAGCCGGAGAAACGCGCCACCGCGAGCTCACTCTCGAGTAACGCCGGGAGGGCGCCGCCGCCGACGCGCGCGGCGACGTTCGACCAGGCGCTCTGGCTGTCCTCGGGGTTGGCCGAGCCGATGACCGCGGCCAGGCCACCGTGGCCGTCGTCGGCGAGGATGAGCTTGCGGTCGTTGCTCTTGAAGTTGAGCCGCCGTGTCGCGGCGCCGAGCGCTCCCGAAGGCACGTCCCACCAGCGCAGGCCGAGCCGCCACAGGCTCGAGTACGCCGGATTCGAGTCGCGCAGACGGTCGACGTCCGTGGTCACGACCTCGACGCCGGCCGCGCGCAACAGTTGCAGCTGCGGCGAGCGCAGCGTGCCGTAGCGCTCCGTGGCGGGATCGGTGATGAACAGGATCGCGGGC
>Ga0187782_10002912_pt1 | contig 12734 bp, 9 predicted proteins | sample 0715_SJ02_MP15_2_FD_132454 | JGI IMG/M metagenome (GOLD analysis project Ga0187782, IMG submission 132454) | Tropical peat soil microbial communities from peatlands in Department of Meta, Colombia - 0715_SJ02_MP15_20_MG | ecosystem: Environmental > Terrestrial > Soil > Wetlands > Peat | place...
GGGTGAATTTGAGTTCGGGCTTTTCTGGGGAGTGCCTGGTTTCAGGCCAGGTAATCCGCTGCGATGACGCTGAAAACGACCCACGCGTGGATGAGTCCGCTTGCCGTCGCTTGGGCGCGCGTTCCATGCTAGCTGTCCCGCTTTCCGCCAAAAGCACGGTGATCGGCCTGATCGAAGCGTTTTCCTCCGAGCCGCGCGGCTTCAATGAATGCGATATACGCAGCCTGGATTTGCTGGCTGAGTTGATTCTGGCAGCGCTGCGTCCGGAAGACGAGGATCGCCTGGCTGAGATTTCTAAGAAAGCAGTCGCCAAGGCGTTTGTGGACACTGTGTGGCCAGAGATTCTGGCCGCGAGCACTCCGCCGATTCCCGCCGATGGCCGCGGAGAGTTAGGAGGCCAACCGAAGGAACCGGAAACTGCGCTCGAAGTCCCCGAGGTTGCTTCGCTGGGTCTGGGCCGCTATGCGGCCGACGAACCGAAGCGGCCTGGGTTAGCGGTTGTAGCGGGGGTGTTGTGTTTGGCGATCGCCCTTGGCGGCGGGCTGTGCTGGATCATTCGCCAGAAGTCTCAGTTCAACACGAAGGCAGCGGCGCGCGTGGTTGATCCGCAAGCGGCGGGAAACGGCACAAGTCCGCTCGGCGCAGCCGCAAGCGCACCCCTTGAAACCGACGCGGAGGACCAAACATCCAACGCGGAATCTCCTGCCAACCCCGGTGAGATGACGGCGGTGACGGGCATACGCCATTGGTCGGCAGGCGATTCCAGCACCGTCGTCATTGATCTCGAGAATCAGGTGCAGTATGAGGCGCACCGGCTGAGCAATCCCGAACGAATTTATTTTGATCTGCATGCCACCAAGCTGGCTGGCGGCTGGTCAGGAAAACCCATCGACGTGCAGGATGCGTTCCTACAGCGTATTCGCGTGGCCCAATCGGCGAAGGGAATCACGCGGGTGGTGCTTGAGACCAATGGTTCGCCGGACTTTTCTGTCAGTTTGCAGCAGGAACCGTACCGGCTTGTGGTGGAGCTGCAGAAACCCGGCAGCAAGCCGCGGGAACGGGCGAGCATCGACTTGTTCTCGCCGGCAAATGCTGCGCCGGCAAACGCCGCCTCACTCCCGCCGCAGTCCGCGCCAAGTTCAAAGACGACCAGTGACACTGCCGGCACTGCTCTGGCGACGTCTCCGCGGTTGCGCATCGCACTCGATGCCGGACATGGTGGTTGGGACCTGGGCACGGCCGGCAAAACCGGACTGCTGGAAAAGGACTTGGCCCTTGATATTGTTGCGCGGCTTGGCCAGCTTATCGAGAGCCGTATGGGCGCAACCGTAATCTACACCCGGCAGAACGATGATTATGTCTCACTCGAAAAACGCGCTGAGATCGCCAACCTTGCGCATGCGGACTTGTTTCTCTCTGTGCACGCCAACCATAGCGGTTCGGCTTCGGCCCGCGGAGCGGAAACCTACTACACCAACACTTATTCTTCGCTAAAGGCACGAGAGTTGCACGACGGCGATGCAACGCTCGAGAACATCAATTGGACGAACGTTGACATTCGCGCGAAGGTGCACGAGTCCCACCGTTTGGCGGTAAGCGTGCAACACGCACTCTACGGCGCACTCGCCGCCGGAAACCCAGGCTTGCCCAATCGCGGCGTGAAAGAGGCGGAATACGTGGTGTTGGCCGGGGCCTCCATGCCGGCGGTGCTGGCGGAAGTCTCGTTTGTCAGCAGCCCCACTGATGAAGGCAACCTGCGCAACGCCGCCTACCGCCAGCAGATTGCCGAAGCGCTCTACCAAGGCATCGCGCACTACGCAAAGGACGGCGGCCGGGTTAACCTGGCGAGCAGTTCCACGAAACCTGCGCTGAGGTAGCCTCCACTCCTAAGGACACCCCTCAAACCCTTCAACCAGAATCAGCTTGCAGGCCGCAGTTCGGAGCCCGACCCATGGAGCACCGCACCGATGCTCGCACAGTAGGGAAGCGTGCGATACACCAGGCAGGAGTAGCACGGATACGACAAGAACACATGCCATGCTGCCCGATTAGCCCAGCAAGGTCTGGTGGGATCCTTGGTCATCGGACACTGTTCCGTGTGGTGAAATTCGCAATGGCGGAACTTCCAGCACCCGCAGCGCCCGAGTATTAGCTTGCGGATGCCGTCGAAAGACAGATGCGCCTCATCCTGCAGGCGTTTGAGGGTATTGATCCACCCATAGTCGAAATTGGTGAAATGCAGGATTCCGTCGCTCGATTTTGCGGGAATGAGAAGGCCTTCGCGTACGTATTCCTCGATCCGGTCCGCCGGCAGATTGGAACGACTGGCGGCAACGTCAATTGTGACCCATTCTGAGGGCGGTTGCGTAAGTGAAGCGTCGATGGCGTAGCTCATGCGAACCCTCCCGGACAAAACCTCCGTCTGAGCCAACTCCTGCGTCTGCCGCCGCCACCAAACCCCACTGCTCGCCTATTTGTCTCGCCATACGAATTAACTGTCAGCCGCGGGAGGTCGTTCAGTGATCCAGGTCACGCGTCTTTGTGACCCGTGGCAATTCGCCCACCTCCCTTTCCACAAGAGTTTCCAGTCACAAGTGTGGAATCCCCAAAATCAGTAGGTAAACGGATGAGAACACTCTTTGGATGATCATGGGTTCGAAGCCCGAGATATACGCCGAGTGGTTGGCAAGCCGCATTAGGATACGCCCAGAGAGTTGCGGCCGCTTCCAAACCTATTGCGCAGGCTTGGAGTCCTTAAGAGCCTCGTCGAGACCCTGACTCTTCGGGATGTCACCTTCGACTACTCGCCATCCGTCGTCGTATAGGCGAAACGTAACCGTCGACTGGTAACGCAGCCCCTCGGAGTAGAGCGCCTGACCCACTTCGTTCAGAGGAATCCACCGCCAGGAGAACTCCAAATCGGCCGAAGAGCCGCTTTTGCTGATTCCGCTGATCGCGACAAGCTCCCGCCGGGCGGCGAGCACACTGACGTACTGCGATTGAATGGCATTGGAGGGAATCAACTCGCGGAAGACACCAACTCCCAGCGGCGTAAGCGCCACGTCCCAACAGGATGGCCGCTTGGCCTCGGGCGAACAGGGAACGTTGGCTGCGGTAATCCAACCGTGGCGCTGTAGAACCAGGTATTCCGGCGAAGTGTAATCTTCGTTGGAGGTAGTACCGGTGCGCAGCCAGAACTTTTGCGGGGCCTTGAAGGTATCCGAGTTGGTGATCAGCTCAGCCGCTAACCGCCGCGTGAGAAAATCGCGGGCAGAGCAGGACTGCAGCAGGGCCAGCAGAGTCAGCGCAAATGCAAGCAGAATTTTCTTCATGCCTTCGCACGAGCGTGAGCCTGCCCTGAGCCGAATGGCGAAGGGACGCCCACCCCTACATCGGATCAATCTGTAGCCGCTTTCCGGCTAGTTGAGGATTGTAACCAAACTGGAGCGCCGGCGCGGCAGGAAAGGCCGATCGGCGACTTGCCGGGAGAACTTTGCGTCCCACCGGCCCGGCACGACCGCGGCGCAGAATGGGCAACGGCCCTCGGCTGTCAGGCGGTAATCTTCAATGAGATATCCATGGCGCTGGATCAGCGTCTGGCCGCAGCCGTTGCACTTTGTGTCCTCCAGATGGTCCACCATTCCGGGCAGGTTTCCCGCATACACGTAATGCAACCCAGCGTTCTTGCCGATTTGCGCCGCGCGGAGCAAGTCTTCCGGCTGCGTATCGTCGGGATCGTCCATTTTGTAGTCCTTATGAAACGCCGTGACATGCCAAGGGATATCGAGCGAGACGCCTGCGATAAACTCGGTCAGAGCTCTCAGTTCGTCGTCGGAATCGTTGAATCCCGGGATGAGCAGGGTGACAATCTCCATCCAAATGCCCATGCTGTGCAAACTCCGAATCGTATCCAGGATGGGTCCGATGCGGCCCCCGAGCTGGTGATAGCGGCGGTCATCGAAACTTTTCAGATCAACTTTGAACAGGTCGATCCATGGCCGCAGATATTCGAGCACGTGCGGTGTACCGTTGCCGTTGGACACAAACCCAGTCATGAGGCCAGCGGCTTTCGCTTCCTTGAAGATCGCGACCGCCCACTCGGCGGTGATGAGCGGCTCATTGTAGGTGCTCACCAAAACCTTGGCGCCCTGCCGCAGGGCATCTTGTACCAAAGCCTCTGGCGAAGCCTGGAGCAACGGCGAAATGGCATGCGGATCGCGTAGGGCCTGCGACGTCACCCAATTCTGACAATAGGCGCAGTGCAGATCGCAGCCCAACATCCCAAAACTGTAAGCTAGAGCCCCGGGAGAGGCGTGGAAAAAAGGCTTCTTCTCGATCGGGTCACATTGCACGCCCGCCGCATAACCCCACGGCACGTAAAGCGTGCCGCCGCGGTTATAGCGGACTTTGCAAACTCCGGGCTGGCCCTCAAGAATAGGACAGCAGTGGCCGCAGGCATAACAGCGCACGCGGTTGCGATCAAGCTTTTCGTATAGTTCGCCTTCGCGGACGTGCTGGTTAACGACTTCGCGCAGAGTGGCCACGCAACAACCTTCTGGATTTAATTTTAGTCCCTCGGCTTGGTTGCTGGCGAGGTTGATTCGTGCGCTCTGATCCACTCGTTGGCGCGTTGCTGCGCGGCCAAGACTTGTGCGTGGGTCATGCGGGAAGCCAGAAATGCCACACGGTAGCGGCTGGCATCGTCGCCCCCGCTCTGCGCCAGAATTGCCCAGAAGTACGCCTTGCTCAAGTCCTGCGGCGCGCCTCGGCCCGACCAGTAATAGGCCCCCAGAGTAGCCTGCGCGCCCACGTGCCCCTGCTCGGCCGCCAAGCTGAACCAGCGCAGCGCTTCCGCGTAATCTTGCCCAACGTCTTCTCCCGTAGCATAGTGCGCGCCCACGGCAAACTGGGCAGCCGGGTCGCCTTTTTGCGCCAATTGGCGAAGGCCGGTGAAATCCTGGGGGACGACTGGGCCACGAGCCGACTTGGTTGCCGTTTGTGCCTGCGGCTGACTTCCGGCCTGCCTCGCCGTATTTCGACCCGGAGTCAAGGGTGCGAACAACCAGACAACGGCCGCGATCAGCGCCAGCCCAGCACCTCCCAGCAGCAGTTTGTGCAGTATTGAAATGCGAGCCGGCTCAGGCCCCTCAGAAACCTCGGCATACACGTCGTCGTCCGCCCCGGTAGCATGGGTGAGAGGTTCCGCTTTTTCTTCGTCGGACTCGGCAGGATTGATCACCGCCGCCGCCATTTCGGCCAGCTTCTGCAATACCACCTCATCCTGGGCATGAAATGCGTAAGGCAGCGGCGAAAAAACTTCGATTAGCCCGAGCGTTGACTCCTGCCGGCGTAAGGGTACGGCTATAATAGCGCGCACACCTAGAGCACGGCAGACGTTTGCATCCACACGAGAATCCGTTTCCGCATCGTCACAACACAACTTTTGTCCGGAGCGCACGCACTCACCAGAAAAACCCTCTCCTGCCTTGAACCTCATGCCCAAACTCGGAGCATCGGGGCCGGCGCTGCCGCGACAGACCAATTCGTCTTCGACCTTCACGGCAACGGCCGCGCCGGTGGCACGCGCGAAAGCCATGGCTCTTTCCGCGATCAACTGCAAGACCGCATCGCCCCCGCTGGTCAGCCGAACCTCCCGCCGCACGGCCTCCAAAGCAGCCAAAGTTGCAGTGTAGTCGGGGGGAAACGAGGTGGGCCCACTATCGAAATCCGGCACTGACGGCACGGCGTCCAGTTCCGCCATTTCTGGCTGCTGGGTTGGCTCGGCCGCCGCTGATTGTCCAGCCGCGCCATACTCGCAGGCTGCCAAGGCATTCACGAAAAGCCACTCTTGCAACTGGCGGCGCGCCTCGCCGGGCATTTCAAAAAAGCGGATTCCGGCTTTGCCCGAGTCCCGCCAAATCACTTGACCGCTGACGTCTATCTTGGCGCCGGTCTCGGTCAAGTCAAGACATATTTCAACCGTTTCCAGTTCCTGGAGCGGGGCGGAAACCTGGATGGCGAGGCCATCTTCGCTGATATTGACGATCTCCTGGAGTTCAGTCGCAGGACGTTCGTGGTTGCCATTCAGGGCGGCGTAGGCCGGAGTATGAACTCTGTGGCGGACGCGACGGCGGCGATCGGTCCGCGGAGCAGCGGATTCCGGGCTCGGATCGACCGTATTGGCCGGGGTCGCCATGCGGCACTCAGCAACATATTATTCCAGAGTGGCGGGAGATGGGAGGAAAACTTTCCGGGGCAGTGAATGAGGTCTATCCGACCCGGCGGTGGCCGGCGGTCTGCAAATTCGACAGCCGCGACATGGCGGCTACCATCATGCTGGAGAGCAGTTGCATGGTGACAACGTCTTGCGCGTCAAAAGCGTGCGGCGCGCTGGAAAGAACTTCAAATACCCCAAGCGTGCGGCGAAAGTGACGCAGCGGGGCAGCCAGTATGGAACGCACCCCTAGACGGCGGCAGGCAGCCAGATCAACTTTCGGGTTCCGCTCGGCGTCATGGCAGAGGACCACTTGCCCGGTGCGGACGCAATCGGCGGAAATGCCGGAGTCACTTTGCAGACGAACGCCCAAATCCGGCGCCGTCCGGCCAGCGCGCGCCCGACATACGATCTCGCTGCCGTGGCGCAAAGCGATGGCTGCGCCGCCAGCGCCCGTCAGGGTCTGTGCTCGCTCGGCAATGACGCTGATAGCGGGCTCCAGGTCAATGGTTTCCGGCCGGATTTCGGTCGCGGAGACCCGGCCATATCTCGCGCCGGGCAGGCTGGAGTTGACCGCGCGCGCATGATGCCGGGAAGGCGCCAGCATGGCAAAGGACGCGGGCACAGCTTCCTGGGAAATTCCGCTGGGTACGGTGCGCAGCAGTTCCCGTACCAGTCGATCCAGTTCTGCGTCCGCGATGAGATGTGTGGTCTGCTGGCCGCGTAATGATCCGCCGAGGACGCGCCCCAGACTCAACACGGCGCTGCTCCCACAGGCCAGACAATACGGCGTATTGTTCTTACTGATCAACTCACACTCCACGCAAAACACCGCGGTCTGCAATTCGATAAAACTGATGTCTTGCCCGGTGAGCCGTTCTCTCATGTTGGTGAGCTTTCTCCAGAAGGGTCCGAAGGAATTGAAACTAAATGCGGGCACGATGCGGTGGAAAGTGGCGGCGCTGGTTCGGGCTGTGGATAAAGTGCGCTCCGCATGCCGGCCGCACGCGCTCTAACTGGCTTGCGCCGCCAGCAATTCTGGTTCCTGCACGGCGAGCGAAGGTTCCTCCGCTCCAGCCAGCAGGGCGCGCTCCATGGCATCCGCCAGGGCGATGGGAAAGACGGAAGTGAGTAGATTCAGATCGACTTGCAAGTCGCGGTCGGTATAGAGGCGGAAAATCGTCATGCTGCCACACCGCTGATTGCGGGTCGAGACCAGTTCCAGATTCAGGCTCCAGGCGCTGGCCAGTTTATTGTCGTAGTAACTGCCCGACTTGACCCACCGAAAACGCGGGGCTTCGCCCCACCCGGAAATCCGCTGCAACCCGCCCGACGGGACCGGACTTGCAAGCGGCAGTTGCGACCGCAGTTCAACCGCATCGAATTCATTTCCGCTGAATGCAGCCAGCAGGATGCGGCAAATCTGCGGGAAATCCTCGCTGCTCTTAAGTTCTTCGTTCGCCCGGCGGATGGCGAGGTTGTTGATGAGATGCTGCCGTTCGACGGTCTTTTGCGCAACCCGGCGGAGCTCGCCGAACTCCAGATAGCCCAACCGTTGCACGCCAATCCAGACGCCAACGCCCACTACTGCCAGAACTAGCCCGAGCATGGGACTGGCCGGCCATAGTAGAAACAAGCTGACCAGAGCAAAGACGGCGGATACGCCGTAAAGGATGATGACCACTTGGCGGTGGGACAGCCCTCGCTGCAACAGTTTGTGATGAATGTGCTCGCGATCACCGCTAAACACCGGCCGTCCGCTGAGGTAGCGACGCAAGATCGACAAGGTGGTCTCCAGGATGGGCAATCCAAAGGAAACTAGCGGGATGGCCACCGCAATGATGGTTGGAGCTTTGGTAGCGCCTTGTAAGGCCAGAGCGCTCAGGATGAATCCGATGAACAAGCTGCCGCAGTCGCCGAGAAAAACCGTTGCAGGACTGAAGTTGAAGCGCAGAAATCCGAGGACCGCCCCGCTTAATGCTAGCGCCATCAGCGACACCAAGGCCGATTGAGTGACCAGCGAAACCACGAACACCACCAACGTGGAAAACAGCGCCGAACCTGCGGCCAGCCCGTCCAACCCGTCGATCAGGTTGAACGCGTTGGTGATCGCCAGCACCCACAGCACGGTCAAAGGAAATCCCACAAACCACGGAAGATGATGATGGCCGAACAGCACCGGGACTGAAACGACGCGCAGCCCCCCGGCAAACAGCATGCTTGCGGCCGCACCTTGCACTGCGAACTTGGCGTAGGGGCCGATTGGGTGAAGGTCATCGTAAACCCCCAACAGAAAAACCAGGGACGCGGGGGCAAGAATCGCGATCACCGAACTCACGGAGTACGCAACCCTGAGATGCAGAGCATACCGCAGGACCGCCAGGCCCGCCAGGCAGCATCCGACAAATGAAATGAAAATGGCAACGCCGCCCAGCCGCGGAAGGGGCGTGTTGTGCATGTGGCGCTCAGAAGATGGCGACGATACCCAAGCACGAGCCGTAGCGAAGTCGCGGACTTGCCGCGTGAGAACAAACGAAGCCATCAGGGACGCCAAAAAGGTCCCTAGATAGAGAACGACCACTCAGTTCCTCCCTGTGCCGGCACAGCCAACCGTGCTTCCCGCTTTGGCGGACCGAAGTCCCGCTCTGTTCACATAGCCGCTCTTGTCCGACTCGGCACGGCGGCTCTTGACTGCTCCTAAGAGGAATCGTAGTGCCCATTCGCTCAGACGGCTATTCTCTTTCGTGGTACATCAGGGAGAATCTGCTTCTTATAGCTGTTTCCCAACTATGGACACCACGACACTCCGAGGCGTCCACTGCTTCGCGGGTGTGCTAGTGTTCTGGGAAGATGGAGTTTTGTGCATACTCACGCGCGCTAGGGTTGCTTGCACTTGGGTTGGCGATCGCCGCCGTGGCGCCGTCCTCAACCCAAGCCCAGCAGCTTGCCGCTAACGGACCCTCGCACCCGGATTCGGCCCTGCGCCTTGCCGCCGGGGACACCGTTGAAGTCAGTGTGTACAACGTGCCAGACCTCGCCACCAAGGCCCGGATTGGGAGTAACGGGGATGCCTACCTGCCGCTCATCGACTACGTGCATAGCCGGGCTGACGGCCGAGGAGGCCCAAACCCTCATCCAGAAGCGGCTTTCCGACGGCGGATTCGTCAAAGACCCGCATGTGAGCCTGTTCGTCGATCACTATTCCTCAGCGGGAGCAAGCATTCTGGGAGAGGTTACTAGGCCGGGAGTGTATCCCGTCACAGGGCAGGAGCGGCTTTTTGATCTGATTTCCGCTGCCGGGGGACTTACCGAAAAAGCCGGGCGCAGCATTTCGATCGCGCATCGTGGCCTGGAGGGTCAGCCGCAGTTTGTTCCGCTTTCGCGAAATCTGGCGGATCATGCGGAAGCGAACGTTCCAATTTTCCCCGGCGATACCGTGATTGTGCGTAAGGCAGATGTAGTATACGTCGTCGGCGACGTGGGCAGGCCGAGCGGATTTCTCATGGACAACGGGCAGTTGACGGTGCTTCAGGCGATCGCCATGGCCGGGGGAACAACTCGCACCGCCAAAATGAGCGGGACAAGAATTATCCGCAAGGGACCGGCTGGCATGAGCGAAACGCCCGTGCCCTTGAAGCAGATTCTGGAAGCCAGAGCGCCGGACGTGCCCATGCAAGCCGACGATATTCTCTTCGTGCCCACCAGCACCCAGAAAATGTTAAGCACTCGCACACTGGAAGCAGCCATTCAGGCGGCAACCACGGTCGGCATCGTGGCTGCGCTCCCATAATCCCTTTTTCAGGCGGTCGCAGCAACACCCTCCACCGCCCTTGGGCGGCACAAGCTTTCCAGCACATCGATGTAGCGTTCTGCCGTCTGTTGCCGGGAAAAGTGATCAGCAACGTAATTGCGGCCATTGCTCCCGAGAACATTGCACAGTTCCGGATCCTCGGCCAACCGGACGATCGCGGCAGCCAAGTCGGGCGAGTTCTGCGGCTCAACAAAAATGCCAGCGCCCGCTTCGTCCATGATTCTCCGCGCTTCCCCGTCCACGGCCAGAATCACCGGGCGCGCGCAAGACATGAACTCCAGCAGTTTCGTGGGCAGCACGGTTTTGAAAAGATCGGTTTTCTTGAGCATGACCAAGCAGGCGTTCGAGGCGCAAATGTAGGCCGGAATGCGCTCGCGGCTCTGCTGATCAACAAAGCGTACGTTGGTTAATCCTTGGAAGCGAGCCAGGCTGACGAGCCGCTGCTTCTCTGCTCCTTCACCCAGCAACAGAAATAACACATGAGGAAAGCGGAACTGAAGCCGGCGCGCGGCTTCCAGCAAGGTCTCCAATCCGTGAGCCATTCCCATGGTTCCGATGTAGGAGACAACGAACCTGCCCTCGGCCTGCAGTTCGCTGTGGATGCCCGCATCTGCAGCTTGGGGGCTAAACAAATTCGTATCCACGCCGTTTTCGACGACCGATATTTTGTTCGGTGGCACAGCCCAGTGCTCGGCCAGGTAACTCTTGAAGGCACGGGTTACGACAACAATGTGATCGGAGTTTTTGTAAAGGAAGGCAGCCACCCGCATCAGGGTGCGGTGCAAGACAGACTGTGGATCTCCTGCTCCCACCGCTGCCAGCGACTCCGGCCACAGGTCGCGCACTTCGAAAATGAAAGGCACGCCTTGCCGCCGGGCGATCCACCAGGCAGACAGCCCAACCAGCAACTGCGGTGAAGTGCCGATCACCACATCCGCTTTCGGCAAGAATGCGCCGGTCGCGGCTGCCGAGAGAGCGAAAGAGCTGTAGTTCAACGCTCGCTCCCAACCGCGGCGATTGGGAAGAGGCAAAAGCCAGGTGCGGGTGACATCGACCCCATTCCAGCGCTCTCTCATTACCAGGCGGCGAAGCTGCTTGCGGTATTCCGGTGGAACGACTCCGGTGGGATGATTAGGAAATCCGGTCAGCACCCTGACTGCGTGCCCCTGGTGAACCCAAAGGCGAGACAATTCCGCCGCCCGCGCGGCCGGTGCGCCCATCTCCGGAGGAAAATACTGCGATACGTATAGGATTTTCACCGGTTCCTAGTAATAACCAAGCTTGAAGGCCGTCTTGTAACACAGCGCGCGCGTGCGCTTGGAGGGGCTGAACGTGTAGGACTCCCACCGATCCGCAACCCGCGCAAACATCAGATCTCCTGTCATTCGGTGCATCACACGCAACTGCGCAATGTGCAAGCGATGATAAAAGGGGCTGGCCACCATCGGCAGCCACCTGCCCGACTGCTCGTAGAGCGACCAAAACCCCAAGTCGTAGCGGTCGAGATTGGCTCGCAGCGTAGCCAGCACCGCGTCAAACAGGCGGCGCGCTGTTTGCGATTTCGTCGCCAGGAAATAGTCGTACACACCCCACGCCGCCCAGATCAATCCGTTCAGAACATGCGTAGGCGGGGTCACAACATATTCCTCAAACCAGATGTTGCCATCCGAATCGGTGAAAGTTACGCCTCCACGGCCAAGCGGCTTAAGAAAGGCTCCGAATGCACGATTGGCAGCGCTGAGATAGATCTCGTCGCTCGTCGTGAGGTGGGCGCGCACCAGGAGCGAGATTCCCTGCCCCTGGGCCAAACCCGAATACCACGGGGCGCGCAGCGTGCTTCGATATTCCCAATCGAAATGGTGCTGCCAAACCCAAACGCCCGAGGAATTCTGCTCCAGATGGCCGCACAACCAATCACTCGCCGCCAGAAATTTTCGCTTGCGCTCGTGGCTGCCATCGCGCACAAACAGGTTGTAGTTGCCCAATCCCCATTGCGCCACGGCGATGGGGTTATATTGCAAGCCGATGCCGCCGCGGTAGTCGAGCATGGGAATGCCTGCAGCGTCGTGATGGACGGCGTAGTCCGCCTTCTGGGTGAAAGCCATGTAGTATTCGCCGAGAGCGTCGAACGCCGCGCGGGGATTGGCTTCTGGCTGATCGTGCCAAAACGTGAGATGGCTCTGGCCTCGCCCGAGATAGGCCTGAAAGATGCGCCGGTAGTATTGCAGGCGACTCACGAACATTGCTTGTAGAATCGATTGCATTATCGCATCGCGGATGGCGGCTGACCGATAGCGGAATTGGTTCCCTGAGCTTGGGCGCGCCTACATGCTTACGCTCCAAATGGCGGTTTCCAAATCGGCATTTTCGACCGCGATCGTGGTCAGGGCCAGCAGGTTGGAGTCGTTATCACCGTCAGGCAGAATTGCGTTGCCATACTGAAAGAGTCTCATCGGCCAACTGTCTTTCCGCCACTGCGACATTCGCTCCCAGCTCAGACCATCTAAACTGCCGAAGAGACACACATTTTGCTCCAGGTTGGCCTGGCTGGGCTCGACCATGGTCGAAAAGAAGAGCGCGTTTCCGACGCGGCATCCATAGATCGAAGAACTGCTCAACGCCGTCACTTGGGAAAGATTTCCGGTTCGCGACAGACGATACACGTGATTGGCTTCCAGAGGCGTATCGGTTGAAAAATAAATTGCGTCA
>Ga0187782_10002913_pt1 | contig 12734 bp, 7 predicted proteins | sample 0715_SJ02_MP15_2_FD_132454 | JGI IMG/M metagenome (GOLD analysis project Ga0187782, IMG submission 132454) | Tropical peat soil microbial communities from peatlands in Department of Meta, Colombia - 0715_SJ02_MP15_20_MG | ecosystem: Environmental > Terrestrial > Soil > Wetlands > Peat | place...
CCACCACCGAGTCCCTGCAGGCCGCCAGCTACGGTCAAGCTGCCAGTCGCACCGACCTGCCGTAGGTCAAGTCCAGGGGCCGTCGCGGTGCCCGTCCAGTCATCGTGGCCGCGCAGGCTGGTCTCGATCTTGCCGTCGAAATTAATTTCCTGGTCAGCGGTCCAGGAAAGTGAACTGGTCGGGCCGGTGAATTGGGACATTTTTGGGTCCGTGGAAAGTACAGGCGTGCCATTACAACGCCTTGTTGCGGGCGTACCAACGCCCGGCCATGGAATATACCAAGTGGTGTCTAAGTAGGAGGGGGCGGGATTTGTAAGAGGGTCCGACTCAGCGATGCTTTCGTTCAGGGTGCTCAGATCCTGCCCGGAATAGTCCACTACATTAAGGGGCCCACCGTTGTCCAAGAGGTCCACTTGGAAGGCGTAACTCATCACGCTCTGGAAGTTCGGCTTACAGTTTGCCTCGATCGTCGGCGTGTAATTGATGGGATTACTTGAGAGCTGGTCATAATAATAGCCACCGTGCGTCAAACCGTTTGAATGTCCCAGCTCATGCATGAACGTGCCGGCTTGCGTCTGCCATGTTTGACCGTTAGCCCCCCAGGAACCCAAGGCCATGAGTGAGTTTGCCCCGCCGATGTCCGAAAAGCCGGAAATTTCATCAGCCACGCCGGAGACTACAGCAAGGTTCGGGTCTGTAAAGGAGGTATAGGCCGCACTAGTCGAATTGGCGACCCTTATTGTGAAGGTGGTCGCGCTGGTAACCGTGACACAGTAGGTCCCGTTCAAGTCGGGGTTGGTGATTGCGAAGGCGACGGTAACACGGCCATAGGAGGTGCAATATGTGTCATATGCATTGGCAGCGAGCATGTGGGGTGTGGAAGTTGTGAACGTGACCGTCTCACCGGATTGCACGACGCTTGTTAGTGTTGTGGCTGCCAACGTCCAATTCGGCAGCGCGAGTGCGTGAGCAAACAATGCATAGTGCCAGCTGTCCTTCCGCCCGTGCTGGAAACGCGGCATGCAGTCTGCAGGGGGCGATGAGATCGCGCAGTCGCTAACGCTCGTGCTCCCGGTGGTGTCGACCAGCTGATTCTTGAAACCCACAAAACCCCCCGTCCAGCCAACCACACCCGGCTGATTGGGGAATGGGCAGAGCTCAGGTGGCGAGGTGCTGGTATTGTCCACGCACGTAGGCTCTGGAATAGCGTGCACGTTTTGATTGTAAAAGGGGTTATCGCCGCCGGGGGGATTGATGTGAAGGTGGATGCCCCGCGCGGCGTACGCGTTGACTACCTTCTGGGCAGCACTGACTGGCGGACTGCTCGAGTCTAACGTCAAACGCGGATCGAAATAATCACCCGATGTGCTACAGCTGTCGGGACCGGTTACGCTGCTGCACATATAATCGAGTTGCACGAACACATCCTGTTCCCCATGTACTGCTCCGGGGAGGTCCACCCAAGAAGAACTTCCGGGAGCACACACGCCCCCGTTGACCGCGGCATCGCAGTATCCCGGCGGGGACGCCTCCTTCCAAGCGTCCAGCAGACCGTCGTTGTCACTGTTCTGGACCGTTGTGCTGACGATCACCGCTCCCGAGGATAGACATTGTTGGCTGCTGCTCGGCGTGACCTCGGTTGTTGCCGACGCGGAGCCTCCCCCCACAGGATTCGGAGAATACGGGCTCGGGAAGGTCCAGGTCGTGTTGTCCCATTGGCCGTAGAAACCGGGGAAAGCAGGCAAGGGTTTATAAGGAGAGGGAAGGGAGTCCTTGTTCAGGTAAACGGTTTCCTGTTTGGTGCTTTCACCTGAGCCGACGATGTAAGTCAGTCTTGATACAGGATTCTGCGTTGCAGCATCATAGAATCCCTGGACTGTTAGCGGCGTGGTCAACGAGGAAGCGCCGTCGTAAATGACAATCGAATTCAACGAAATATTGGGGGAGAGAACGCGATAGATGACGACGAGAGTCGCGCCCAGAGTGAAAGGCGTACTGTTAACTTTGCTGGGCAGGGTGACTTGGAATACGCCATTAGCTAAGACGTTCCCGTTTGCATCCTGCGGCAGCAGGGCACGGACATCAGCGCGATACGTCCGGACGACCTCCGTTGTCTTAGTGCCTGTGCAGCCGCTAGAAGTCCAGTACACAGTGTTATTGCTGCCTACGTTGACACCCGTTATGGAATAAGGAGTCAGCGGTCCGCCTAAGTACACGGGTCTGAAGAATCCGTCCGCGCCGGATCCGGCCTGGCCTGGGATTGTCGTAGACAACTCGACCGTTTGCCAGTAAAGGAAAGCGGCAACGATCTGTGCGCCGGTTGGGACGAGCTTTGTGCCGGTAATACCAGGGTTCACGTCAGGGACTGTGATCAATCCCGATGTGTAGCCGGAGGCGACGACTAGATTCAAGCCGTAGGCGCCAGCTACGACATAGTCGCCAGTAACAAAGAAATTGTTTTCAAATTGGAGATCCGACTGTGCGAAGGATGCGACGCTCAGAATTGTGGCGCATGCAATCAGCAGGGCGACACGCTTCAGTATGGTGCTGTGCATAACCGAATCTCCTTTTTTAAGTTCCACTGCCTGTTAGGTTCCACTGTCTGCTTTCCCAGATTCGACGGTCCTCTGTCGCACACCTTGAGGCTTACCGGTGTGCTCGACGAACCGTTGGTGACGACCCCGGTGATTTCGGTCAGTGCACCGTGATGCACGATTTTCCTGTTGGCTGAAAACAAGAATCTGGGACCGGGGAGGGGGAGCCTGAGTTGACAAAAGTCTTGGCACAAGCCGAAAACCACGCTCGCATCTGCATCCCAACGACAAAGGCCATCAGGCGGAAATTTGCTTCGCGAGATTTCATCGTGAATTTCTCCAGAATCTATGCGTAGCCAATAACCAAGCGACTTGCGCCGCCGGACATGGCACAGCATCTACATTTTCTTTCCACAGATAATTTTTTGGACGCACGCTCGGACGATGGGCGGGGGATACCATCCCGTCAGGCGGCCTAACCCACGAGCCGCAATTTTGCGCCTTTGACAACTCGCGTGTCAACAAGAATTGCTGTCAGAATTCAGATTGGCGTTGTAAACACAGAGAAGTGGCAAGCTTCTTTCACAATATGCGAATGGGTTTGCTTCCCGCAAGCCCCCGGGTGCTCGGACGCGTCCCGCTTATCCGGCGCGAACTTGTGTGCACACGACGGTGAAATGATTTCACCATCAGGAAGTCAGCATCGGAGCATAAGCATAAACGGAGTTGCGGATCGGTCGCGACGTTGTCGGGCGGACGCCGGATCGAAGACCCGCGAGACATTCGATATCCCGTTCGAGAGCCTCGAAGCGGGGACCGCTCCAACTGAGATTCTCATCATAGCGCTCCACCCGGCAGTCGGCGAATGAGATGGCCATCCCAACCAGATCGCCCAGGCGATTTTCAATCTCGCGGCGATAGGACTCGTCCAAACTGAGGCGGTCGATGTCGATTACCAAATGGCATTGCGGCTCGCCGAGCTGCCTCGCCAATAGCCACATGAAATAGAAAATGTAGTAAAGCCGGCGCAATACTGTCTCATCCACCAGCTTGCCCCGGAAGGCCTCGCGCAGTCCGGCCGAATCCAGCAATGGCGGCAACGCGACTGCTGGAAACTCCAGCGCTGACACCAGCGGCGCGAAGGCAGGCGCTTCCATATTGTGACGGAGAATAACGACGCCGCGTTGCAGGAAATAGGGATTGCCCTGCACGGCTTGCCGCAACATTGACAAAAACTGGCGGCGCGGTTCGCGGCGAATGAAGATATGCGTGCCGGGCATCCTGGCGCGGAACCAGCCCACCCGCATATCGGTCCGCACGAAGCCGTAAACCGGACGCCGGCCGAGCCGCGTGGCCAGCCGCGCCAAATCGGCCAAATAGGCTTCCAGTTCCGGCAAAGAGTCATCACTCGCGGCGCAGTATCGTCCGAAGGTGAGATGGGCAGGAAAACCTGGTATGCCGCCGCCCGGACCGATCAGGGGACGAAACTCCTCCAGATAAGGCGCATCGAGCGCTGGGTGATTGGCAAAGGACCAAGGCCGGAAGCCATCGATCACTTCTGCCGTCGCAGTGAACAGATGTTCGTTGAGCGGCTCGAAATAACAGTAGGTATCGGGCCGCTGCCGAAACTTCGCCCAGACGTAGGTGCTCGCCGCGCGCCAGCTCGCATGCAGGAAGATCGCTTCGTTGGCCTGGACCTTGACCATCTCTCGCCCCCCGGGTACCGACGACACGAACACCGGCCGAGCCGGGCAAACTCATCGGCCATTTTTCGCGGCAGGCATTCTGGCCGCACACTTCGGTGGCTCCGATCGATTAGAGCGGTTTAAGAAACAAAGAAGTCCTGCACGATTCCCAAAGCAATCTGCGGTCCACAGGGCTGCGCAAAGGTAAGGGAGTCCCGCGTCCCCTTCCCATTGCTTTTTCAGCGACCGCCCGAGGCGACACGCTTTGCTGCGCGACTGGACAACGTCTGCGGTTGCTGCACAGACCACCGGCCTAGGCGGAACCTTTTTTCATACCCCGTGGACTTGTTGGAAATCGCCACCGCCAGATTGCCGCTACTGTCGCAGGTGTATGTTTCCTCAACCACAAAGTTCGACATTGTGGGTGTTCGCCTCACCGGCACGGTGGCCAGGTCCGCACGCTCCTCGAGACCTTGATCGAATGGGAACCGGATGTCGTCCCAATCGGTAATTTCTCCTACCGGCCGGCCGTCCTCCGCCAGCCGTGCGCATTCCAGATAACGGAAATGTCCGACGTTATGGGCCGGACGGTAAGATCGTACGCTCCGTAGCGGCGGCTGTTTGGGGCCCGGCAACTCCGTGCCGCGGGAAAACACAAGATCGAACACCACGCCGCGCCCTTCATCCGCCTCCCGCCACAATCCAAAATTCCGCATGAACCGGTCGCGCAGAACGCAGCCGGATTGGGTATCGGCCCGAATCGCCAATCCGATGGCCGTCGCCGATCGCATGTAGGCCGACCGTCGCACCCGCCTGCCATAATTCTCGCGCAGTATGCGCGCGACCGGTGGCAACTCTGAACCGCCGCCCGTGACGTATAGGGATTCGATCGGGCGCTCCGTGTGCGCCGCCAGCAATTCATCGACCACCCGGCGTGTCGACTCGACCAGCGGCCGGCACCGTTCGTAAAATACGTTCGCACTCACTGAGACCTCGTGCCAGTTGTGCCGTACCCGTTCGAGGTCGACAGTCAGTTTGCGCGTGTTGGGACTGAGCGCTTCCTTTTTCTCGCGGCACTCGTCCACTAGGATGAACCACTCAGCCGCGGAGAGGCTCTCCTTCTCCTTGAGAGGGATCCCGGCGGCCTCCAGCGCAAGCTCTGCCAGAATCTCGTCAAAGTCGTCACCACCCAAAGTTGGAATGCCATCGGAGGCGACAATGGAGTGCTCGCCGTCGCCGAGTTCGATGAGCGAAGCGTCGAACGTGCCGCCTCCTAAATCGTAGACTAGGAGCCGACCCCCGGAGCGGCCCTTGCGGTTCACCAGGTCGCGATGGGCAAATTCAACCGCTGCCGCAGAGGGTTCGTTCAACAGTCCCAAAACCTCAAACCCCGCCTCCCGAGCGGCTTCGGTGGTAAGAAAGCGCTGATTGCTGTTCGCATTTGCCGGCACTCCCAGCATCACCTCCAACGGCTTGCCCCCATCGTCCGGCAAGGGCAAGGACAAAGTGGAGTGCTCGCGCAGTTGCACGCGCAAAGCCGACATCATTTCCTGCAACAGCTGCCTGACTTCAAAGCAATGGCCCCCGATTTCTATCTCGCTCCGAGGACCCGCGTCCTTCAGACAACGTTTCAGAGAGCGAATGATTGTCCAGCCCGGTTGCCCTTGCGCAAGCCAGGCGTCCCATCCATAAACCCGCGTTTCTCCGCGGACGCCTATCAGCGGAGGAAACCAGTCGCGGGCGTGACCGTCCGGAGTCTCGAAGTTGACGAGCGGATAGTTACCCCGGTCCACGGCCGCAGCCACGACTCGGGTCGTACCGAAATCTATGCCGACTTTCACAGATGACGAACTCCGTTTCTGAAGCAGCCTGCTCGAGAACCAAACAGCGTTCCCGAGAAAAGAACTGCCCGCGATTTCTATTTATTTTAGGCTGAAATTTTTTTTCTTGCGCAACAAGTTCTTGCGCGAGTTGCACGAGAAATGCAACTTTCCGCAGCTTCCTCGCGGTTACGGAGACGGAATCACCGCCTGAGCTGGCAACGAGTATCCGCTCTCCTCGGAACTGGCATTCACGCTTGTGGCTACGTAGTAGTAAGTCTGGCCGGAAACGACCGTGCTGTCGGTGTATGCGGTCGTCCCATCTAGCGACGCGTTGATCATCGTGTATCCGCTGCCAGACGTGGTGCTGCGGTATACGTTGTAGCCGACTGCGCCTGCTGCGGCGGTCCAGCTGAGGTCCACGACGTGCTGAATGGGCGCCGTTCCCGTGCCGGTCATGGTTTGGACGGCGGGTGAGTTGGAGGCGTTGCTCGAAAAAGACAAAGAAGCCGAAGCGGCTCCGCTCGCCCCCGGCGTGAAAGTGACGGTGAAGGTAGCGGATTGACCAGCCGCGAGCGTTGCCGGCAGCGAAATTCCAGAGAGCACAAACTCACTGCTGCTAGGACTCGCCGGAGACACCGTGACCGGCGCGCCGCTGGCGGTCAGAGTGCCGCCGAACGACGAACTCGACCCGACGGCCACGTTGCCAAAGCTGAGACTGGTTGGCGATACCGCCAACTGGCCCGCGGTCGTCCCGGTCCCGGAGAGCGCGATATTGAGCGACGAGTTCGATGCGTTCGATACCACGGCCAGGCTCGCGCTCGCCGCACCGGCACTGGTCGGCGTAAAGGTCGCAGTAAACGTCACGCTTTGATTCGCCGTGAGATTGAGGGGCAAACTCAATCCGCTGATCGAGAAAGCCGCCCCGGTCAGACTCGCTTGCGAGAGGGTGATCGTCGATCCCCCGGTGTTCGTCAGCGTTTCCGACAAGCTCGAGCTGTTGCCGACCTGAGTACTAGTGAACGCAAGAGTCGTTGGATTTGCAGCCAGCGCGCCCGGCGCCACACCCGTGCCCGAGAGCGGAATGCTCAGCGGCGAGCTGGAGTCGTCGGAGACGATACTCAACGTTCCAGTGGCAGCGCCTGCGCTGGATGGAGCAAAGATCGCGTTGAAAGTCACGCTCTGACTGGCGCCCAGGGTCACCGGTAGATTCACTCCGCTGACGGAGAAGCCGGTTCCGCTCGCCGTCGCCTGCGAGATCGTTACAGCGGAGCCGCCCGTGTTGGTCACGGTCTCGGACTGACTGCTGTTGCTGCCCACCTGAATGCTCCCGAATGGCAAGCTGGAAGGATTGGGAGAGAGTGTTCCGGGAGCCACTCCTTCGCCAGAGAAGGGAAGCACCACCGTGCTGTTACCCTGGTTTGCGGTAACGGCAAATGTGACACTGCCGCTGAAATTTCCGCTTCCGGTGGGCGCGAACGTGATCGTCGCCGAAGTCCCGTTTCCGGCGTTCAGCGTGAGCGGAAGGGCGAGGTTGCTCATCGAAAATCCTGCGCCGCTTAGCGTCGCCTTGGTGATGGTGAGACCCGTCCCACCGCTGTTCGAAAGTGTCACAGTGCTGGTCTGGTTGGACCCAACCTTAGTGTTTCCGAAAGTAACTTGCGAGGGACTGAGTGCAAGCGTTCCGACGGTGCTTGTGCTGGGCGAGCCTGAGGCGAGGCCCCCACATCCAGAGAGCAACAACAAACTGCCCGCGATAACGAGCGCAATGGCCAAGCGGCGATGGACGGAATGACCGTTCAAAGACCCCCCGTTTTAGCGACCCGTCGCCCCTGCCAACGTGGTTGATTTCGGGTCACCGATGCCCAAACGATTTCAGTCCTGACAGGGCCAGTGTCGCGCCTGGCAGCCGCCAGCCCTAGATTGCGAAAGGCCCAGCTGGGCGCGGCATTTGGCCAAGTTCCGGGATGAACTGCGGTGCAGAATCGGCAATTAGCGGCTATTGCCTGAAGCTATTGCCAGAGTGGATAAGGAGGAGCGTTCACGAAGCGTTCACAAGATGGAATTGCCAAGGTCGCGTTTAGGCGGACCTTACCTGGCGGACAGCACATCGACCGCAATGTAACGACAATGTGCAATACATTGCATATGCCAACTTCCTGCTCGAGACGCCCCTACGTTGCCAGGGGACTGCTTTTCGGACTAACTCGTTAGCTTTCTCTCTCTTTCGCGAGTGCTTTCCCTTGGCAGCCGGTTTAACATAGGAGAGACTTCAACGCTCGATGGCATGGTGCGTGCCTCTTAATCCCAGGGTTACGTCTCTCGGAGTTCGGGAGCATGAGTCACAGGCAGGGGATCAAAGCATGGGATCAAGCAAGATGAGATTTTCGTTGGCGGTTGTGGTCGTGCTCGCGGGTATCGGCGTCAGCGGCCTGGCGCAGCAAGACAGCACGTTCAAGGTTAAGCATTCAGCCCCCGAAAAGGCACCGAAGGCAACCGTGCCCGTGGGCAAGACGCCAGGCCCAGCAACGGCTTCCGCCGCCAATGCCAGGAATTTGCAAGCCATCGAGCATGAGACCGGCAAGACCACCGCAACCTCTGGAACTGCGGGAAAGCCCTCGGGATCTGCGGGGAAGAAGACGGTACCCGCGCTGAAGCCGGTAACAGAAAAGCCCAATCCGCCGATCGACTTCAGTGGTACAGGCGGCAAAAAAAGTGCAGGGACGGCCAGCCCAGCTTCGAACCCCCTCAAAGGGCGGTTAAGGCAGAAAGACGCTCGCCAATAGTCAATAATCAAAAATAATCAAAGAAACCGCTTCACCCGTGGCCTCATCGCGCAACGGTTGAGCGATCCGGGGCCGGAACTGCCTGGGCAGCCGTTGCAGTTCTGGGTTCTTTGATCGAGTACTTCAACAAGCAATACAAGGCTCGAACCCCGTCTTTCCATCCTATCTTCTTGCCCTCTTCGTAGGTTCGCCCCCAGTAACTGATGCCCACTTCATAAATGCGCAGGTGTCGCCGCGCAACTTTTACTGTGATCTCGGGCTCGAAACCAAAACGATCCTCCTCGATCGGGATCGACTGAATCACTTCGCGCCGGAAAACTTTGTAGCAGGTTTCCATGTCGGAAAGATTGATGTTGGTGAGGCAATTGGAAAGCAGAGTGAGCGCCCGGTTGCCAACCGAATGCCAGAAGTACAAGACCCGATGCGGCCCGCCGCCCAGAAAGCGTGAGCCAAAAACTACATCCGCCTTGCCCTGCATCAAGGGGTCGATCATCAGCGGATACTCCGCCGGATCGTACTCCAGATCGGCGTCCTGAATAATGACGTAGTCGCCCGTGGCTTCCTGAATGCCGCGTCGCAGAGCCGCTCCTTTTCCCATGTTGTGCGGCTGAAGAACGAGGCGGATTTGCGGATGCTCAGACTCCATTTCGGCCAGGATCTCGCGCGAGCCATCCCCCGAGCCGTCGTCGACGCAAATCAGCTCGATCTCCAAGGGCACCGAGAGAACTTTCCCGACCACCTCTCGAAGCGTAGCGCGTTCGTTAAATACGGGCATCACGACGGAAAGTTTCATACATCGAGATCGTAACAACGCGCCTCTCCAAGTACAACTGATCGTCACAGCGCCCAACCACCCCCAGAGCTATACTCACTTGTCGCGCGTGAACTTCGATCACCCGTCCCGTCCGGCACTGGACGTCTGAACGTCTGAACGGCGGAAGATGGAACGCTCGAGGCCACGGAACGATGCAACGATGAGGACCTCCCGCAATCTCAAGTTCCTCGCCGCCGCGCTAGCCTTCGTGGTTGGCCTCGGCACGCTGGGCTTTCACTACATCGAGGGATGGCCCTGGTTCGATGGTTTCTACATGGTCATCACCACCCTGACCACCATCGGATACCAGGAAGTTCATCCCCTGTCGCACGCCGGGCGCGTGTTCAACGTCATCATTATCATGGGTGGAGTCTCGCTCCTGTTTCTAGCCATCGGAAGCCTCACCCAGGCTTTGCTAGAATTCGAGCTGCAGAGCTTCTTTGGAAGGCGCCGCATGGAGCGTAATATAGGCCGTCTCACCGGTCACTACATCATCTGCGGCGCCGGACGTGTGGGCCGCAGCGCCGCCCGCGAGTTGGCGCGCCGCCCCGCTCAGTTCGTGATCATCGAAAACGACGAGGCGAAGGCACAGAAATTTGCCGGCGAAAACTGGCTCATGCTCGTCGGTGATGCCACTCAGGAACAGACTCTGCGCAACGCCGAGATCGAGCACGCGCGCGGTCTCGTCGCTGCCACCACCACCGACGCCACCAATCTTTATATCGTGCTCACCGCCCGCAGCCTCAATCCGAGCCTCCGCATCATTGCCCGCGCCAGCGAAGATATGGCGGAGAAGCACCTGCGCAGCGCCGGCGCCGATGCGGTCGTCTGCCCCTATGTTTTTGCCGGACAACGTATCGCCCATTCTTTCCTGCGTCCGCACGTGGTCAGTTTCCTGGACACGGCCACCACCCATCTCGGCATGGATCTCGAGATCGGCGAAGTACCCGTCACTCCGCGCAGTCCCTTTGCCGGTAAGACCATCGAGAGCTCACGCATCCGCCAGGACCGCGGGGTCATCATCCTCGCCATCAAGCGCGAGGCGGGCATGCACTTCAATCCCGCTCCTGACGATCGCATCGTAGCCGGCGATTTTCTCATCGCCATGGGCGAGCCGCAACAACTGCGCGAACTCGAACAGACGGCCGGGTCGCAATCATGAAAATCGTGAGCGCGGCGGAAATGCGCGAGATCGATCGCTCCACCTCGGAGCGCTTCGGAATCCCCTCCCTCACCTTGATGGAGAACGCCGGCGCGGCCGTCGCCCGTTTCATCCTTTCCGATTACCCGCAAGCCGATCGCGTCGGCATTCTCTGCGGCAAAGGCAACAACGGCGGCGATGGATTCGTCGTAGCCCGCCAGCTCGTCGAAGCGGGCCGCGCCGTGCGCGTTCTGCTGTTGGCAGATCCCGAAGAGCTTCGCGGCGATGCGGCGGCGATGTTTCACAACATGCTGCAGAAGCTTCAGCCACTGAAAACAGCGCCCCTGATCGTGCGCGAGCCGAGTGGCCTCGATTCCTCCGATGCGGCCGAGATCTTTGCCGCGGATGTGATCGTGGACGCAATCCTCGGCACAGGTTTTCGTCCCCCGGTCAGCCCACTTTATGCAGCAGCTATCCGCAAGATGAATGCGGCTTCGGCAACAATTGTTGCCGTCGACATCCCTTCAGGCACCGACGCCGACGCCATGCAGCCGGCAAATGCGGCTGATTCTCCTGCCGGTGTGCTTAATGAAGCACGCGCCGATGCCATCGTGACCTTCACCGCGCCGCGTCCGGCGCATGTTTTCGCGGCATTGGTCAGCAAGCCCAGTGGGCGCGGTGGGCCTATCGTGATTGCGCCCATCGGCTCGCCTCCCGAGGCCATCGTCTCGCAACTCGGACTTAATCTGAGTACTCCCCTCGATTTCGCTCCGCTGCTCGTGCCCCGAGCGCGCGACGCCAACAAAGGCAGCTACGGACACGTGCTGGTGATCGGCGGATCGCTCGGCAAAGCCGGCGCGGCGGCCATGGCAGGGTTCTCCGCGCTGCGAGCGGGCGCCGGTCTTTCGACAGTCGCCACCCCAAAATCCGTGCTCGCAACCGTTGCTGGCTTTCACCCAGAACTGATGACCGAGCCGCTGCCGGAAACCGAAGCGGGCACGATCGGCTTGCGCGCGTTCGAGGCAGGACTGGACATGTTTCGCGAACGAAAGACGGTCATCGCGATCGGTCCTGGGATCTCGCGCAACCCAGAGACGGCAACGTTTGTGCGCGGCATGCTGACCCCAGGAGTTGTGCAGGCGGACGTCCCGCTCGTCCTCGATGCGGACGGGCTGAATGCCTTTGGCGAATCCGTGAAGCTGTTGAACGGTCACGACCGAACTTTCGTCATCACACCCCATCCGGGAGAAATGGCGCGGCTGACCGGCCTGAGCATTGCCGAAATTCAAGCTCACCGCCTCGAAGTCGCGCGAAACTTCGCCCGCGAGCACGAGTTGATCGTCGTGCTCAAGGGACACCGCAGCTCGATAGCGGCCCCTGATGGCACGGTCTGGGTGAATCCCACCGGCAATCCGGGCATGGCCACCGGAGGCACGGGAGACATTCTGACCGGAATGGTCGCCGGCCTGATCGCGCAGCATCCGCAGCGTGCGCTTGAAGCAACCGCTCTTGCTGTCTATCTTCATGGACTGGCGGGCGACCTGGCCAGCGAGTCCGTCGGCGAGAATTCCCTGGTAGCGACGGACCTGGTGCGCTTCCTGCCCCAGGCCTTCGCAAAGATGCGGGATCGGAAAGCTGAGGAGATTCGAATTCACGCCTAGTATCCAAACTCGCTAGTGGAGAGCCGGGCGTCCCCGCCCGTCCCCGCATTTACCAACGCCACTACCGCGGAATGTAACTGTCGAGCAGTGGAAGGAACTGCGACCCAAGCTTCATCATTCGCGCCTGCGCGGCATCGGGAGACTCGCCCTCAAGCATTGGGGTCATCAGGCGCACCAGCGCGCCGTCGCTGCGATTCATGCGAACCGAATCGGACACCAGATAATACTTGGCCCAGTAATCGCTGGCCACCGCGCGGCCATGCGCCTGAAACCAGTACAGCACCAGTTGCCGC
>Ga0187782_10002915_pt1 | contig 12733 bp, 9 predicted proteins | sample 0715_SJ02_MP15_2_FD_132454 | JGI IMG/M metagenome (GOLD analysis project Ga0187782, IMG submission 132454) | Tropical peat soil microbial communities from peatlands in Department of Meta, Colombia - 0715_SJ02_MP15_20_MG | ecosystem: Environmental > Terrestrial > Soil > Wetlands > Peat | place...
CAACTCTCGGCATCTGCCTTGGAGCCCAACTCATGGCCGCCGCTCTCGGCGCATGCGTCTACCCCGGCGCCCGGGGCTCTGAAATCGGCTGGTTCTCCATCCATCCCGCCAACACGCAAGCAGCTCCCGCCTGGTTTGCTCCCCTCCTCGCCGACGGACTTCGTCTCTTCCACTGGCATGGAGACACCTTCGATCTTCCCGCTGGCGCTGTGCACCTCGCCCGCACAGATCTCTACGAAAATCAAGCCTTTGTCATAGAAGACTTCGCGCTCGCCCTTCAGTTCCACCCCGAAGTTACCGAGTCCGGCCTCGAACGTTGGTACGTAGGCCACGCCTGTGAGCTTCGCCAGAAAAACATTCCTATCCCCCAACTTCGTTCCGACGCACACACATACGCCCCCGCTCTTCTCCAGGCTGCCCATCGATTTTGGAAATTGTGGCTCGATCACATCTTGTAGCGGCCCAGGTCCTCGTCGTTCAGTCCCTCGAGCCAGCCGCGCAATTGCTCCGCGGTGGGACCCTCCGGCGGTCCAGTCGTGTTCAGCTTCGCGCTCTCCATCACCTTCTCCGCCACGTAGATTGGGCAATCCGCACGCAGCGCCAGCGCAATCGCATCCGATGGCCGGGCGTCCACCGCCACCGGCTCATCCCCCTGCCTGATCCACAACACCGCATAGAATGTATCTTCTTTTAGTTCTGTAATTACAACCTTTTCCAGCTCGGCATTCAAGTGCCGCACGAGGTTTCGCGTCAAATCGTGAGTCATGGGCCGCGCCGCCGTCATTTTCTCTATCTCCAGCGCAATTGCATTTGCCTCAAAAATCCCCACCCAGATCGGCATCACAGCTTCCGACCCCACGTCTTTCAGCACCACGATCGGCATGTTCGTGGATGGGTCCATCATCAGACCGCGAATCCGCACTTCAATATCCATCGTCCCCCCTGCGCTACAGCGACGAACGGTTCATCGATTCAACAGCCGCTCCCACCAAGCTATTTGGATGCGCGCCTGTGATCTCCACGCGGAGGTAACTTCCCGGCGCGGGGCCAATCGGCTGCGCGCTTGTGAAATTCACCGGCTTATTCTGGCTGCTTCGCCCTGCAATCTGTCCGCGTGCTGGATTCGTTCCTTCCACCATTACCTCAATAATCTCCCCGATCTGCTTCGAATAATTAACCCTTTGAATTTCTCTCTGGCGGTCAAGCAATACTTGAAGCCTCACCGCTTTTTCGTCCTCCGTAACCGAATCGCTCATCATTAGCGCCGGCGTATTCGGCCGGGCCGAATACTTAAATGCGAAGACGCAATCGTACTCCACTTCCTCGAGCAGATCCATCGTTTTCTCGAAATCGCTTTCCCTTTCTCCCGGGAACCCAACAATCACATCCGTCGAAATCGAAATCCTTCGCCGCGCCGCCTTGATCCATTCAATTCGCTCCAGGTACCACTCCGGCGTGTACTCGCGCGCCATCGTTTCCAGCACTCGCGCCGAACCCGACTGCACCGGCAAGTGGACGTGGTCGCACAGAGTCGGAACCCGGTCGATGGCTTCCACAATGTCTGGCGTAAAATCCCTCGGGTGGCTCGTCATAAACCGCACTCGCCTTATCCCCTCAACCTCGCCCACGGAAGCCAGCAATTCAGCGAACGAGCACTTCCCTTCCGGATCGCGATAGCTGTTCACGTTTTGGCCCAGCAGTTGAATCTCGGTATATCCCAACTCTGCGATCCGCCGCGCTTCCTTCAGCACCGACGACGATGTCCTGCTCCGCTCCTTGCCCCGCGTATAGGGCACCACGCAGTACGAACAAAACTTGTCGCACCCCTCGATAATCGTGATATACCCACGATATGGATTTTGCCGCGCCGTAAACTCCGTCTCGAAGGTTTCCTCCGTCTGCCGGTCGTCCAGTCCGGTGATCCGCCGCTCGCCCGCTTCCAGCCGCGTGAGCATCTCCGGCAATTTCCGGTACGAAGCCGACCCCGATACCAGCGAAACATGCGGCGCGCGCTCAAAGATCTTCTGGCCTTCTTGCTGCGCCACGCAGCCCAGCACGCCGAACCGCTTCCCTTCCTTGTGTAACCGCTTATAGTCCGCCAGACGATGAAAAACCTTCTGCTCCGCTTTATCGCGAATCGAGCAAGTGTTGTAAAGAATCAGCCCCGCGTCCTGCTCCGTCTCCACCTGCCGATATCCCTGCTCGACGAGCGTGCCAATCACCTTCTCGGAGTCATGGGCATTCATCTGGCACCCGAAGGTCTCCAGGTAGAACGTTTTTTCGGTGGCCGACGCCATCTTCCAAGTATACCGTGAGTTAAATCACATCGCGCAGGCGAAGCGCGCCCCCGATGAGCCTGACAGTTGAGCCCACCACGGCCGTTCGTTCCCGAGCATCCGAACTAGGCGCTTGGTCCCGGACTGGACGCGAGCGCGTCGGCGATGTCGACCATCAAGTTGACTTTCACGGCGCCATTCGCCAAGTTACGCACCGCACGCAGGATTGGAGCGGAATCGAGCCGCATCCCAATAGCCACAAGCTGTGCCAGATCGGCATATCCGCGCAGGAGCATGGCCGGAGTTTCGGGATGGCTGTCGGCCGACTCACTGACGATTTCGACGCCTAAGTCCAACCCCGCCCTAACGCCCGCAAGAGCCTGGTCCTTCATGCGCAAGTCGTCGCAGCTGGCGGTTAAATCGGCGAAGGCGTGCAGATAGGAAACATCCTTGGGCGTTGCGTCGTCTAACGCGCTTTTGCTCGCCGCAAGGAACTTCCCGCGCCACGCGGCATTCTCGTCCGTGACCGCGAGCGCGGCTTGCGCCAAAGCGTCGGATCGAATAGCCAGAGAAACAATTCTATTGGCGTCAGCCATAGCCAGCTCAGGGGCCTTCGATGCCTCGCCGATCACCAGCTCCTCCTGCATTCGATCCGCAATGTCCTGCTTCACTGCCGGAGAGACAGCGCCTTTGTCGCCGATAATCACAGCAGATACTTGCTGTCCCGATTCCTTTGCCGGTATCGTCCCAACCTTCTCTACGATAGATTTGCACAGTACAGGATCGAATTTCTGCGCCAGCGGAAGCCAGCGGTAGAGGAGGGCGGTCTGTTCGTTGTCGAACGAGACACGGCTCTCAGGAGGGCCGCTCTTCGCTAGGAAGACTTCGTTGTCCGGCGGTTTCTCCGATTCCAAGCGGTTCACACCGGCATCTACCGCCTCCCTCATTTCGCTTGCGGCGGCAATGCTCTGGACGGCTTCGGCCATTTCCAGATAGTCCTCGTCCTGGGAGCGAGTGCGGTTTTCCGCCCGGCTGTAGAAAAACACGGCCACCCTCAGCTCTTGCCTGAGGTCGTCGGGGTCGGCGCCGAAAAACGTGGAGAAAAGGGTCCCCCACGCTGCATAGGGATATTGGCCGGTCTGGCCGAGGTAACGCGACACAGAGTCGAGCGACGGCAACGTAGACAGGCCTCCGGCTTTGAATGCATCGGCGAAGATTTGCCGAGCGGCGTCCGCCCGCGGATCTTCCGCGACGGGAGTGTCGCCGGTGAAATCGGGGCCTTCAATCGTTCCGAGCAGCTGCAGGGCTTCCTGGGGCCGGGTCTGGGCGAGCGCGAGCAGGTCATTCTTTTCGAGCGCCATCCGATTCCAGTCCTTGGGCAGTCCGGCGGCGAGCGAAAAGGCGCGCCGTGCCCAGCCAGTCGACTCCGGCATTCGGTGTCTTGCGGCGGTATCCGCGACGCGAAACATCAAAACGGCTCTGTCGGTTGGATTCAAATCACCCGCGTACTTCGCGCAGAATTCGAGCAGAGCTACCGGCGTGTCGCTGTTGTTATCGGGTGCGAGTGAGCCGCTACCGGCCTGAGAATCGGCCTTTACAGAAGGGGGAACCTGTGCGCGAGAGACTATGAGCGGACACTGGATCGGCAATATCCAGCACAGGAGGCGAAAAAGACACAACATTCGTATGTCCTTCTCTCCGCTCAGCGGCCAAGGGCGTGGAAGGCGGCGCTGAGCCCCACTGTCTTCCGCAGGTCTACCCTTTTGATACCTGGATTCGACGGCAGGACGCCGGCCTGCGTCAGATACGTTAGGGTCTCAAATTGGATCACATTCTGTCTCCATTCTCGCGGGCTGTCAAGGGCCAGCGATAGAGATCGGCAGATCCAGTCGAAAATCTCAATGGCTCGTTTCCGTAGGCGCAAGCCAAGTATTCTGGTTCCATGCAGCTTCCCTCACTCGACGAGATTCGCGAAGCCCAATCCCTCATCTACCGCTACATGCCGCCCACGCCGCAATACAGTTGGCCGCTCATCAACCAGCGTCTCGGCGCCGAAGCTTGGATCAAGCACGAAAACCACACGCCAGTCGGGGCTTTCAAGTTGCGCGGCGCCCTCGTCTACGCGACCTGGCTCAAGCAGTCCCAGCCCGATCTTGCCGGAATCGTCGCCGCCACGCGCGGCAACTTCGGCCAGGGTGCAGCCATGGCTGCCCGCCTTCTCGGATTGAAGGCGGTCATCGTCGTTCCCCACGGCAACAGCGTCGATAAGAATCGCGCCATGATCGCGCAAGGCGCCGAGCTCGTCGAACACGGCCGCGACTTTCAGGAAGCGCTCGAATTCGCCCGCGAGCTCGCCCCGCTTCGCGGCTACGCCTACTTCGAATCCTTTCATGAGCATCTCGTCTGGGGCACGGCCACGCTATCGCTCGAACTATTTCAGTCCGCACCGGTGCTCGACGTCCTCTACGTTCCCATCGGCCTCGGTTCCTCCATTTGCGGAGCAGCCGCCGTGCGCAACGCACTCAATCTCCGCGCCGAAATTGTCGGCGTCGCCCCTGCAGCATGCCCCGCCTATGCGCTCAGTTTCCGCCAACGCAAGCTCGTCGAAGCGCCCGCGCAAACCTTCATCGCCGACGGCCAAGCCTGCCGTACCCCAAACCTCCAGGCTCTCGAAACCATTTGGTCCAACGTTGCCCGCGTCGTCGAAGTCACCGATGAAGAAATTGCCGAAGCCATGTGCGCCTATTACGAAGACACGCACAACGTTGCCGAGGGCGCCGGCGCCGCCTCGCTTGCTGCCGCGCTCAAAGAAAAGCCGCTTCTTCGCGGCAAGCGCGCTGGAATCGTGTTGACCGGCGGAAACGTCGATCGCGAGACCTTCGCCGCCGTTCTCAACGGTGCGTTTCAGCCGGCGAGGCAGTCATGACCGAATCCCGTGAACAACTCGCGCCCTTGCCCCACTCGGCCAGCAACCGCTGCTTCGGTTGCGGCCCGGCCAATACCACCGGTCTGCGTCTCGAATTCTTCCTCGCCCCCGACCGCTCCGTCGTCAGCCTCCCGGCAATTTCCGGCGCCTTCGCCGGCCACCCCGGTTATCTCCACGGCGGCATCATCGCTACCTTGCTCGACGAAGCCATGAGCAAGGCTGTTCGTGCTCAGGGCCGGCCCTCCGTTACCCGCAAACTGGAAGTCGAATACCTTCGCCCCGTTCCCGCTGAGGTTCAGCTTCGCGTCGAGGGCCGCGTTCTGCAGAGCGACCGCAGAAAACACTGGACCGAAGCGGCCATCTTCAACTCTGAGGGGACCTTGCTCGCGCAGGCCAAGGGCCTTTTTGTCGAGGCCGTTCCACAGCCCAAAAAATAGGGGCGGCCGCATCCCGCTTGCCGGCCGCCCCGCCCAAGTGAGTGTGCCCAACCGATTAGTGAACCATGTTGATGGTGTCTTGTGTCACCGTGTCGAATGTGGTCACCGACTTTGCATTGGCTTCGAACGCCCGCTGCGCGATGATCAGGTCCGAAAATTCCGTGGAGATGTTCACATTCGACGCTTCGAGCGCGTCGTCCTGCACTGTGCCTAGTCCCGCCGTGCCCGATGCGCCCACTACCGCATTGCCGCTCGCCAGCGTAGTCGCGTAGTCGCCGTCGCCAAGCAGATTCAGCCCTTGCAGGTTCGTTACGTTTGCCAGCGCCAGTTGTCCCACGTTCTCCTTCTGCCCGTTCGAGAACGACGCGGTTACTGTGCCGTCCGAGCCGATGGAGAAGTCCTGGTACTGGCCGGCCGCGTATCCATTCTGCGTGGTCGTCGAAACCGCTGAAGCCGTGTCCACCTGGCTGATCGTCGGTGTGCCGGTCGATCCCAATATGTTCCACGTCATGTCAAGATTCGCCGCGCCATCCGACAAGCCGCCGAACGTCAGATTCGCTACATCCGCGGCCGGGCTAATAAGATCGCCTGCCGAATTGAACGTCAGCGACCCGCTGGTGTTGGCCGACCCCACGGCATCCTGGATCACGTTGCCGGTCATGGTCTGTCCGACTCCCGCGACGGTGAGAACGCCATTGGCATCCGTGACGGAAACCCCCGCAATGCCGGCTGCCGTAATGGCCCCCTGCAACGCTAGCGTATAGTTCGCCAGCGTCTCGCCCGCGGTCACGGTCGGCGCAATGATGGTTGCCGTGGCTCCCGTCGACGTTAGCCCGCTGATAGTCAAATTCGTCGTCGGATCGACCGTCGCCAGTGTTCCGCCGCTCGATCCAAATGTGTAACTGGTTGAGGTGGCGTTCTCATCCTGGACCATGTTGCCCGTGGGGTTAAAGTTGGCGCCCTTAATCGTCAATTGCCCGCCAGTCGAACTTACAGATACCCCAACAATGCCGGCATTACCCAAAGCTGTATTCAGCGCATTCGCGTATGTCGCCACCGATTCGTTGGCGCCTATTACCGGCGCAACAATCGTCGCCGCAGCGCCGGTCGCGGTTTGTCCGCTTATGCTGAAGTTGGTCGTGGGATCGACCGTCGCAGTCGAGCCGAAGTTGTAGGCCGTCGAAGTTCCGGTCAGGTCCTCGCTGAGACTTCCGGCTGTCGCCAGATCCGGACCGACAATCGAAAGGGTATTGGGACCATTGGCGTTATTGGTTGCGTGAACCGTCACGTTGACGATATTGGCGTTGTTGATTGCTGTCTGCAGATCGGCCGCATACGTCGTGATGGACTCCCCAGCAGTGATGGTCGGCGCCACGATAGTGGCTGGGGCGCCCGCCGCCGTGGTTCCGGAGATCGTCAGCGTCGAGGCAGGATCGACCGTCGCGCCGGTATTGAAGACGTAGGAATCCGTCTTTCCGGCCAGGTCTCCTTCTACGGTGCTGCCCGCGGTCATTGCATTGGCAACAGCCGTTGGCGCGGTGATCGTCAACACTCCACCGGCAACGTTCGTCGTTACCCCGGGGAGGGCGAGCGCGTTGATCTGCCCCTGCAATGCAGCAACCGATTCTCCGAGGGCCGGAATGGCAATCGCATTCCCTCCGATCGTGAAAGTGGTCCCCGCATCCACCGTACCGCCTGCGCCGAAGTTATAAGTAACAGCCGTGTTCCCGCCATTCACGGTCGTAGCCGGCGTAAGCGTGACGGCGGGCATAGGAGTAGCCGCCGGGACAGCGGCTGGGAGCTGTGCCGTGATATCCGCCGCCGCCGGAGTGCCCTCGGTTACCGCCATCGTGGTAGCCGCTGGGGTCAAGTTATTTGCCGCTGTCAACTGGTCCGGAACCGATATGTCGTAAGACCATGTGTTGGTTCCTGTTTTTGTAAAATTCACCTGCGCCTGATAGGCCACGCCCTGGGAATCGTAAATGGTGATCGGCGCCGGAAACGACGTTCCAATGGGCGAGGTCGAATCCAGATTGGCGGTGATGCCAAGGGTCGATGTCGCCTGCGGCTCCTGCACCTGTCCCACCGGAATGTTGATCCCGGCCAGCGGCGCATTGGTGTTGACCACGCCGTTCACCGCCGGGTAGCCCATCACATCCAGCCCATTCGTGGTGACCAGGTTCCCGTTCGACTCCAGCGAAAAATCCCCGTCGCGCGTGTACTCATACTCCCCGTCGCCGTTGCCTACCACAAAAAATCCGTTTCCGTTCAAAGCCACGTTGGTGTTGTTGCCCGTCGAGTTGATCGAGCCCTGCGTGAACGAAGTCTCATTGGACGCCACCTTCACGCCCGCGCCCACTTGAATCGGATCGCCCGACCCCGTCGAGCCGATCTGCTGATAAAAAAGATCGGAAAAGTTCGTCGTCTGCGACTTGAAGGCCGTGGTGTTCATGTTCGCCAGGTCGTTGGCGATCGTATTCAACGCGGTCGAGTCGGATTCCAATCCGGTCAGCGGAATAAAGAAACTTGCCATGGTATTTCTCCTCTTCAGGTCCAAAATCCTTGCCCGGTTGTGCTTCAAACAAGGTTGCGCGGGCCATAGCATTTTCGGAATTGCCGTGTCCCAAAACTGCGATACTCAAGTGGCATTTTCCTTAAGAAAATGCCTCCTTTCGCTGTCCTGCCGACGGCTGCACAATTCCGAAAATGCCCGGAAATTCGCCGCGGAATGAAATAGCTCACTGTGCCGGCGAAAAACCGCCTTTCGCCCGATGTGCGCGCCCATCGAGAGCATGCGCCACGTGTTGTGCGGCCGAATTTACGGCCGGCACACTCAAGTTGCCCGGAGCCAGCTCAGCCGCCGCGCCGCTTGTCGCTGTTCCCTGCCGATTTGTGAACAACGTCCCGGGCGTGCGAGCAGCCGCGTGCGCAGCCGCCGTCGCCCCTGCGCCGATCGCAGGAACTGCGCCCGACTGCCCTGATCCGCCGCTGCCCCCCGAACCGCTCCCGGACGATCCGTTGCTCCCGCTCGTCGAGGACGGATCCAAGGCCGTGCCGAGCGTCTGGTTAATATCGATCAATTGCTCCAGGCTGTTCACCTCGACCAGCTGGTTGATGTACTCGTTGGGATCGGTGTCCGCCGTCGGATCCTGGTTCTGCATCTCGGTCACCAGCAGCGTCAAAAAGTCGTTGGCCGAAATCGTTGCCGTGCCGCTATCCGAATCGCCCGAACCACTTGACCCGCTCGTTCCGCCCGTGGAGCTGTCCATCGGCGTGACGCCTGACCCGGTCAGCGCCTGTGCTGCCGTCATCTGATGATTGAAGATTCCTGCCGCTGCCGCCATCTTTCCTCCCTGCCACCTGTTGTTTCCTGTTCTCCCATGCCGGGTGATCGTTCCCGCCCGGTTCTCTCTTCTTCTCAAGCGCCCCATCTACCCCGTCAGTGCACACGGCTCACGCCACAACCGAAATGTATGTCCCGCGCCCTTCCCGCGCGTACGCCGCCGCTGCTTCGCCTGCGCTCCCACTCGCAGCCGCCGGCCCAGACACGTCGCGAATCCCGCCCTCGTCGGACCGCTCGCTCGATTTCACTCCCGGCGCGCCGCTCTGTTCCGCATTCTCGCCTGCGCTTTGCTGCATGCTCTGGCCTTGCCCCGCGCCCGCTCCGCTGCTGCCGAAATCGGCCAGCCCCAGCGTCGCCACGGGCGCGTGCTGCTCCGCCAGATAGTTGCTCAGCCCTCCCAGGTGCCCGCTCAGCACCTGCGCTGCCTCTGCCGAACCCGGCACCAGCGCCGCATGAACGCCGTCATGGCTCAGATCCGCTCGCACTCCCACCCAGCCCAGCGTAGGATCTTGGAACCCAGCTTCGGCCTGCTGCCGCCCGCCGTGCACCCAGCTCGGCGTGCCCACAATTGTCCCCGAATCCAAAGCGGCAAACGTCTCCCGTGCCGCGCTCCCCCAAGAAGCCCCCGCCACGCCGCTCAATTCGCCGCTTGCCTGTTCGGCCCGCGCACCTAAGGAGCCGTGTGCGCCTGCGGGATCGCGCACCCATCCCGCGGTCTCCACTCCGGGGCCCGGCGTCTGCCCCGCTGCGCCATGCACGGGCGACAAATCCGTTTGAACGGCGGCCGTCGCATGGGCCGCGCCAGCTGCTCTAACCGGGGCGTCCGCACTCACCGCCGATTCCTCCGCGTTCCCGTCCGCCGCCGGCTGCACAGTTTCCGCATTAGCGCCCGCCGTTCCACGATGTGTCCCGCCGTTTATCCCGGGAATTTTCTTCGCTTGTGCACCATGGCTGGCGCCCGGCGCATTCCACTCGCTTGGCCCGGGATCTCTTGGCAATCCCTCATTCGGCAGAGCGCCCGCGTTGGTTGTCGCTGTCTCTCGTCCCTCCTGGTCAGGCCGTGCGTTCAATGCGCCCTGCGCACCCGCAATGTCCGGCGTCCATCCCGGAGCCGCAATTCCGGAAGACCGCACCTGCGCTGCTGCGCCATGCGATTTCGATACACCCGTTCCTAAATTGCCTGCTGCACCCAGCGCGCCGCCGGCCGATGGCCCGCCGTCATGGATACTCGATTTCTCTAGGCTGAGGTTCGCCGCCGCAGGTTGCGCGGTTTCCACTTCCCCATCGTGTATTCCACCCCTGCCCCCTGGATCTTCCCCGCCCTGTCCGCTGCGGCTTACATCCGGCGCGTCCGGTTCGGTTGCCGAGACATTTTGCATTTCCGCATTGGGCCCCGCCGCTTTTGGAATCCCTGTCTCTGGAACCGGCTTCCAACCTGCCTCCGGTCCCGCTCCATCCGCCCCTGCTGCGGAAACCCCACTCATCGCTCGGTCCGGCGCTACAATCCCTTGCCCTTGGGTGAGACCTTTTGCCGCTCCGGCTCCATACGACGTCTCGTGAGGCTCGTCCCATGTGCTCTGCCCGCCGTTCCGTGCCCATTGGCTCGAAGCCGCACCGCCTTCCCTACCCGTCGCAGCCTGCGGGTCTTCAACCGCCTCGTTCCCCCTGCTCCCGATCTCGACCGCGCCGCCGGGCTGCTTCGCAACGCCGCCCTCCCCCTCCGCCCCGCTTTGCGCTCCTGCGGGCGCCACGTGCATGGCTCGGATGGGTTGCCCGTTATCCGTCCAATCTGTCGGTTGCCCGGGGGAAGTTTCTGCCGGAACGATTTCCCCTGTCTGGTTCGCGGCTGCCTCTAAAAATCCGCGGCTCTGCGGCGCGCTATCCCAGGCCACCATCGCCCCCGGGGCGGCAGACGCGTTCCCTGAAGTCCCGTTCGCCGCCACCACCGGCTGCTCCTGCGCTTTGCTCTTCTCCGAGGCGCCCTCCCGCCTCTCGCTCTTGGAGTTGCGGGCTCCGCCGTCGCGCACCGTACTGCGGGAACTTTCGGCACCGTCAGCTCCGGCAGATTTTGCCGCGAATTGCCGCCCGGAATTGGCCGCGCTCTTCGCGGCCTGGTTCGCGCCCTGCCGTATAGCCGCATTCGTCCTGGCTCGGCCCGGCGCTCGGCCTTTCGCTGGTTTTGTTTCCTCGTTCGATAGCGCTGCGGTGTTCCCGCCGCTAGCCAGCGGCGTCCCTTGCCCATTTCTTGTCACTTCGCGCCGATCTGTTTCGTGTGCTTCGGCGTTCGCGCTCGCGCCGGCTGCTCTGTCGCCCGCATTCGCCGCGCGGTCCCACTCGCTCGAGCCGCCAATCACCGCCTGCCAATTGGAACGGAAACTCCCCGCCCCGGACGGCGAAGCTGTCCCTAATCCCGTCGGAGCGCCGCTCGTCCAGGTTTCGCCCGGTCCACCGCCCGCTCCGGCTGCTACCGTCGCGCTCATGGCGTCGCCCGCGAGTCCGCCTGCCCCGATCTGGCTCCCGGCTTCGATTGCAATCGTGAAGCTCATACGCGGGGAGAGAATTGCAGGCGCCATGCCAAATGGGAGTAGAAGGGGTTAGAAAAATGTCAAGATCGGTACTCATCTTCCCGCTTTAGGAAACTCCCTCCCATCGCCGAAGATTCCTCCTCAAGTTTCTTTCCGCTCCTTGCCCAATCGATTGTGCGACGTCTCCGGCCCGCCATCTCGCGCGCTCCCGCCTTCTTCGCTTTCCGCATCTTGCGGCCCGCGCGCGCGCGTGAGAAACCAGTCGTCTAAACCACGCTGTGTGCGGCGGCCGGCCTCCGTGGCATCGCTTGCCTCCTGCTCCTCGATCAGCGTTTCCACCTGCCTTCGCTCGAGCCTCTTGACCAGCAATTGCTGCCGCCGCGCAATTACGCTCTCCTCTGTTTCCGCAATGCGCGGCTCGAGCGCCGCTCTATGCCGCTCGCCTGCGCGCGTCTCTTCAAAGCCCGCCAGCCGGTCCGTCAACTCGCCTGTGCGCGCGCTCGCAGCCAACAAAAGCCGCCCGCCGCGTTCCCGCTGTCTGGCCGAGTCGCGCGCCCTCTCTAGGCCCCTCAATTCGCCCAGCGCCGACTCGAGCGCCGCTCGCCCGGCCTCCTCTTCCATCTCCCTAAGGCGCAGCAACCGCCGCAATCCTCGCGACACTCCCATCGCTCAGTCCTCCTCCTGGTCGAGCGGCCACAGGCGCGAGCGGCGCGAGCGAGCCTGCTCCCAACCCATCCTCCCCATTTGGCCCGCGATGTCGCCATATCGATTCGCATCGCGAGAATCTTGCAGTCGATCGCCCCGCGCATCCCGCCCATGGCTCGCGATACTGCCGTCGCTCCACCTCCCGGCAAAGCGCTGGCACGGCCCATGGACCCATGACATAATGACGCCCGCCTTCACCGCGCAGACCGGCCCAAGCCGCCCGATCTATCGGCGTGCCGCGTCATGGTCATTCACACCTCGGCGGCCAGCGCGGCGAGCCGCCGCAACACGTCCGCGGAACGCACCCGCTCGCTTGAATCCTGAGTCAAGAACACCCGGATCGCATCCCGGGCGCGCAGCGCACGGTCCAGCTCCGGGTCCGCGCCCGCTTTATAGGCGCCAATGCGCACCAGATCCTCCGAGCGCGCGTACACCGCCATCAGTTTGCGCACCAGCGCCGCCTGTTCGCGATGCTGCTTGGCCGCCACGGCGGGCATCAGGCGGCTGATCGAGTCCAGCAC
>Ga0187782_10002916_pt1 | contig 12732 bp, 11 predicted proteins | sample 0715_SJ02_MP15_2_FD_132454 | JGI IMG/M metagenome (GOLD analysis project Ga0187782, IMG submission 132454) | Tropical peat soil microbial communities from peatlands in Department of Meta, Colombia - 0715_SJ02_MP15_20_MG | ecosystem: Environmental > Terrestrial > Soil > Wetlands > Peat | place...
CAACGATCTGCGCCCGGACCTGATCGCACTGACCGGCGATTTTGTGTCGATGCCGTGGGCCGGAGACCCTCAGCCGTCGGCCGCGGCCGCCGAGCCCTGCGCGCATCTGTTGCGCAACTTGCGTGCGCCCTTCGGGCTGTGGGCGGTGTTGGGAAACCACGATGCCTTCAGCGATCCGGACCGGGTGACGGGAGCGCTGCGGGCCGAGGGGATTCAGGTGCTGGTCAACCAATCGGTGCCGATTGAGACCAACAGCGCGCGTTTCTGGCTGAGCGGCGTCGATGATGTCCTGGGGCGCTCCGCCGACCTGGACGCCACGCTGAGCAATGTTCCGGCGGATGAGGCCACGGTCTTGCTGGCGCATGAACCGGATTATGCGGACCGGGTGCAGCGCTTTCCGGTGGACTTGCAACTTTCAGGGCACTCGCACGGCGGCCAGGTTGTGTTGCCCCTGATTCGCCCGCTCTATCTTCCCGAGTTGGCCAGAAAGTACATTGCCGGCTTGTATCAAGTCGGCCCGCTCACGCTTTATACGAATCGTGGGATCGGGACGGTAGGCATTCCGGTGCGCTGGAACTGCCCGCCGGAAATCACGCTGCTGACGATGCGGCGCCGTGGGGCGTAGGGGCGTCGCGACAGCGAGTGCTAAACCGGGCGAACGCGCCCAGTTCTTTCGTCAGCCAGCGCGCGATTGACGGCTTTGTCGAGGCGCCCCGAGGCAAGGTCAGATTGAAGGCGGGTGTCGATCGGTTGCGGATAGTGTTCGTCAAGCCAGACGTACAATTCTTCGACCTCTCGCGGGGTAAGCGTGGCGATTGCGCGTTCAATCTCTTGGATAGTGCTCTGGCTCATGGCTCGCTCTATTCTATCGCGCCCGGTGTCATCCGCGAGCAACGCCAGTGAGTCGGTGATGCGTAGTTGTGCAAGTCCTTTCACTCGACCCGTCTAATGGGCGAAGTTCTTCCTGTAACTTACTGCAAAAGCGGTATTTACATGTTCGCTCATTGGCCCACCGAGTGCCTTTAAGGAGAGCGAACTGAATCGTCTGCTTGAAGGTATGTATGCTTCGTCGACTCTGGCCGGTCTTCGGGTGCTTGGCGCTCTGCGGAGTGGGACTGGCGGGCACTAATTCTCCTGTGGTACATCACAAGACCCTGACGCCGCAGGCACCATCGGCTTCGCCCAACCTGACGCGGTCGGCAGAGTTTGTGGAGGTAGCTCATGTGAGCTCGAAGCCCGGTTGCGCGGACGTTCATCCGCCACAGGCGCTGGCCACGCCCGATCCTTTGCTGACTGCGGCGGAGGCGCGCAAGGTGAAGGTCAGCTTCATCATTGGAACCGACGGCCGCGTGCACAGCCCGCTCATCATGGAAAGCGCCGGATCGTCCAGCGACCGGCAGGTCCTGCAGACCGTGGGCAGGTGGAGATATCGTCCGGCAACCTGCAACGGCGTCCCCACCGAGATCGAAGGCAAAGTAGAATTTTCCCGCCGCTAGTCCCGTTGTGAATCCACAGTTTGTCATCCGAGCGGCGCTTTTTGCCGGGAAGGACCTATGCAACCCGCCGACAGCGCCGATACGGTCAACAAGTTGCAGAGGTCCTTCGGCCTGCAAAGAACGCAGGCCTCAGGATGACAAGCATTAGGCTAGAGCGAGAATTAGAACGCTCACCCTGTGACTCCAAGCTTCTGTAAATCCGCGCGCAGCTGATCCAGTGTCTGCATCTGGATGGTGGACATTCCCATCTTCGCCGCGCATTCCAGGTTCAAAGCGCGATCGTCGATGAAGCAGCATTGCTCGGCGGGGAATTGCGTGATTTCGAGCGCGGTGCGATAGATGTCGAATTCCGGCTTGCGCAGCCCGACGAAGCATGAGCTTACAAACACGCGAAAGATATTACGCAGGCCGTATTTCTCGATGCGATAAGCGTTGAGTTCGCGCGATTCGTTGTTAATGGTTCCCATGAAGTATTTGCCGGATTGGGTCAACGACCATGCGAATGTGAGCACATCCGGAAACGGCTGCGAGAGCGAGAACATGAAATCGCGGAAGGCCTCGCGGGTGAATGGGCGGGGGCAATAGAAGATGGTGCGGTCGAGATAGTCATCAAGAGTGATCTTGCCGCGTTCGAACGACGAGACCACCAGTTCGTGACGATCGTGGAACTCCTGCGCGTCGAGATAGAAATGGTCGAGAGCGGCGGCGCGCTGGGCGTGGTCCCAGGCATTGGTGAGCAGAACGCCGCCGACATCCCAAAAAATGGCGCGCTTGGCAGGCACGGATTCCTCCGAGGACAGGATCGGGCAGAGCCGAATAGAAAAGTGTAAACGAAGCCGAGGACCTCAGACCTTGGACCTTAGACCTTGGGCATTTCGCTGTCGGCGTCAACCTCGACCGACATCATGATCGAGGCCGCCGGATCAGCTCGACGAATCCATTCGCCACCCGGACGTTGCCAAGGTCTAAGGTCCAAGGTCTGAGGTCTACCCCGGGTGACTCTGGTAACTTGTCCGCCGAACCGCGGATACCTAGATTGAAAGAACGTATGACCTTATCTGCCCTGCTGGTATGCGTGAATGAATCCGAAGCCGAGGTATTACGGCGGGTGCTGAAGGAACTCGACATACAGGTTGAATCCTGCCCGGACCTGGCGCGAGCCACCATGCGGGCGGAGCAAGAGCGGTTTGACCTGGTCATCGTGGACGGCGGCACGAGCGCCGAGATCCTGCAGTTGCTGGGAGAAACGCGGCTGTCGCGACAGAGCAACGCCACGGTGGCGGTGGTGGTAGTGCCCTCGCAGGAGAGCGTGCGCGAGCTGTTTTCGCTGGGAGTCAATTTCGTTCTCTACAAACCGGTGGCGTACGAGCGCGCACTGAGCAGTCTGCGCGCCGCGCGTGCCCTGCTGGCCAAGGATAAGCGCAAGGATCCGCGCGCGAATGTGCACACGCATGCCAAGATCGATTACGCCAACGTCGAGCGGGAAAACGCCACGCTGGTCAACTTGTCGCGGAGCGGGATGGCGGTGCAGTTCGGCAAGAGCATTCCTCCCACCAGCAAAGTGTATTTCCAGTACCACCTTCCCGGACAGTCGGCCAGTGTGCGGCTGTCGGGATATCTGGTTTGGCAGGACTGGACCGGACGCGGAGGGGTGCAGTTTGCCGACGTGCCCAAGGCCTCGCGGCGTCTGCTGGAGGACTACCTCAGCGCGAATCCTCCGGGCGATGGTCCGCAGGAAACTTCTGAAGTTATGGTCGAGATGAAAGAACCGGTGCGAGTTGCGACGTTATCGGTTCACGAGCAAAGTCACGGAGAGCAGTTCTCCATTGCGACGGTAGTCGAAGCGACCGAGGCACAGCCAAAGGCGCCCATCTCCGAACTTGCCAGTGCTGAAGGCGCTGCGAACTCCGATTCCGACAACCGCCGCACGCATACCCGTTATGCCTGCCGGGTGAGCGCGGAGGTGTATCTCACAGGGAAGTCGGTGCCGAATCATTGCAGTCTGACGGACTTGAGTTCAGGCGGATGCTATCTGGAAGTGCCACTGCCGTTTCCGCAGGGCTCGGGGGTCGAGATTGTGGTTCGAACCCATAAGATGAAGTTGCATCTGCACGGCAAAGTGCAGGCGTCGCATCCCGGCTATGGAATGGGAATTGTCTTCGAGCTGAACACGAAAGAAGAATACGACGCAGTGAAGAAACTCACCGATTTCGTGGCCGCGACGGCGACCTCCTCCAACTGATTCCAGATCCAGGACGCAAGGCCTGTTTCCAGTATCCGAATCACCCGCAACCAAACTTTTCCTTGTGATCACGAGCGCGGGGCTACTTCGCGGCTGCGGTTCCTTCCGCAACCGCTCTGCGGAAATAGTCGAGTGAAAGACGTAAACCGGTTTCCAGATCAATCTTCGGTTCCCATCCCAGCAATTGGCGTGCCTTGGTGATGTCGGGGCAGCGCTGCTTGGGATCATCCTGCGGGAGCGGCAGGTAGCGGATGCGGCTTTTCGATTCGGTGATCTTCAGGACCAGCTGCGCACATTCGAGGATGGTGAATTCATTCGGATTGCCGATGTTAACAGGCAGATGTTCGTCGGATTTCGCCAGACGCAGGAATCCGCCGATCTCATCGCTGACGTAGCAGAAGCTGCGAGTCTGGCTGCCGTCGCCGTAGATGGTGAGATCATCGCCGCACAGGGCCTGGCGCATAAAGTTGGGAACGACGCGGCCGTCGTTAATCTGCATGCGCGGGCCGTAGGTGTTGAAGATGCGCGCGATGCGTGTGTCGACGGCGTGATCGCGGTGATAGGCCATAGTCGTGGCTTCGGCGAAGCGCTTGGCCTCGTCATAAACCGAGCGCGGACCGATGGGATTGACGTGGCCCCAGTAAGTTTCTTTCTGGGGATGCTCGAGCGGGTCGCCATAGCACTCTGAGGTAGAAGAAAACAAATACTTCGCGCCGTACTTGCGGGCCAGTTCGAGCGCGTGAAAAGTGCCGAGCGAACCAGCTTTGAGCGTAGCGATTCCATTGGCCCGGTAGTCTTCGGGGCTGGCCGGGCTGGCGAAGTGGAAGATGTAATCGACCTTGCCTACGTCAAAGGGATCGGAGATGTCTTTCTCAACGAATTCAAAGCGGGGCTCGCGGCGGAGATGATCGATGTTGGCGAGGCGGCCGGTGAGCAGGTTATCGACGGCGACGACACTCCAGCCTTCGGCGAGGAGAGCATCACACAAGTGGGATCCCAGAAAACCGGCGCCACCGGTGACCAGCGTGCGTTTTGTACTCATGCGCTCTTGCCGTTCTTCACCGCGGAGGTGGGGACGCCGTCGGGAAGGGAAGCGGCGCGGCCCACGCTGAAATAGGTGAATCCCTGAGCAGCCATGACCTCGGGATCATACAGGTTGCGGCCGTCAATTACGATGGGGTATTTCAGTTCGCTGCGCAAGCGGTTCAGGTCGAGATTGGCGAACTCTTCCCATTCAGTCAGGATCAGCAGAGCGTCGGCGGCGTGGGCAGCGTCGTATGCAGAGTCGACGAAGGTGACATTGGAGCCGAGCACTTCGCGGGCGCGATCCATTGCGGCCGGATCGTAGGCGACGATCTTTGCACCCTCCTGCAATAACGCCTGGACCAGGAACAGCGCCGGGGATTCGCGAATGTCGTCGGTTCCGCCTTTGAAGGCGAGCCCGAGAACACCGAGGCGTTTACCACGAACCGTCCACAGCGCGCTGCGCACCTTGCGCAGGAAGCGCTGGCGCTGATCTTCGTTGATGCGCATCACCTCGTCGAGCAGGCGAAAATCGTAGCCGCACTCGCGGGCCACGGCGCGGAAAGCCATGATGTCTTTAGGAAAGCAGGAACCGCCGTAGCCGATGCCGGGATTTAAGAAACGCGGGCCGATGCGGGCGTCGGTGCCGATGCCGTGCACCACCTGATTGACGCTGGCTCCCACGGATTCGCAGACCGAAGCGACGGCGTTGATAAAGGAGATCTTCATGGCAAGGAAAGCGTTGGAGGCGTGCTTGATCAGTTCCGCGCTTTTGGTGCTGGTGACGATGATGGGTGGGGGAATCTTGCAGCGATCGGGGCAAGGAATGGAATCGGCGCGCTGATAGTAGGAGCCGCCGGTCATGGGCGCGTAGATTTCGCGCAGGACGGCGGCCGGGCGCTCGCCATCGCAGCCGATCACAATGCGGTCGGGAAACAGGAAATCGGTGACCGCTGTGCCTTCGCGGAGAAACTCGGGATTGGAGGCTACGTCAACGAGCGCAGGATCGGTGCCGTTGCGGAGGATAATTTTTCGAATCCAGTCGCTGGTGTACACCGGCACCGTGCTTTTCTCGACAATGACCTTGTAGCTGTCGATGCCGCCGGAGATTTCGCGGGCCACGGACTCAACGTACGAGAGATCGGCCTCACCGCTTTCGGTGGGCGGAGTGCCCACGGCGACAAAAATCGCCGCGCTCTGGCGGACGGCTTCCTTCAAGTCTTCGGCAAAGGTGAGGCGATGACCGCAATAACGGCTGAGAAGGTCGGGGAGGAATTTTTCGTGAATCGGCACCTCGCCGTTGCGCAAGGCGATGAGTTTGCGGTGGTCATTGTCGACGACCACGACTCCATGACCAAGATCGGCAAAGCAAGCCCCCGCGACCAATCCCACGTACCCTGAACCTACGACAGTAATGCGCATCCGGTTGTTCCTCGTTGCTTGGAGGCGCCTGCCCCAGTCTCGGATACGCCGAATTCTGAGGAAAGCGTCGCCACAATTCTACAGGCTCTCTCAGCATGAGTCGCGGCCTCGGAAGCGGAAAATCTGAAGGGCGGGCGGGAAAAGCAGTCAAAATGGGAATCATCGCTGTGCATTCCTCTGTTGAAGGACGCAAGAAATCGCCGCATAATGGCTGTCAATATCGAGACCTCCAAAACGGCATGTCACAAAATCCAATCCCGCGGCCAGATGCGTCAAACGCAATGTCAACGGATCGCCTTGCGCGCAACCCTGCGAACTCGCGTTCGGCCGCCGAACCTTCCAGCAGCGTAAGCCAACTGGCCAAGGCGCTGGAGGCGCACGGAGGCGGGGCGGTCTCGTTCGACGTGGCCTTCGACCTGGTGCTGAATGAAATCGTGGAACAGGCAAGGAACGCATGCGGGGCCACGGGATCGGCGATTGCCCTGGCCCGAGGCGGCGAGATGATTTGCCGCGCCACCAGTGGCGCGAATGCGCCAGATCTGGGGGTGCGGGTCGACACGTCTTCCGGCCTTGTCGCAGAGTGCCTGAACACGGCTCAGGTTCAGCATTGTGCGGATACGGAGATGGATCCGCGGGTGAACGCGGCTGCCTGCCGCTGGCTGGGCGTTCGCTCGATGCTGATGGCGCCGGTGGTGGAGGAAGGCACAGCGTTGGGCATTCTCGAGGTATTTTCCGACCGGCCGAATGCGTTTGCGGTGGGCGACCTGGCCACGCTGCTGGCTCTGGCGCAGAGAATTGTCCAGCACAAAAAGGAAGTGGAAAATGGGCGGACGGCAATGAACCAAGGGGAAAATGCGCCAGTGGAGCGCGATGGACAGACTCCACTCCAGGGTGAGGAGGAAGCGATTTTCTCCGCCGAACAGGAGAATTCAAGTACGAGTGGCCGGTGGACTGTGCTTCTCGGGCTGCTGGTCATAGCAGCGGCCATCGCTCTCGGTGGAGTCCTGGGGTGGCGGGGTGCGACGCGGGGACTGAAAAGCGTACCAGCAACCCCGGCGAAAGAGCCATCGGTCAGGGCTAACCCCGCGGCTCAACGAGAGGAGCCCGGGCAGAACACGTCCTCCGTTGCAGAGCCCAGCACTCCCTCGTCGGCGAAAACCTCGAGCTTCTCGAATTCCCAAGCGGCGACCGGCGGCCTTGTGGTTACACAGGACGGCAAAGTCATCTATCGGATGGAGCCCGCGCCACGCGCGGCAACCAAACCTGCGCACGCCTCGTCAGCCGCGCCCCCGTCCTTATCCTCGTCACGGCTCATTCATCGAGTCGACCCGCAATACCCGGAGGAAGCCAGGACTAAACATATTCAAGGCTCGGTTGTGCTGGATGTGCAAGTTCAAGGCGAGGGCATAGTGGGAAATGTCGACGTAGTGCAGGGAGATCCGCTGCTGACGGAAGCGGCCGTCCAGGCCGTCAAGCAGTGGAGATATCAGCCTTACTTTGTGAACGGCCGTCCGGTGGAAAGTCAAACCAGAATCACGATCAAGTTCACGCTGCCTGCGGACTAACGCCTCTCACAGCGAATTCAAGAAGGCCAGCAGATTTGCGTTGTCGGTGGAATCCAGAGCCTGATAATTGGCAACCACCGTGGCGGCTTCGCCGCCGTGCCGCAGGATGGCGGCATTCAGCGAAGTTGAGCCGTTGTCGTGCATGTAACCGCCCGCCTTGGGCAGGATGTTGGAGAGTCCCCACAAGGGAGCGGTGCGCCACATGGTGAGAGTTGCCTGACCGGTCCCTTCGGGCTGATAGGGAATGCCGCCGGAATCGCCGTCGCCCATATCGTGCAGCAGGAAATCCGAGTAGGGGCTGAAAGTGACGTTGCTGAGAGAAGCGACTACTGCCGTTTGCCCGCCACTGGTCGCGCGCAGCGTCACGTTGGACTGGGTGGTGAAGTTCTGGATGTGGCAGACGCTGCAGCCGATGTTGTTGAAGACGGTTTGACCGGCTTCGGTCGACGTGGTTTGCGTCGCCGGAGGAAGCGGCGCAATCAGTTCCAGGAATTGCGTCATCTTGATCATGTTGTTTTGCTTCACGTCCTGGGGCGAGTTGGTGTCGACCTGGCAGGCGCTGGGATAGGGCAATCCCTGCGGCAGATGCTCGTTCGGGTTAAATGCGCTGGCCACTCCAAACATACTGTTGGAGGTGGTGATGCCCAACTCGTTGAACTCGGCGTTGGCGTTGAACTGGAACAGCGAGACTACGTTGGCTTTCTGGCCGAACTTTCCCGGGCGGACATTGCCATACTCGTCTGCGACCATGTTGGCCACGCCGGTAATGCCGTAGAGCTTGGAGATGCCGACGTTGGCCAGGATGGAATCATCGGGAATGTTGTCAATCAGTCCGAAGCCAAACAACTGAGGCGAGCGGACCGTGCTGACGACGGTGGCATCGGCGGGCACAACTTCGTGGGGAAGATTTTGCGCCGTGCCTCCGCTCGAACTGGCGAGACCGGAAACCGTGTTCGTGTATGTGAAGGTGGTGGTTGAAGGAACGCTCGCGATTTGAAACGTTCCGTTGTAGCCAGTTACGGGCATATTCTGGATCATCGCGTACTGGCCGGGGTTGAATCCATGCACGCCGTTGGTGGTGACGGTGACCGTCGTTCCAGATTCGGTGGCATTGCTAACGGACATTACGTTGCAGCTGGGAAGAGTTCCGAAGGTTGCATTCGAGGAACCATGGACAATCGGGCCGCCTTCGTTTTCGGGATAGGTTCCGTTGCCGTCGAGATAATTGAAAGTATTGTCGGGATTCCACTTGCCGTAGCGAGTTCCGGTCACGCTGTTGGTGTCGCCGGCGGTTCCGGTAAGCACGTCCTCCCCTGCGCCGTGGCAAGTGAAACAGCCGGTTTTGGTGAAGACAGGGCCCAAACCACGGATGGGATCCCACTTAGTGGCGAAAGTTTCGTAGCCGCCGTTAAACAGGTTGGTGATGTTGGTGGTCAATCCCGCCAGAGGACCGCCGAATTCACCGACTGTCGGAGGCGGCGGAGGCGGCGGTGGAGTGTGGTCTTTGGTGGCTTTAACGGTTTGCGAAGGCGCGGCCATCAAACAAAGGATGGCCACGATGCACAGAACGAACGGAGCGAGGTGGCGGTGTTTCACAGAGACTCCTATGTCAGCGCTTGGACCAAGATGACGACTAGGCGTAGAAGGAGGGTGCGCCGGAGCTTGGTCCATTGATGTCCCCAGGTTCGAAGAGTTGCCGCGGAGATTACCTTTTACAGGAACCCCGATTTCGGCAGGTTGCCTTGGAACGGTCGTTCTGTCAAGTTGAAATTGTTATGATCGCGTTAAGTTCGTGGAATCCTGCGCAAAACGACAGGCAGGTCGAGTGGCCGACTGGAGGCTGATTTCGAGGCTCGGAGTCCGGGAGCAGCGGGCAGATCGTTTTGCTAGAGTCTTTATTCCCTAGCAGCGAAAAACTGATTACTCTAACTAAAGTCTTTCGTAACTAGCACTTTTTTCCCATTGCAAGAATTTGCAAGAATCGCTAGATTGGTCACACTTGTTTGAGAGCCGCTTGACTAGAGCGGCGTTCACTTGGCAGTACATCCCCCCCTAACGAAGCGCAAGCGAAACAGAAGTCGCTTGTCCGGTGACAGATCACAAAAAAGTTGCGTTTGTTGGCGATTTGTTGAGAAGCCACAAATGTGACTGAGAGGGCGGAGCTATGAACGGTGTAGCAATCGCACGAGGGACGGAACAGCCGCCACTAGGAATTCCGCTGGCCGCCGAGCAGGCGCGCTGGTATGCCGTTCGGACCCGCTCGCGGCACGAAAAACTGGTCGCCCGCCAACTGGAAAACCAAGGCATTCAATCCTTCCTGCCTGTGGTCAACAAGATCAACCAGTGGAGCGATCGCCGGAAAGAAGTGCAGCAACCGCTGTTTTCCGGATACACGTTTGTCAGGCTGGATCATTCCTCGAGCGATCGAGTGCGGGTGTTGCAGACGCAGGGGGTGGTTCAATTTGTCGGGGTTCACGGCGTTGGGTTGCCGATCCCCGATCAGGAGATTGAGAACATCAACACGCTGCTGGCGAGCAAGATCGGTTACCAGGAGCGGCCCTTTCTTTACGTTGGCCAGCGAGTGCGGGTGTGCGGAGGCGCGCTGGACGGGCTGGAAGGCATCTTCACGGCGGAGAACAACGACCAGAGCATTGTGATCTCGGTCGGGCTGATCCAGCGTTCGCTGAGCGTGCGTGTGGCGGGTTACAACGTCGAACCCCTGTAAATCCAGTTTTCTCCCCTTCTTGAAAAGAGCAAGTAACTTCAAACGGTCAAGTTGCAGTTGTTGCGAGGTGCATTGTATGAGCGAAACACAGACGAAAGTGGCAAAATCCGGGTCCCAGCAACCCACCGTGAAGCTGTACCGCAACGAAAGTGTGGGGAGCGAGAGGACTGAGAGCAATCCGCCGTCCCTGCGCAGCCTGCGGGAGGAAGCTGAGATCTACGCGATCAGCCGCACTCTGGAATACACAGGCTGGAACCGTCGCCGGGCGGCGCAATTGCTGTCCATCAGCTATCGCGGGATTCTTTACAAGATCCGCCAGCACAATCTGACGCCGCGTCCGCGGGGACAGGCCGAGGCGGTGGGGCAGATCTTGAAGGCGGACTCGCAGGGATAGCTGCGCCGGCGTCATCGGCCAGAGCTGGACGAGGTGCGGTGAAGACCGCTACATCTCTCCATTCAACAAGTCAGCATTGAAGGCTGGAGGTTCTTGTAATCATGAAAAGGAGTTCCCGATTGCCCATGCGTATCCTCGCGGTAGTGCTGGCCCTGTGCGCGTTTAGCGCCGCGCAGTCGAAGGACTTTGCCCCCGCGAATCCGGAGGTGGCAAGCGCAGCAAAAACGGATAGCGCGACGCCGGCCGCGGCCAGCGCCACCAGTCCAACTCCGCCGGATGCGGCCAAGCCTGCGGTTGCCAAGACGGATTTTCAGCAACGCAGTCCGCGGTACCGGATTGAGCCCGGCGACACGTTTGACCTGACGTTTGACCTGAGCCCGGAGTTCAATCAAACGGCGGTCGCGGTGCAGCCCGACGGTTTCGTGACCCTGCGCGGCGTCGGCGACTTGAAAGTCGCCGGCGAGACCGTGCCGGAGCTGACGCAAACGCTGCGCACTGCGTACTCGAAGATTCTGAACGATCCGCCGATTTCGGTGGTGCTCAAGGACTTCGAGAAGCCCTATTTCATCGCCGATGGACAAGTGGCGAAGCCGGGCAAGTATGACATGCATGGCCAGGTCACGCTGGTGCAGGCTATCGCCATCGCGGGAGGGTTCCAATCCTCGGCCAAGCACTCCCAAGTCCTGCTGTTCCGCCGGCTGGACGACCAGTGGACCGAGGCCAAGCTGTTCAACGTGAAGGAAATGCAGAAGAAGGGCAACCTCAGCGAAGATCCCTACCTGCACCCCGGCGATATGGTGTACGTGCCGAAAAGCAAACTGTCTAAGATCGACCGCTTCATCCCCAACTTGAGCATGGGCACGTATTTGCCTCTGGCGATTCCCTAAACTCGAATCCGCGCCTGGGCAAGGAATTATTAAAGGACTCACGGAGACTCTATGAACGAATCATTAAGCAGCTACGGACACAGACCATACTCGTTCACCGCGCGAGACGTGGCTGCCATCGTGTTTCGCCACAAGAAAGTAATGGTGCTGTGCTTCATCGGGGTAGTGATCGGCGTCGCTTTGTCGACCCTGGTGCTGCCGACCAAATACCGGGCGGAAACCAAGCTGCTGGTTAAACGCGAGCGCGTCGATCCGGTGGTTTCGCCGGAGCAGAACACCCCCGTGACGTTCCACGACACGGTGGCGGAAGAAGAAATCAACTCCGAAGTGGAATTGATCACCAGCCATGACGTGCTGGAAAAAGTCGTGACCACCTGCGGTTTGGACAAGACAAAACTTCTGACCAAGTTCATTCATCCCTACCAAACCCCGCAGGAACGCACCGACAAGGCAATTTCGGACCTGCGCGCCGACTTACAGCTGGAAGTGCTGAAAAAGACCAACGTCATCAGCATCGCGTACGAGTCGCACAATCCCAAGCTGGCGCAGAAAGTTCTGGCCACTCTCGACGACACCTATCTGGCCAAACATCTTGAGATTCACCATCCCTCGGGCCAGTTCCAGTTCTTCGATCAGCAGGCGGATCAATACAAGAACGCGATGATGGCCGATGAAACGCAGCTCAAGCAATTCGCCACGCAGCAGGGCGGGGTGGCTCCGGCGGTTCTGCGCGACATGACGCTGCAGAAGCTGGCCGACTTCAACAGCCAGATGGAAACCACGCGCGCTTCGATTTCCGAAACTGAGACGCGCATAGCCGACCTCGCGAAACAGCTGCAGTCGACTCCTTCGCGCGTTACGACGAGCGTAAAGAAGGGCGACAACGCGCAGGTCCTCGAAAACCTCAAGGCCACGCTCATCACGCTCGAAAACAAGCGCACCGAACTTCTCACCAAGTATCAGCCCAACTATCCGCTG
>Ga0187782_10002918_pt1 | contig 12731 bp, 8 predicted proteins | sample 0715_SJ02_MP15_2_FD_132454 | JGI IMG/M metagenome (GOLD analysis project Ga0187782, IMG submission 132454) | Tropical peat soil microbial communities from peatlands in Department of Meta, Colombia - 0715_SJ02_MP15_20_MG | ecosystem: Environmental > Terrestrial > Soil > Wetlands > Peat | place...
GCGATCTTCTTAAAATGCTCCACATTGTAGATGTATTCGCCCAGCCCCTTTTGCATCTGCGCTCCATCGATGTTGAAGCGGAAGAAATTCGGCGCCGGATTGACATAGGTCGTATCCAACGCGCCGGAGCAGCCATTGATGAATGTGACTTGCGGCTGGGTCTTCGCGTAATCATGCAAGGCAATGCCCTCGGAACCTGAAAGCGGGGCAATGAGGAGATCGACCTTGTCCTGCTCGACAAGCTTCTTGGCGGCGCGCAGTGCGGAATCGGGACTCGCATCCGATGAGCCTCTGATGATTTCGAGTTCTTTGCCGCCGGCTTTATTGTGATGCTGCATCATCGAGAGCTCAAAACCCCGCATGCCGTCCTCACCCAGTGCGGTGTATGTCCCTTCGAGCGTCGAAAAGACCCCGATTTTGATTTTGTCGGCTGCGTGGGCCGAGCCTGTACCGACAATCGCTGTCAATGCGGCCGCGACAGTTAGTCCAAGATTCTTGCGCATGGGATTCCCTCCTGTATATCCGAGCGGCGTGAGACGGAGCCGTTTGCCGGTCAATTATGCTTGTGCGTCGTTCCTTCGGGGAATTGCCAGTGCCCCCTTGCCCAGACCGACCTTAAATCGTAGCAGCGGGTTCACTGGTGCTACAAGGCAGGAAACACGCCGAGTATCTAATATGACATAATGTCATACTTAACACTGAAGCGCGGCTCTACTAGTATTCGCGCAACAGCCGCCATGGTTCAGCGAAATGCCGAGTGTTGCTCGTCTCGTCGACGCCACTAAGCCCGGGGTCCATAACCGACAAGTGTTTACGCGAGCCGGCTTTCGAGCCGATTGGGCTAAGATTCTCGTCGAATGAGTGCGGCGCCGCGAAGTTGGATCGGCGCCGCCGTCGAGCGGAAGGAAGACGAGCGGCTACTCACCGGGCGCGGACGCTACATGGACGACCTCGAGCCGGTGGCCGGGCTTCGGCATGCGGCCATCCTGCGCTCACCGCATCCTCATGCGCGCATCCGCGGCATCGACACGACCGCAGCGAAACAGCTGCCGGGTGTCGTTGGTATCGTCACCGGGGCTGAGATCAGTGCCGTCGCCGGCGTTATTCCCAGCGTGGTCCGCTCCAAGATTCGCTACCGGGTGTGCGCGACGGCAAAAACACGCTATGCCGGTGAACCGGTTGCCGTCGTGGTCGCGAACGATCGCTATATTGCCGAGGACGCGCTCGAGTTGATTAAGGTCGACTACGACCCGCTACCGGGCGTTGCCTGGTTAGAGGACGCGGTACGCCCGGATGCGCCGCTGCTCTTCGAGGAAGCTGGAACGAACGTCGCACAGACGCGCCGGTTCGCGTACGGGAATCCCGACGCGGCTTTCGCATCCGCAGCACGCACGTTTCGTTATGAGTATCGCTATCCGCGTTCCATAGCGACGCCGATGGAGACGTACGGGGTCATTGCAAACTTCGAGCCACGTCCGGACCGCTACACCATCTGGTCTAACTTCCAGGGACCGTTCGTGCTCCAGCCGCTCATGGCTGCGGCGCTGAACGTGCCCGGACACCGCGTGCGCATTATCACTCCGCTCGACTCGGGCGGCAGCTTTGGGCTCAAGCAGGCGGTGTATTCCTACATGGTGCTGATGGCCGCAGTTTCCCGTCTTTTGAGCGTGCCCGTGAAATGGACCGAGGACCGGCTCGAGCATCTTATGGCGTCGTCGAGCGCGACCGACCGCGTGGGTGAGGTCGAGGCAGCGTTTACGTCAGAGGGCGAGCTGACCGGCCTGCGCTTTGGCAACGTGGTCAACCTCGGCGCCTACATTCGAGCGCCCGAACCGGCATCGGTTTACCGCATGCATTCGACCTCGAACGGCCCGTATCGTGTGAAGAATATCGCCGTCGAGAACGCCCTGGTCGTCACCAACCGGGTGCCCGCCGGATTGAACCGCGGCTACGGCGGTCCACAGTTCTACTTCGCGCTCGAACGGATCATGGACATTGCCGCGCGCGGCCTCGGACTCGACCCGGTCGAGTTGCGGCGACGCAACCTCATCAGCAAGAACGAATTTCCTTACCAGTGCCCGGCGGGATCCGTGCTTGACTCAGGCGACTACGATGCCTGCGTCCGCGAGGTCCTCCGCCTCGCCGATTACGATGATCTGCTCCAGCGGCGCGAGCGGGCACGGGCGGAAGGCAAGCTCTTCGGCATCGGCATCGCAGTCGGCGTGGAACCGTCGGGCTCGAATATGGCGTATGTCGGGCTGGCACAAACGCCCGAACAGCGCGGCAACGCCGAGCCAAAGTCCGGCGCCAACGCCTTGGTGACTATTGCTATGGATCCCGGCGGCGGCGTGACCGTCCAACTCGACAGCACCCCGAACGGGCAAGGCCACGCGACTGTGGCTGCGCAGATCGTGGCCCAGGAGCTCGGTCTCGCGCCTGAGGATGTTGACGTAATCACCGAAGCCGACACGCGCGGCATGGCCTGGAGCATTGCCTCGGGCAACTATTCGAACCGTTTTGCGGCATCGGTTACGAGCGCGGTGATGCTCGGTGCGCGCCGGATCGGTGTGAAATTGAAACAGATAGCCGCCGAAGAGTTCGGCGTGCCGGCTGCAGCGATTGAGCTCGTGAATGGCGCTGCGCGCGTCATCGCAGATTCGCAGCGATCAATCAGCGTCGGGCGTCTTGCCGCACGCGCTCATTGGCATCCTGCCGGCATGCCAACGGGCATGAACGCCGGCATGCACGAGACCGTCGTGTTGGATGCGCCGTTGCTCACTGCACCCGACGCGGCGGACCGCGTGACCTCCGCGCTCACCTATGGCTTCGTGGCAGATCTCGCCGCCATCGGCATTGACCGTGCGACGGGTCGCCTCAACGTGGTCAAGTACGTCTCGGTCCATGACGTGGGAACTATGCTCAATCCCAAAATCGTCGACGGCCAGGTGCAAGGTGGCTTCGCACATGGTCTCGGGGCGGCGCTGTTCGAGGAGCTGATCCATGACCGCGAGGGTAACTTCGTCACCGGGTCGTTCGCCGAGTATCTGTGTCCCACCGCGCCGGAGATGCCGCTCCTTGATATAGGCCACGTCTCAACCCCAAGCCCGCATAACCTCACCGGCGCGAAGGGCATGGGCGACGGCAGCTCGATGCTTGCGCCCGCCGCGCTCGCCAACGCTGCCGCAGACGCGCTCGGCCGCGACGACATCGAATTGCCGTTGACGTTGAACCGCGTCTGGGCGCTTGCCAACGAATCGGCGCCCGCCGAAGACGGCGGGTCATGAAACCGGCGCCGTTTGAGTACTGCCGGCCGGACACGCTCAATGAAGCCATCGAGTTGCTGCGCGAGTTCGGGCCAGACGCTAGCGTGCTGGCCGGCGGCATGTCGCTCGGCGCGATGCTGAACATGCGGCTGGTGCGGCCAGCGGCGGTGGTGGACATCAAACGCATCCCCGGCCTGGAGGCCGTGATCGTCGCGGGAGAAGTCCGCACCGGCGCAACGCTCACGCAGGCGGAGGCGCTCGAGCATGACGCACTGATGCACGAGGTGCCCCTTCTCGCCCTGGCACTGCCCTGGGTGGGCCATTTCCAGACCCGCAATCGCGGTACGCTGTGCGGCTCGGTGGCGCATGCCGACCCCAGTGCCGAAATGCCGCTCGTCCTCACCACGCTCAACGGCGAGGTCGAGCTGCAGTCGGTGCGCGGCACCCGTCGGCTGCGCGCACGAGATTTCTTCGTCGACCTCATGACCACGGTACGCGCGCACGACGAACTGCTGACTGCCCTCGTGTGGCCGACACGACGGCCGGAAGCGCGGCATGCGTTTGTCGAGATTGCGCAACGCCACGGCGACTTCGCCATTGTCGCCTGCGCGGTGGAGACCGTTGTCGATGCGCAGGGCCGCGTCGTCTCGCTCACCATCGGCCTCGGCGGCGTAGAAAGCCGCCCGTTCGTGGCGGATACGGCAAAGTTCATCGGCGAGAACGCCTGCCCAGCGCTGGCCCAGGCCATTGCGGCGACCACCGCAGAGCGTGTCGACCCGATGACCGATTTCAAAGTAAGCGCGGCGTACCGTCGCGCGCTCGTCCGTAGCCTCGCTGCGCAGGCAATCGCCGAGGCATTTGCGACACGCCCACCGACCTGACATGCTGCGACTGAAATCCGATGCGCGTCACCCCGTGACGCTTGAAGTGAATGGGCAGCCACGGATTGGGCAGGCGGAGCCACGCCGGCTGCTCTCCGATTTCCTGCGTCACGAACTCGGGCTCTACGGCACGCACGTCGGCTGCGAACACGGCGTCTGTGGTGCCTGCACCGTCATCGTCGACGGACGGGCCGTGCGCAGCTGCACACAGTTCGCGGTCGAGTGTGATGGCGCGGCGGTGCGCACAGTCGAAGGTTTGGTCGGACAGGGCGAGCTCGATATCCTTCAGCAGGCCTTCCGGCAGCATCATGCCGTGCAATGCGGCTTCTGCACCGCCGGCATATTGATGTCCGCCACCGACTTCCTCGGCCGCCACCCGAACCCATCGGAGGTGGAAGTCCGCGACATGTTATCGGGCCACATTTGCCGCTGCACCGGCTATTACCCGATCGTAGCGGCGATCCTCGAAGCCGCACGCGCGATACGGGACGCGGGGGGATAAGCGCGCATGGATCTCGCCACCGCATTTGCGCTCACTGTCGCTCGCCGTCCGGATGCATGCGCCATTATTGACGGCGGCAAGGCGCTCACTTTTGCGCAGTGGCACACCGAGTCGCTACGCGTGGCCGGCGGCCTGGGACGGCTTGGCCTCGCGCAAGGCGACCGGCTGCTGGTCCTGCTCAAGAACCGCTATGAGACAACGTCTCTCTACTGGGCCTGCCAGTCGCTCGGGGTCGTGTTCACGCCTCTCAACTGGCGCGCGCGGGCCGCAGAGGTGGCTTTCTGCCTCGAAGATTCGGATGCGAAGGCGGTAGCTTTCGAGGAGGTTTCGACGGACTCCGTCCGTGAGGCGCTGGCGCGGTGCGGTCGCGAGGGCGTGCCGCGCATCGTCGTTGGAGCGGGACGCAGCGAAGCGGGCGAGATGTCCTATGCCGGCCTGGCGGAGAGCGCGCCGCCGAGCAAGCCGGCTGGCGTCAATGAGCACAGCACGTGCCTTATGCTCTACACCTCGGGCACTACCGGGCGACCCAAGGGCGTGCCGCGAACACACCGCAACGAACTCTCCGCAGCCATCTCGCAAATCGCGCACAACCGCTATCTCTTCGGCGACTCCGCGCTTGGGGTCATGCCGCTCTACCACACGATGGGCATGCGAGTGTTGCTGTCTATGGCGTTGTTGAACGGCAAGTTCGTGTGCGTGCCGACATACGACACCGAGCAGGTGCTGGGCCTGATCGAGTCCGAGCGCGTTACGACGATGTTCCTCGTGCCGACATTGTATTTCGACATCCTGCGTCATCCACGCAGGAGTACCTTCGATCTTTCGTCGCTCGCTCGGATCGGCTACGCGGGGATGACGATGACCAACGCGCTGTCCGAGGAATGTCTCGCCGAGTTGCGGCCCGCACTCTTCATCAACTACTACGGCTCGAGCGAAGTCTACACGCTTTCGTTCTGCGATCACCTCGACATCAAGCCGGGGTGTGCCGGCCGGCCGGGCCTCAACCAGACGCTACGCATCGTGCGCGCCGATCCGGATGGTAAGGCCATGCCTGATGATGTCATTCCCCATGGCGACACGGGAGAGATCATCGCCAGCCTGTCGAGTCCGGAGGCCTTCGCTGGTTACTGGCAGCGGCCGGACGCGACGGCCAAGGCGTTGCGCGGCGGCTGGTACTTCACCGGCGATCTCGGTCGGCTCGACGAAGACGGCGAGCTTTACGTGGTCGGCCGGGTGGATGACATGGTGATCACCGGCGGTGAGAACGTGTATCCGGAGGAAGTCGAAAATGTGTTGGCCCGCGCGCCGTCCGTCGGCCGCGTAGCCATAGTCGGCATTCCCGACGATCGCTGGGGTCACAAACTGGTCGCCTTCGTTGAACCGGCGCAGGGGCAGCAAAATGCAGATGCGCTCAACGCGTACTGCCGGGCGGCCGGACTCGCCAGCTTCAAGTGTCCAAAGGAGTATGTGTTCGTGGAACGGATTCCGCACTCGCCCGTGGGCAAGCTGTTGCGACGGGAGCTGCGGGCGGGCAACTACCGGCGCTTGGGTTGAGCGCCGCACATTGGAGCGGAGATTCCATGACAGACAAGTATGCCAAGCAACGGGCGGGGCTGCTGAACGAGTTGGATGGCCTGCGCATCGAAGTGGACGCCGAGCGGCGCATCGCCACGCTCTTCCTCGACCGGCCTCCGCTCAACATCGTGTCCTACAAAGCGCGCTCGCAGATCGCGGCGATCTTCGATGAGATGGGATGCGACTCGGAAGTCGGCGTGATCGTCGTTCGCGGCGCCAACGGTGTCTTCACGTCAGGGGGTGATGTTCGCGGCTTTTTCAAAGTGCGCCGCGATGGCATGTCTCACCTCGCCTGGAACATCGCAGCACCGGAGCGCTGCCCGAAGCCGGTCATCGCCGCGATGGAGAGATACGCCTTCGGTGTCGGGCTGGAACTCGCGTTAGCTTGCGACTTCCGGATCGCAACGAAGGACACGCAGATCGCTTTGCCTGAAGTCTCGATTGGGCAAATGCCGGGCTCGGGCGGCAGCCAGCGGGTTCTGCGAATGGTGGGCATGACCCGCGCGAAGGACATGGTGATGCAGGGCCGGCGGCTGTCGGCGCAGGAAGCGTTTGAGTGGGGTCTGCTCACAGAAGTCGTCGCCGATAGCGCCGCTCTCGATGAGGCCGTTCTCGCTTACGCCGCACGGCTCAACGCCCTCTCGCCGTTGGCGCTATCGACAGTAAAGCGCGTGCTCAATCTCGGCGACGACGCGAGCCTGGAGGCAAGCTTCGACCTCGAGGGACATGCCTATGAAAAGCTCCGCGACTCGCACGATTACGCCGAAGGCGCGAATGCATTCTTCGAAAAGCGCAAGGCCAAGTACGATGGGACGTGATGGCGCGACGACGGCGATCGCTCAACCCCGGCTCGTCGGAGGTTGCGACCACGGAGGGTGAGAATACGACCACCGAACACGCGCGGCACGGGCTTTGTCGACAGTCCACGGCCCCGCGCGAACCGCGTCGTCGGTGCTCTGTTGCTTAGGGCGCTCGCCCGTAACCTCCGTGACTACCCGAAGGCCCGAGCGGATCGCACCATCCATGCCGCCGGGACCCGGCCGTTCGTCCGTGTGCTCCCCGGTAAAGAACACGCGATTGCTGAGCGGCCGTTTGATTTCGCGGAGCACAGTCTCTCGTTGATTGCCGATGGGGGCACGGGCAATGCAGCGAGCGAACGGATCGTCCGTCCAGCTCACGATCGCGCCTCCAAGTCTCGTCACGGGGCTCCTTATGATCGCAGCTAGCGCCGAGTCGATCTCACCGAGCACTTCGTTTTGCGCGAGCCCGCGAGGCTCCGACTCGGCACTCAGTATTGTCGTCACGACCGCGGCGTCCCCCGGCTGGTCGACCGACAGATCGAGCAGCCAACGCGGGATAGTATCGCTGAAGAATGCTGTTCGCACCGCGTCGCTCACTGCCTTGCGCTCCCGATACTGCGCTGCGACAGCGGCTCCGGTCCCGTAACGCAGCGAGACGAGCGCGCGCACCTTCTCCGCCGGTAGCGGAGGGTTCCAGCCGATGTCGGTCGTGAGCGGACCGGGAACCGCGAGGACGAGGAGGTCGCCCTCGAACTGCCCCTTCTCGGTCTCGACAACCACAGATGGCCTAGACCAGTCGATCAGGCGCACGACGTGCTCCAGGCGCACGTCTAGGCCCTGCGCCAGGCGGCGCGGAAGCTGATCGTTCCCGTCGGCCATCTGAAAGTAGCGTTCGGGGCCGAGGTGCAAGCCGCTTGCGTCGACAAACCGGAGCGGGATTGACGGCTGAATTTCAATGAAGGCGTCGAGCAGCGCGATGGCCGGCGCAGAGATGCGGCAGCGTCGCACCCAGGCCGCAGCCGTCTCGAACGGCTCGGCCGGATGCGCGGCCTGAGCTTTTCCCAACTCGCCAAAGCAGGTCCCTATCTCCTCCGGACCAAGGAGACGGCCGTGATATCTCACGCAAGGGAGTTCAGCTCCGACGGTCTTTTCAGGCGTGAGCTTAATTCCGAACTCGCGGCAGAGGTCGAGGATGGTGTTCTGTCCCTCGTACAGGATCATTGCGCCGAAGTCCGCGTGCTGTCCCTCCGCGAACGGCTCCCGCAAGGTCAGCACGCGTCCGCCGACGCGCGACCGCGCTTCGAGGATGGTAATCTTGTGACCGGCGGCTTGGAGGCGATTTGCGGCGACAAGACCTGAGAGCCCAGCTCCAACGATGAGTATTTTCATGAAGCCGCTCCTTCCCTCCGGGAGCCTCCCTGTCCAACGAAAAGGTTATGATCTTGCCTTCGAGGTCATCTCATAACAATGGTTCTAGAGCTGCGGTGGAGCGGCCTTCAATCGCAGCCCAGATCGCCTTCGACTCGCGGCATTTCCCCGCAACGCCGCAGCAGAACGATGCTGCAGGCTATCTTACATCTCCTACATCACGCGCCGACGTTGACGAGGCCCGCGACGCACTCCTAGTCGGCGTTGCACATATCAGATATGCCCTACCATTTACGGTCCGCCCAGCTGAACTAACTCAAACGCATATGCCGGCGATTCTATTCGAGCCTTGCAGAGCGGTCGCTACGAAAGAGATGAGCCGTAGAAGTACTGCGGTACGTGGCTTTGCGCGGCATCTTGGCCGGCATGGCGCCATTGTGAAGCCCCCAGTTTGCGGGCCGCGCGATGGCCTTCGAAAGTCGCCTCGTAGACCGTCCGCGGTGCATTCGCGCAGCCAATGGCCTCGACACTGACACCGCGCCCGCGCAGCAAGTGGTAAAGCGCATTGTTCGAACGTCGCGCCGTCGCCAGGACGATGGCGTCGGCGTTAAGCCGGCGAATGCTCGACGGTTTGTAGACGTTAGCGATCGCTACTTTCGCGCCATCGATATTTTTAACGACGTGATGAGTGATTATCTCGACCTCAGCTTCATACAGGTACGTCATTATCCAGTGCAGATAGACCTCCGGCGCGGTCTCCATGCCGATCATCGGCCACTTTGTAATGAGCGTGACCTTGCGGCCCTGTTTGGCGAGTTTAACCGCCGTCAGCGGTGCGGCCACGTCTGCCATTTCGTCTATCACGACGATCTCCCCCGAGAGCAGGGTCTTGTCGAGCGCAACCTGGTCCCAGGCGACGCACTTGCCCGTTTCCCAGCCTGGAATTGGCTTTCCAGTCTGGCCTTGAAATCCGTCGCGGCGGTAGTGAGCGCCAGTCGCTACCACGATGTGATCCGGCCTTTCGGCGGCGAGAACAGAGTCGATATTTTCAGCGCTCACGGGACTCATCAGCTTGATTGACGCGCCATTGCCCTTGGCTTGCTCGGCTAGCCAGGTAGCGATGGTCCCGTATTGCTGCCGGTAGGGCAGCGCGCCGTAAGCCCGAACATGTCCGCCTACGGCTTCTTCACGTTCGTAGACGGCTATAGAGTGACCGCTAGCCGATGCTATCCGCGCGTATTCGAGGCCGGCGGGCCCCGCGCCAATGACGAGAACCCGCTTGGGCGCGTACGCTTTCGTTATGGAGTTCGCACCCCAGATGGTTTCACGCCCTACCACCGGATTATAGGCACACTGTACTCGACTACCGCGTATAACCGACCGCCAGCAATAGTTGGCGGCGACGCACCGACGAATATCCTTTTCGCGCCCTTCTTTTACTTTTTTCATCCACTGTTCGTCGGCGATCATCTGCCTGGACAGCAGCACCGCGTCGGCATCGCCCGAGGCGATGAGCTCGTCGGCAACGTCCGGATAGCTGATCCGACCAACAACGAAGACCGGCTTGCTCGAAACCGATTTGAAAGAGCGCGAATATTCGCGCTCCCATCCCTGCTCGAATGTCATTGGCGTATGGATCCACGAATGATGGACACCAGCCGACACGCTCACGTAGTCGATATCGGTCTGCCGTTCGAGATCGAGATGGACCTGCTTAACATCGTCGATTTCGAGATCTCCTTCCCAGAACGACGTCGAGTTGATGCGATATCCAATGATCGCTCGGTCGCCGATCCTCTTGCGGATACGGCGTAAGCACTCGACCGAAAACCGCAGCCGGTTTTCGTACGATCCGCCCCAGCGGTCGTCGCGGTGATTGTAAAGTGGCGAAAGGAATTGCCAGGGTAGATAGCCATGCCCAAGGTGCAACTCCACACCGTCCAGACCCGCCGACACCGCTCTGCGCGCAGCTTCAGCAAAGCACTGCAGAATGTATTCTATCTCGTGCTCTTCGAGTTCCTTTGGAGTTGGCCCTCCCGGAATTTCGCCGACCGGTATCTGGCTCGGACCTAAGTTGTAGGAATTGTACTCGTATGGGTCGCGCGCCGGATCGGTTTTCAAGAATGGCGTCGGCGACCGCAGGCCGATATGCAACAATTGTGCGATGAGCGCGCAATTGTGCTTCTTGACAGCCCTTGCCACGCGAGCCAGCCCTTCCACCTGGTCTTCGTTCCAAAGGCCGGGAAAGCCGGCCGGCGTGTAGAGGGTGTCCTTGTCGATCAGATGGCCGCCGAGAATAATCATCCCTATGCCGGTCCGGGCGCGCTCCTCGTAGTAGGCGACTGCCTGCTCGGTAAAAACGCCTTCGTGCGGACTCCTGACCCATGTGGGACACACCGGCCCAAAAATGACGCGGTTTGCAATCTTGGTATGGCGGATCTGCCAGGGCGAAAGCAAATGAGCATAAGGTTGAGAGCTCGGCACCTTGGTTTCTCCTCTGACGCTCTTCGTTTTCTAGCGCGCCCGACGCATTCTTTTGCCCGGTCACGTAGCTCACGGCGGCCACGGGTCGTGTACTTCGCGGCCGCGCAGCGCATGATACTTGATGAGCGACCGACGCAAAGGGTGATCGTATGAGAAAAGCTGAGATCGGGGGGCTAAGGATAAACCAACGCTCAGGTTCGATCGGCTCGTGACGGTTGTCCGCCAAGGTCTTCGCTGCGTTGGGATGGGGGTGGGTTTAAAAAACACCTTAAGGGTATTCGGAAAAAGAGTGGGAGGTCCAATGAAGCTCGTAGGCTTTTTGCGGGACCAGGAGGTTCGTCTTGGTTTCCTTCTGGACGACGAGATACTTGACGCCGGCTTGGCCTGCTCTTCGTTGGCGCCGGCCGAGGAACACGTGTTCCGCGACGCAACTTCTTTCATTCGGGCCGGCAAACCCGCTTTCGATTTGGCATCAAGTTTAATCGAGCAGCGCCCAAGAAACGCGCTGCACCCGCTCACGGATGCCAAGCTCACGCCTCCGATGCTGCCATCGACGATTCTTTGCGCCGGCAGTAACTACCGCGAACACAACGACGAAAAAGCCGGCACGCCGACGAGCGGAAAGGAGCCCGAGTTCTTTATCAAAACATCGGATAGCGTTGTCGGTCCCGGAGGAGGTATTCGATACGATGAGATGCTGACGCGCAAACTCGATTGTGAGACGGAGCTCGCGATCGTCATCGGCAAGGCCGGGCGTCACATAGCGGTAGAGCGGGCGCTCGAGCACGTTTTTGGTTACACCGTCGCCAACGATGTAACGGCCCGCGACCGACAGGTGCGCAGGTCGGGGAGTTTGACCTGGTACGATTTGGGCCGTGGCAAAGCTTTCGACTCCAGCGCGCCGATCGGACCCTGGATTGTCACCGCCGATGAAATTGGTGACCCGCAAACTCTAGACATAAAAACGAGGATCAATGGGGAGCTTCGCCAATCGAGCAATACAAGAAACATGATCTGGACTTGCGCGGATTTAATCCATTTCTTCTCGATAAATTTTACGCTGAAGCCCGGTATGATGATCATCACCGGCACGCCGGCAGGCACCGCGTGGTCGGTCGACCGCGAACTCGGCGGCCGGTGGCAGCCAAGCCAAGGTGTCGTCGCCGCGACGCGCTATTGCCTGCCCGGCGACCAGATCGAATGTGAAATTCAATCAATTGGCGTGCTGCGGAACGCCATCATTTAAAAGAGCAGTACAGCCCAGAGCAAACGTGAGGTGAAGGCGATGTCTCGAATACGGATCAAAGGTGCAACAATCGTGTCGATGGATCCCGCGCTCGGAATCATCGAGTCGGGCGACCTGCTCATCGACGGCGGCAAGATTGTCGCGGTTGGCAAAAACCTCGGGAGCTGGGCCGTAAGCGAAATAGACGGCCGCGGCATGATCGCCATGCCGGGTTTTATCAACGGTCATATCCACCTCTGGCAGACCGCATTGCGGGGCATTGCCGCCGACTGGACGCTCGACCACTACTTTGGCGTGCTGATTGGCCAAGTGGTTGGCCTCTATAAGCCGGAAGACGCGTATATCGGCAATCTCGTCGGCGCGCTCGATCAAATCAATTCTGGCGTTACGACGCTGTTTGACTGGTGCCACATCGTCAATACGCCGGCTCATGCCGACGCCGCGGTCGACGCGCTTCAAGAATCGGCCATTCGGGCAATATTCGCGTACGGCACCCCGATGACCCTATTCGGCACCAAAGAACCGCATCCCGCCGACGCGAGGAGGATGCGCAGGGAGCGGTTGGCTTCCAGCGAAGCTTTGGTCACTATGGCGCTCGCCATTCGCGGTACC
>Ga0187782_10002919_pt1 | contig 12727 bp, 9 predicted proteins | sample 0715_SJ02_MP15_2_FD_132454 | JGI IMG/M metagenome (GOLD analysis project Ga0187782, IMG submission 132454) | Tropical peat soil microbial communities from peatlands in Department of Meta, Colombia - 0715_SJ02_MP15_20_MG | ecosystem: Environmental > Terrestrial > Soil > Wetlands > Peat | place...
ACGCAGGGTCAACCACAGCCCACCTGCCATCGACGTATACTTCGGCGACGACGTGTTTGGTCAAGCGGTGGGAATCGAGAAGAAGCAGTCGTCGAGCTGGCATGCCGGCGCTATTGGCGAGATTCACAAAGGCGTTGGTGGCCGAGCCGCACACCTGCAACAAGGACGCGTAGTTAAGCGTATCGGTGGGATTGCGATCTTGTCCCGCCGTGCGCGGGTCCGAGTCCAGACGGGCAGGACCATTCGACATCCACTGCAGGATGGCTGATATCTTTTGCTCGGTCGTAGACGACTCTGGGATGATCGCATCGGAAAATCCCCGCAGGTATCTTCGCGTCGAGTACTCCCATACACCTGAGTAGGCAGCTGCAATGACTGCGAGAATTAGCACGACATTCGCGCTGTACCACAGGACCTTGAAAACAGTGTGCCGACCCTGCGTTGCCGCCGCTGGAGGATTGCTCGAGCCGTTCGTCAGATTGGACGCATCCTGACGGGAGATCGACTGCGTGCGGGCAGAACGCGCGGCGGCGCCTTGGCTCATGCCGTGACACCTCTCCCAGCCACCAACGGCTCGGGGGCCGAGTGCGACGCTGCAGCGCCCCTTGAGAGCGCCGTGCTTTCTTTCACCAAGCGAAACGAATGGACGTTGCCGCCGTCATTCGCGTCATATTTCACGATGCGAAGACCCTCTTTCGTGCACCAACGCTCCACAACATCGCGAGACAGAAACGCGACCCGGGGTGTGACAAAATAATCGTAAAAGAGATTTCGTGCGCCTGCCCAGGTGCGCCGCCCTTTGGAGCGCACAAAATGAACCAGGAAATAAGGCGTCTGCGCGAATATTGTGACGAGCACGCGAGTTAGCGGGTTGCGCAAGCCTGCCCGGATCACCGCACCCGGACATTTATAAAGCCACGGGTAGCGCCCAGACGGTTTATACACCGCCAAATACATTTGTCCGGAAGGCTTAAGTATCCGGCAGTTTTCCTTAAACGCGACTTGCGGGTCTTCCGTGTGGTGGATCACTCCATCGGAGATCACGACGTCCGCACACGAATCAACGAACGGAAGCCGAAGATTGTCACCCACGGCGCCTGGTTTGCGGTAACGTTGGGTCGCCAAGCCGACTGAAACGCGGCTACGGTCGATCCCCACACATTTGATCCCGCGGCGCGCAAGAACGCCCAGCACACGGCCCGGTCCGCAGCCGACATCGATCACCAGCGAATCGGCAACCAAACCCTCGATCAGCTCAATCAGCGGGCGAGAAACGACCTTATGGATCGCCTCAGTCGAATCCGGCGCGACCCAGTCAAACGGATGCTGATCGTAAAATGTAATCCGCTCAGCGGACCCCATTGCTCGTCGCCATCGCGTTGACGTAATGGCTTTCCATCTGTTCGGTTAAGCGGCTCCAGCTCAACTGCTCAGCGACCTTATGGCACCCTTCCTTCAGCCGCCCGTAGAGAGCCCGATCAACAAGCATCTGCCGCAGCGCGACGGCCAGTGAGTCCTTCTCGGGAGCGATGACCAGCCCAGCCCGGCCGTCCACAAGCGAGCGAATGCCACATGCATCCGAGATGATTACGGGAACGCCACAGCCGATCGCCTCTGCCGCAGAATTGGCAAAATTCTCGTAGCGTGACGGCAAAACAAAAAGATCCGCATCTGCGAGCAAGGTCCTTTTCTCTTCGTCGTACACAGGGCCCACGAACAAGACACGTGAACTCACACCGCAATCTTTCGCTCGCCTTTCGAGAGACGCGAGGTACCCGGGTTCGCCCTCAGGTCCCGCGATCACTAGTCGAGCGGATCTAGGGGCTGCCTCGGCAAAGGCTTCGATGAGTATATCTGCGCCTTTACGGGCTATGAGACGGCTGAGGAAAAGGATGAGCGGTTGGTCGGCAGATATGTTCCACTTTGCCCGGAAAGTCCCGCGTATAGGTGGCTTTGTCCAAGAGTCCGCATCAATACCGTTGTAGCGAACGACGACCTTGGCTGCCGATATACCGTCTTGAAGAAGCTCCTGCTGCTCCATCTCGGAAGTGGCAATGATGTGAGTCGCGCCACGCCAGAAGGCGCGACCGAAGCTCTGGTGCCAAACCGATTTCAATCGAAAGCTGCGATCGATCGGACGATACATCCCCATCGGCTCGATCACGTAAGGAATTCGTCGCCGCTGACAATAGTGGCTGACCGCTGGGCCAAGCAAGTCGTAAAGACCGTAGAAGTGGACCAGGTCAAATCTCCTCAGGGAGGACCGGCAGAATCGTATCACACGAGGATTCACGGTGAGAGCGCGATAGCGAAACCAGGTGGGCAAGTAGATGGTTTCCACACCATTTTCCGACGTCTGAAGTCCGAAGGGGGTCTCGTTAGCCACGAGACGCGATGCCTCCCATTCGGACGAGCCGAACTTTGCCGTCAGCACCGTTACCGCGTGCCCCCGCTGCGCGAGGTTTTCGGAGAGCATGCGGACTTTCACGGGCCTTCCTCCCTCTGCAAGGTAAGGGAAGTAGGTTTGAGCCACGTTTAGGATTCGCAAGGCCGGCCTACCAGTGAACGAGAGGCTGCGTCTTCCGGATGTACTTTCTCCACCACACGTCAAAGATCATGCAGGCGAATAACTCATGCGATCGGTCACTTTTGCCCCGGTGATGCTCCGTTCGCAGTTGTTGGATGAAACCGATATCGAGAATTCCTTCACGCCAGGATGCGCCGACGTCCTCGCCTAGTTTCTCTCGCACCGGGCCCGAACGCCTGCCATGGATGTCGAAGTAGTCATCAAAGAGTCGTCCCACCCACTGCCCAAGCGGCGCATTGAACCCACGCTTTGGGGCGTTCCGGGCCTCGGAAGGAAAGAACTCCGAGAATGCATCGAAAAGGACGGCCTTCGTCCGGCCATGTCGAATCTTATAAGCAAAGGGCACATTCAATCCCAATTCGACGAAACCGCAATCAAGAAGCGGGACCCGAACCTCAAGCGCCGTCGCCATGCTCATCCTGTCTGTGTATTCCAGCACATTGTCGGCGAGAAATGTCTTGAGATCCATCTCCAATACACAATTATCCGGCTCGGACAGAGAGCACTGATTAAACGCACTCCGCAAGATTTCTGCGGAAGGCTTTAGGCCGTTCCCGTCGGTCTGCCTCGCAAGATCTCCGTTTAAGAGCTTATGTTTCTCGCCCTCACTCAGAAAATACGTCCAATGGCAGTACTGGACGAAAAAATCAGAGTTGAGACCGCGCAGGAATTTTCGGGCACGCCGCAGGCGGGGATTCCGATGTGAATCGTGGAGAAGCGCCAGCGCCTTCCCGCCGAATTGAACAAGGGGACGGGGTACCGCTTCCAGTTTCCTTGCCAGTCGCACGGCTGCGGATCTGGGATAACCGGCGAAGAGCTCATCACCGCCCGCGCCGCACAGGGCGACCGTGATGTGCTCGCGTGCCTTCTTGGAAAGCTCGTACATGAGATAGCTGGTGGGATTGGCAAACGGCTGGTCGGAGAATTCGACAAGGTCCAGAATACTATCTAACTCCGGCACTTCGAGTGGCAACTCGCAGTGTTGCGTTCCGAGATGCCTGCTGACAGCTCGGCCTTTAACCGCTTCGTTGTAGAAGCGGTATTCGTCGCCGGGCAACGTGAGGGTGTAGGTTTGTATGTCGGCTTTCGCTTCTTTTGCCAATCCTGCCACGACGGTGGAATCGACGCCGCCGCTCAAGAAAACTCCCAGAGGCACATCACTCACGAGCTGGCGTTCGACAGCGGCTGCCAAACGTTTGCGGATTTCCGATTTCAATTGCTCGTAGGAGCAATGTTCGACTCCCTCGTCGCGCGCGACCTCCCAATAGCGTTTGATCGAGAAAGAGTGGTCGTGTAAGCGCAATTGGAGGGTATGCGCAGGTGGAAGTTGCGAAATTCCTTCGAAGGCTGTTTCCGGGCAAGGCACGTAGAGAAAGGTAAAAAAGTCAGACACTGCCTGTCGGTTCATCCTGGGTTCAATGAGCGAAGAGGCCAGAATCGCCTTGATCTCGGAGCCAAAGAGGAAACTGTCATGGGTCGCTGCGTAAAAGAGTGGTTTTACGCCGATTCGATCACGGGCAAGAAAAATCTCGTTGCGCGCCAAGTCAAGAATCGCAAAGGCGAAGATCCCATCGAGCTCACTGACGCAGTCCGGTCCCTTTTCCTCGTACAGATGGACGATCACCTCCGCGTCGGTACGGGAACAGAAGCGATGGCCTCGCGCTTCAAGCCGCGGCCGGACTTCGCGAAAGTTATAGATCTCTCCATTGAAGGTCAGCCAAAGCGTGCCATCTTCATTGCTCATCGGCTCGCGGCCTGCTTCACTGACATCAATAATCGCTAGCCGGTTGTGGCCGAGCGCTAGACACTCAGTAGTCGTGGGCGGGCTGAAGCATTGCACATAGGTTCCGTCTGGCCCGCGATGTCGCAGGGAACGCGCCATTCGCTCGGCCACCGGCCGGAGTTCGTCCGGCCTCAAGCGCCTACTTGCGATGCCTGAGATGCCACACATTTCTCACGTCGTCCGGGGTGACAGTTGACTCACCAGCAAATCCATCACGCGCACGGCTTCCCGCCCTTCCTCAGGGGATACGGGCGCAGGTGAACCGTTGTGAATGCTCTCCACGAACTCCCGCACGAGACGCTCATGTGTATTTTCAAATGTCCCGATCGCGTAGCCCAGGCTGGTGTCCGCCGTGCCCCGGAGGATCTGGCCAGCTTCCTTGATGGCGGACAGTCCGAGCGTCACCGGTTTGAGGTCCGGACGCCCGTGAAGCACTACCGTTTGAGTTTCCAGATCGAATTTCATGTGGCCCTTGCTTCCCCAGAGATCGAGCTGGACGGCCCAGCGGTTCGTCGCGTATGTCAGAGTCACGCTGCTCGAAGAGGAATCTCCGAACAGCTCCAATCGATAGTCTTCATACGGGGACCACGGGAACTCATTCAATTGCTTCCGCGCGGCCACTCGGACCTCGCGAATGGGATTGATGAACGCAAGCGTCATATAAATGACGTGCGGGCCGGTCTCCCCGATCACACCTCCGGGCAGTTTGTGCGCCCAGTGATCGGGCTTGGATGTGATGTAATCTGCGGGAGTCGAAAGAAAAATCCGCATCCCCCGAAAATCCCCGATCGCTCCCTGGCTCAACAATTCCCGCGCTTTCAAGAATGAGGGATAAAAAAGATCGGAGTGCGCGACGCAGATCTTGCGGCCCGTTTTACGCGCCGTAGAAATGATTTGGTCGCATTCAGAGGTGCCGATCGCCATCGGCTTTTCGATCATGGCGTGAGCACCCGCTTCGAGCGAGCGGATCGCCACCTCCGCATGGGTCCGCGGCGGCGAACAAATATCCACGGCGTCCAAACGCTCAGCCTTCACCATTTCCTGGAAATCGCGGTAGACCTTGGGGATGTCGTAGGCTCGCGCAAGTTCCTCAGCCTGAGCTACCTGAGGGTCGCACAACGCCACGACCCGGGCCTTCTTCCCCATTTTCCTCCAGGCGGGTAGATGCTTCTGTCTGGCGATGAATCCCGATCCGATCAGGCCAACTCTCAACGCTTCCAAGAACCAAGTCCTCCGCGAAAGACAATACTACAATCACTCGCAAGCGATCTGCGTCTCAACTATCGGGTGTGACTTCGTAGAGAATCTTTTCAAGCGCGGACTGAAAAACGCCGAAGGCATATCTCCGGCGTACAATTTCGGCGCCGCTCCGGCCCAGGCGCTCGCGCAGAGAATCGTCGCGAAGCAACCGACCGAGAGCCCGCACCAGCCGCTGAAAGTCACCCGGCGGAACAAGCAGGCCGTTCACTTCATCGACGACCACGTCGGTCGTTCCACCGCAAGACACTCCTATGATCGGCTTCGAAAAAGCCATCGCTTCCAAAAAAACCAGCCCGAACCCTTCGCCCGTGCTGGGCAGAGCGAACACTTCCGCGCGCGAATAACAGGCCGCGATTTCTTCGCGCGAGAGATTTTCCAGAAAATGCACGCAATCCGTCGCCGCCATTTCGGCAGCAAGGCGTCGTAGCCGAGGAAGGTCGTCTCCTCCGCCCACGGCTACAAGATGCAAGTTTGGAATCTCCTGGCGGAGTTGCGCGACTCCGCGGATCAGATCATCGGCGCCCTTATATCGCTCCGACGCGACCCAGCGGCCGACAGTCAGAATCACGCGGCCCTGCGGAAACCCGGCTGGCAGCGGAAGTCTCTCTGGCTCATCTGCCATTTGAAGAAATACGGGGCTGATGGGCCAAGCGAGTGTGCGGACCTTGGCTGGCGCAACGCCCTGCACGCTGACGAGCTTCTGCGCCGTATCGCTGCTTGGCGCAAGCAAAATGTCGGCACTGGCAAGCGCCCGGCGGCGGAGCCGGGGTAACGGCCTCCACACCTCGACACCGTGCGACATGACGATCATCTTCAGATTCGGCCTGCTCCGCCGCAGCCAGGAAGCCGGAAGCGCCAGATTCGGATGAGCAGCGATGACAATATTCGCGGAGCCACCTCGCAGCGAACGCGCCCGCCGAATTCCAGCGAGCACGAACTGCATCTTGGCGCGCCTGAATCCCCGAAATGAAACACTGTGAACGCCTACATCAAATGTGTGTCGGCCCAGCGAATCATTGAGACTCAGCAAATCCGCCGTCCATCCCCGCGAGCTGGCGATTTCTTGCAGGGCAGCAGCCGTTAGGCGTCCCGCCTCCTGCACTCCACCCACGCCAAGCAGCTCCGAAAATAGACCCACAATTTGTTTGATCGGCAGTGCGGTTCCTCGTGCAGTCACTTTTGGAACACAAAAACGCCGTGAGTGGCAGCTTCCCCAGGCAAGATTGATTCAACAACAGGTTCAGCCCACGCCGAGAGCGGAGCGGTGATATGCCGCAATGCCCAATAGAGCCGGCGAGCAGCCTGTGAGTGCCTCGCCACAGATTTCTTCGAACTCGCTGTTGCCGATGCTGAGTCGCCGTTCTTAGCGGTGATTGCCTGCGCTGTGTGAACCAAAAGTCGGTCAAGCAGCAGGTATTCCTGACCGAACCAGCCAACTAGCTTCATGCCGCGTGAAGTAACCAGTTCAACCCACCCTCTGGAGGTCCGGGGAAAAATGTGCGCGTCCTCTCCGCGAATCAACTCCATCAATATCAAACGTCCTCCAGGCTTCAGCACTCGCGTCATTTCACTGAGAGCTTCAGCTTGAAGCGGTGCGGAGATGTGTTGCACGACAGTGATATCGGAAACGAAATCGAACTGTCCGGCGGCGAAGGGCAGTCGTTGCGCTTCCCCGGCGACGACGGGTGTCGTCGTCCCTCGCTGGCGCGCCAGGCGAAGCATGGGAGGGGTCGCATCAACTCCTGTAGCGCGAAGCCCGCACTCTTGGTAACGACGAAGCCACCGTCCGGTGCCGCAGCCCACATCTAAAATGTGCGCTCCCGCATGCACACCTGCCAGCGCCCAAGCGCGTCGGATCGCGCGAAACTGCAGGTCGTCTATTAAGCGGTTAAACCACGCCGGCGCATCAGGGTACAAGATGGGCGCGAACCCTGAAATATCGGCGGCGGGAGCCCCTTGCGCCAAATCAGTCCAATATTCTCTCGGAAGATATGCTTTCGCGGCATCGGCGACCGTGCCCTGCGGTTTCATGGCTCTTGGGTTAGCGTCTCGGCCGCGAGACCTGACTTTCGCGCAAGGATCCCTTCGAAAATCGCAGCCAATTCGCGGCCGTTGTTTTCCCAAGTGTATTTTCGGGTCGTTTCTGCGGCGCGCTGGCCCAATTCCTCTCGAAATCCCCTGTCTTCGTAGAGACGGCGGATCATCGCCGCGAGCCCGGAGGCATCGCGCGGGTCATCGAGAATCAACCCGTCCAACCCGTGCGTGATGATCTCCGAGGTGCCGTTCGCTGAGGAGACGATAGCAGGCAATCCGCAACACATCGCTTCGGCGGGCGGAAGAGCAAATGTATCCTCCAGGGAGGGCCCCACGTATACGTCTGCGGCAGCATAGTAGAACTCAACGTCCTGACGGGGCGGAAGAGCACGTATGCGCTCGTCCAGATTTCTAGCCGAAACGATCTCACGCCAAGGCGTCGGATCTTCGCTTGTCACAAAAAGTAGGTCGACTTTGAGATCGCGGAGTTCGGCCAGTGCATTTAGAAGGACCGGAATACCCTTATTACGCCAGTCGTTGCCAATCAAAAGGAGGATAAAGCGGTCATTGCCAAGTCCCAGCTCCGCGCGGGCCTTTTCTCGGAGGGCGGCACGCCGTGCAGAATTGAATGTCTCATGGTCCAGCCCAACGTAGACGACCGGACATGAATCGCGCCTCCCATAATGCTTCGCAAGCGCAGCACCCGTCCTTTTTGCGATGAGAATTAGGGTGATATTGGGATTGGTATACGCGCACCGTTCGAGAAAGGCCGCGAGCCTGTAATACAGGGCTCGATGAAGTCGCCGCGGACCGTTCCATATCGTTCGCTGCTCGCTGGCTGGCTCGGACATGATCCTTCGCATATATTCGGCGAAAACGATGTGAACAGAGAGGGCATCTGCGTCGAGGCAGTTCGGTCCGGGACTGAAGACCAGGTCATAGCGAATGCCCCGAAATCGCTGGTCCCATTCTCGCCGCAAGCGATTCGCCGCGAACCACCAAAGAAAATTGAAGAGGTGGGGTCCGGGAAGCTTCGGGATGCGATGGAGCGTGAACTTCGATGGGTCGAGGTCTTCAACGCGCTGGCCGTAAATGTGGATTTCGTAGGCGCTGGCCAGCTGGGAAATCCATTCGACCACGCGGCGCTCCGTGCCGTGACGCTTGTCAAGAGTCGGTGAGACAACAGCGAGGCGGCGTCTGTGTGCGTCGGAGCCCACGCGTTACGCCCCAACCCGCATCACTTCACACCACCGCGCCAACACAAACACGGACCACAGGCGCGACCATCCTACGGCAGCAGGTTCTTTGAGATATCTGCGCCACAGTTTCACCACTCCACTCGGATTCAGCACACCTGCAGCAGCAAGGCGTTCGGGGCGAAACACTTCCCCAATCTCGGGACGCAGCGTCCCCCCGAGCCATCGTGCGAACGGAAACGTAAACGTTCGTTTGGGGCGCGCAATTAGTTCTACAAAAAGTTCCGCTGGCATGCACTCCCGAGCCGCGTCGAGCAGAAGTCGCTTTTCCCGAAGGCGAATTGTGGATGGGAGCGCCAACACGTAATCAACGATCGCATGATCCAAGAAAATGGGACGCACTTCGAGACTATGCGCCATGCTCATCGCGTCACCGTCGCGGAGTAGGCGTGCCTCCAGATGCGCGGGGAAATCGAGGAATGCGATCCGCTCTTGCAGGTCTCGTCCTTTAGTTGCGTCAGCCAATCCGAGTAGAAATTCCTTCGCCTCGAGTCTAGACTCTGTCGGCACGAAAGCGGAACTGAGAAGTGCCTTCTCGTCACTCTCCAGGAACATCAGGCGCACAGCCAGCTGCGAAGCAACGAAGGCATCGTCCGCTCCGACAAGATACGAGAGCTTACGCCAGCGGTATGGCAGGACTGAATGATCAAATAAACCGGCGCCGAAGCTATTCGGCACCGGTCTCAGCCAGTTCGCCACGTGCGAGAAGCGAGTAAACCAACCGATGGAATCGTATCCGCCAAATAGCTCGTCGCCACCCTGACCTGAAAGCGCCACTTTGAATCCCGCCTCGGCGGCCGCGCGGGAAATCCAGTACGCATTCAGGCCATCCACCGTCGGCTGATCCATTGCCCATACGGCGTGATCGAGCGATTCCGCTGTCCGCGACGCTGGCATGCGGATCACCTTATGGGTGATGCCCAGCATTTGGGCGGTCCGCCGGCTCGATTCGGTTTCGTCGAATGACTTTTCCTCGAATCCAATCGTCAACGCCGTTAGTTGTTCCGCGCCGATGCGCCGCATCAGAGCAGCGATCACGGCGGAGTCCACGCCGCCGCTCAGGAAAAGCGCGATGGGGACGTCCGACATCAGCTGAGAGCGGCATGACTCCAGAAGGATTTCGCGAAGGCTTGCGGTGATTTTCTCCGACGCGTCATGCGCGTGGCCATTGGTAGAGAAAGGCGGCGTCCAGTAACATTTGGTTCGCCACGTTCCGTCCTGCCACACGCCAACGCAACCTGGATCGAGAGCCTTCACGCCCCGTATTGCAGTCCATGGCGGCGGCACGTGCCCGAGCTGCATGTACGCACGAACTCCTGCTGCTTCGAGCCTCCGTGGCACAAGCTCCGACGCGAGCATCGCCTTGATTTCAGATCCGAACACAATGTGATCGGTCGAAAGCGCGTAGTAGAGAGGCTTGATTCCGAGTCGATCACGCACGAGAAGGAGCTTTTGCGCGCGCGTGTCCCAGATGGCGAAGGCAAACATGCCGCGCAGTTTTTCGGCGCATCGGTCGCCGAACTCTTCATAGAGGTGAAGGATTACTTCCGTATCGCTCGCCGACCGAAACTGGTGGCCGCGAGACAACAAGACGGGACGAAGCTCCGCCGCGTTATAACACTCACCGTTATAGGTAATCCAAACGGTGGCGTCTTCGTTGCACATTGGCTGGCATCCGCGCGGGCTCAGGTCTACAATCGCGAGGCGCGCATTCACGAGGACGCAGTCGCCTAAATCCTTGATACCGTGACTATCGGGCCCGCGGTGCGCCAGCGCAGCTACCATTCGTTCCGCGGAGGATACGAAGTGCGGCGCCGGACTTCTTGTCGCAACTCCTGCAATTCCGCACATTCCGATCCCTTCCTTCTACCTATGATTGCAGGCTCGAGTGCAATTCCGGCTCGCGTGATGGCGTGACAACCAGCGTGGACGTTGTGGCCAGAAGGTCCGGCAAGCGGAAGAGAATTCCTACAAGAAGCCATAAATAGATATTGCATGTGTAGTCTTCGTACCCGGCCATCCCAGCATACGTCAATGCGTACAATAAGAAGAACGCATACCACGTGATCGCGAATGCAATGGGAGCAAAACGCGTTCCTCTCAAACGGCGCACCACTTTCCACGAGTAATACAGCAATGCTGCTGTCCACAAGATCCATAGAAACGGCGCCACGATTCCCATTTCAAGGATCAACTGACCATAGCCTTCTTCCACTCCGATGTTGAGCGGACGTACGCCGACGAGCTTGGCAACATACTGCCCCCCCAAAGCGATAGTTCCAATGCCATTTCCGACAACCCAGTTTTGCTGGTTAAAAACATCCATGAGGTTGTGAATTGGGTAGTCCCATGCGCGGTTTGCCCCCTCGTACGCAGAACTGCTGGGATCAAGCGTTTCCTGGTAAAAGGCGATTCGTGAGGCCGCATCTTCTGGAAACAGCAGGATCAGGACAGTAAGGCCTAACCCCGCCGCGATCAGCGACCGGCGGATCGCCTTGACTAGACGGTGCGCTTGCCTCCAGCGCCAAGGAGCACCCCAGAGGAATCCACCGGTGAGCACCAGAACGCTTGCCGCCACAGCCACGACCGCGCTTCGCGAGCCACTCATGAGAGTAGCGACACCGAGGATGCCGACGACTCCGAAGACCAGCTTGCGGTTGCGCTTGGTATAAAGCAAAAGATACGCCGCAGTTCCGGTCACGACAATGAAGGCCACGATCAAATACTGGGAATAGCGACCCGTGCTGACAAAGACCGAGTCCGGCAAAGAAAGAACGCGGTTGCTGATGGGGGAAACCTTTTGAAGATTTCCAAGGTCTTGCAACTCGACCGGGAGCACTGCGGGATTCAAGAATCGATTGCCCAGGATTGCCTGCGCAATTCCGAGCAAGCCGATCACCCCTGCGAGCGCCACGTTGACAACCAAGAACTTTCGCAGGTCCTCGTCCGTGCGAATCAGTGCGTATCCCACAAATATGAGGGGCACGTAGTAGAAGAAAACTTTGAAGCCAAGCAGACCGTACAGAATATGTGGCGAGTTTTGGTTAAAGACCTGAAGCACCCCGAGCCAGAAAAAGATGCTAAAGAAAAACAGAAATGGCGGACGAAACGTCTTTTCACGGCCCTGACGGATCTGCGTATACAGCGCGACGTACACGACAGCCAGAAGCACGTCCTTACCGAAAAAAAGCGCGAGATTGTTTCCCATGTACTTCCGGACAAGGTCCTCGAACATCATCCAGAACAGGAAGAAGTAGAAACCGTTGCGCCAGTTGCGAAGAATTGTGGCGGCTACAACGCAAGCAACAAACCCGAGTGCCAAAAAAACAATGGTCTGCCAGCTGCCACTTATGATGTCCCCACCAAGGTCCCACGCCAGCCATAGCCCGAGAGCGAACAGGCCGATTCCGATCAAAGCCTGGTTTCTCATCGCGGGTATGTGGCTGTTTAACAACTTCTCCCTCGGATCTTTAGCGGTTGATCCTCAACGCATTGTAACGTGGCATCTCACACGCTCAAGCCGATTCGCGCCGGTGAACGATTAGACTCGAACCGCTTGCTCCACGGCGCGCACCATCGCGTCCACATACTCGCGCGGCGACCACGTTTCCATCCTAGCCACGGCGGCACGGCTCAACTCCTCAAGCCGCTGTCGATCCGCCAGTACATTCGAAAAGATCGCAGCCAAACTTTCGATGTTGCCGCACGGATAGATGAAGCCGGTGACGCCGTGCTTGACCAGGTCGAACCTGCCTGGAATCTGATCACTCAAGATAACGGGGCAACCGCACAACATGGCTTCGCAGA
>Ga0187782_10002921_pt1 | contig 12720 bp, 7 predicted proteins | sample 0715_SJ02_MP15_2_FD_132454 | JGI IMG/M metagenome (GOLD analysis project Ga0187782, IMG submission 132454) | Tropical peat soil microbial communities from peatlands in Department of Meta, Colombia - 0715_SJ02_MP15_20_MG | ecosystem: Environmental > Terrestrial > Soil > Wetlands > Peat | place...
TCGCGAGGGCCACACAACTCGGAAAACCCATTTGCCACATCTGGGCGGGAAACTACAAGAAAGATCCTGAGAAGAGGACCGACGTGGGAGAAAAACACGGCACTGTTGAGTTCATTAACTTCGCCACTCGCGAGCCATCGCTCGTCTCGGAGACCGTTGCTACATGATGGCTGACATTACAGCAGCCAACGCCAAGTTGAAGCAGTAGTTCGATCACCAGGAGGCCACCCATGAGTGCCGCTGCTCCTATTGCCTCAGCGCCACGCGTGATCCGGGTCTTTGTCTCCTCCACGTTTCGCGACATGCAGGCGGAACGGGAGGAGCTGGTCAAGCGCGTCTTTCCCCAGCTGCGCAAGTTGTGCGAGAGCCGCGGCGTCACCTGGGGCGAGGTCGACCTACGCTGGGGCATCACCGACGAACAGAAGGCCGAAGGCAAGGTGCTGCCCATTTGCCTGGAGGAGATTCGCCGGTGCCGTCCGTATTTCATCGGATTGCTGGGCGAGCGCTACGGCTGGGTGCCGGAGGAAGTTCCGCCCGCGGTCACTCAGCAGGAGCCGTGGCTCACCGAGCAGCGCGGGCACTCGGTGACCGAGCTGGAAATCCTGCACGGGGTGCTCAACAACCCGCAAATGGCGAATCACGCTTACTTCTACTTCCGCGACCCGGGCTACGTTCAGTCCGTTCCGCTCAGCAACAGAGCCGACTTTGAGGAAGGCGCGACGGAGGAGGAGACGAAGAGTTTCGGGGCGGAGGAGGGGAAACGGCGCGCGGCCGAACGCCAGCAGAAGCTGACAGCACTCAAGCAGCGCATCCGCGCGAGCGGTCTACCGCTGCGCGAGAACTATGCCAATCCTCAAGCTTTGGGCGAGTTGGTGCTCGAGGATCTCACTGGCATCATTAACCGATTGTTTCCCGAGGGCTCGCAGCCCGACCCGCTGGATCGGGAAGCGGCGGAGCATGAGGCCTTCGCGCGCAGCCGCACGGGGGTGTACATCGGGCGGCAGGAGTACTTCGCGGCGCTGGACGCGCACGCTGGTGGAGACGGTCCGCCGCTGGTGGTGCTGGGCGAGTCGGGTCTGGGCAAGTCGGCGCTGCTGGCCAACTGGGCGCTGCGCTACCGGGCCGCTCACCCGGGCGAGCTTCTGCTGATGCACTTCATCGGCGCCACCCCGGCGAGCGCCGACTGGGCGGCGATGGTGCGGCGCATCCTGGGCGAGTTCAACCGGCGCTTTGATCTCAAGATCGAAATTCCCGACAAGCCGGACGCCCTGCGCATGAGCTTCGCCAACGCGCTCTACATGGCGGCAACGAAAGGGCGAGTCATCCTTATTCTGGACGCGCTGAACCAGTTGGAGGATCGCGACCAGGCGCCCGACCTGGTGTGGCTGCCACCGGTGCTTCCGGCCGATGTGCGGCTGATCGTTTCCACGCTGCCGGGCCGAGCCCTTGAGGAGTTGAAGAAACGGGGCTGGCCAACGCTGCAGGTGGAGGCGCTGACCGAGGAGGAGTGCAAGCGGTTGATCATTGACTACCTTGCGCAGTATACCCATGCACTCAGCCGTGATCGAGTGGACCGGATCGCCCGTGCGCCGCAGGCGGCAAATCCTCTCTACTTGCGGGCATTACTGGAAGAATTGCGACTGTGGGGCGAACACGAAACGCTGCAAGCCCGGATCGAGCACTACCTGTCTGCTGCCACGGTACCCGATCTATACCGGAGGATCCTGGAGCGGTACGAACAGGATTACGAGCGCGACCGCTCAGGGCTGGTACGGGATGCGATGAGACTGCTGTGGGCGGCGCGCCGGGGATTGTCGGAAGCGGAGTTGATGGACCTGTTGGGAAAAAATAGGGAAACGGGGCGGTGGTGGACGCCCGCGTATTGGATGGTGCGGCTCGGTGAGCGGCGGCGGCAACGCCAACCCCTGCCTCGGGCTTACTGGTCACCGTTGCACCTTGCCGCGCCCTCGCTAGCGGAGTTGATGGACCTGTTGGGAAAGGGTAGCGAGACGGGGCGCTGGTGGACGCCCGCGTATTGGATGGCGCGACTCGGTAAGCGGGGGCGGCAACGCCAACCCCAACCCCTGTCTCGGGCTTACTGGTCCCCGTTGTACCTTGCCGCCGAGCCGTCGCTGGTCAGTCGCTCGGGGCTGATCAGCTTCTTTCACGACTACCTGCGCGAGGCGGTGAAGCAGGCGTATTTGCCGGCGGCCGCGCAACAGCGAGACGCTCACCGCACGCTGGCCACGTACTTTGGCCTCCAATCGCAACTGCCAAGATCGCGTCAACTGGATGAACTGCCCTGGCAGTGGCAGGAAGCTAGCGAGTGGCGGAGCTTGGCAAGCCTGCTGGCGCAGCCGCGTTTCGTCGACGCACTGTGGGCTAAGAACGAGTTCGAGGTGAAGTCCTACTGGACGCGGATCGAAATGGAATCTCGGCTGCGCATGGAGCAGGTTTATGCCGCAACGATTAAAGAGCCGGCCCGCGACCCCGGTCACGCGTGGCTAATCGGGATATTGCTTGCTGACACCGGCAAACCGGAAGCTGCGCTCCGGGTGCTCGGAGCGCTCGTGAAGCACTTCCGGGAGCAGGGAGATCCTTGGAAGCTTCAGGGCGCGCTGGGCGCTCAGGCGAACATCCTCGCTGCCCGCGGGGATTTGGAGGGCGCCGTGGCTCTGCATAATGAAGCAGAACGGCTCTGCCGCGAACTCGGCAACAAGGATGGGCTGTCAACGTCGCTGGGCAATCAGGCGGTGATCCTTCGTGACCGCGGGGACCTGAACGGTGCCATGGCACTGCTCAGAGAAGAAGAGCGCCTCTGCCGCGAACTCGGTAACAAGGCTGGGCTGGCAATGTCGCTGGGCAACCAGGCGAATATCCTCTATGACCGCGGGGATCTGGATGGCGCCTTCGCCTTGCATAAAGAAGCAGAGCACCTCTGCCGCGAACGCGGCAACAAGGCTGGGCTGTCAACGTCGCTGGGCAATCAGGCGGTGATCCTCCAGGACCGCGGGGACCCGAACGGTGCCATGGCCCTGCTCAGAGAGGAAGAGCGCCTCTGCCGCGAACTCGGCAACAAGGCTGGGCTGGCGAAGACGCTGGGCAACCAGGCGAAGTTCCTCTACACACGCGGCGACCTGGACAGCGCCATGGCCCTGCTCAGAGAGGAAGAGCGCCTCTGCCGCGAACTCGATAACAAGGCTGGGCTTTCAATCTCGCTGGGCAGCCAAGCGTTGATTCTCGAGCACCGCGGGGACCCGGACGGCGCCACGGCCCTGAATAAAGAAGCAGAGCGCATCTCTCGCGACCTCGGCAACAAGACTGGGCTGCAAGCCACGCTGGGCAACCAGGCGAATATCCTCTATGCCCGCGGCGACCTAGCCGGCGCAATGGCTTTGCACAAACAGGCAGAGCGCCTCTGCCGCGAAATGGGCAACAAGCAGGGGCTAGCATACACGCTGGGCAGCCAAGCGTTGATCCTCCAGCGCCGCGGAGACCTGAACGGCGCCATGGGCCTGCTCAAGGAAGCAGAGCGCATCTGCCGCGAACTCGGCAACAAGGATGGACTGCAACGCACGCTGGGCAACCAGGCGGTGATACTCAAGGACCACGGGGACCTGGACGGCGCCATGGCCCTATACAAGGAAGCAGAGCGCATCTCCCGCGAACTCGGCGACAAGGCTGTGCTGGCGCCGACGCTGGGCAACCAGGCGAATGTCCTCTCCGCCCGCGGGGACCTGGACGGCGCCATGGCCCTGCACAAGGAAGCTGAGCGCCTCTGCCGCGAACTCGGCAACAAGGATGGGCTGCAAGCGGTGTTGGGCAACCAGGCGAGTGTCCTCTCCGACCGCGGGGACCTGGCCGGCGCCATGGCCCTGTATAAAGAACAAGAGCGCCTCCGCCGCCAGCTCGGCGACAAGGCTGGGCTGGCAAAGACGCTGGGCAACCAGGGGAATGTCCTCTCCGACCGCGGGGACCTGGCCGGCGCCATGGCCCTATACAAAGAAGCAGAGCGCATCTCCCGCGAACTCGGCAATCACGAGGGAATCGCAATCTCGCTTGCCAATCAGGCCGTGTTGTTGAGTAGCCGACCAGGACAGACGCCCCAGGCGCGCCGGCTTGTGGACGAAGCCCTGGCCATCGCCACCCGCCATGGCTACCGGCGGCTCTTGCCAAAGTTCCAGCGCATCCGCGACTCCATCCCGGCTGAGGCGGCGTGAATGAAGAAGACAGGAGAAGGACGTTCCGCAGGCGGTAAGGCAATTCGCTTCGCGAACTCGGTAAGCATTAAAGAAATCCACGAAAGCGCGCAAAGCGGACTCTGAAAAGAGGTAACTATGGGATGGGAATACGCTTGGAATTCGCGAAAGGAGTTAATCGCACACCTGTGCGACGAATCGACCGGCTGCAAGACAATTGCGCGCAAGGCCACGACCGAGCGTGGCGAGTCGGTGCTGTGGGCGGTCCATGAGCTCGGCCCGGAGCACAAAGAGAGTCCCGGCCTGCGCTTCATCGTCTGCTACCTGATCGGTCATGACCGCGGCCTGTACGGCTACAAGGAAATGGGCGAGACGATGGGCCCGTTCTACTACTCGTGCCCGCTTTCGTTCCTGGACATGGTGCCCGAGCCGGAGGGCGAGAACGTTAAGGAATGGCGTGAGCGCGTTCGCAAGTACCACGCGGACATAGCGGAGCGGGCGCGCAGGTTCGAGGCGCTGAAGATCGGCGACAGAGTGAAGCTGCGCGATGGCTGCACGCCTCCGGAAGTGGTTCTTACCTCACTGAAACCGCTGCGCGGGTGGTACCGAGGCGATGAGGACATCGATGGCGATGTTTACACCATAAGCAAGTGGCACCTGGCGCTGCCGTCGGCAATTGAATTGAACGAGGCTGCCTTGGAATTCCGTAAATGGGGCCCGCGGGCCGAAGCCGAGCAGTTACTGCGTCAGGCTCTCGCGATCGATGAGCAGGATCGTGGCGCTACTCCCCCTAAAAATCCGCACCACCTCAACAACCTTTGCACGGTTCTCATCCTACGAGGCAAGCTGGCCGAGGCGAAGTCATTGCTGGCCCGTGCATGGCAATTGAAAAGCACCCGCCACGATCTCGCCAGCACGCGCCTGCTCTTCATTCGACTTGCCATCGCGCTGCTGGAATTCCAACCGGCGGAAGTGTTCGTCGGGCAGTTGAAAACCCTCCTTGCCCTCGACCCTTTACGGGACGACCCCGCAGTAGTGAAACTGGACGACATCACCTTCTGTTTCGACCCTTTGGACCGCCGCGCAGTGAAACTGGACGGCATCACCTGGTTTAGCAGGTCTCTCCTTCTGAAAATTCCTCCAGACGCGGGCGACTTCCTCACCGCAATGGCTTCTGCTATGAACGATCGCCCAAAACTAGCCGACCTCGACCGTTTCCCGGCATGGCGCAACCAACCGCCCATCCCGCTCGATACGCCTTGGCCTAAAGAGCAGGCCGACGGTTGGGTGACGGTGAGTTATCCCGACAGGCCTTGGGAGTGGCCGGGGGCAGGTTCCCTGAATGCCGATGCATTGGATTTTGCTAAACAGGGCAAGCTGGCGGAGGCCGAGTCACTACTGCGTCAGGCTCTCGCCATCGATGAACAGGATCGCGGCGCTAGTCCCCCTATAATTCCGCACCGCCTCAACCTCTGTACGGTCATCATCCTGCGAGGCAAGCTGGCCGAGGCGAAGTGGTTGCTAAGCCATGCGTGGCAGTTGAAATGCGCCTGCCACGATCTCACAAGCACACGCGTGCTCTTTGTTCGACTCGCCATCGCGCTGCGGGAATCCCAGCCAGCAGAGGTCTTCGTCGGGCAGTTGAAAACCCTCCTTTCTCTCGAATCTTTGGAGGACAACGCCGAAGTAGCGAAACTCTGGGACATCGCTTGCTTTGTCGAGTCCCTCAGTCTGACACTTCCTCCAGGCGCGGGCGACTTCCTCACGGCACTCGCTTCGGCCATGAACGATCGCACCACACGAGCCGGCCTCGACCGATTCCCAGAATGGCGCAACCAACCGCCTATTCCACTCGATGCGCCTTGGCCGACTGGCGAGATGGTAGCGGTGATGTGTTGAGTCACTGGCAAGGAAGCTCATGGAAGACCTGACGTTGGATCATCTGGTGCTGCGGTATTGCCGGCAAATCATCATGCAGGCGATGGATCATGTGCGCAGCCGGATGCGCAACGAGAACCTGCCTGCCCTCAAGCGGCAGGTGCGAAATATCCACATTAAGAAGTCCGAACTGAATCTCACCACGGCCATTGACCAGGAAGCCGAAGACCTGATTGTAGAAGCGTTGCGCTTCAAGTTCGCAAAGCTTCCGGGTGTGAAGTCTTACACAGTATTCTCCGAGGAACTGGGCATCAAGACGTTTCCCGAAGGCGCGACCGACGCCGACGCGGATTTAGTGGTTTTCATCGACCCCATTGACGGAACGGAGTTTGTCGAGGCGCTGCAAGGCGGCTGGTCGTTGATCGCCGTGTATGACCGACACGAGAACGATGTGATCGCCGCCGTGGCGGGTGACATTTTTCTGGACAGGATTTATTGGGCGTCCGCGAGCGGCTACGCAGAGTGTTTGGATTTCATCACGCACTCGTGGTTTCGGCTGGATGGCGGCGCACAACCCAAATCAAGCCTGGCGGGCGCACGGGTGAATGTGCTGACGACGAAGGTGGATCGCTATCAGGCGCTCGCAGAGCAGACGGCCTTGATGAACGCCATCAGGGAACAGGACGGCCGCGTGAATCTTTCCTGGGGCTCGAACACCATCGTTCAGGTGGCGGCGGGCTATGCGGATGTGGCTATCGAGTTCGCCAAGGGTTTCGCAACGTATGACATTTTGCCAGGACTCTATATCGGGCTGAAAAGCGGCTTGACGATTCTCGATCTGAATGGCAATCCCATCACGTCGAAGCTCGACCTCGAAGAAATCTTTGCCGCCTTTCGCAAGGACGCAAAACATCCGAAACGCACGCCGTTTGTCGCGGCCAAGAACCCGACGCTGGCGGAAGAGGTCATCCGGTTGCTAAAGAGAACCTAATATCACGGGACGGCCACATCTGGGGCCAGTGACTGCTTCATTCATTGGTTGCCGGATTTACCGTCCGCAATTTAGAGTTACCGATGCCGGTTGCAGAAATGAATTCGGTTCAAACGTTTAACCACGACGTATTCGTCAGCTACTCCACCAAGGACGACTCCTTCGCTCGAGAGATTGTTCAGATCCTGGAAAAGGCAGGCATTCGTTGTTGGATCTCGTACCGCGACATTCTGCCAACGGATAATTGGGCAGCGGCCATCGAACAAGCCATCCGCCACTCGCGCGCCATGGTACTGATTGTCTCTCCTGATTTCAACAGCTCTGTCCAAACTTCCAAAGAAATCATACTGGGAATTGATCAACGGCTCCGGATCCTTCCGATCCGCACCGTCGATTTTCAGCCTTGGGGCCATCTTCGCTACTTTCTGGCGGATATTCAATGGATTGACGCCTCGGCGGAGAAGCAGACAGACTGCCTCGGTCGGATCGCACAGGTTCTGCGCGTCCTGCTGGCGCCGAAGGCATCCGTGGAGCAGTCTGATGGACAGGCGTATGCGCAGGATGGAATCCTGCAGCCAGCCAAGAACCTTGGCATCTTTCCTCTCGGGCCATTTCTTAAGTTGGAGATGCCGTTACCGATCAGGCTGCGGAGCGAGCAGCCGAGCCTGTGGCTTCAAGCCTACAACGCACTCGTGCCGATGAGCGGGCGGCAAACGGAGCTGGAGGAACTCTCGCACATGTTGCGGGAGGAAGGCCCTTTCCGCTGGCGAGTCTTCTTTGGCGAAGCCGGAATGGGGAAAACGCGCCTTGCGATCGAATTCGCCAGGCAGGCGATGTCCGACGGCTGGCATGCAGGGTTCTTGAGCAGCAATAATCTCCGCCTCTTTGTGCATGCCGATCTGGCCGGAGCGTGGCGGCCCGCTGTTCCCACGCTGATCCTGGTTGACTACGCCGCCGCAAAAGTCAACGATCTCTGTAGCCTCTTTGAGCACTTATCCGCAATTGAAGCCGAGACATTGCAGGATCCAACTACGCAAGCCCGTCCGGTTCCCGTTCGAGTACTGCTCCTGGAAAGGCACGCCGATGAGAACCGCGGATGGCTTCAGCAGTTGCTTGCTGCTGGTGAAAGCATCACCGGTGATTTACTTCGGAAGATATGCTACCTGGGGATAAGGAAACTACAGCCGCCTGGGGGCAAGGGAAATGATGGAAATTCGGCTACGGAGCTAACGCGGCGGATCATCCAAGACACGTTTTCCAGCTGGTCTGCCATCACCGGTCGCGATGCACCGGCGCTGCCGAATTTCACTGAAAAAGACTGGCGCAGCATTCAACTCCGGACCGGCAACCGTCCGCTTTATCTGCAAATGGCGGCCCTCCACGCCTGCGAACGCCGCTCGGCTGCGCAGTTGCCCACTTGGGGCCGCGGGGTACTTCTGCATTCGGCAGTGGAAAGGGAAAGAAAATACATCCAGAAGGAATGCGGCGCCAACACCGAGATGTGTACCGCAATCGAGCAGGTCACGGCCATCTTATGTTTGGCCGGTGGTGGCGCATCCCGCGGCCGTCAGTGGATCCAGGCAGTTGCCGAAAGACTGCAATCCATCGGTATCACCTCCATTTCTCCGAATTTAGTGGAAAGGCACCGCGCGAACCTTTTTACCGAGACGCAGACAGGTTTCAGCGACGTTGGGACGGGGATTATCCAACCTGATATCGTCTCCGAAGGATTCGCGGCACAGGTTCTCTATGCGCAAGAAGGAGGTCCGCCAAGCGAATCGTTAAAGCAGGTCCTGTGCCTTTCCGGCGTAAAGGCGTGGGCCAATCTCATCCGCATGGTGCAGGACCTATCGGGTATCGAAAAGCACCTTCTGCCGGAAGTGGAGATGGGATCCATTCACTTGTGGCTTCTGCCATTGCTTGCCGACCGCCCTGTCGAGGAGTTGAGGATCGTGATGAACCTCATTCCGGAAAGATCGATTTCGCTGCACAGGTTCGCTTTGGCACTCAATGAGCACCTCCTCAATCGCGTGCCGCTCGATCATGTTGCCGAGCGCGCAGAATCTCTTTTGTCGCTCGCCACTCACCGCTGCCGCACCCCTCAAACCACAACCGAATCAATCGAACAGGCGATCGTGGAGCTTAAGGAGTCGATTCGCCTGTTCCGCCAGTTGGATTTGGATAACGAAAGCTGCGGTTGCCGGCTAAAACTAGCTAAGGCCTATCGGATGCTCGATAACGCGTGCTCCCTCAATTCGAATTACAGGGAGGCAGTGCACAATTCCGCGATAGCTGCGCATTTGGCGAGCGGGGGAACCCCTGATTGCTGGGAGTCGCAGGCACCGGAAGACTTGATCGATGCGGCCGCCTTTCAGATTCCAACCTCTCTTGAACTCATGATGGAATTCGCGAACTCCCTCAACAATCTCGCCATGAATCTGAATGCTCTCAACCGCCGCCCGGAGGCACTCTCGATTGGCACGTGCGCCGTGGAAGTCGGCGAAAGACTGATCGCCCATGATTGGCTCCGTTTTGCCCCGGATCTTGCCCGTTACCTGAACAATCTTAGTCAGGCACAATCGTCCTCGGGCGACATGCCAGGCGCCATCGCCAATAGCCGGCGGTCGGCGGAAATTCGCGCTGAATTTGCACGCGAAAACCCTGATGAGTTCGCTTATCCGTTGTCCCTCACGTTGGCAAATCTCGTCGCGTATGAGTACGCGGAAAAGAACTTGCCCGGTGCACAGCTAGCGATCGAACTGCTGATCGCTGTCTACGATGAACTTTCGGCTCGAGACCCTGGCTCCTACAGGGCTCAACTGGCGCAGTGCTATCACAACATCGGTTATCTCTGCGACGACACGGGCAGCAAGGCCGAAGCGGTCCGCTACACGCTTGAAGGTCTTAAGATCCGCGAGGAGCTGCTGGAGTCCGAATTTGACACCTACGCTCTCGCTCTGGCCTGGAGCCACAACAACGTGGGGAATATGTACGGTGACATCGGCGAACATGCAAAAGCCAGGCCGCACCTCGAGCGGGCTTACGCGCTGCGTCTGCAATGGACTCAGAACACTCCAGGTCGACAGCTTAAGGAGCTGACCAATTCGGCTAGCCTAATGGCAAAGCACTGTCACACGGTGAATGATTTGGAAGGCGAAGCCGTATGGCTGGAACGCGTGATTCGGCACTCAGAAAACGCCGATCTGCCACTCGACGAGCGCGGAATGAAGTCGCACAATTTAGCAGAAGCGCTTGGTCGACTGGGTAGAACAAGCGAGGCGGGTAAAGCGGCCAGTGCGGCTGCGCAAGCGTTCCGCCGCGAGTTTGAAGGCGTCTCTCCAACTGCAGACCTGCTCGCCTGGGCCAACGCAGGGTGCAATCTTAGTTCGGCTCTGGCGATGCAGGGCGACTGGTCTGTCGACCGCGAAGCGTTAACAGAGGGGATGGAATTTTGCCAGAAGGTCCTGGGCCAGATCGAGCCGAGCGATGCAGGCTTCGGATTTGTGTGGGGAGCGCTGATGAACAACCTCGGCCATGCGCAGTTCCGTATGGGTGAGATTCTGGGCGACGTCGGCCAAGTCCGACAAGGACTTGCTACCCTTAACGCAAGCGAGGAACACCATCTCAAACTCGGCAATCAAGCGGCCGCATCTGAGACGCATTCCTTGACTATGCGCGCTCAAGAAGTGTTGCAAAAAATGGAGCAGTCGCGGCCCGCTGCGGAAATGTAGGTGCGTACTCCTAAACGACGGCCCGCCTCTGCCGCATCTACGCGTGCCCCCCGCCAGCGGTCTTCCAGGTCGTAGGCGAAATTTTTCCGTTCCGCATCTCCCACTCTGTGGGATAGTCGTCCTCTTCGTACTGAGTCGCCAGCAACAAGACCTCTTCGGCCAGCTTTGGCAGCACATTCTCGAAGAAGTACTCGATGGTACCCTCGTAGTTCTTCAGCTCACATTTGAACTTCCAGATGTCCCCTTCGAGGCTGTTCTCACCCGGGTCACCGAAGGGAATGAAGTCGGCTCGAGAGTATTCCGCCCAATCCTTCAGCCACGGGCAGTCTCCGACCAAACCGCGCCAACCACCTTCAGCGAGAACGCGGGCGATAATTGGAACCGCCTCAGGCTTGAGCCTGACCTCAGCCACGACAGCCGTGTACATCCCCATATTCGTTTCTCTGATCACAGTATCAGAGGGGTCCCACTACCAGGGCAGATAATCCGGATGACCGTCAAGTCCCATTCTTAGATCCGTTTCCGAATCGTGCCCCGAAACGGGCCAAGAGTCGGCTTCTGGGAAGTGATTCTGACTGACATTCCATCAGCCGAACAGCGTGCCCGCGGACCCATTTTCCGGGTGTTTCCAATAGCCTCGTGTGCGAAAAGTGTGCCTTCTTGAATCAACTCTAAGCGGCCATCGTGTCGCTCACCCCTCCAGTGGCGAATATGAAAAAATGGTCTGTTCGTCACCGCAAGTCGTCGGACCGCCGAGGTTGCAACTTCAATGAGCCACAAGCCGACACAAACAGCGGTAACAAAAACGGAGCCGCAGTATAGCTTGGGCACCTGTGCGCCGGGCGATGTTTCAGACACCGAACTCCGTTGGAGGATCACCAAGCCGATCATTCAACCGCACGTCTCGATCCCATATGCGATAAAGCACTTCACGGGGCTGGTGCAGACACAGAACGATCCGGAACATCAGTTGGACAAAGTTCTGGCGCGCCTCAAAGCGATCCAATAGCCGGTCATGATTGGCGTAACATTCCCATAGCGCTCAAAATGCCTGTCCCCAAGTATCGTGCACACCGTGAGCCTTCAGGTGCTTCCCCGGACAACAGAACACCAGTCCAATATCTGGACTGTCGTGCAGCTCTGAGCGAGTCTAGGCTAGAGCTTTTCTCCTCGGTTCAAGTGCTTCGACCCGCAACGACGTTTGGAGCACAAAGTGGAGCACAATAATTGCCGAATGAGAGCATCGGAATCCGACTGAGAGGTATGCGATCCCGACGCTAAGTCCTTGAATCCGAGTGAGGGTGGCGAGAATGATTCATTTGCTAAACCGTTGTACGGGCTAACACCTGTACCGAGGGTTCGAATCCCTCCCTCTCCGCCACGCAGTCTGGACTGCTGCAATTTCCCGCCCTTAATTCCTGAGAAACTCGCGGAATGTTCTCAATTTTCGCGATTTCTGTCCGACGAGTCGGACTGCGGAGGACGGACTGCTAGGGAAACGGCGGGCATCCATCGGCCCTTTTTCTCTGAAGCAGCGTTAAGCAGTCCGACTTGCAGCAGGTGCTGAAGCGAACACGTGGCGATCCCCAACGTCTCGCCCACGCAGAGATATCGGATTGAGTGCGCGCTTACGTTCCCATGCCTCATCCATGCGGGCTTCCCGGTTTGACAGATAGAAATCAAGGTCACTCGCGCCTAGTAATGGGTGCCGGTCCGCTTCGAAAAACGAAGCGATAGCGGTCCGCGCGAAAGCGGTACTCTTACGAATGAATGTCATGTTTCGCTCCCAAGAACTCAGCAGGGCGCGGGCAAGAACTAAACCTGAGCGGATGATTTGTTCTTTTCAATTGTTTTTTCTCCGATATCGATCTTCAGGGGCGTTCAAAACGCCATTAGTGTCTGGCGAACTCCGTATTTCAAA
>Ga0187782_10002922_pt1 | contig 12719 bp, 14 predicted proteins | sample 0715_SJ02_MP15_2_FD_132454 | JGI IMG/M metagenome (GOLD analysis project Ga0187782, IMG submission 132454) | Tropical peat soil microbial communities from peatlands in Department of Meta, Colombia - 0715_SJ02_MP15_20_MG | ecosystem: Environmental > Terrestrial > Soil > Wetlands > Peat | place...
CCAGGTCCCTCCGCGCAGAAATGGCAATGCATCCGGCCGCGCGGCGAATTCATTGACCAGCGCGTGGTAGCGGTCGCGCGCCGCGGTGGGCAGCGACCATTCCATCATTTCCGTGTAGGATGCCGACGGCAAATCCGTGCGGCCAAGTGGTGGATGCGAGGCGACGGCGTCTCCGGGAGTAATAGTTGCAAGCCAGTCGGAGCTTTGTTCAAGCGCGGAGAAGAAATGCTCGAGCCACCCGTCGCGATAGCAGTGATTGTACGTCCCGGGCCAGACGCCGAATTTCTCGAGGTCGTCGCCCATCGCGGCGAAACCAGTCGGATGCTTGCCGGCCGCCGCGCGCAGAAAATTAATCGTCTCGCTGACGTTGCGAAAGGGAATCAAGTAGCGCAGCGCCTTCAGGCCGGGCAGGACTTTCACTGTGTGGCCGAGGTCTTCGGCTAGGCGATACCCGTACAACTGATCGAGTTCGAAGCCAGCGCCGAGGAAATGATTGTCGTCCACGAGCGTGTATTCGACTCCGGCGGGCGCGAGGCACGATGGAATCTGCGGCTCCCATACGCGCTCGGCGATCCACGCGCCTCGCGGGCGCACCTTGAGATATTTCTCGACGTAGTCGGCAAGGCGAGTGATCTGTTCGTGGCGATCTTCGGGCGGTATGGTGACCAGAATCGGCTCGTAGAACCCGCCGCCGACGATTTCCACCTGGCCTGCCGCTACGAGCGCTTGCAAACGATCAAAATACTCAGGGTGCTTGGCCTCAAGCCATTCGAGCAGCGGGCCGGAGTAGTGCAGCCCCATACGAATCGAGGGGTGGCGCGCGAGCACTTCGATGAAAGGTGAATAGGAATCCGTGTAGGCGCGTTCAAGTACGTCGTCGAAATTTCCGACTGGCTGGTGCGCGTGGATCAGAAGGACGAGTTCAAATTTGGGCACCGGAGAGCCTCGGGCCTGCCCAACAGGATAACCTGATTTGGAGAAAGTTTGCAGTCGCTGATTTCGATGGATGTCATCAGCAAATTGTGGAACGTGTGGCCGAGGCATCCCCGAATCGGGAAAGGCGTTCGCCTAATCGCACCAAAGCCGATTCGATGGCAGCGATCGGAGCATTCGAAGGTGCGTAGATCACCCCGAGCACAGACTGCGCGGACTCTGTGATCATGCTGCGCGTCGAATCGCTGATCGGGCTTCCAAATGGGCCGTCTGCGTCGGCCAGAACGGGCCTGCCCGCCAAGTGCCAGGTTTGCTTGCCGATGCCTTCGTAGGTTTCGCACGGTGCGCCTTCGCGGAATACGACCGGAGGGCGAATGCGCGCGCGGTCGTAGCAGCCGTATGGCCAGCCGGTCTCGATCGAACCGACGTTGGCGATGTCGACCACGTTCAGCACACGGTACAGGCCTTTGCCTTGCACGACACGGCGCAGCAGCGCCTCTGAGGACGGGCGATATTTCGACGGGTCCACGCCCCAAGCGCGAAACATGGCGCGGACGGCACGCGTCGGTTCGGCCTCCGCCAGCGTCTCGACTGTGAATTCGCGCCGCTTCTGCTCGCACACCTCGTCCATGAGCTGAGCAAGTGCAGCATCAGCGGGCGTGACGCGCAGGTTGTCAGCCTCTAGGGTGCCAAGCCGTACGTCCGGCAATTCGATCTTGATTTCCACGGGTGGTTGTCAAAGGGCTGCTATGATCGCGTCGCTCTCGGCGCAAGGTACGCTCCGTAGCTCTGTCCGCGGCGAATTCTACAGGGAATTTCATGGACGCGATGGAAGAAAACGGGCGATTCGAGCGCGGCATCGTGCATTTCAACGCGCGCGAATTCTTCGCTGCGCACGAAGCCTGGGAGGAGCTTTGGCTTCGCGTGCCGGAGCCAGAAAAGACGTTCCTGCAGGGCATCATCCAGATCGCTGCGGGGTTCCATCATTACATGCGCAGAAATTCGAGAGGAGCGAGGTCGCTGCTCGCGGCGGGTCTAGCGAAGCTGAATCGGTGTCCGACCGCCTATCGCGGCGTGGACATGGCACGCCTCCGCAACGATGCTCGGAAGTGGAGCGCGCGGTTGACGAAGCCCATAGAAAACGTCCGATCGGACCTGCCGAAAATACGTTTGGTGCGCCGGCCCCGAAAAAAGCCCGCAAAAAAGAAAAAGCGGCGGATGAGATGACCCGCCGCCTCGCAAGGCCTTTGAGGTCGCGCTAAACCTTCTTGTAGTACTCCGCGTTGACCTTAGTGTACTCGGCCCACTTTTCCGGCAGATCCTCCAGGGCGAAGATGGCCGTCACGGGGCAGACCGGAACGCAGGCGCCGCAATCAATGCACTCGTCCGGGTTGATGTAAAGCTGCTTGGCGGCCTCGAACTCGCCCTCGTCCTTGCGCGGGTGGATGCAATCGACGGGGCAGACGTCCACGCAGGCGGTATCCTTCGTTCCGATGCACGGCTCGGCGATCACATAAGCCATTCTTGCTCTCCCCTGATAAGGGCCAGATTAAACGCCATGCGCGAGCGTTGGCACGCGCAGGCCAAGGCAAATTTTTATATCACCAAAAGGAAAGGCAGACAAGGAGTGTCGCGCAGCCACTTGGGGCTGAGAACGCAGCACATCGAACGAAAAGAGCGCGGCCAGTTGATCCTAGCCGCGCTCTTGCCGTTGTTTCCAGATTTGCCTGATTCCGATGCGCAGTTGTTTACGGTGCCGGCGGCGTCGTAATCGGCAGCGTTTGCTGCTCGATCGGGCCGGCAAATATGCTGACCGTAGTATCGTCGGTTGACAGGTTGTCGTCCACCCACAGCAGCAACCCGCCATCAGCCTGGTAGATGGCTGTTGCGAGCTCAAATGGGTTGTAGCTGACTATTGGTGGCGTAGTCGGATTCGGCGGCTGCGGTGTAATAGTCAGTGGCGACGGCTGGTACCTGCCCGGGTTCCCCGCATCCGCCGTTGGTGTTATGGAGAACGTGGCGTTGGAGATTGTCGGCGTCTTGCCGAAGATTCCGAACGGATCGCTGATTAGTCCGGGAGCGCTCGAAATGGGCGTGGCGCCTTGGCCGACGAAGTCGAATTCGAAACCGTTCCCGGTCGGCGTAATGCTCGTGAAGTCCTGAGCCCCGAACGCGTAGCTGCCGGTGACCTTGGCCGTGGATGTGTTCGTCTGTGGAACCAGGAAGCCGGCCCCGTCCAGCGCAGCGTCTAGATCAAGGAGCAGCGCTCCTCCCACATCCGCCGCCGTGTTGTTCGGGTCGTTGATGTTGATTTTTGGGTCGACCATGTATACGCCGAGGAAGCTCACAGACTGCAGGGCGGCGGGAGTGACCGTCATGCTCCCGTAGCCATTGCCGGCAATGGTGTACGTACCTGCGACCGAGGCTGCCGCCGGCGGGACCGACGCCAGCGAACCGTTCTCATTTTCATCCGCGATAGCGCTGAAGTCGGCGGGCGAAGAACCGGTGTTGCTGGTTGTCAGTTGGCCTGCGGTAGCCCAGAGGATGCCGCCCGAGCCGTTGAAACCGTAGGAGTTGCTTTCGATCGCGAATACGGACGATCCCAGAGATGCATTGGTGAACGCTCCCGCGCCCTGGCCATACGCCGACCCGACCGCCGAATCGGTGGTGTCTACGATGATGAGTCGCAGCACCTCGGCTCCGACCACGTAGTAGTTGAGGGCGGCTCCGAAACTCGCCGACGTGATGCTGCCGCGACCAAATGCGTCCGGTGCCGTGATCGTTCCCGAGAAAGCGTTTCCGAGCGATGCACCGCCGCCTCCCGCGTTGTCAAAATCAAATGTGCCGTTCTGCAGGTTCAGGCCGCTGATCGAGAACACGCCCCCAGCCACGGCAGGTTCAAAGGCGCTGGTTACACCGGTGAGCGCGAACGAAAAGTTGCCGCTGGGTGCCGTGAGCGTCTGAAGATCCATGCTCCCGCTGGATGTGGCGCTGCCATCGAACTGCACGACGAGAGCGTGCTTGTTGTTCACGAATTGCACGCCCAGTGTTTCAGTGCCCTTTACACCCAGATTGGAGTTGTTGGTAATCAGCGTAAGGGTTCCCTGACCGTTAGAATTAATGGACAGAGTTCCGCCGGTAATTGAATCTCCTTGCGGCTGCGGCGAAGTAAAGCCGGCCTTGCCACTGCCGTCGTTGTAATCCTGCTCGCCGCCAGTGACGGCGCCGGTGGTGAGGTCGATCGTGACCGCCCCGGCGAGCGCGTAGAAGTTCGGCACGCCCGCTGTCGGGTTGATTTCCTCCAGGCCGTTCAGATCGAAAATGAACGTCTCCGGGCTCGGAGCCAAAATCGTCACGCTGACGGGCGTCGAGCTGATCTGGGTGTCGGTCACCGATGTGGCCGTGATCGTCACCGTACCGCCGGCCGGAACTGCCGCTGGCGCCGTGTACGTAACATTTGCGCCGCTAGCGGAGGACGGTGGGTTGAACGAACCGCAGGCATTCGTCGGAGTGCAGCTCCAAGTTACGCCGCCGTTCTTCTTATCTCCTGTGACGGTGGCCGCGATCGTGGCCATTCCCTTGGTTTCCATCTTTCCCGGCGGCGCCGTAGAAATCGTAACTTTGATTTTTCCGGCTCCGGGCGTGCCGCTGCATCCCTCGCAACCGTTCAGACCAGCCACCGATGCGATGCTGGCGAGAAGTAGGACGAACCAGAGTGTTTTGCGGTTCATCGCCAGAATCCTTTCTCGGCAGGCGCTTCGATCCCGCGCTCGCGCTCCTGCGGCGATATGATCGCGCCCCGCTCATCTCGGATGGAGTAAACCTCGTTGCCGACCTTCACCGTCCGGGCAAGGAAGATCTCCTTCCCGTTGATCCTCGTCATCATGCCGGTGATGGCGACCCAATTCCCCTCCCGCACCGAAAGGGCGCCTTTACCGGCGAACGGGAACATGCCGAGACTCGCATCGACCGTGCCGGAAGCAGTTGTCACGAGGAGGTGGGCGCCCAGAATCATTCCGGCAGCAGGTCTTGAAAGCACGCTCGAAACCGTGCCATTAATTGTGGTTTCTTTGGTGACGTCGTATGCGAAGGGCCCAGCGGGCCTCGCGACAACCGACGCCGTTTGCGCGCCAGCCGAAACTGCGAGAAACACCGCGGCCAGGAGAGTCAACAACCCTGGACCGAATAGAGGTCGCCTCATCGTGCATCTCCCCAGTTGAATTTCATTTCCCAAGTGCTCGGGCGAGGTTGAAAGGGCCGTTCCTACGTCGTGGGCGCCGAGCGAATAAAAGTTAACACAGTGTGAGGTAGAAAGTTGCAAACAACAGCAGTGTTTTCCACAATTGCAAGCGCCGCAGCCGATCAACTCAGCGTCGTCATGATCTCCGGCCGATATTCTGCTTCTTGGACCGTTCTAATCCGTTACTGGCCAAAAGGCCACAAGCAGGCTGACACGCGTCCCAAACCGATAGAATTGTGGTAACGGAGGTACGAGTTATGCACACGCGATCGCGTCGGGGGATCCTGGTGGGAATAGTTGGACTCGCCGCACTCGCGGCACTGGTCGTCCCAAGGTCTCGGACGGCCGCGGCAAAACCTGCTCCCGGGGTGGAGCCCGGCGATCCGCCGCTGATCGACCTGCAGGGCTATAACGATCTCGTCGCGAAGTACCGAGGCAAAGCAGTGATGGTGAACTTCTGGGCCACATGGTGCCAGCCTTGCCGCAGCGAGTACCCGATCATTGTCGAGCTTTCCAAGGAGTACGGTCCGCAGGGGTTGGTCGTGGTCGGCGTGACGCTGGACGAGGATTCGGACATGAATCTCGTTCGTCATTTCCTCGCGACGAACCATCCCGATTTCCCGAACTACCGCCAGCGCCCCGGAATCGACCCGGATGCTTTTTATCAAGGCATTAATCCCGCGTGGCGCGGAACGATGCCGCAGACAGACTTCTACGCGCGCGATGGGCATTTGGCACGCTTCTTCGTCGGGGACAAGCCGCGCGACGCTTTCGTGCAGGCGATTCGGTTCGTCCTCGCCGTGCCGGTGGGTCAGGATCGTGGCGGCACTCGGCCTACAGTAGGAAACTAGCCTAAGGCTGCGACAAGAAAGAAAAAGCCCGGAGCCATGCTCTGAGCCTCTCCTTCCGGCGATTCCTTCTGTGTCCTATTGAGAAACGCTGACTGGCTTCGTAAGTTTGAAATGCAGGCGTGCCTCCGCGGGCAGGGAAATGTCGCGCTTGCCCGTATACGCGGCACCGGCTGTTCCGGCGCCGCCGCCTGCGAGCGCTCCGATCGCAGCACCCTTGCCGCCTCCGGCCAGAGCACCGACGATTGCTCCGAACGCCGCGCCACCTCCGCCGCCAACGGCGGTCCGCTTGCCGCGTCCCTTCCCAGCGTTTTCGAATTCGGATGTCTCAATCGAGTATTTCGCACCCTTGACCGTGATCGAATCGAGGGTGAGAGCCAATATCGCGCCGCCCTTCACGTGTCCCGCCGCTTGAGCCTGCGTGATCGTGCCGTGCGCTTTTGTGCCAGAGGGCAGCACTTCGCGGCCATTGATGGTCACCGGCTCCGCCAGAGACGCGGCAAAACTGTCGCCTGTGTTGTTCGTTTGCGTGCTGATGTCCTGGTCGAGCGTGACAGTCAGGGTAGTTCCTGCGGCGATTTCAATAAGCGGCGCTGGCGCCGAAGCGGCATTGCCGCTCGAGTTCGGACTGGAACTTGTGCCGCTTGAAGACGTGCCCGAATTGCTGCACCCGCAAAGGGCCAGAAAAGCGCCGGCAGCCATCCACCGCGCGATCGCTGGATTTCGCATGTTTTCACCTCTATCTGAGCGTGAGATTGAACCGATGGCTGGGGATTCCGACTGCGCTCATTCTAGTGTCAATCGAAGGTGATCTCAACATCATGGGACACGGGGGGCCGCCGAGCCTCTGGAACTCATGCTCCGAAGTTGCGTCTGACCCTGTCAGCTAGCCTTTTTGGGCAGCCAGGAAGCGCTCAGCTTCGATGGCAGCCATGCAGCCTGAGCCTGCCGCAGTTACGGCTTGGCGGTAGTGATGATCCTGCACGTCCCCCGCCGCGAATACGCCGGGCACATTCGTCTTGGGGCCATGATTCGTGATGATGTAGCCGTTTTCGTCCATGTCGATCTGGCCTTTGAAGACCTTGCTGTTGGGATCGTGGCCGATCGCGACGAAAACGCCATGGGTGGGAATCGTCTCAGTCTGATGCGTCTCGACGTTGCGCACCACCACGCTGTCGACCGACTTGTTCGTCACGTTTTGCACTTGGTCGATCACGTAGGGTGTCTTGAAGACGATCTTTGGATTCTGGCGTGCGCGGTCAAGCATGATCTTCGACGCGCGGAACTCGTTGCGCCGGTGAATCAGCGTGACTCTGCTCGCGAACTTTGTGAGGAACGTCGCTTCTTCCATCGCTGTGTCACCGCCTCCCACAACAACGATCTCGCGGTTGCGGAAGAACGCGCCGTCGCACGTCGCGCATGTGGAAACGCCGTAGCCCAGCAACAGCTTCTCCGATTCGATGCCCAGCATCCGTGCCGACGCGCCCGAGGCAATGATGAGGGTCTCAGTGTCGTAGGTTTCTTTGCTGGTCGAAACTTTGAACGGCCGTTTGCTCAGATCAACCGACGTGACCGCTCCCGGGCGAAACTCGGCGCCGAATCGCTGCGCCTGCTTGCGCGTACGCTCGACTAGTTCGGGACCAAGGATTCCGTCCGTGAAGCCAGGAAAATTTTCGACTTCTGTTGTCAGGGCGAGCTGGCCGCCGGGCTCGTAGCCGTCTAGAACGACTGGCTTTAGGTCTGCTCGCGCCGCGTAGACCGCCGCCGTCAAACCCGCACAACCGCTGCCGATGATGATGACCTTGTGCACCGATCTCTCCTAAGTGTCTGATTGGATTCCTACGGACGGCGGCGCGTTTCAGCGCCGACGCGAAATTATAGCAATCCCATCCTCGCGCCGCTATCGCGTCGTGTGGGCTGATTCGGTTGCGATCTTGCGTACATCCGCTGCTGGCGGCATAATCCCCGCCGCGCAAAAGGGCTCCCAGTTTGACGGCGAGCCGAGCTTGGGAGATCGGACGCGTTCATGTTGAAGACCGCGACGCTCTTTCGATTTCTGAACGAGTTCATCGTACTGCTGCTTGGTGGTCTTCTCTTCGTGCTCGCGTTTTCGGGCCGCGTTGGATTGCCGGGACAGCCGCTGGCTCTGGCGTTACTGGGAGTCGTGCTGATCTACTGGGGGATTCGCGCATCGCTGCGGCGCGAGCCGGAGGCGCACCCTCAGCAAGCTCGCATCCGAGCGGGGTCGCTGGTCCTGGTCGGTCTTCTGGTGTTGGCGATTCCGCTGCTGCCAGTGCGATACGCGGACCCGCTGCTGGAGCTTGCCGGCGGGGTCTTGGTGCTACGAGGAATTGTCGGCGGCGTGCTACTACTGCGCCGCGCGTGAAACAAAGAAGTCTCGATCGCCGTTCGCTCATCTTCGATCCAAGGAGAGGATCATGCTCAAAGAATTCAAGGAATTCGCGATGCGTGGCAACGTGCTCGACATGGCGGTCGGCATCATCATCGGTGCCGCGTTCGGCAGGATCATTACGTCGCTGGTGAGCGACATCATAATGCCCCCCATCGGCCTATTGCTCGGAAAGGTGGACTTCTCCGGCCTGTTTCTGAATATTTCGGGGAAGTCTTACGATACACTCGCGGCTGCGAAAGCCGCGGGGGCTGCGACAATCAATTACGGCGCATTTCTAAACACGGTGATCGACTTCCTGATCGTCGCCTTCGTGATTTTCCTGCTGGTCCGCCAGATCAATCGCTGGAGCAAGCCCGCTCCGGCAGCCGCTCCCACAACGAAAGAGTGCCCGTATTGCGTATCGTCGATTCCGATCAAGGCGACGCGCTGCCCGAACTGCACGTCGCAGGTGGCTGCCGCTTAGCGGCTGGGTGAGGTTTTTCAGGGAACGACGCGGCGGTTTTCGATGTCCTTGATGTGTTCGCGCAGCCGCTCGAGAACGTCGGCTTGTTGGCTATTCGCCATCTCTCGCTCCACTTCGGCGAGCGCGAAGTGGACGATGTCGTGGTGATGAATCTCGCGTCCCGGCAGCTGGTCGCTCAGCTCGAGCCAGATCTTGTGCAGCAGGTCGATTTCCTTCGGGGTCAGCCGCGGCGCGTGCGGCCCAAGATAGAAGACCTGCTCCTGGCCGGAGGGCGTGAAGAGCTCCAGCGTCACGCGCGGACGCGGTTCGGGCATGCGCTCCCACGCGAGGCCGATTTCGCGGGCCTGTTCGGTCACACTCATCTTCTGCGAGCTGCCGGCAACCACCGTGGCCGATTCTAAGTTGGCCGCGGAGCGCAGGATGCCTTCCCACAAGTCGTTTGCGGCGGCGACGGCAAGCCGCACCGGCTTGCCTTCTTTTTCTGCCATCGCCAGCACTTTCGTAAAGAGCGCCTGTTCGATCGCCGTGAAAAGCTGGTCCGGGGCGAGATCGTACTCGCCGGAGGCCGCGCGCCGCAGAATCCGCACGTGCAGCACGACGACTTCGGCCTCGCGCCGCTTGGCCCTTCGCAACGCAGCTTCGAGCGGATAGAGCGCATAGTAGTTGCTCACCGGGACGAGGACGTTGCCCGGCTTGACGCCCACATTCTCCAGCGTCAAGTCGCCCGCCTGCGAGAGGTTAAACTTGTCGAGCTCGGCGTGTGACGTCGCTTGCTTCTTCGTCACTTTTTCGGAAATCTCGAAGACGATGAAGAATGCAATCGTGAACGCGACTCCCGAAATCGTCGCCACCTGCTTCGTGAACAGGTTGATCAGACAGAGGGCCATCAGCGCGAGCGTGATCAGACCGACGCCCGCGGGAATTTCCACGCCCGCGATCTTGAAATTCAGCGGCACTTTGAACTCGCGCTTCTCCGGCTGCTTGTAGCGCAAAACCAGCACCGCCAGACCTTTCATCGCAAAGCTCCACATCACGCCAAACGCATATGCTTCGCCGAGGACGAAAATATTTCCGCGGCTCAGGATGATCGTGAGGAGCTGCAGCCCGGCGACGAGGTTCAAGAGGCGGTACGACGTTCCGAATCGCCGCTGCGGATGGCGAAACCAGTCCGGCAGAATCCCATCCTCGGAGACGCGATTGAGCACACCGTTGGCTCCGACGATGGCCGTGTTCACGGCTCCCGCGAGCATCAGCACGCCGACGACCACTACAAACGTGCGAAACGCGAGCTGCGCCCAGACCGGTCCCACCAGATACATCGCCAATCCGCTGATGGGATTGTCCGAATAGCTGTTGCGGACCGAATCTGGAATGATCATCACGGCGAAAAACGCGACGCCCGCCGTAAAAATCAAGCTGTAGAGAAAAATTACGATGCCCGCCTTCTTGAGGTTGGGCAGTTTCGGGTGCTCGATTTCGCGGTAGACCTGCGCCATCGTTTCTTCGCCGCTCATGGCGAGCACCGAGTGGCCAAGCCCGATCAGGATGCCGATAAAGCCGATGGTATAGGGAAGGGACGTGCGCTTCAGCCAGCCCAGCGAATCCGGCGCGTACACTAAGTTCCGGAGGTGCGGCAGCGGAGGAATGTGCGCGCCGCGAACCATCAGCGTGTAGCCGCACCACACGATCATTACGATCACCATCAGCGTGGTGACGTACATGATGCGCAATGCTTTTTCGCTCGACTCCGGAATGCCCTTGACGTTTTCCCACCAGAAATAGAGCGTCACGAGAATCGCGAAAATGGCTGCGGTCGCGTTCACCGGGAGCACGATGTTCAGCTGCGCGTAACTGAAAAGCTCGTTCAGCAGCCCGACCAGATACAACCCGGCCGACACGCCGCTGATCGGCCCGGTCAGGATGTAGTCGAACATCAGCGCGGACACCGAAAACTTCGCCAGCGTCGAGCCCATCCCCTCCTTCACTACGCGATAGACGCCGCCGCGCACGAACATCCCGCAGCTCTCGAAATAGAGCGCCTGCACGGCGAACGCGAACAGCATGATCGCCAGCACGAACCAGGGCGCCGTCTTTCCGATGAAATGTTCGGCGATGGCGCCGGCGTAAAAAGCGGACGATCCGAGGTCGTTTAGAACGATCGCGGCGGCGCGCCAGTACGAAATAAACGCCAGCATCGCCGTTGTCGCCACCAGGACCTTGGCGACTGGGCGCGCAGCTTGACCGAGGGAGGAGTTCGCCGACGTAAGTGACATACGGAATTTATAAGCGCGGGACGAAACTATACGTGGAAAGTCCGCGAAAGGAAAGGCGCTGCACTTCGATTACTTTTGTATATCCATTAAATCGAAATTTCGAATAAACGCGCGGAAGCGATCTATGCCGTGGTTTTCCGCGTTTCGCCGCGAAATTCGCGCGCGCAATCCTCGCACGGGCACATCTCGCGCAGCGCGTCGAACGAGAAAATGCCCGTCGCATGCGAGTCGGAGAATTCGATCTGGATCGCATAGTTTCCTACTGCTTTTGCAGCGCGCGCCTTTACGCGCTCCTTATACATCGGCAGGACCACGGTCCCCGGCTTCTCCTGGGCTTTTCGCAGGCGCTCGTCGTTGCACGTCGCACAGGGGCAGTGGTCGCGCAGATAAGGGAAATCGTAGCGGCTGGTGTGCCCGTCGGACCACGTGATCGCCACGCCCTCGCCGGTCGACACGTACACCTTCACATCCACGGGATTCTTGCGCGCGTCGTGCGGTATCGGCATGTCGCGATCATTCTAGCAGAGTGAACAGCGCGGACTCGCCCGCGGCCAGCTTCGCCACGAACGGAGACGGCGCTTGCGGCCAAGCAGCGGCCCATGGATACTGGAGCAGAGTTCAGGAGGCTCCTGTGAAATTCGAGAAGCCCGAGAAGATCGACGCCGCGCTGATCCAACAGATTTTCATCGAGTCTCTAGCGCTGCTCGGCGTGATTGCCCTTGCCGGTACGCTCGCGCTGGCATTTCGCGTATTTGAAGGCAAATGGTAATGCGTTCCCTCTAGCGACGGAGAGGTTTTCATGCCCGACGCCTACCTCCTCAAAACCGAGCCTTCGGAGTATTCTTTCGAAGATTTGCAGCGCGACGGCGTCACGCTTTGGGACGGCGTCTCGAATCCCGCCGCACTCAAGAATTTGCGCGAGACGAAGCCGGGCACGCACCTCGTGATCTATGAAACGGGCGACGTGAAGAGCGCGGTTGGCACGGCGACAGTGGTTTCAATGGAAGGGCTCCCAGGTCGCCGGCGAGGCGAGCCTGGGAGATCAGTCGCCTCCGATCCGAAAAATCCCGCCGTGAAGATTAAAGCCGGAAAGCCTCTCGCCAAGGCCATCACCCTTGCAGAAATCAAAGCTCACAAACTCTTCGCTGGCTCACCGCTCGTCCGCCAGGGCCGCCTGTCCGTCGTCCCTCTCACCGCTGCCCAGTACAAATTTCTCACCGGCACCTGATCTCTTCCGGCGGCCAGCCGGAGACTCTGACGCAATCCTCGCGCGAAGATGATCTCTTCCCGTCGCCACTTTTTGTGGCATACTCCCGCGCATGAAGGGACACCCGAAGGTCATAGACGAACTGAACAAGGCGCTCCGAGAGGAACTTACCGCGATCAACCAGTATTTTCTGCACGCCGAAATGTGCGAGAACTGGGGCTATCGCAAACTTTCCGAATACATCAAGAAACAGTCGATCGGCGAAATGAAGCACGCCGAGGTGCTGCTGGAGCGCATCCTGTTTCTGGATGGCTCGCCCACGATGGAGCCGCTGAAACTCAC
>Ga0187782_10002924_pt1 | contig 12713 bp, 10 predicted proteins | sample 0715_SJ02_MP15_2_FD_132454 | JGI IMG/M metagenome (GOLD analysis project Ga0187782, IMG submission 132454) | Tropical peat soil microbial communities from peatlands in Department of Meta, Colombia - 0715_SJ02_MP15_20_MG | ecosystem: Environmental > Terrestrial > Soil > Wetlands > Peat | place...
AACAGCGCGAGCGTGAACAGGATCGCCGCGGCGCCCGCGTAGCCCTTGGCGGCGTCGACAATCAATGGCCCGATCTGGAAACTCTGGAAGCCATAAGCGGTCTGCACCGTGCGGGCGTCCGGCCCGAAGATGATCAAAAGAGCGTTGGTGATGATGATCGCCAGCGCTACCAGCAGCAAAAACTGGGTATGTTCCGGCCGCCTGATGAACGGATTGATCAGCCCCATCTGGAGCCCGTAGCCGAACACGAACAGCACGGTCGCGATTGGAAGCAAAAGCACAAGCGGATCGACATGAAATCCGGCACACAGCACCACCGCCAGATACATCGCGGTCGTCATCATCTCGCCGTGGGCAAAATTGACGACCCGCACGACGCCGAAAACGACCGAGAGGCCGAGTGCCATGAGCCCGTACACCAGGCCGGTCAGAACGCCGCCGACGGCGACGTTAAGGTAGACATCAAACGGCATCCGTCACCCTGAACGCGAACCAGCAGGGTCGGCCTGCCTATTGATGACCGGCTCCGAACCGCGGACGCGCGTTAGGATGACGATGAGCATCCCGCTGGTATCGCCGGCCCTAGCCCCGCTCCTGATACGGCGGCAGCGGCCATTGCGGCTTGGCGTTGGCGGCCTCCTTCGGCGCCAGCGTCACGAGCTTGCCGCCGATGTTTTGAATGGCGCCGTCCTTCACCTTGTCGTTCTGCCCCTTGGCATCGAACCGGATGCCCGGCCCAATGCTGACATTGTCGGTAATGTTGGTTGCGCGTATGGCGTCGGCCAGCGCCGCCGGATCGATTGAACCAGCACGCTTGTAGGCGTCAGCGGCGACCAGCAGCGCCTCAAAGGTGAAGATGTGGTTGGTATTGAGATTGACGCCAGGGTCGGCTTTGGTCAGCGCCTCTTCGAGCACCTGGCTCAGCTTCTTGTGCGGGTCGTACCAGGGAACGAAACTGATCGGACCGTCGGATAGCCTGCCCAGCGTTTTGATGTACTGATCCTCGTACCAGCCCGGACCCATGCTCAGGACCGCCTGCGGGGTCCAGCGCTGTTTGACGAGTTCGCGCGTCAGCAGCATGGCGTCGTTAAGTCGGCTGACGACCAGAAGCGCGTCGGCGCCGGTGGCCTTGGCCTTCGCGACCTCGACGGAAAGATCGCGCGCCGCTGGGTCGTAGGCGATTTCCTCGGCGATCGTGTAAGGCATGTCGAATTTCGGCATCACCGCGCCGATCCCCTTGGCCATCGCTGTGCCGTAAGTATCGTTGACATGCATGAACACGACCGACTTCGGGGCTGCGCCGGTCGCCGCGAATATCTCCTTCTGATTGGCGAACGCATCGCCGAGAATCATCGGCGCTGTCGGGAAATTGCGGAAAACGAATTTGTAGCCTTGCTCGGTGATGGCCGGCGCCGCGGCAATGTTGATGACGAGCGGGACGCCTTTCTGCTCGGCAACCTGCGCAATCGCCGTGGTCTGGCCGGAGTCGAACGCGCCGACCAGAAGTTGCGCGCCGTCGGCGACGAGTTTCTCGGCGCGCGCGCGGGCGGTATCGACGTTCGATTCCGTGTCGCCGTTCATCAGTACGATTTCCGGCAGGCCGAGTGATTTCAGAATCGCGGGCGCAAGGTCGGCGCCGCGCTGGCAATCCTGGCCGATACCGGCTTGCAGGCCCGAGCGCGGCAGCAGGACACCGACTTTCAACGGTCCGCTCTCGGCGCGCAGGATGTTGAATGGGGCAACCCCGGCAACGAAGCCGGCTGCGCCGGCACCGGCGGCGAAAGTCCGCCGGGTCAGACGCACGGAATGCGGTCGGGACTGACGTTTCATCGCGAGATCCTCCCATGGTTCCTGCAGTCCGGCTTTTCCCCATATTGCCGGAACTATTGAGGCGGTCACAAGCGCCGCGAAGCCCGAAGCAGGCCGCCACGCCGCGCCCCCGGTGCACACCACATTGTTGACCTCGACAACAATTCCGTCAATACCATGGACGATGCGCGCATCCGGTCGAGGCCCGGCAAGCGCACTGGAGGAGAGCCGAGTGAGCGCGACGAGAAGCGCCGAACGGAAGGTTCTTTCGCCGCGGCGCCCGGCCCCGATGCGGCTCCGTTCGCGCCGGGCCATCACTCTTGATGCGCTCAACGAACACCTCGGCTATTTCGTGCGGCGCCTTCAGGTATGGGTCTTTCAGGATTTCATCCGCACGCTCGCGCCGCTCGACATCAGCCCGGCGCAATATTCAGTGCTCGTGATAACGGGCGCCAACCGCGGCCTGTCGCAGGCCGAACTGGCGGCTACGCTCGGCATCGAACGAGCGCGGCTGGTGCGTCTGCTGCACCGAATGGAGGACCGCGGCCTCATCCAGCGATTGCAATCCTCCGCCGACGGCCGCCGCCACGCGCTGCAGCTCACGCCGCGCGGCCGCGCGCTGCTGGCGCAGGCCAAGACGCTCGCGGCGCGGCACGAGCGCAAGCTGATCGAGACTCTCGGCGTGGAGCGCCATGAAATGCTGCTCGACGCGTTTCACGATCTCGGCGATTTTTTTGATCGCGAATAATTGCGATGCCCGCCCTGATCAGTCCGCGAGCGCTTTTTCCGCGGCGGCAGCGATGCGCAGCAGCGCCGCGTCCTGACCGTTGCGCGCGACCAGCATCAACCCGACCGGAAGCGGCGCCGGCAGCGGGAGCGAAATGGCGCAGAGATCAAAGAAATTGACGATCACCGTGTTGCGGCGAAGCGCTGCGTTGCGCGCGACAAAGACCCTTTCGTCCGTCACCTCCGCGATCGTCGGTGCAACACTCGGGGTCGTAGGCATGACGAGCACATCGAGGGCCGCGAGCGCGAACTCGGCCGCGCGTATGAGCTGCGCCCGTTGCTGCACGCTCCCGATATAATCCGCCGCGGAAACCGCGCAGCCGCGCTCGATGCGCGTGCGGACGTTGGGATCGATATCGGCGCCGCGCCGGGTGATGCGGTCGTGATGAACGGCGCAGGCCTCAGGCGCGATGATCCCTCCCTTGGCGTCGATCTCGAGCATATCGTCGAGCAAAGGCAGCGTTTCGCGGGTGAGCCGGACGCCGGCGCCATCCAAGCGGTCGATGGCCGCAGCGAATGCCGCCGCAACGGTTTCGTCCAGTCCGTCGAGCGGCAATCCTTGCACGATACCGAAGCGAATGCCGTCCAGCGACTGCGGCGCGACATCGTCATCGGCGAACACTGTGCCGGCCATGACGGCATCGGCTTTGGCACAGTCGGTCACGTTGCGGGCCAGCGGCCCGATCGAATCGAAGGAAAAGCTCAGCGGGAACGCTCCTTCGGTGGGAACGCGCTGCCGGCTTGGTTTGAAGCCAATGACGCCGCACAGTGCAGCCGGCATGCGTACCGAGCCACCGGTATCGCTGCCGATCGCAATTTCGCACATGCCGTCGGCCACGGCGACGGCGGCACCGGACGACGATCCGCCGGGTACCCGCATCCGATCGTGCGGATTTCCCGGCGTGCCGTAATGCGGATTGACGCCGACCGCGGTGAAGGCAAACTCGCTCATGTTGGTCTTAGCGACAATTACCGCGCCGCCGGCGCGCAGCCGGCGGACGACCGCCGCATCGGTTTTAGCCGGCGCGGCTTCCTGTGCGAGAATCTTCGAGCCGGCGCGCGTCGGCTCGCCCGCGACGTCGAACAGATCTTTGATGCTGACAATCGCGCCGTCCAGCGGTCCGAGCGATATGCCGTTCGCCGCCCGCGCGTCCGCTGCATCCGCCGCCGCCCTTGCGGCCGCGGAATACACGGTGAGACACGCGCGTGCGCCCTCCCCTTCCGGCTCGGCGATGCGAAACAGCGCCTGTTCGAGGCGATCGCGGCACGAAAGGCGCGTCATGGAGGATTCCACCTTGGCGGCCCGATCATATATCCTGCAGGTCGGGTACTGGTGACGGTAAGGACCACGATGCCAGATGTGAAGCCTGCAATATGTTTCATCGGATTTGGCGAAGCCGGCCAAGCTATCGCGTCCGGTCTGCGCGAAGAAGGCGTCGAGCGCATGTCGGCCTGGGACATTCTGTTCCCGAAAGCCGCCGGTGAGCGGCTCATTCGCGCCGGTCGGGAAATCGGCGTCACCTGTGCTTCATCCGTGGCCGAAGCTGTCCGTGATGCAGACCTCATCGTCTCCGCGGTGACGGCGACGTCGAGCGTGGAGGCCGCGCAATCGGTGCGGCCCCATCTCGCCGGCAAGCCCCTTTTCCTCGACATCAACTCGGTCTCGCCCGCACGCAAGCAGGAGACGGCGAAAATGCTCGGCGACGGCGCGCGCTACGTCGATGTCGCCGTGATCGCAGCCATCCACCCGGAACGGCATCGAACACCGATGCTGCTCGCTGGTCCGCATGCGCGAGACGTCGCTCCCGTACTGGCCGCTCTTGCTATGAACGTGAGCATCGCCGGACCGGAAACCGGTGCCGCTGCTGCGATCAAGATGGTGCGCAGTGTCATGATCAAGGGCATAGAGGCGCTGACGCTGGAATGCTTCCTGGCCGCCGCTCGCGCCGGGGTCGCAGACGAGGTCGCCGCCTCGCTCAAGAACAACTATCCCGATCTCGATTGGGCCAAAGTCATCCCTTATAATCTCGAACGCATGGCGGCGCACGGCGAGCGGCGCGCCGCCGAAATGGAACAGGTCGCGGCCACGTTGCGCGAACTCGGCGTCGAGCCGTTGATGACGCAGGCGACGGTCCAGCGCCAGCGCGAAATGGGCAAGATCGGCGCCCAGCAATCGGTGCGCGGTGTTCTCAAGAAGGACCGGGCTGCCCTGCTGAACGCGATCAGCGCGGCGGCGCGCGACAGGCATTAATGCAGGGACAGTTGCCGGTTGGCGCGGCGGACACCCGGGGAGGACCGTTCGGGCCGGACGTCGAACATTGACGGACATAGCGCGGAGAGTGTCATGGCTGGTGAAGAGACCGGTACGTCGCGACGAAACGTAATGGCCGGTGTTTCCGCCGGCCTGGCGGCGGCGTTCGGCGGCGCTGCCCTGGCAGACAGCCCGCCCGAGACCGCGCGCGCCGCCGAACCGCCACCGAACCCCCCTGCCTACCCGCGCCCGCCTTTTCCGCCCCAGCAGCAGGATTGGCCCGGCCTGGCCAAAAACATGACGCCGCGGCCCGACCATGGTGAAGAGACATATCGCGGGTCGGGTAAGCTCTCCGGCCGGAAGGCGCTCATCACCGGCGGCGATTCAGGAATCGGCCGTGCCGCCGCAATTGCGTTTGCCCGCGAAGGCGCCGATGTCGCCTTCAACTATCTGCCGGCCGAAGAACCTGATGCCGCCGAGGTGGTGCAGCTCATTCGCGGCGCCGGACGCAACGCCGTTCCCCTCCCGGGCGACATCCGCGACGAGTCTTTCTGTCAAAAGCTGGTCGCCGACGCCGTGCAAGCGCTTGGCGCGCTCGACGTTTTGGTCAGCAATGCCGCGCACCAGCGCACGTTCGCTTCTATTGCCGATATCACGACTGAAGACTTTGACTGGACCTTTAAGACCAACGTCTACGCCATGTTCTGGATTACCAAGGCGGCGTTGTCGCATCTCGGCCCGGGCTCGGTGATTATCAATACTGCCTCGCTCAATGGCTACGATCCGTCGGCCGAACTCCTCGACTATGCAGCGTCCAAGGGCGCGATCATTATGTGGACCAAGGCCTTGGCGAAGCAGCTCGCCCCGAAGGGCATCCGGGTCAATGCAGTCGCACCCGGTCCGGTATGGACACCGCTGCAAGTGAGCGGCGGGCAACGGCCCGAAAACATTCCGGTGTTCGGCGGAAGCACGCCGCTCGGCCGGCCCGGACAGCCGGCAGAACTCGCCCCAATATACGTGCTTCTCGCTTCACCGCAGGCGAGCTACGCCACAGGGCAGGTTTACGGCGCGGCCGGCGGACACGGCGGTCCCTGAAAGGAGCGTTCGCATTCAGGCTCGCAGTGGCGGTATCCGGGCGTGGCCTTGGCAATGATAATAATGATAATAATGCAACAGCCGAAAAAACGCCGCATCGCTACCCCTCGCAGATCGTTGATGCGGCTCGCCACCTGCCGCGCTTGCAGGTAAGCAGGCTACGGTACCTGCAGGGTTTTGAGCGGCATGTCCAACAGTCGTGCCTACTACAACCGATTTTTTCAACGCAACAGGTGGCGCAAGGGTGTCGCTCTCGCCTATGTCGTTCTCACCCTCATCTACCTGACTTGGCGCACGACAATCATCAATGATGACGCACTCGGTCTTTCGATCACCTATTACGTCGCCGAAACTTTCGGCTTCATCCTCGCCCTGACGCTGATCTTCTGCTCCTGGAATTACCGGCACCGCGAACCGCTGCCGGCGCCGCATGGGCTGAAAGTCGATGTCTTTGTTCCGGCCTACCGCGAGCCGCTCGAGATCGTGCGCTGGACCCTGATTGCAGCGAAAAACATCAGCTATCCGCACGAAACGATTCTGCTCGACGACGGCAATCGCGCCGAGCTTGAGGCTTTGGCGAACGAGCTTGGGGTGCGCTATCTCGCACGCGAGCACAATGTCAACGCCAAGGCCGGCAATCTCAATCACGGCCTCGCTCACAGCACCGCCGAGTTCGTGATGGTACTGGACGCCGATCACATCGCCGTGCCGCGCGCGCTCGACGCTACGCTCGGATTTTTTCGCGACGAACGCGTGGCGCTGGTGCAGACTCCGCAGGACTATTACAACACCGATGCATTCCAGTTCATCAATGCGCGCAACGGCGCCCTCTGGCACGATCAATCATTCTTTTACGGCATCGCACAAGGTTGCAGAGATTCGTTCAACGGCGCCTCGTGCGCAGGCACGGGCGTCGTCTACCGCCGCGCCGCGCTCGATGCCATCGGCGGCATTCCCACGGCGACGGTAACCGAGGATTTTCACACCTCGCTGAAACTGCACAAGGCTGGATACGAGGTCGTCTATCTCAACGAACCCGTCGCCTACGGCGTCGCCGCGGCGGACGTCAAGGACTATTACAAGACGCGCCATCGTTGGGCGCACGGCAATATCCATGCACTTCGCATGGAGAACATATTGACCTGCAAGGGACTGAGCCTCGGGCAGCGACTGTCCTATCTCACGCTCGGTCTCATTTACCTGGAAGGCTGGCAACAGCTCCTTCTTTTCGTCGTGCCTTGGGTATCGCTGTTCATGGGGTGGCCCCCATTTGAGATCACCGTCTTCAACGTTCTCGCCGTTCTGCTATTTCCCGTACTCGCGACTCTGCTGCTTCAGGAACTTGGCTGCGGTCTCAGCCGGTACTGGGTCAACGAAATCTTCGCGGTGGCGAGGTTCCCGATCCATATCGCGGCTTCGCTCGCCCTGTTCTCGGGCAAAATGCGTTTCCGTACCTCGTCAAAGAATATTCGTGGTCAGGTCGAATGGCGGCTATTGACTCCGCAACTCGTCATCCTTGCGGTCAGTCTCGCAGCGGTCGTTGTCGGCGTCGTGCATCTCGCGCTCGACTTCCGTGTCGGACCGCTTGGTCAATCGTTTGTGGATCTCGCCTCCGGCGAAATCGGCGCCATCAACTGGAACCAGCGGCTCGATCAGGGCTTCACGCTCGAACTTGTCGTGGTGTCCGGTTTTTGGGCCTTGTTCAACGCCGCCAAATGTCTCTACGTCATCCGCAAGGCGAAGATCGACGCGCGCCGCTCGAGCGAGCACTATCGCTTCGACCTACTTTTGCCGCTAGAGCTTGAGACCGCCGATGGGCCGGTCTTCGCACGCGTCGAGCGGTTGGCGCAATCCTGGATCTCGGCAAGCTGGTACGGCGACCGCCTGCCCGCAGTCGATGAACGCCTGCGCGGCCGACTGTATCTGCCGTCCGGCGCGCTTGCGGTCGACTGCCTAGTCACGCGAAGTGACCATCCCGTCTTCTGGCGGGGCAACCTCGGACCGATCGCGGTCGCGATATCGCATGCCAAGGAATTGGGACGGATCGAATGCGAACTGAAATGGCCGAACGAGCAGCGTCAGCGCCGCCTCGCCGAGACGCTTTATTCGATCGACTGGCACCGCGAGTTCATGCATCACCAAGCCTTCTTCGCCACGCCACTCGACACGTTGAGCCGCTGGCTGCGGCTGCGCCGCACACCAGCGCCGCAGATGAGCTGGAGTCCCGCGCTTTATCGCATTCCCGAGAGCGGCCAATTCGCCTGCGCGATCGTAGGCACGTCAGCACGCGGCGACCTGGCGAGCCTTATCGCGTTCCGCACGCTTGATCCCGGTCGCTCCATCGCCCTGCACATACTCGGAAGGGATCACATCATCACGCGGCCGATGCGGGTCGTCGGCCGCGAGTCCCTACGATCGCTCGCGGGCAGCGGAATCGACGGCCAGACCGTGCGAAAATATCGAATTGTGTTTGACGGAAGCAGGATCGAGGCAAACCAACCTATTGTCATCGCTGCCGAATAGCCGTTACGGCAGGAGTGTAGCTACTGGGCCACATCGCCAGTAATTATCGCGGACTATTCAAGCGCACGGTGGCTAATGCCACCATGCGTCTGTACATTATTTCGGCATAGTTGCTCTTACGCTTGTCTGGGGCGTCGGTATGTACGCGGTCAAGTTTGCTATCGGGGCTGCAGCGATTGTCATCGGAGTAGGCGCCGCACAGGCTGCCGATCTCCTGACGAAAGAGCCTGCCGCAAGCGGTGCAGGGCCCTGGGGTGAGCTTTGGGCCGGCGCAGATGTCGCACCCGATTCTACCTTCGGCTACGCGGGCGGGGTATTCGCGTTCAATAACCACAACCTGAATCAGGATGGCTGGCTGTTTCGCGTCAGCGCCGGCGGCGGCGACTACCGCTATAATCTCGTACCGGGGGTCAGCCAGGGCGTTGATTTCGAGGCCGCCGACGTAATGGTCGGCTATCAGACCTTCGTCGGTCAGACCCGCTTTACCGGCTATCTCGGCGGCTACATCGAGAATGACGCCAATCCCGACCCCAACGCCACCGTCAAGGGGACCCGAGCGGGAGTCAAAGTCCAGGGCGAAATCTTCACGCCGTTCGCACCGGATTGGTACGCGTTCCTCCTTGGCTCGTACACCAGCGCGTGGAACAACTTCCTCCTGATCGGCAGGCTGGGCGATCAAATCACGCCGGTGATTTCAGTCGGCCCCGAGGTTATGGGGCTCGGTAACGACCGCTATGACGAAGTGCGCGCCGGCGGATTCCTTTCGTTCAATGTCTCCACGCTGACCCAATTCATTGTCTCAGCCGGCTATAATTGGGACACGCGCGCGAACAGCCTGAACGATCATAGCGGCGGCTACGCCACCGTACACATGCGCTCGGCGTTCTGAGCGGCCGCGACTCTTCCTGAGATGTTGCGAAACTGCGAGTTGCAGCTCGCCAAGAGTTGCGCTCACGTTCGCTGCCGCATAATGCGCGAGAGGTAATCGAACGACGCTTTCGGCGTGCGTTTGAGCGTGTTGAAATCGACATAGACGACACCGAAGCGCCGGCTGTAGCCTTCCGCCCATTCGAAATTATCGAGCAGCGACCAGACGAAATAGCCGCGCAGGTTGACGCCGTCCGCGAGCGCCCGCTGGGCGGCGGCGATGTGCTCGCGCAGGAAGCCGACGCGATCACTGTCAGGCACGGTCCCATCGGGCGCGACGTGGTCGTCGAAGCAGGCGCCGTTTTCGGTGACGTAAAGCTCCAGATTTCCATAGCGGGTGCGCAGCGCGATCAGCTCTTCGTAGAGTCCGTCTGGCGTGATCGGCCAGCCCATGGCGGTGACCGCCAGGCCGGCAGGCACGACGGTGCGGCCCCCAAGCAAGCTGTCGGGAGCATCGGCGACGTACATACGGCTGTAGTAATTCACGCCAAGGAAGTCGATCTGCTGCCGTATCGTTTGCAAATCGCCGGCCGCTTGCAGCGTGTTGAACTCATCCGCAATCGCCGCAGGATAGGCGCCGCTCAACAGTGGACCGAGGAAGGCGCCGTTCCAGAATGCATCGTAGCGCGCGGCAGCGCGCTGATCTTCGGCACGTTCGGATGACGAACGCACCGGCTGCAGGTTGATCACCGTGCCAAGACGAAGGTCCCCACGCTCTGTGCGCAACGCCTGCAGTGCCCGCCCCTGCGCCAGATTTTGGTGATGGATTGCTGCGAGCATATTCTGCGTTCCGGTCAAGCCCGGCGCATGCATGCCGAGGCCGTGGCCGATGATGGCGTGGACATTGGGCTCGTTGAACATCACCCAATGTTTGACGCGATCGCCGAGGCGGCGGGCGACGATGCGCGCGTAGTCGGCGAACTTGTCAGCGATGTCGCGTTTGAGCCAGCCGCCGCCCTCCTGCAGAGCCTGCGGCAGATCCCAGTGATAGAGGCATAGCCATGGCGTCACGCCACGGCCGAGCAGCCCGTCGACCAGGCGGTCGTAGAAGTCGAGGCCGCGCGGTTCCACGGCGCCGGCGCCCGCCGGCAGGATGCGCGGCCACGCCGTCGAGAATCGATACGCGTTGAAACCGCCGCGGGCGAGCAATTCGACGTCTTCGAGCCAGCGATGATAATGGTCGCAGGCGACGTCGCCGGTGTCGCCGCCCTTCACCATTCCTGGCGTATGGGAAAAAACATCCCAGATGCTTTTGCCGCGGCCATCCTCATCAACCGCACCTTCGATCTGATAGCTCGCAGTCGAAGCACCCCAGACGAACTCAGACGGGAAAGCGCCCTCCTCGGCCGTGGCTTGGCCCGGCAGCACCGCTCGCCCGGGACCGAACAGACTCGCGAGTGTTGCGAACAGGCTGCGGCGCGACATCGTCAGCATCTCACTGCCGTTTTTTCTTCCAGCCACCAGCACGCCGGCGGACGCTCTTGGCGCGCGCGGAAGCCGCTCGTCCGCCGCGCCGTTGTTTCGGTGATCGCTTCGACGGCCATGCTCCCGCGGCGCCGAGCCGCACGCTCCAATATTCCCATGTCCGCGCCACGACGGGCGGGCTCAAATTGACGTCGCCCGCAGGCTTGATTTCGCCGGGATACAACAGCTGCGGCGTGCCGAGCATGTGGGCGTGGAGCAGATGCTCGGCATTCTGGCAAAGGTGAATCGAGCGTGCCACGAGCTCCTTCAAGCTGCTGCCGGCCACGGTCGCACCGTGCCGCCGCATCAAAACAACCCAGTGGCGCCCCAGCGCCCGGGCCAGCGAATGCCCCTCCTCTTGTTTGACCACCAGGAGATTGGTGTCGCCGAACTCGTCGTGCTGGTCCCAGAACGGCGCCAATTCGCCCATGGTGGCGCCGACATGGAATACCGGCACGATCGGCTTGCCGGCAATGCAGAACGGCATCAGCGCCGCGGCGTGATTGTGGCAGACCGCCATGACGTCCGGGCGCGCCTGATAGATGCAGCCATGAATCACGCGCTCGGCGTAAAGCCGTGCCACGGCGGGTTTTACCGGTGCCGACTCGAGCGTGTATTCGAGGATGTCGCCGGGCTCGACCAGCTGTGGCGAGCGCGAACGCGACATGAGATAGCGGCCGGGATCACCCGGGTGGCGAACGCTGACATGGCCGAAGGCGTCAAGAACGCCTTCGTGGGCGAGGATACGATTGGCCATCGCCAGTTCCTCGATCACGGCAGTCAAATTCTCCGGCACGGTCGTTTCCTCATCTGCGGCGGCGCAGCGGCCGCTCTTCGGCGCGCCTTAAGAAATCCACTGCAGCGGCCGGAAGCAATCGCAAAATGCGACCGCATGGTGGATCTGCACGCATGGCCTCGCCATCGGCCTGATGTTATCAATGGCGTCGAAGAGCGCCGGCCGGGCCCGCATGAACGCGTATTCCCTCGATATCACCGTTACGGTCAACGCGGAGAAGGTGCAGACGCGCGTGGAGCCGCGCCAGACGCTGGTCGATTTCCTGCGCGACAATCTGGCGCTCACCGGCACTCACACCGGTTGCGAGCACGGCGTGTGTGGCGCGTGCACCGTGCGGCTGGACGGCGAGGTTGTGCGCGGATGCCTGGTTCTGGCGGCACAATGCGACGGCGCGCGGATCGAGACGATCGAAGGGCTGTCGGATTCCGGCGTCCTCGCCGATCTGCAACTCGCGTTTCAGCGGCGCAACGCGCTGCAGTGCGGCTTCTGTACTCCCGGCATGCTGATCGGCGCGCAGGAGCTTCTGGCCCGCGGCGGCGTGCCGGACCGCCAAACGATTCGCGAGCACATTTCCGGCAATTACTGCCGCTGCACGGGCTACCAGGCGATCGTTGACGCTATCGAATCGGTGGCGCGCGCGCGCGCGGGAGCGAAAGCGTGAGCATCGCCGAAGACGTCCCGTCCGCGCTGACCGCGCTTGACCGGCCAAACTCCTATATCGGCCGCTCGGTACCGCGGCCGAACCTCGCGCGGCTGACGCAAGGCCGCGGCCAATATGTCAGCGACGTAAGCCTGCCGCGCATGGCGCATGTGGCCTTCGTGCGCTCGCCGCACGCGCACGCCCGCATCAAGAGCATTGCAACGACGGAGGCGAAGCAATCCCCTGGCGTCGTCGCCGTCGTCACCGGAGCCGAACTCGCCAAGGTGATCACACCCTGGGTCGGCGTGCTCACGCATCTGAAGGGCATCAAATCGGCGCCCCAGCATGCCATCGCCGTGGAACGAGCCTGCTGGCAAGGCGAGGCCGTGTGTGCCGTGGTCGCGCACAGCCGCGCCGAAGCC
>Ga0187782_10002925_pt1 | contig 12708 bp, 10 predicted proteins | sample 0715_SJ02_MP15_2_FD_132454 | JGI IMG/M metagenome (GOLD analysis project Ga0187782, IMG submission 132454) | Tropical peat soil microbial communities from peatlands in Department of Meta, Colombia - 0715_SJ02_MP15_20_MG | ecosystem: Environmental > Terrestrial > Soil > Wetlands > Peat | place...
ATCATCCGCTGCAGCATGGATTTCAGTGTGCCGGAAGCAATGGCGTCCACTCCTTCAAACGGCTCATCGAGAAACAGAATTTTAGGCGCATGAATCACCGCTGCGGCTAGGGCCAGCTTCTTTTGCATGCCGTGAGAATAGTCAGTGATCAAAGTCTTAGGTCGCTCGGCCAGCTGCATGAACTCCAGCAGCTCCGCCGAGCGCTTGGCGCCCGTCAGGCGGTCGACCCCATACATGCGTGCGACAAAGTTCAAATATTCGCCGCCGGTAAGGCGGCCGAAAAGCGCCATTCCCTCCGGCACGACTCCGATTTGTTGCTTGACGGCGACGGAATCTTCGTTAAGATCGCGGCCCAGGATATGGATTCGTCCCGCGGAAGGTGCCAAAAGCCCTGTCAGCATCTTGATGGTGGTGGATTTTCCCGCGCCATTGGGGCCAAGAAAGCCAAAGAATTGGCCACACGCGACCCGCAGGTTCACGTTGTCAACTGCAACCAGCTGTCCAAAACGGCGACAGAGATTTTCAGTCGAAATTGCCAAAACGTCGGTCAAGCCACTGAATCTAGCACAGCCGACTGCGGCACCGAAATTTGTCTGTTCGGAGGAATCGGTCCATCAGTCTCCGCGCGTCTATCGGGAACGGGCCCGGAGATTCGCCGACCCGCTGTGATTGGACGTCCGACGAAGCAATGCTTATTGGGAAGACAATCGAAAGTAGCCTACGACCGCCTTTGAGGGCTTTCGTTGAATTCATTCCGACCGGCATCCATGGCGGGGAAAAAAGAGGTTGACGCAGAAACTACACTCGTAGTAGTAATACCTACGGTAGTAGGAGGACAAAACTCGGTGGGCGAACCGAAGCTAACCAGGCTGGAGCTTCAAATCATGGAAGTTCTTTGGAGTCGTGGAAGGGCCTCGATACGCGAGATTCAAGAAGCATTTCCCACAGAAACCCGACCGGCCTACACGACCGTCCAGACGACGGTCTATCGCATGGAAGCCAAAAAGGCGGTGCATCGGGTTAAGAAGGTGGGGAACTTCCATATTTTCGAGGCCGCCGTCTCCCGTAATCTCGCCCAGCGGAGGCTGGTCGACGACCTCCTAGCGATGTTAGGCGGACATATCCAACCCGTAATGGCCCGGCTGATTGAATCCGGCAAACTCACGCTCGCCGATGTCAAGGAAGCCGAGAAAATGCTCAGAAAGCTCGAGAGAAGAGAGAAATCAGAATGATTCCGCAAATGTCTTCTGCAGTCTGGACGACGGTCGCACCCATGCTAGGCGATCACCTCTGGCAATCGACGCTAGTTGCTGCCGTGGCGGGATTGCTGGCCCTGATGCTGCGGAAAAACCGCGCCCAGGTCCGCTATTGGCTTTGGCTGTCAGCATCCATGAAATTCCTGATTCCCTTCGCTGTCCTGGTTGACCTGGGGCGCCGTCTGGCGTGGACGCAGGCGCCCATGGGAAAAAAAGCTGGCCTATACTTCGTGATAAAAGAAGTCGGCCAACCTTTTACGAACCAACCACTAGAGATTCATTCGAGGCTTCTTCCGACGGCCGTTTCTCCGAGTCCGTTTTATCTTCCTCCGGCGCTGGCAGCAACGGTCTGGTTGATCGGATTTGCCGCTGTGGTCTCAACCAGGTACCTGCTCTGGCAAAAGATGTCCGCAGCCCTGCGCCAAGCAGTGCCCTTGCGCGCAGGACGAGAGGTGCAAGCGTTACGACGACTGGAACAGCTATGCGGGGTACACCGGCCGACTGAGATGCTGCTGTCCTCAGCTCCCTCAGAGCCAGGGATTGTTGGGATCTTCCAACCAAGGTTGGTATGGCCACGAGGAATCTCGGCGCGCCTCACGGACGGTCACCTGAACGCGGTACTCGCGCACGAACTCAGGCACATTCGTAGGCGCGACAACGCGGTCGCCGCCCTCCACATGACGGTGGAAGCCGTCTTCTGGTTCCATCCTTTGGTCTGGTGGTTGGGGGGCAAACTCGTAGAGGAGCGCGAACGCACTTGCGACGAAGAGGTCGTGGAACTCGGCCATGAAAGACAGGTTTACGCGGAAAGTATTCTCAAAGTTTGTGAATTTTGCGTCGAATCCCCGCTCGCGTGTGTAAGCGGAGTTACCGGTTCTGATCTTAAGAGGAGAGTGGCGAATATCATGACTGCACCCATCTTGAAACCCCTGGACATTGCCAAAAAATTGCTGTTGAGTTCGGCGGGAGTAACGGTTGTTGCCGTCCCCATTTGGTTCGGTCTCGTGAAACCGAAACCCATCCGAGCCCAATCCGTTGCGAATGACACCGCGGTTGCGGCGCCCGAATCTCAGGTTGCCTCCATCACGCCAGCCAAATCTGGCGATCGGGTGAGCATATTCTTCACCCCGGATCAATTCACCGCGACGAACGTCACCTTGCAAATGCTGATTCGAGACGCCTTCGGAATTCAGGATGACCAAATACTCGGAGGGCCGGAGTGGTTAACGACCGACAAATACGACATTCAGGCGAAGATCCGAAGACCCACGGCCGAGCAGACCGAAAAGCTCGATGAGAATCAGCGCTTTCGGATTCCAGGGCTCAGGTTGCAGGCTCTCTTGGCGGAACGGTTCAAGCTAGTCTTTCACCGCGAAACCAGGAACCTTCCCGTTTATGAGTTGATCGTTGGGGAAAACGGTGCCAAGCTACAGCCGTCAACCGCCACGAGCCCCACAGCGGGCTCGGACTCGAAGGCAGAAGGGCGCAAAGTATTTGTCGGCCCTGGACAATTGAGAGGACAAGGCATTCCCTTGGCTGTTTTGGTGGACGTCCTAGGGAAGCAACTCGGTCGCAGCATAGTCGACCGCACCGGTCTTACGGGGAACTACGACTTGACCCTCGAGTGGCCAGCCGATGAGAACCGTTCTTCCTCTCCTGGCAAAACCCAGGATGCATCGCAAACTCCGGAGGCCGAATCTTCACTCTTCACTTCGATCCAGGAACAGTTAGGTCTGAAGTTGGTGCCGCAAACAGAGCCATTAGAAGTCCTCGTGATCGATCAGGTCGAGAGACCAGTAGACAATTAGCCATGCCCTGGCAAAGCCGCATGCTTAGAAGATAATGGCCGCTATCTCGATCAGGCCAAGGACCAGCCAGAGGATCGCCCTTGCCCGCTGCTCCGCCAACCAGAATCCGCTGGCGGCACTGAAGCAGAGAATGGCGCTTGTCCACCCACTTGCCCAAGCCGCGGGCTGGCTGATGGTCCTCAAAATGTTCATGGAATGCCTGCCTGTGCATGCCGATGCTGAGATTCAGCCATGCCTGCAGTCTGAATCCGAGGGGCTCACCGCAAATTCATGACTAGCAGTTTCGGCTCGGTCATCTCTTCGATGGCATAGCGCACACCTTCTCGTCCAAGCCCAGAATCCTTGACGCCTCCGTAGGGCATTTGGTCCATACGAACACTGGGCACGTCGCCGCCGATCACACCCCCGACTTCCAATTCTTCAAAGGCGTGAAACAGCAGCGTCGCGTCGTGGGTAAAGATGCCGGCCTGCAGCCCGTAGGAGGAACGGTTGATCTCCCGTACTGCCTCCAAAAAGTCGGCATAGGGCTCGACGGTGACCACCGGAGCGAAGATTTCCTGGCAATTCACCTTCATCTCCGGGCGGGTTCCGCTCAGCACCGTAGGTTCCAGGAGCGATCCCCGGCGTGCACCCCCGGCTAACACTCGCCCGCCACCCCGAACCGCCTCTTGGATCCACTCACTGGCCCGCGCGGCATCGCTCTCTCGAATCAGGGGCCCGACATCGGTCGAGTCCGCGAGGGGATCCCCGGTTCTCAAGGCGCGGACGGCGGGGAGAAACAGGTCGGTGAATCGGCCGCAGACCGAGCGTTCGACCAGAATGCGCTGTACCGAGATGCAACTCTGACCAGCATAGCCAAAGCCGCCGCTGACACATCGTTCGGCAGCGTACGCCAGGTCGGCATCCTTGTGAATGAGAACAGCGGCATTCCCGCCTAATTCGAGAATCACCTTCTTTTTGCCGGCCCGGCGCTTGATGTCCCAGCCGACGGCGGCACTGCCGGTGAAACTGATCATCTTGACTCGATCATCCCCCACGAGCAGTCCGGTATCTTCGTTCGAGAAGGGAAGCACGCTCAACGCGCCATCCGGCCAGCCGGCCTGCTCCACGATCTCGGCCAATAACAGCGCGGTGAGTGGAGTCTGCGGCGCCGGTTTAATGATGATGGAGCAGCCGGCGGCAATGGCAGGCGCCACCTTGTGGGCCACCAGGTTCAGTGGAAAATTGAAAGGGGTAATGCCAAGAATCGGTCCTAGGGGAAAACGCCGGACGATACCCCAGCGTCCGGCCGTGGTCTCCTGCCAGTCAAGTGGTAGATATTCGCCATAAATGCGCGTACTTTCCTCGGCGGCAACGGTGAAGGTAAAAATGGATCGTTCCACCTCGGTGCGGGCTGCCTTGATGGGCTTCCCTGCCTCCTGGGCAATGGTACGGGCAAAGTCATTCTGCCGTTCTCGAATGCCCTGCGCCACGCGGCGCAACATCCTCTGCCGTTCAAAGGCGGGCAGCCTCTTCATGGTCCCGAATCCTTTGACCGCTGCGGCCACTGCGGCTTCGGCATGTTCGCGCTTCCCTTGAAACACGCGCCCGATGACCGCGCCGTCGTATGGCGACCGAATGTCAACCGTGTCGCCCTGTTCCGCCCATTTGCCGTCCAAGAAAAAACCATGGGCCGCGACCGGAGTGAGGGTTATCTCTGCCATTCTGAGCTTTGAGACCTCCGCGATAGAGACTGTAAGATTATAGGCTCTCTCGAGTGGAGCCGCGGCGCACTTCGCCCGCAGCAGGAGAACAAGGTGCATCCATCGATCACAGAAATAAGCTGCCAGCTGCGTGCGAGGGAACTCTCGCCCGTGGAGCTGACCAAGGACTGCCTGGCGGCCATCGAAAAGCTCAATCCAGTTCTTAACGCCTTTGTGATGGTGACCGCTGATTCGGCGTTACGTGAGGCGCATCAGGCAGAAATCGAAATCCAGCAAGGTAAGTATCGCGGACCGCTCCATGGAATCCCCATTGGCCTCAAAGATCTGATCGATACCGCCGGAGTACGCACGACCGCTGCTAGCGCGCTGTTCGCGGACCGCGTGCCGAGGACCGATGCCGATGTGGTGGAGCGATTGAAGCGGGCTGGCGTGGTTTTCCTGGGGAAACAGAACCTTCACGAATGCGCCTACGGGGGAAGCTCGGTCATCAGCTATTTTGGCCCGGCGCACAATCCTTGGAATACAGCCGCGATTGCCGGTGGGTCGTCGGGAGGATCTGCCGCGGCAGTGGCCGCCGGCCTGTGTTTTGCAGCTGTCGCTAGCGACACCGCCGGTTCCATCCGTGAACCCGCTGCGCTATGTGGAGTCGTTGGCCTGAAACCTACCTACGGGCGCGTCAGCATGCGCGGTGTCATCCCGCTCTCGTGCTCCCTCGACCACGTGGGGCCGCTGACACGCAGCGTTGCCGACGCCGCCTTAGTGCTCGAGGCCATCGCCGGTTATGACCCACACGACACCGCCTGCGCCGATCGAGGTGTGGACGATTACGCCCTGGCGCTTCAACCTAGGGTAAAACCGCTTCGCATCGGGGTTCCACGCAGTTTCTTCTATCAAGATCTGGATCCCGAGATTCGCCTGGCGCTCGAGCACGCGCTTGAGGTCCTGCAGACACTGGCCGGTGAGGTCTGCGAAGTCGAGCTCCAGGTGCCAACCGATCGCAGGTTACAGTCCGCCGAGGCTTACGCTTACCACGCTCAGTTCGTTGCCCGTACTCCCGGGCTCTATCATCCCGACACACTCCGCCGCATTCGGAAGGGTGAGTCCATCTCTCAGGCGGAGGTTGAGACCTGTCGCCATGAGCTCGAGAAGATGCGCCGCGATATCCCGCAAGTATTCGAACAGGTCGACGTTCTTGTGACCCCCACGACAGCCGTTGCCGCCCCAACCATTTCCGATCTGGAGGCTGATCCCGACGAGTTGCGGGCGCGAGAGCTTGTGTTGTTGCGAAACACGCGGCCCTTCAACGTCTGGGGATTGCCGGCGATCTCTCTTCCTTGCGGTTTCACCGAGGCAGGCCTACCAGTGGGGATGCAGATTGCGGGGCCGCATTGGCAAGAGCAAAGGGTCCTCGAGTTAGCCTTCGCCTACGAACAGGCGACGGACTGGCACAACTTCGAGCCAGAGCTCCCCCCTTCAACCAGGACTGGTGGTGATCATCACAGACCGGGGGCTTCTCGGGTCGCGAACAAGTCCGGGGGTGCTTTGGGACGCGCCGAAGGATGCTGGCCGGATGAGGACCTCTCTTGCCCATCCGTCGCTAACACCGCCCCGGTCGCAGCCACGCCGCTCGCGACGAACACGATAAGATAAAGATCATGCCGGCGGCGCTTGCAACCGACATTCTCCAGGTGCTTGAATCCCAGCCACTGCGCCGTCTGCCCTGGCTGATTCACGGATTTTCAACTCGTCAAGGTGGATTCTCCCGTCGATACGGCGGAGGGGCGCTCAATCTTGGATTCACCAAAGACGACTCGAGCGCTACGGTCCGGCGCAACCGCCGGCTTTTCCTCGAAAAGCTTGGTGCCCGCCGTGGCAAGCGGTTGTGGCCGCTGGTCACTCTGCGGCAGATTCACTCCGATCTGATTCACTGCATTGCTTCTCCTCCGCGACATCAGCTGACCGGCGACGGCCTGATCACGGCTACCCCCGAAGTGGTGCTCGCGGTTCAGGCGGCAGATTGCTTGCCCGTGATCCTGGTGGACGTCGAGCACCGCACGGTCGGGGCTTTTCATGCGGGATGGCGAGGCACGGTCAGGCGCATTCTGGAAAAAGCGGTAGGAGAAATGCAACGCCAGTTCCGTTCAGAACCTCGGCGGATCCGGGCGGCCATCGGCCCCGGAATTCATGGCTGCTGTTACGAGGTTGGTCCGGAGGTGCGGGAGAAATTCGAATCGCAGTTTGCCTATGCATCGCAATTGTTCCGCGAGGGCAAGGGATTCGACCCGGCCAGGGAGAAGCCGATGTCCTTTCTCTATGCTCGTCCACCCGGCCACAACCCTACACCCATTCGACTTTTTCTGGATCTGGTCGAAGCCAATCGCCGACAATTGCTCGACGCCGGAGTCCCTCCGACCAACATTACGGCGTCCCGGTTATGTACCGCTTGTCATCGGGACTTGCTGTTTTCCCATCGCGCCGACAAGGCCGCTACTGGGCGCATGTTGGGCGTGGTGGGAATACGGCATGGACAACTTGCAAACTAAGCGGTTGCTTGCCGAGATGCAGTGTCGGGTTAGGCTTTCCCCTGCCTGAACCGACGCTCACTTTCTTGCCGCTTTCAAGCGTTGCTCTAGGGCGTCGACGTTCTCTCGCATCTGGCGGGGAAGACGGTCGCCAAACTTGGCGAAGTGCTCTCGGATGCGAGGCACTTCTTCCAGCCACCCGTCGATGTCCAGGCTGAGCAGCTTGGCCAGTTTCTCAGGCGTAAGATCCAGGCCTTGGGTATCAAGGTCAGCCGGCTCAGGTAACCGGCCGATCGGCGAGTCCTGGGCGTGCACCTTGCCGTCACAGCGCTCGAAGATCCACTTCAGCACACGGCTGTTCTCGCCGAACCCGGGCCAAAGGTACTTGCCATCCGTATCCTGGCGAAACCAATTCACGTAAAAAATCTTGGGCAGCTTCGCGGCAGAAGCGCGCTCGCCCATTTGCAACCAGTGGTTAAAGTAGTCGCCCATGTGATAGCCGCAAAACGGCAACATCGCCATCGGATCTCGCCGCAGCTGTCCCACCTTGCCGACGATCGCCGCCGTGGTTTCGCTGCTCGCCGTAGCACCCAGGAATGTGCCATGTTGCCAGTCGAAGGACTCCGTGATGAGAGGCACGATACCGGCCCGCCTTCCGCCAAATAGAATAGCGTCAATCGGCACACCCTTTGGATCTTCCCATTCGGGCGCGATCACCGGGCATTGCTTCGCCGCCGTAGTGAAACGGGCGTTGGGGTGGGCCGCTTTCCGCCCCGATCGCGCAGTCCAGGGTCGGCGAAGCCAATCCACCAGTTCGCCCGGTTTCTCCTCAGTCATTCCTTCCCACCAGACGTCGCCGTCCGTCGTCAGCGCGCAGTTGGTGAAGATGGAATTCCGGGTGATGCTGCGCATGGCGTTGGCATTCGATTTCATGCTGGTGCCCGGTGCCACGGCGAAAAAACCGGCCTCTGGGTTGATGGCATACAAGCGGCCGTCCGCGCCAAACTTCATCCACGCGATGTCATCTCCGATGGTCTCGACCTTCCAGCCCGGTATGGTCGGAATCAACATGGCGAGATTGGTCTTGCCGCAGGCCGAAGGGAACGCACCGGTGATGTACTTCACCCGGCCCGAGGGGCTGATGAGCTTCAAGATCAGCATGTGTTCCGCCATCCAGCCTTCGTCCCGCGCCTGAACCGAAGCGATACGCAAGGCATGGCATTTCTTGCCCAGCAGGGCGTTGCCTCCATATCCCGAACCGTAGGACCAGATCTCCCGGGTTTCCGGGAAGTGGCAAATGTATTTGTGCTCTCGATTGCAAGGCCAGGTTGTATCTTGCTCGCCGGGCCCCAACGGAGCACCAATCGAGTGCAACCCGCGGACAAACTCACCCTCGTCACCGAGTGCGCTGAGCACCTTCGAGCCGACCCGCGCCATCATGTGCATGTTGGCCACGACATAGGGTGAATCACTGATCTCAACTCCAATCTTGGCAATGGGTGAGCCGATGGGGCCCATGCTATAGGGAATGACATACATGGTGCGGCCCACCATCGATCCTTCGTAAAGCTTGCTCAGCAACCCCTTCATGGTGGTGGGATCTTCCCAGTTGTTGGTGGGGCCGGCATCGTCTTTGCGTTGCGAGCAGATGAAGGTGCGGTCCTCCACGCGGGCCACATCGCCGGGATTGGAACGGACCAGAATGCTGCCGGGACGCCGAGCTGGGTTTAAGGGGATGGCGACGCCCGCTAGGATCATGAACTGCAGCATGTTCTGATACTCTTGCGCAGATCCGTCGCACCAATAAACCTGATCCGGTCGACACATGCGGGCTATCTCTTCCACCCATTGCGTGAGCTGCCGATTGCTGTTGCGGGCGGATTCGACCTCCATGGTTACCGTGGCCATAGAAGCTCTCTCCTAGTGCAGAATTGAGATGTCCGCGCGCGCGCTGAACCAGCGCACCCCGGTCGGGGTCCCGGCCCGGGGAAACAGAATCGTTGGTAGCGCGGAGGTGTACGATGCAATTCCATGGGGTTAAGAGCTTACACCGCAACCGGAGCTTGGCTCACCCTCCACTCTCCGGAGCCGTGTCACCCAGGCGACCGAACCGACATGATCATTGTGCATCTTTCTGGTGAGACTTCCAAGTGCGGTAGCCAAGACCGATCGCCGAGGTCAGGCAATCCACGCCCCGCTGCCCACTTCTTCCTTGACCACGGCCTCCAGATGATAAAGAGTTTGCGGAACGGTCAGCGAACGCATCTCCTGGCCGACCCCTTCGCCCGATTCCAGGGCTACCTTTAAATAATGACCGGCAATCTCGATGGCGAGGGGATCGGTGATGGTTTTCCCGGTACGATTCTGGTACTCGACCCAAGCGGGAAGGGGCAGCGCAACCCAGACTGGCCGGCCATCTACCAGGAACTTGATATCGACCGCATCGGCGTGTCGTGTGGCGATGGCCACGATCAGCCCCTGAAAAATGCAGTGTACTTCCCTTCTCGTCCAGCGGTCGAGCGCATGAAAGTCCTGGTACATGGGGACAGGATATCGGAGCACGGCCGGGGCGAGCAAACCCCAGCGAGGAAGTGGCCCAGATCGCGCCTAGCGGTCCGTGTTCGTGAATTACTATGGCAAGATGAAAAACCTGGGGATTCTTCTGTCGGGACGGGGTTCGAACTTCGAGGCCATTGCCAAAAGTATTGTGGCCGGGCGGATTCCCGCTGCCAGAATCGCAGTCGTGATCTCGAATCGGGCCGACGCCAAAGGAATCGAAACTGCGCAAGCGCTAGGGCTCTTAGCACTTACGATTCCCTCAAAGGGAAAGGAACGGCAACAGCATGATCATGAAGTGGTGAGCGCTCTCGAGCAGCACGCAGTCAATTTGATCTGCCTGGCCGGATACATGCGGTTGCTTTCGCCTTGGTTCGTTCGACAGTTTCCAGGCCGCATCCTTAATATTCATCCATCCCTCCTGCCGGCGTTCCCAGGGCTCGAGGCTCAGGAGCAAGCGTTCGCCTACGGAGTGAAAGTCACAGGTTGCACCGTGCACTTTGTGGACGAAGAACTGGATCACGGGCCGATTATCGTCCAGAGGGCCGTGCCTGTGCTCGACGCCGACGACGAATCCTCGCTGAGCCGGCGAATTCTGGAGCAGGAGCACATCGCCTATACTGAAGCCATTAATATCGTGCTCGAAGGCAACTACGAGATCGTGGGAAGAAGGCTTCAGCGCAAGACAACGGCAGTTTCATAGGAACTGGCCAGGGGCAGAGCCTGTTTAGCACACGAAACCGCTCTCCTTGCTTATAATCCAGTCAGCATGCCAACATTTGGCTCCACGGACGAGCAACTCGCCTACCTCAAAAAGGGCAGTGCGGAGGTTATTCCGGAGGCAGAATTGCGCGACAAGCTGCAAAAGTCGCGCAGCACGGGCAACCCCCTGCGGGTCAAGCTCGGTATGGATCCGACCGCTCCCGATCTCCACCTTGGCCACACGGTGGTCTTGCGGAAGCTGAAGCATTTTCAAGACCTCGGCCACACCGTCATTTTTTTGATCGGCGACTTTACCGGAATGATCGGCGACCCGACCGGCCGCTCCGCCACGCGGCCCCCCCTGAGCCCGCAAGACATCATGCGCAATGCTAAGACTTACATGGCGCAGGTCTACAAGATTCTTTCTCCGGACAAGACAGAAGTGCGGTTCAACAGCGAGTGGTTTGACAAGCTAAAGTCGGCCGATTGGATTCGCCTGGCGGCCAAGTTCACCGTCTCGCAGATGCTCGAACGGGAGGAATTTCACAAACGCTTTCGGGAGGAAAAACCAATTTCCGTGCACGAGTTGCTCTACCCCTTGGCGCAGGGGTATGACTCCGTGGCCCTGCACGCTGATGTTGAGCTCGGCGGGACCGATCAGAAGTTCAACCTGCTCGTCGGACGCGAACTGCAGCGCGCCTACGGACAAGAGCCGCAAGTTGTGCTGACCACACCGATCCTTGAGGGCTTGGATGGTGTGCAGAAGATGTCCAAGTCCTTAGGGAATGCGATTGGCATCACCGAACCACCCCTGGAAATGTATGGGAAGATCATGTCTATCTCAGACGAGATGATGTGGAGATACTACGAACTGCTGACCGACGTGCAGATTGCGGAAATCGAACAGATGAAGCGGCAGTCTCACCCCATGCAGGCGAAGAAGGAACTTGCGCGCCGCATTGTCACGGACTTTCACTCGGCAGAAAACGCAAGGCAGGCAGCATTGGACTGGGCGATCCAGTTTCAAAAGCGAGAGATCCCGACTGATGTACCCAAGGTCACGGTAAAACTCGACAGGGTTACTGCTGGCGGCAAGAGTCAGCCATCGGAGCCAGCGAACACGTATTTCCCGCTATGGCAGGCGCAGAGGAGTCAAAATGACAACTTAGGCTCCGCCGGCCCTCGGGCCGTGCGGCTCGACAAGTTGCTAGTCGAGGCAGGGTTTGTGGATTCAAAGACGGAAGCTGCCCGCAAGATTAGCGAGCGCGCGGTCCGCATGCTCAACAAAGTTGTCCCCGAGCTTACTATCTCGGTTATCGTCCCTTGTGATCTGCCTACGAAGCTAGGGCGAAAGACCAAGATCGTCTCAATAGTCGAGTGATTCCAGCCTAGGATGCCTTCATAGTTTGTTTCTCCTACGGTCTAACCGTTACACTGATTCATCCCTAGATGTGGCTGCCGCGATGCATGATAGGTCGCAGAGAAAAATCGCTCGGCAGCTCGCTCGTGTTGGCCAGCGCACCATTCGTAACACCGGGGCGATACGGCAGGAAGGGATGACTGGGAGAGGTGGCCGAGTGGTTGAAGGCGCCAGTCTTGAAAACTGGAATACGGGAAACCGTATCGGGGGTTCGAATCCCTCCCTCTCCGCCAATGCCCTGGAATCAATCACTTAAGTGCATGGATACTTTTGCGGATACTGTTTCTGCCAAGGCGCTATCGGCCTGCCAGCGCCCATGTTTCGCCTCGACGCAAGGCATCGTAATATTGCAGCCGCACCGTGTCGATGCCATTTCGGCCGCCTTCTGCGGCTTTCCCCAATCCTTGTACAGCTGGACGAGCCACCGATGGGCCAGCTCTAGGTAATAGAGATCGGGAACATCTATGCGGTCTTTCCGCGCCAGCATGCCCTGGTAACCTTCGAGCAGCAGCGGTTCGGCTTCGGCGTATTTCTTCTGCCCAGCCAAGCTGGCGCCCAGCAGGCTCTCGGCGCGGAATCGTTGCCAGTCATCCGGCTGCTTCTTTCGTTGGAACTCCACGGCCTCGCGAGCGAGAGGCTCGCTCTCGGTGTACTTCCCCTGCGACACGTAGGCCAGCGCCAGATCGGCGGCCGAGGCCATCGTACTCTCGTTCTCACTGCCTAGGGCGTGCCGGCGCCCCG
>Ga0187782_10002926_pt1 | contig 12707 bp, 8 predicted proteins | sample 0715_SJ02_MP15_2_FD_132454 | JGI IMG/M metagenome (GOLD analysis project Ga0187782, IMG submission 132454) | Tropical peat soil microbial communities from peatlands in Department of Meta, Colombia - 0715_SJ02_MP15_20_MG | ecosystem: Environmental > Terrestrial > Soil > Wetlands > Peat | place...
CTCCCCGCAATGCGCGCAGAAAATTCGGCGGAACTCCCACTCTTGCGAGCAGAAGGAACACAGCAAAAAGCGCTTCCCGCCATCACCCTCTCGCCGCAACACCCCGAGCACGGGAAGGGAATTGCACCGCGGGCAGCGGCAAACCGTCATCGGCAACAAGGGCGGCAATTGCGCGCTCGCCAGGAACTCTGCATAGGGCTGAAGAAAAGCGCGTGCCAAAAACTCCGTCAGTGGCTCCGCCCGGGTGGGTTCCAGGAGACCCGCCTTCCAGAATTCCGTAAGAATCCCTTCCCACTTGTCTTGTCCGCCGATCCTCACTTGCCTCGCATGCGTAGACAACGGCCCAGGGCCTTCCGCTTCCATCACGGACAGGAATCTCCCGAAGGGCTTCAGAAGGATGGGCAAATTCAATTCAGCGCGAAAATTGCCGTCGGCACGAGCCACGCCCTTCTGGCCCCAAACCGTAGGGAGTTGTTCGTAGAACTCTCTCTGGAAGCGAGCGATGTGCCCGTAGAACCCGAGAATCTGCCTCGCGGAAGAAAACCGCTGAGCCAAGAGTTCGGCGCGTTCGATGCGCGCGCGGTAATTGACTTTTCCGGCGGCGAGCAAGCTCATTTCTGGGAATCAGAGGACCCGACGATCTCCTCATACCACCCGGGATGGTAGCGTTTCGCAAAGGCCATGGAAACGTCGCCGCGGATGACAGAGCCGAACGCGCCTCGTTCCGCAAACACGCCCATGTAGATGTGGATCATGAAATTCGCGATGGTCACCAGCGCCGCGATGGGGTGCAGCAGCACGGCGATATAGCGCAGCCAGCGCAGGTTCCAGGGAAGAGAATCGGTGAACCAGAGAATCAACCCGGTGGCCAGCAGAACTAGGGCGGCCCAGAAAAAAGTCCAGAACAATATTTTCTGACCGGCATTGTAACGGCCCGCCGGCGGCATTTTGTCGTCTTCGTTGCGGATGTAGTAGTGCAGCGACTTCCACCATTCGACGTCGACGGGCGCAAAGCGCATCTGCTTCGACCACATCGAGAACATGTATATCACCGAGCCAGTGAAGACCAGTCCGGCCCAGGGATGCAGCATCCGCGAAATGGGCCCGCCACCGAGCACCACGGCAATCCAAAACAGCCACGGCGACCAGAACGCCAGACCTGTCGCCAAGAGATAAATGTAGGATCCCGCAGCTACCCAATGTGTCAGCCGCTCCTTCAGGTTGTAGCGAAGAATGTGGTGGTGCAGCGCGATGAGTTCGGGATGCGTCACGCTTCGCCTCCTGCCGCGCGAATATCTTCTTCATCGCGCCCCTTGGGTCCAAAGCGCAGGAAATGCACGAACAGGCCGATCAGGCCGCCCGCAATGGCCAGATTGCCAATCCACTTCAGCGGATGTTTCCAGAGTTTCACGGCGAGCGGGATGGAGGGATCCCTGGGCAAACCACCATACAGTTCCGGCTGGGTGGCATCATGGAGCACATAGATCACCCCGGTGCCACCAACACCTGGAGGATCATACACGCCGGCATTCGCGAGACCATAATGATCCCTCAATTGTTTCGCGCGTTGCTCCGCCAGGTCCTTCATGTCGTCTTTCGTCCCGAAGTGCAGGCAGCCCGTGGGGCAGGACTTAATGCAAGCCGGTTCAAGCCCTTCGCTGACGCGATCCGTGCACAACGAACACTTGTATACGCGCTTGGTCACACTGTTTAGCTTCGGAATATTGAACGGACAGCCGGTGATGCAGTACCCGCACCCGATGCAGTGATCCTGTTGGAAATCCACGACGCCGTTCGTGTACTGCACGATCGCTCCGTCCGAAGGGCACGCCTCGAGACACCCGGGCTCCGCGCAGTGCATGCACTGATGCTTGCGCATCAGCCATTGCAGGGAGCCGTCTTCGCGCTCGTGCTCGTTGAAAAGAATCAGGTTCCAGTAATTCCAACGGGTCTCCGGCATCGTCTGGTACGTGTTACCAAACACGGTCGGAGAGAACGGCATATCGTTCCACTCGACGCAGGCCACTTCGCAGGCCTTGCAGCCGATGCAGGTCGTTGTGTCCACGAGCTTACAGACGAGTTCCTGGCGCTGGGTGTCGTATCCCGGCACGCTTCCGGCGTGGCCGCTGATTTTTTGAACGCGTAGTGTCGCCTGGCTCATCGCTGCTCCTCTACGCTTTCTCCACCTTCACGAGGAAGCCCTTGAATTCCGGTGTGTAGGCGTTGGGATCGACCACCGTGGGTGTGACCAGATTCGCCAGCGTCTTCGCGGTCTTTCCTTCGTCTTCCGCAATGCCGCGATAGCCCCAGTGGATGGGGAAGCCGACTTGATACGTTTTCTTGCCGTCGATCAACATCGGCTTGATCCTCTTGGTGACCATTGCTTTGGCGACATACGAGCCGCGAACGCTCGAGACCTTCACCTTGTCTCCTCCATTCAGGCCAAGGTCATGCGCCAGCTCTTCTGGTATTTCCACAAATGGTTCCGGCACGAGTTGCACGTTCATGGGATTGTTTTTCGTCCAGTAGTGGTAGTGCTCGGTCATACGATAGGTGGTGCAGACAACCGTATAGCCATCCTTCGGTGTGCTGTACTTGTCGTCCGGCGTTTTGAAGCGCTTGACCACGGGATTGTGCGTCTGCTGTGGGTGCAGGAGATTCTCGACCGGATTTTCCATCGGTTCGTAGTATTCCGGGATCGGCCCGTCCGCAAGAGCACCCAGCGGGGCGAAGATGCGTCCCACACCTTCAGGATTCATGATGAACGGCCCCATATGGTCCGCAGGCTTCGAATCCGCCTTGAAATCCGGAATATCGTTTCCAACCCACTTCTCCGCGGATTCGCTCCACCAGATCTGCCGGCGCGAGGCATCCCAGGGTTTACCCTCCACATTGCAAGAAGCCCGGTTGTAGAGCACCCGCCGATTGGCCGGCCAGGACCATGCCCAATTCTGGTGCACGCCCATGCCGGAGGGATCGCTGGCATCGCGCCGCATGGTCAGGTTGCCGGCTTCGGTATACGCTCCGGAGTAGATCCAGTTCCCGCAGGCAGTGGAACCGTCGTCCTTCAGCCAGGCAAAGCCGGGTAACTGCTGGCCCGCCTTGAGCTGTTGCTTGGTTGCGGGATCCTCGGCATCGACAAACGTCTTGCCGTTGATTTCCTTCAACACTTCGGCAAGCGAAGGACTTGCGGGATCGGTGTAGCCCCACGTCAGCTTCAGAACGGGATCGGGGAATTTCCCGCCTTCCGCCTGATACAGCGAGCGCACCTTCAGGAAGATTTGCGCCACGATGGCGTGATCTAGCCGGCAACCGAGCGGGGTAGGAAGTGCCGCATTTTTCCACTGCAGCCATCGCGCGGAGTTGGTGAATGTCCCATCCTTCTCCGCGAAGCCGGCGCAGGGCAGTCGATAGACGGTGGTCTGGATTTTCTTCATCTCGTCGGTCGTGATTCCTGGAGATCTCCAGAACTCGCTCGTCTCATCCGGGTAAATTTCCCCTACGACGAGCCAGTCCGCCCGCTTCAACGCATCGATGTTCTTTTGGGTGTCCGGTCCGATGGCCACGCCGTTCATGCCGAATGCGAAAAGGCCCTTGACGATGCCGTTGTACATGTTGTCCCAGAGGTAGGTCCAGGAGTAGTTGCGGTCCACTTTCGGCAGATAGTCATAGGCAAAATCGCTCTGCTTGGTGGCCGCGTCGCCGTACATGGCCTTCAGAAGGCTGACCGCAAACCTGGGAGTGTTGCCCCAGTAATTGAAGGACTGCCACTGTTCCGGTTTTGAGGGAGTGGGCGTGATGCGCTTCAGCCAGCCTTGAAGAGAGCCGTCCGCCGGAACGGGCACTTTCAAATATCCGGGCAGGTTGTCGAAAATTCCTGCCATGTCCGTGGCGCCCTGAATATTCGAATGGCCACGAAGGGCGTTCACGCCGCCGCCAGCGCGTCCCACGTTGCCGAGGATGAGTTGCAGAATCGCCGCGGTCCGGATGATCTGCGTTCCAAAGCTGTGATGGGTCCAGCCCACCGCATAAATGATGCAGCCAACCTTCTTCATGTCTCCGTCTTTGCGGACGGAGGTGTAAAGCTCGGCAGCCTTCAGGAAATGGTCTTTCGGGACTCCCGTGATGCGCTCGACCATCTCCGGAGTGTAACGAGAATAGTGCTTGCGCAGAAGCTGGAACACGCAGCGCGGATCCTGCAACGAAAAGTCGTAGGCAGGTTTGTCCGGGAGCATGGGAGGCGGTGGGGGCGTCCCGGCTGCGGTATGCGCGGCCGCCTGTACGACGTGAGCGCCTGGCAAGGGTTTGCCGGAGTTGTCGCCGTTCGCATAATTCCAGCTGGCTCTGTCGTACGTCTGCGTCTTCGCATCGAAGCCGGAAAAGAGGCCATCGTCCTCCGGAAGCTTGAAGTCCTCTTTCACGATGAACGCTGCGTTCGTGTAATTCGCCAGGTAGTCTTTGGCGATGCGGTTGTTCTCGATCGCGTAACGGATCATTCCGCCGAGGAACGCGATGTCCGCACCGGCACGAATCTGCAGGAACAGGTCGGAAACTGAAGCGGTCCGCGTGTAGCGCGGATCGACCACTATCATCTTGGCGTTGCGATTGCGCTTGGCTTCGATGGCCCACTTGAAGCCGCAAGGATGGTTCTCCGCCGGATTACCGCCCATGATCAGCATCATGTCGGTATTCTTGATATCGACCCAACCGTTGGTCATCGCCCCGCGTCCGAATGTTGGTCCCAAACTTGAGACCGTGGGGCCGTGTCAAGTACGGGCCTGGTTTTCCAGGTGCACGACCCCCAGGGCGCGCATGGACTTGACGACGAGATAGTTGAATTCGTTGGTGTCGGTGCACCCGCCGGTCCAGGCAATCGACTCGCAGCGGTTTACGCGATGCCCGGCGGCATCGGTCTCGACGAACGTGTCATCGCGTGTCTTTTTGACTTTCGCGGCGATTTCGGAAATGGCCTGATCCCAGGAGATGTCTTCCCATTCCGTTCCGCCTGGCCTGCGTACCTGCGGCTTCACGATGCGGCGTTCGTTCAGGATATCTTGCTCGAGAGAAGAGCCTTTCGGACAGAGGGTCCCGCGGTTGATGGGATGATCCGGATCGCCTTCGACGTGAACAACTTGTGGCGTGACGTTCTTGGCGCGGTCGCCGATCGTGTAGATGATGACCCCGCAGCTTACCGAACAGTACGGACACGTGGAGCGTGTCTCATTGGCGCGTGCAATCTTCAGTGCCCGTAGTTCGGCATAGGCAGGTTGGAGGTCAAACCCGAAAACCGCCGCGGCGGCTCCGCCCACGGTCGCCAGCTTCAGGAAATCCCTGCGTGACGGTTCCATGACTCTCCCCCCTTGGACCAGTATGGTAACGTAGCGCGGACCTGTTGTATTCCTACCCGCCCATTTTTGTCAAGCTACTAAGACGCGGCACCGCCGAAAATGGATACAAAAGAAATGACTTTCGCCCCATTTGTAATACGGCTGTAATATTTTCAGTTCTGTTCTAGATGAGAACGATCGATTTTGCGTATGCCATCAGGTCGTCCCGGAAGTTGGGATGGGCGATGCTGATGAGTGCGAGGGCGCGTTCCCGGGTGGACTTGCCGCGCAGGTTGACGCAGCCGTATTCGGTCACGATGTACTCCACATCCATGCGCGTATCCGTTGCCATCTGCACGCGCGGCACGATTCCGGAAATCGTGCCATTCTTCGCCGAGGATTTCAGGCCAATGAACGACTTTCCGCCCTTGGAAAACGAGGCGCCCTTCACAAAGTCGAACTGCCCCCCAGAACCGCTGTACTGGTGTCCGTTGATGAACTCCGCGTTCACCTGGCCGTACAGATCCACTTCGATGGCGGTGTTCACGCTCATCATGTAATCGTGCTGCTTGATGATGTGAATATCGTTCACATAAGAGGACGCATAGCTTTCCACAGACGGGTTGTCATTAATGAAGTCATACACCTCGTCGTCGCCGATCGCGAAGGTAAATACGTGTTTGCGCGGGTGAAGGGTCTTCTTCCGACCATTCGCCACGCCGCTTTTTACAAGCTGGACAAAAGCATGGCTGAACAGCTCGGAATGGATGCCCAGGTCATTGTGATTTGAAAGGTGCATCGCCACGGCATTGGGCAAATTCCCGATTCCCAGTTGCATTGTGGCGCCGTCCGGAATCTGTTCGGCGATGCACTTCCCGATTTTCATCGACTCAGGATCGGGTTCCTTGTACGGAATTTGCACCAGCGGCACGTTATTCTCCACAATCGTGTCGACTTCGGATACATGCACCAGGGAATCGCCAAACACGCGCGGCATGTTGCGGTTCACTTCCACGATAACGTGGTCGCAATGCCGGAGCACGATCGAGGCGTAGTCGTTATTCGTTCCCAGACTGAAGTGCCCGGATTTGTCCATCGGCGATACCGTGACCACGAACGTGTTTACGTGGATGTGTTCCGTCAAAACCCGGGGAATGTTCGAAAAATTGATGGGCACGTAGCTCAGATTCTTTTTTCCCTGTTCGAGGCCATAGGCGACCATCTTGCGGTCCGGGTCGCCCATGAAAAAGCAGCGGGAATCCACTTTGTAGAGAACTTCCGGGCGGATTAAAGTCTCCTCGCTATACTTCATCGAGTGCTGATAGTAGAGATTCAGGTTCTTCAGATCGTCCGCCAGGACGCGGTCGGCCACGGCCTTTGCCAATCCTTGCGGCATCCCGACGCCCAGCGCCAGACACAGCGTGCTGCCGCTTTCAATATGCTCCACCGCCTTCGCCGGCGTCGTCAGTTTCGCCGCGTATTGTTCCGCGGGGGGGCGCGACCTCAACGCCTTATTGTTCTCCACGAACTGGTCCGTCGGTGTTTGGTATGCCATGAAATCCTCGTTAGTGACCCCAAAATGGATCGGCGGGGAGCGTCTCCCCGATGCTCTAAAGTTGGCCAACATTTTATGCTTTTTGCAAGGGCACGGGACACCGCCCCTGGTGGTCTGGCCCAAGGGAATGGCAGGTCCCACTGGTACGAAAGTTCTAGTTTCGGTAGGGGCACATTCGCCAGATTTCCCCGCAAAACCGTGTAAAGGTAGCACAAAAATAGAGGAGGCGCGGCGGGGACCACCGCCACGCGTTCGTTCGGCAGAGGATGGCCCCCGGGTAGCTCCCGGCCGCCCCGGCCTTTCTCTCCAGGACCGGACTGGATCTCTATGCCAGGCGAAATCCATACCGCGCACGCCAACGCTGCCCCTCAGGCCACGTTTGGCACAGGACTGCGCCGTGTGTTTCTCGTCGGGCTGGCGGTATGTATTGCTTCCTTGCTCGCAACCTTGTTCCTTCCGAAAGGGTTTGCGCTTTCTGCCTTTGGCGACTTTCTGCAGGTGGCGCTTGTTGCAGCGGCCACCGCTCTCGCTTTCCGGAATTTTCTGAACAGTCAATCCCGGGTGCGAATTTTCTGGTTCCTCATTTTTGCGGGTTCCTTGTTGTGGACGGTCAGCAACGCGATTTGGGCGGTGTATGAGCTCTGGCTGAACCGGTCCGTGCCAGACGTCGCGCTGATTGATCTCCTGTTGTTCGTCAAGGTGGTGCCGCTTACCGCCGCAATTGCCATCGCGCCTGATCGTGAGCAAAGCGCCAGCTTCCGTTCGTTCGGGCTGCTGGACGTCCTGGTGCTGATGGTCTACTCCCTCTATCTTTTCGCGTTTGGCGTGTTTGCTTACCGGCTCCTGCCCGGAGCGGAGGCCAGCTACAATTTCTATTTCAATCTGGCGGACGCGATTGGGAATCAGACGCTGCTGATTGCGGCGGGGATTGCAGCCCTCCGGGCGAAGGGCGAGTGGAGAGACCTTTACCGGGTTTACTTTCTTTCTGCCGCAGGCTACGGCTTGGCTTCCAATCTCAGCAACGTGGCGATCGACAGGGGCGTTTATTACACCGGCAGCCCGTATGACATACCGCTCGTTGCCTCTCTGTTTGCTTTTGCCGCTATGTCCCTCGCAGGACGCACCCTCTCACTGAAATCCCCCTCCGAGGCAGCCAGGAATCGAGCGGACGGCCCCGCAAGGCACGCGACCATCTTGTCTGAACATCTGGCCATGCTTGTGGCTCTTTCGACTCCTCTGCTCGGCATCTGGCTCCTCATGAGTCCGTCCGCCCCGCCCCAACTTCGCTTTTTCCGCTTGGTCATTACCTTTGCGACGATTTTTCTTCTCACGCTGCTTCTTTCCATCAAGGAGGACATTCTCGCTGCAGGCCTCTTCGAATCGCTGGAGCGGCTCTCTGAAACCTACAGCAGCATCGAACGTTTCAAAAACCATCTGGCGCAAAGTGAGAAACTGGCCTCCCTCGGCGAATCTGTGGCCAGGGTTGCCAACCAGATCAAAGACTGCATGGCCACTGTTCTCGAGGCCTCTTCTCGCCTGACCTCGCGGCCCGATGCGGATTTCTGCATTCAGAACATGGCCGGAAAGATCGGCCAATACGCGCAACGCACCGACATGCTTGTAGACCAGATGCTCCACTTTGCGCAGGAGACCCCCTTGCGTCTTGCCCCTCTGGATGTGAAACCGATTCTGGAGAGCGCGCTGCATCTCAGCCGAGTCGCCAAGCTGCCGCAAGTGCGCGTCGAACTCTCGCAAGAAAAAGAATGTCCCCAGGTGCGCGGCGACTCCGGTCAACTCCTTCACGTTTTCCTTCAACTGATTTCGAACGCCATGGACGCATTGGAAGATGCGGGAGGGGGCACGTTTGACATCGTGCTCCGGCCTGCTGGCTCCCATCTTCTCGTGGAATTCGCGGATTCGGGACCCGGCCTGAAGGAACCGCAGCGCGTGTTTGAGCCTTTTTACACGACGAAGCCCGTGGGGAAGGGAACCGGCCTCGGTCTGAGCACCTGCTACGGCATCATCCAGCAGCACGACGGGGAGATCTCCTGCCGCAACCGGCCGGGCGGCGGGGCTATCTTCACCGTACAACTTCCCTTTGCATTGCAGCCTCTTGCGGAGGTGGGCCAGGAAGTTGGAACACTGCTCGTGGGAGATGTTCCGTGAGTATCGCTCCCCGCCAGAAGGTTTACTTCGTTCTTGCCACGATCATATTTGTGGCGCAGTTGGCCGTCGCGGCCCTGGCGAAGCCTTCCTTTCTGCTCACGATGTATGGCGACGCCAATCCTTGCGTCCTGCTGATCCTGGCCATCTTGGCGGCTCGTGAGAATTTCCGGCGATCTTCGGGTGTTATCCCGCTTTTCTGGAAATTATTCGCGGGCGGTCTCATGGTGATGCTGGTCTCGCAGATGTATTGGTTCTATTTTGACTGGCGGCGGATCAGTTCCACGCCGAGCTCCATCCCTGGCGATTCCCTATTTCTCCTTGGACAAGTCTTTTTTCTCTCTGCTCTCGCCCTTCGCCCTCATTCCGCTTCGGCAGGGCGCAATCTGCAGATCCGCTTCTTGGATCTTGTTCTGCTTTGCCTTTGGTGGCTTGCGCTCTATGGCTACTTCTGTCTGCCATGGCAAGTCGGTCGCCAGGACTTTACGCATTACAATCCGGCGTATTACAGCCTATCCTTCATACAACATCTTGTGATTCTCACAGCCCTCACGGTGGCTTGCGTCAGAAACGCCGCCCCGTGGCGGGTCTTTTACCTGCAGCTGGTGGGGGCTTTCCTTTTCCTCGCCGCGGGAAACCTGCTTCTCAATGTTTCCATCAATGCGGGCCTTTATTACGCGGGAAGTTATTTCGACACGCCTTTTCTCTTCGCCCTGTATCTTTTCGTGCCCGTTGCCGCACGGGAAACGGCCTTGCAGCCGCGTCCGGATAGCAAGCCCAATCGGGAACTACTCCAGGGCGTGTGGACCGCGCGATTTGCCATGCTGGGAACGCTTTCTCTTCCCGCCATTGCCATGCTCGGTTTGTGTGAAGAAAATGTGCCCTCGTACGTCTCCCTGCTTCGCCTAAGGGTGGCGTTTGGAGCGATGTTCGTTCTGGGCGCCCTAGTCTATTGGAAATTCAATCTGCTCGCTCGCGAGCTGAATCAGTTGGTGCAGCTCACGCGCGATTCCATTGAAAACCTGAATGCTGTTCAGCAGCGTGTAACTCAATCCGAAAAACTCATCGCCCTTGGCCGGCTTGCCGCCGGCGCCGCCCACGAAATCAGCAATCCGCTCACCGCCATCTTTGGCTATTCCGAACTATTGACGGACATCCCTTCCCTCACTCCCGAGGACCGCAGCAACGCTCAATTGGTACAGCAGCAGGTTCATCGGGCCCAGGCCGCCGTCACCAGCCTCCGCAACTCCCTACGCCAAAACTCCTCGGCCACTCTTTTCGTCATCGATAAAAAACCTCCTTCTTGATACATTCCTTCGGCGGGTCCCTATGCTTCACGTGCTTCTTCTGGCGATCGAATTTCTTTCCGTCTTTGTCGGCGTGCCCTTGCTCATTTTTTATCGCGTCCTTCCCAATCTTCCGATCCCTTACCTGCTGGTGGCAGCGTGTGTGGCGTTCCTCGCGCTGCGCCGCGATGCCTCTTTCGATTCCGACCGGCTGGTCTCCGTGAATGTCCAAAGACTCCCTCAACTTCTGCTGCGCGACTTGATCTTCCTCCTGTTTCTGGGTTTGGCTGTACGCATTTTTGCTCCGGAGCTGCTGTTTTCATTTGTGAAACGCTCACCAGGCTTCTGGGCGTTGGTCATGCTCCTTTACCCGTTGCTGTCCGTTTATCCTCAGGAGATCCTCTACCGCGGCTTTTTCTTCCACCGTTACCAGCCGCTGTTTGGTTCCGGCTGGGCAATGCTTGTGGCCAGTGCGCTCGCCTTCGGGTTCGTCCACATCATTTTCGAAAACTGGCTCGCTGTCGGGCTGTGCGTGATTGGCGGTTTGTTGTTCTCTTTCACCTATCGGGACTCCGGCTCGCTCCTGCTGGCATGTCTGGACCACGCTCTCTTTGGCAACTTCATCTTTACGATTGGTTTGGGGCGTTTTTTCTATCACGGCTCCCGTTTTTAGCCTTCCTCCTGGCCATAATTTTGCTCCCCAAACCACTCCCAGCCCGGTAAAATACGGATGCAACGAATCCACCTCCTAAAGAATCGATATTTCCAGATACTTTTGGAAGTGTGGATACGTATCCACTCCAGGAAGCCTGTGAACAATCAAGGAGCAGCCGCCACATGGCGACGCCACCTAAAACCGTAAAGCCGGACTTGTCTTCGCTGCGCATCTCCGATACAAAACGCACCAATCCGCGTTCCGGTCGCCTCTGGCTCTGGATCTCGCTCGCCGTCCTGATGGCCGGCATGCTGGCGGCCGCTGCCTTTGCCTTCCGGAATCGCAAAGCGGAAGTGGAAGTAGCCACGGCCACAAAGCCCCTTACGGGGCCCGCCGGGGTCCTAAACGCCAGCGGGTACGTGACTCCGCGCCGTCGCGCCACTATTGCGGCCAAAATCACGGGCCGCGTCACCGGCGTGTATTTCGATGAAGGCACTCGCGTAACCGAGGGACAACTCCTCGCCACGCTGGACGATTCAGACGCCCGCCGTGCCCTGGATTCCGCCCAGGCAGACCGCGAGTCCTCGCAAGCCGCCATTCTCGACTACGAAGTCCAGTTGAAGAATGCGGAGATCGAGTTGCGCCGTACACAACAGCTCGTCAAGGACGGCGTCTCAACCCAACAGGCGCTCGATTCGGCTGTGATGACCGCGGACAGTCTGCGCGCCAAGATCGCGTTGGCAAAGCAACAAGTGGTCGCGGCAGATGCGCGCATCCGCGAGCAACAGCAGGCCGTGGACAACTGCACCATCAAGGCGCCGTTCGCGGGCATCGTGGTCTCGAAGGATGCGCAGGTGGGCGAAATGGTTTCGCCGGTTTCAGCCGGAGGCGGTTTTACGCGCACCGGCATCGCTACGATTGTGGACCTGCATTCGAACGAATTTGAAGTCGACGTCAGCGAAGCCTACATTGCCCGCGTTTTCGATAATCAGGGCGTTAACGCAGTTCTCGACGCCTATCCGAACTGGACCATTCCAGCGAAAGTTCGCACCGTAATTCCTACGGCCGATCGGCAAAAGGCCACTGTCAAAGTCCGCATCTCCATTACGGAGCCCGACCACAAAACTCTGTACGACCCCGCCAAGGATCCGCGCATCCTGCCGGACATGGGCGTGAAGGTCACCTTCCTCGAAAACGAAACCAAGCCAGGAACCAAACAGGAAAAATCGCCCGCGCTGGCCATGGTGCCGCAGAAGGCCGTCCACCAGGACAATGGCTCCAAGTATGTTTTCATCGTCAAGGGCGACACCATCGAGCGCCGCGCGGTCACGACCGGAGAGGCTCGCGGCTCTGACGTCGAGATTCTGGCGGGCATCCAGCCCGATGCCACCGTTGTTGTCGGCGGTCCCGACACTCTTCGCGACGGTCAGGCCGTTCAGATCCAAAAATAGGAGCACTCCCCATGGTCAAGGTGGATGGAAGTGGCGGTCAGTCTGGCCTCATTCAGGTTCGGGATCTCGACAAGACCTATCGCCGCGGCGGCGAGGAAATCCACGTTCTTCAGGGCTTGAATCTCGACGTGTCGCCGGGCGAATTTGTGGCGTTCATGGGCCCCAGCGGCTCAGGAAAGACCACTTTGCTGAATCTTCTCGGCGGGCTGGACGTGCCGACGCGCGGCAGCATCACCGTCGCAGGCGACGAGATCACGCACATGTCTTCGA
>Ga0187782_10002927_pt1 | contig 12706 bp, 11 predicted proteins | sample 0715_SJ02_MP15_2_FD_132454 | JGI IMG/M metagenome (GOLD analysis project Ga0187782, IMG submission 132454) | Tropical peat soil microbial communities from peatlands in Department of Meta, Colombia - 0715_SJ02_MP15_20_MG | ecosystem: Environmental > Terrestrial > Soil > Wetlands > Peat | place...
GCCCTTATGCGCAGCCGCAGGGCGTTCAGTCTTATGAAGCCGCTCGCGTCGCCCTGGTTGTAAACCGCATCCTTATCGAAAGTAGCGAAATCCTGCTTGTAGAGGGATCGCGCCGATTTCCTCCCTGCCACGATTGTATTACCCTTGTAAAGCTTGAGCCTCACCGTCCCGCTCACCCCTTTCTGCGCCTGCTCCGTGAAGGCGCGCATGGCCTCCATTTCAGGGGAGTACCAGAAACCGTAGTAGATGAGCTCGGAGACCCTGGTGATGAGGCTGTCCCTGAGGTGCATCACCTCGCGGTCCATGGTGATCGACTCCATTGCCCTGTGGGCCACGTGGAGAACCGTGCAGCCCGGCGTCTCGTATACGCCCCGAGACTTCATGCCCACGAACCTGTTCTCCACCATGTCGATCCTGCCGACGCCATGCTCTCCTGCCACCTTGTTGAGAAATCCGATGATCTCGTGGGGCCGCATCTTTTTCCCGTCGATGCTGACCGGTGCGCCGTCTTCGAAGTCTATCTCCACATACCGGGGCTTGTCAGGGGCAGCCTCAGGCGAGACAGTGATGCGGAACATGGATTCGTCGGGCTCGTTCCACGGGTCCTCGAGGACCCCTCCCTCGTAGCTGATATGCATGAGATTTCTGTCCATGCTATAGGGCTTCGCCTTGCTCACGGGCACGTCTATCCCATTCTCTTTTGCGTAATCTATGAGATCCTCCCTCGACGAGAAGCTCCACTGCCTCCACGGCGCGATAACCTTGATATGAGGCGCCAGGGCATAATAGGTAAGCTCGAAGCGTACCTGGTCGTTGCCCTTGCCCGTAGAGCCGTGGCAGACCGCATCCGCCTTTTCCATCAGGGCAATTTCCACCTGCCTTTTCGCGATGAGGGGTCTCGCGATGGAAGTGCCGAGGAGATAGGTGCCCTCGTAAACGGCGCCTGCCTTGATCGCAAAAAAGACGAAGTCCCGCGCAAACTCCTCCTTCAGGTCCTCTATGTATATCTTCGATGCCCCGGTCTTTTTTGCCTTTGCCTCAAGACCGTTCAACTCCTCCTCTTGTCCCACGTCCGCCGTATAGGCGATTACCTCGCATCCATACTCTTGTCTCAGCCACTTCACGAGAACCGACGTGTCGAGGCCGCCGGAATAGGCGAGTATGACTTTCTCGATCCTATCTTCCATCCATACCCTCCAATATCAGCCATTCGAGGAGCGCCTGCTGCGCGTAAAGCCTGTTCTCTGCCTGGGTGAAGATGACCTCTTGAAACCGCTCGAAGACGTCCTCGGCTATCTCCTGGCCCCGGTGCGCCGGGAGGCAGTGCATGACGATCACGTCCTCCTTCGCGGCCTTGAGCAGCCGGTCATCCACGCAGAATCCGGCGAAGGCGGCCTTTCGCTCTGCCTGCTCCTTCTCCATACCCATGCTCACCCAGACGTCCGTGCTGATCACGTCCGCCCCGTGTGCCGCATCGAGGGGGTCAGCGAGGAGGGTGAGAACGCCCCTTTCCCGCCCCTTCTTGACGAGCTCAGGATGGGGGGGGTATTGCTGGGGCGTGGCCATGGCCAGGGTAAAACTCAAAAGAAGGGCCGCCTCTATCCAGGAGTTGGCCATGTTGTTCCCGTCGCCCACATAGGCCATCCTCAGGCCGTCCAGTCTCTTTTTGTACTCCCTTACGGTAAAGAGGTCAGCCAGTATCTGGCACGGATGGTACCGATCGGTCAGCCCGTTGATGACGGGAACGGACGACCATGCTGCCAACTCTTCAACCGTGCCTTGGGAGAACGTGCGAATCATGATCGCGTTCACGTATCTTGACAATACACGCGCCGTATCGCGGATCGGCTCTCCCCTGCCCATCTGCGTCTCGGAAGGGGAGAGGAATATGGCATGGCCGCCCAGCCCCGTCATGCCGACCTCGAAGGATACCCTGGTCCGCGTGGAGGCCTTCTCGAAGATCATGGCGAGGGTCCGGCCCTTGAGGGGCTTGTACTCACCGTTCGCGGCACGCACTTTCTTGAAGAAGAGCGCACGGTCGAGGAGAAAAGAGCACTCCTCGACGGTTATGTCGAGGAGCCTCGTAAAATCCCGTTTCATTTTCCCTTGAGCCTCTCGAATATCCTGCTGGCGATCTCCAGGAATATGTCTATCTCTTCCTTTTCTATGATGAGGGGAGGCAAGAGGCGGATCACGTTTCCTTTTGACGCGTAAAGGATCACGCCCTCTGCGAGAAATTCCTGAACTAGGGGGTTTACCTCGACGCTGAATTCGACGCCGAGGAGAAGGCCGAGGCCCCTCACGTCAATGATGAAGGGGTACTTCTTCTTAAGGGCGAGAAGGCCCTGAAGAAGATAGGCGGCCATCTTCTCGCACCGCTTCACGATCCCCTCATCCATGATCGTGTTCATCGTCGCGATCACCGCTGCTGAGGCCAAGGGGTTCCCGCCGAACGTCGATGCGTGGGTCCCGGGCTCGAAGGCGTCCATCACTCGATCGGTGGCGACGATCGCCCCCACGGGAAAACCGCTTCCAAGCGCCTTGGCCAAGCTCATGATGTCTGGTTGTATGGCGTAATGCTCGTAGCAGAAGAGCTTTCCCGTCCTGCCTATGCCTGTCTGGACCTCGTCCAAGATCAAAAGGATGTCCCGCTCTTTTGTCAGGTCCCTGAGCTTCTTCAGATACTCCTTCTCCGCGACGTACACACCGCCTTCGGATTGGACGCACTCAAGTATGACGGCGCAGGTCTTCTCAGATATGGCCTTCTCGATTGCCCCCAGGTCGTTGAGGGGCACGAAGGCAAAACCGGCGACGAGGGGGTTGAAACCCACCTGGAACTTTGTCTGGCCCGTGGCGCTCAAGGCGGCGATGGTCCTTCCGTGGAAGGAGTTCTCCATGGCTATGATCTCCGATCTCCCTTCGCCGTGGCTCTTCCACGAATAGCGGCGGCTGAGCTTGATCGCCGCCTCGACGGCCTCTGCCCCGCTGTTGCAAAAAAAGACCTTGTCGCCGAAGGAGTTCTCGACGAGAAGCTGGGCAGCCTCTATCTGCGCTTCAGTGTAGAAGAGATTCGACACGTGCATCAGCTTCCGCGCCTGCTTGGCCACGCCTTCGACGACGTTCTTGTTGGCGTGCCCGAGATTGCAGACCGCGATGCCGGACAAAAAGTCGAGATAGCGCCTCCCCGTCATATCCCAGAGCCAGCACCCTTCTCCCTTTGCAATGCCTATGGGGAACCGTGCGTACGTATTGGCCAAATACTTTTTTCCCTTGTCGATCCATTCCTGCTGCATCCTATTCTCCCGCTATTTGAGTGCCTATGCCAGAATCGGTAAACACTTCGAGGAGCAGGGCATGGGCGACCCGTCCGTCGATGATGTGTGTCTTCTTCACCCCCCCTGCGAGGGCGTCGAGACAGCACATGATCTTCGGTATCATGCCTCCCCTCACCGTATCGCTTCCCACGAGCTTTCTCGCTTCTCCTACCTTCAACATCGATATGGGCCTGAGGTTCCCGTCGAGAACGCCGGGCACGTCAGTGAGAAGAATCAACTTTTCCGCGCCGATGGCCTTTGCGATGCTGCCCGCAGCGCTGTCCGCATTCACGTTGTAGGTAGACCCGTCCTCTCCCGCCGCAAGGGGTGCAATGACCGGGATATACCCCGAGCTCGAGATATCTTTGATGATCTTGTCATTCACGTTCTTCACGTTGCCCACAAAGCCGATTTCCTTTCCCGTAACCCGCTCGGCCACGAGGAGCTTCCCGTCCTTGCCGGACAGCCCGATAGCCTGTCCGCCCATGTCATGGATCCGCTGCACTATCTCCTTGTTGATGGAGCCGGAGAGCACCATCTCTACCACCTCGAGGGTGGGCGCGTCAGTTACCCGGAGGCCGTCCACGAAACGGGTCGGGATATCGAGCCTTGTGAGCATCCTCTCGATCTGAGGCCCGCCCCCATGGACAATCACCGGGTTTATGCCGACATACTTGAGGAGCACGAGGTCCCTCGCGAACTCCTTCTTCAGTCCCTCTTCCTCCATGGCGGCGCCCCCGTATTTCACCACGAAGGTACAGCCGTAAAAGGCCCTCATGTAGGGCAGCGCCTCTAGTAGAACCTCGATCTTCTCCATCAGAGTATGTACCTGCTCAGGTCCTCCCTCTCCAGGAATTCCCCAAGCCTCTCCCTCACGTATTCTTTCGTGATGGTTACCTTCTTCTCCTTCATCTCCGGCGCTTCAAAGGAAACGTCGTCGAGGAGCTTCTCCATGACCGTATAGAGCCTTCTGGCGCCGATGTTCTCCGTTATCTCGTTGATATGCTGGGCAATGTCCGCGATTTCCAGTATCCCGCTGTGCTCGAAATCGAGCGCCACACCTTCCGTCTGGAGGAGGGCCTTATACTGCTTTATCAACGCGTTCTCCGGCTCGGTCAGGATCCGGAAGAAATCGTCCTTTGCCAAAGGCCCCAGCTCCACCCTGATGGGGAATCTTCCCTGAAGCTCGGGTATGAGGTCCGAGGGCTTCGACATATGGAATGCCCCGGCAGCGATGAAAAGGATGTGATCCGTCTTTATCATACCGTACTTCGTGGTCACGGTGGTGCCCTCTACGATGGGGAGTATGTCCCTCTGAACCCCCTCGCGGGAAACGTCAGGCCCGTGGGTCTGGTCGCGGCTCGCTATCTTGTCTATCTCATCGAGGAAAATGATGCCCGCCTGCTCTACGCGGTTGACCGCCTCACTGACGACCCTGTCCATGTCGATGAGCTTCTTTGCCTCTTCCTGTACGAGGTATTCGTAGGCCTCGCCTACCTTCACCTTGCGTCTCTTCGTCTTCTTGGGGAGGATGTTCCCGAACATGTCCCTGAGCTGCATGTCCATTTCCTCCATGCCCTGGGAAGAGAAGATCTCTATGATAGGCAGGGAACGTTCGGGCACCTCTATCTCGACGGACTTTTCATTGAGCTTCCCCTCGGCGAAAAAGCCCCTCATCTTCTCCCTCGTCATATCGTAGGACTGCTGCTCCTCACCTGAGCGGGAGACCTTTCTCGGGGAGACGAGGAGGTCAAGTATCCTCTCCTCCGCCATTTCGCGCGCCTTCTCCATGACGCGCTCCTGCTCTTCCTTCTTCACCATATTCACGGAGAGCTCAGTGAGATCCCTGATCATGGACTCCACGTCCCTCCCCACGTATCCGACTTCCGTGAACTTTGTCGCCTCTATCTTCAAGAAGGGCGCGTTCGCCAGCTTCGCGAGGCGCCGCGCGATCTCGGTCTTCCCAACGCCCGTCGGCCCGATCATGATGATGTTCTTCGGCGCGATCTCGTCCCGGAGCGCCTCCGGTATCATCTGCCTTCTCCATCGGTTCCGGAGCGCGATGGCCACCGCCCGCTTCGCCTTATCCTGGCCGATGATATACCTGTCCAGTTCCTCGAGAATGACCCGGGGAATCATTGTCTTCATCTACAGCTCCTCTATGACAATCCTATCGTTCGTGAAGATGCAGATTTCCGATGCAATGCGCATCGCTTCTTTCACGATGTCGAGGGCCGAAAGATCCGTGTGCTTGATGAGCGCCTTTGCGGCGGCCTGTGCAAAAGGCCCGCCGGAGCCTATGGCAGCCGTGCCGTCATCGGGCTCTATCACGTCCCCAGTTCCCGACAGGATGAACGTATGCTCCGCGTCGGCAACGAGGAGCATGGCCTCCAGCCGCCGCAACAGCCGGTCCGTTCTCCAATCCTTGGCAAGCTCGACGGAGGCTCTCACGATGTTGCCGTGAAACTGCTCGAGCTTCTTCTCAAACCGCTCGAAAAGGGTAAAAGCGTCCGCCGTTGCACCGGCAAACCCGGCAAGGCATTTATCCTGGTACAGCTTCCGGACCTTCTTCGCCGTATGCTTCACTACCGTGTTCTGGAAGGTGACCTGCCCGTCGCCGGCAAGAGCTACCCTATCCTTGTGTCGCACGCACAGAATGGTAGTGCTCTTCATTCCTATCTTCTCGGATGGGCTCTATCGTAAATCTCCATGATCTTGTCGATGGAGATGTGGGTGTATTTCTGTGTTGTCGAGAGCTTTGAGTGGCCGAGCAGCTCCTGAATGCTCCGTAGGTCCGCGCCACCGTTCAGCATGTGGGTGGCGAAAGAATGCCTGATGCCGTGGAGCGCAAGATCCTTGAAGAGGCTTGCGTGTAATTGATGCTTTTTCATGACCTTCAACAGCCCCCGATAGGAGAGCCTTTTCCCCTGCCTGTTAACGAAAAGGGCACTAGGCGATTCCCTCTGTTGCGCCCTCATCTCCCGGAGGTAGTTCTCGATTGCCCTCCGCGCCTTGTCTCCGAAGGGGAGCACGCGCTCTTTTCCGCCCTTGCCCTTGACAAGCGCCATAAGCCCATCCAGATGGACGTCCGCGACGTCCATGCCCAGGGCCTCTGAAGCCCTCATCCCGGTGGAATAGATAAGCTCGAAGATCGCTTTATTCCTCAGATTGATCCACGTCTCCTCGGGGAGCGTGTCGAGAAAGTGGAACATCTCGTCGACCGTGTAGAACTTGGGAAGGCGCTTCTCTATCCTCGGGTTCTTGATCAATACTGCGGGGTTTTCCTTGATGTGCCCCTTTGCCTTCAGGAATTTGAAGAAGACCTTGATCGAGGATATCTTCCTCGACAGGGAAGACTTCCTCAGACCTCCATAGATCTCGCCGACATAAGCCCTGATAGCCTTCTGGTCTACGTGCTCGTACTGCCCCTTCTCAAGAAAAGAGAGAAAATGCTCGATATCACCCTCGTAGGCCCTGCGCGTGTTGGCAGATACGTCCTTTTCTGTAGACAGATATTGGTAAAAGTCCTTTGAAAGCAGACGCGCCTCTTTCGGATTCATAAGAGTATTATTCTATTACGTTTTCACAAATAATCAAGTGCTTTGCTTTATTTTGGCCGCTAAATAGGGCACATCGGAACAGGGCGGGCCACGAGGATTTCTTACGGAGCACGACGATAGGTGGGAATGACGTGGGCGCGGGAGCTAAGACAGCGGTGAGGGGGGAGGCTCGGGCAGCTTTGCTGCCGGAGGGGGTGCTGAACCCCATTAATAGCCACCCAGCCTTGACTTCCCTCTTCCCCCTATGCTACCAATGATACGAAAGAAAGACCTTATCGGATGAGTGGTCTTTTTAGCCTTTGAGAACCCTATGAGATATCCCCACATCTTCTCGTCCGGACGCATCGGGCCGCTGACCACAAAGAACCGCATTAAGTACGCGGCCACCGAAACGAACTTCAATACCCAAGACGGCTTTGTCACGGACAGGGAGATTGCCTTTCTCGAAGCCCAGGCACGGGGAGGGGCAGCTATCGTAACCACCCAGGGGGCCTATCCCGACGCGAGGGGAGAGGGAAAGGGCTTCCGCGGCACCATGTCCATTGCCCATGACCGCTTCATTCCGGGACTTGCGAGATTGGCTGGGGCCATAAAGGGCAACGGCGCCCTGGCGGCCCTGCAGATCCTTCACTGCGGCCGGGAGGGCGGCGTGGACCTCGATTATTGCCTCATGCCCACCATCGTGCCCCAGAGGCTCTCCTATTTCAAACCCCCCAGGGAGATCACCCCTCGGGAGATAAAGCAGGCGGTGAAAGACCACGCGGCTGCCGCGAGGCGGGCGAAAGAGGCGGGCTATGACATGATCGAGCTTTCCGGCATCGTGGGCTACCTCATCTCCACCTTCATCTCCCGATACACGAACAAGAGGCAGGATGAGTACGGAGGGGAGACGATCAAGGAGAGGTGCCGCCTCATGGTCGAGATCCTCGGGGCAGCAAAGGCCGAAGTAGGCGACAAAGTGCCTGTCGGCATCAGGCTCTGCGGGGCGGAGCTCCTCGATGACCGGGGCGGCAACACCCTCGATGAGAGCATCGAGAGCTTTCACCTCGCGGAAGAAGCCGGCGCGGACTACGTGAGCGTTACCGTGGGCTGGCACGAGTCGTCCATGTCCGTCATCACAAGGGACGTGCCCATGGGCCATTGGCTGTGGGTAGCGGACCGGGTCAAATCCGTGGTGACCGTGCCCGTCATGATGGCGTTTCGCCTCTTCCTGCCTGACATACCGGAAAAGGCGATTGCCGACAATATGATTGAGTTCTGGGAAGCCTGCAGACCCATGATAGCTGATCCCGACCTGCCCAGAAAGGCAGCAGAGGCGAAAACGACCGCAATCGTGCCCTGCATCGCCTGCAACGTCTGCTTTTCCCGGCTCTACTACCACCAGCCCATCATGTGCACGGTGCGGCCGTCCCTCGGCCATGAGGGGGAAGAGGAATGGGGCTACTACGGCTTTGCCCGTACCAGCGCGCCAAGGAGGGTCGGCGTCGTGGGCGGAGGCCCTGCTGGCCTCCAATTCGCGGCAGTGGCTGCGGAAAGGGGACACGACGTTTTCCTGTGGGAGGGTCGGGAGATGTTCGGCGGGTCCGTCATCCTCGCCTCGAAGGTCGATGACGGAGGGGACGAGCTGCTCCGCCCCGTCCAATATCTGGAAGGGAAATGCCGGGACGCGGGCGTGAAAATGGAGAGGGGAACGACGTGCACGCCGGAGATGCTCCGAGGATGGGGCCTCGATGTGCTCGTTGTCGCAGCAGGGTCTCTCTTCGGGTCCCTGGGGGGAGGGAAGTCCCCGCGGCCCGACGAGATCATCAGCGGGATCAAGCAGCCCGGCAAGAGGGTCCTGATCGCAGGGGGAGACGGCGTGGGACTCGCCCTCGCCATGTACCTGCTGCGGACCGGAGGGCACGAGCTTTTCATCGTCGAGGAATCAGGGCGACTTGGCGGCGACGTGAGCCCTTTCTACCTCTGGCGCTACCTGCAATTGCTCAAGCGAAAGGAGGTCCGGGTGCTCTTGTGGACCACGCTTCTGTCGTGGGAGCACGGCCTGGCCTGCCTGAAATCGGCAAAAGGGGAAAGGGTCGTCGAAGTCGATGATGTCGTCGTCGCGTCGAGGCAAGCCCGTCCTGACATGGCAGACGCCTTCCGGGCAGCGGCTCGAGACGTATACCTCATCGGAGATGCCAAGAGACCGAGGCGTCTCCACAATGCCATCCACGAAGCCTATCGGTTGGGGATGCGGATATGATACCCATAATCGACGGCCATGCATGCACTGGCTGCGGCAAGTGCGCGGAGGTGTGCCCGCCCAGGGCTATCGTCCTAGAAGAAGCAGAGGCGCGCATCGAAGAGGAGTTCTGCGAAGAGTGCGGCTTCTGCGCTGCCGAGTGCACGGTGAAAGCAATCGCCATACCCTCTCCCCGATCAGCGGACCACAGGTAGGACGATCTTGTTTGGATACAAAGGGGGAGGCGTCCCCCCGCTGTCGCTCCAGGATCACTTTCGGCCGCTTTGGAGCACTTGATAGTCTCCCGATTTCCGTATATAATAGAGGCTTCACCGGAAAAATATCATTCTCCCTTTTTCTCGATCTCGGAGGTTACATGAAGGTAGCGGTGGAAAGCCTGGACAGGGTCAGGAAGAATGTCGAAGTGATCGTCGACGATGAGAGGATCGGCGAGATCCGCGAAGGGATCTACACCGAGCTTAAGAAGCGGGCAAAGATCAAGGGGTTCCGTCCGGGGAAAGTGCCGAGATCGATCCTTCAGTCCTTCTACAAGGATTACGTGGACGATGAGCTGAAAAGGAAGATGGTGGAAGAGACGATGGGGGAAGCCCTCTCAGAGACCCACCTCGAACCCGTAAGCGAGCCCCGCATCGAGTTCCTGGAGGAGAACAAGGGCTACAAGATGGAGTGTGAGGTCGAGCCGGAATTCGATCTGCCGGATTACGTCGGCATCGAGGCTGAGGTCGAAAAGACCCCCGTGACCGACGAGGATGTATCGAAACGCCTCGAGGCCATGAAGGGGATGCACACGCAGCTCGTGGCCAAGGAGGGACAAGAGGTTGTGCAGGCCGGGGATTTCGTGATCGTAAGATACGAAGGCTTCCACAACGGGAAGCCCGTGAAGGAAGTTAAGTCGGATTCCTATCCCATTGACCTCGGGGACCCCAATATCATGCCCGAGTTCGCTTCCGGCCTCGTGGGAGCGCGCATAGGGGAGGTAAAGGAGATCGAGCTTAAATTTGGGGACGATTATCCCGATAAAAGTATAGCAGGGAAGCCTATACTCATGAAAGTGGAAGTCAAGGAGATCAAGGAGAAGAAGCTGCCTGAAATCAATGAAGATTTCGCAAAAGACCTGGGCTTCGAGAACACGGACGTGCTCAGAGAGGAAGTAAGGAAGACGTTAGAGAAGGAGCGGGAGTCGAAGAGGAAGGGCGCCATCACGGAGCAGATAGCAGCGTTCCTGCTGAAAGAAACGGATGTCCCCGTGCCCGCGAGGCTCCTTCAAAAGAGGGTGGAGGCCCTCGTGGAGGATGCGCGGGCCCGGATGAAGACCGGCGCCATGACCGGCGAGGAAGACAGGGGCTTCAGCGCAGCTCTCCATAAGGAATACGAGCCGGAGGCGGAAAAAAGGCTCAAGATGGGGATGATTCTCGGGCGCATCGCCGAGAAGGAAGGGATCCGCACAGAGGAGAGCGAGGTAGACGAGAGGCTGAAAAGAATTGCGGAAGAAACCAAGAGGAGTTATGATTATTTGAGGGATTTCTATGAAAAGTATCACCTCAGGGAGAATTTGAAGCAAGCCCTGCTGGAAGAAAAAACAGTCGGTTTTCTCGTGGAGAAGGCGGCGGTGAAGGAGAAAACATGAACCTCGTTCCCATGGTGATAGAGAAGGACGGACGGGGAGAGCGGGCTTACGACATATACTCGAGGCTTCTGAAGGAGCGGATCGTTTTCCTCGGGTCGCCGGTCGACGACCTCATGGCCAACCTCATCATCGCCCAGCTGCTCTTCCTTGAATCCGAAGACCCGACAAAAGACATCTACCTTTACGTGAACTCGCCCGGCGGGCTCATTACCAGCGGCCTTGCGATCTATGATACAATGCAGTATGTGAAGCCGCCGATAGCTACCATCTGCATCGGACAGGCGGCAAGCATGGCCGCGGTACTCCTCGCAGGGGGCGCGAAAGGCAAACGGTACGCCCTGCCCCACGCCCGGGTGCTCATCCACCAGCCCCTCGGAGGCGCCCAGGGGCAGGCTACGGACATAGATATCCAGGCTCGGGAGATCTTGAGGATAAGAGAGGAGATCAACACGATATTTATGAGGCACACCGGACAGGACATGGAGAGGATCAGGCAGGATACGGAGAGGGACTTCTTCATGACGGCGGAGCAGGCACTAAAATACGGCATCATAGATCAAATAGTGGAGAAAAGAGTATGACAGTCATGAAGAAGAACAACGGAAGAACGATGAAGCTCCATTGTTCTTTCTGCGGGAAGAGCCAGGATGAGGTGAAGAAGCTCATCGCAGGCCCGATGGTCTATATTTGCGACGAGTGTATCGAGCTGTGCAATGAGATCATCCAGGAGGAGGCGAAGCGGGAGAGGTTCGAGTACATTAAGACCTCCATACCGAAGCCGCACGAGATCAGGAGGATCCTCGACGAGTACGTGATCGGTCAGGATTTCGCAAAAAAGGTCCTCTCCGTTGCCGTTTACAACCACTACAAAAGGATAGAGTCGAAGACGACTTTCGACGACGTGGAGATCCAGAAGAGCAACATCCTCCTCGTGGGGCCGACCGGTTCAGGAAAGACCCTCCTGGCCCAAACCCTCGCGAGGATACTCCATGTGCCCTTTACCATTGCCGATGCCACGACTCTGACCGAGGCGGGCTACGTGGGTGAGGACGTGGAGAACATCATCCTCAACCTGCTCCAGTCTGCAGACTACAATATCGAGCGGGCAGAGAAGGGCATCGTCTATATCGATGAGATCGACAAAATTTCGAAGAAGACGGACAGTCCATCCATCACCCGCGACGTTTCGGGCGAAGGGGTTCAACAGGCCCTCCTCAAGATCATTGAAGGGACCGTGGCGAACGTGCCGCCCAAGGGGGGGAGGAAGCATCCGCAGCAGGATTACATCAAAGTGGACACGACCAATATCCTCTTTATCTGCGGCGGGGCTTTCCACGGGCTGGAATCGATCATCGCCAACCGGATCGGCAGGAAAGGCATAGGCTTCGGCGTGGACGTGGAAGGCGGCAGGGATAAGATGTACGGCGAGCTCATCAAGGAAGTGCAGCCGGAGGACCTGCTCAAGTATGGGCTGATCCCCGAATTCATCGGGAGGCTGCCCATCACGGCCACCCTCGAAGAGCTGGCCGAAGACGTGATGGTCGAGATCCTGAAGAAGCCTCGAAATGCCATTGTGAAGCAGTACAAGAAGCTCTTCGAGCTGGAGAACGTGAAGCTCACCTTCACGGAAGGGGCGGTGAGGGGCATTGCCCGAGAGGCGATGAAGAAGAAGACCGGGGCCAGGGGCCTGCGGTCGATCATGGAAAAGGTCATGCTCGATGTCATGTATGAGCTTCCGTCCATCGCGAACGTGAAGGAATGCGTCGTCAGCGAAGAGGTCATCGTCAATCACGAAAAGCCCATTTTAATCTACGAGGAAGAAGCCGAAATCGCGTGAGCCTTTGACTTCTTGCCTTGAGGCTGCTATAAAAAGAGGAAAAGCCGGGCGGGTAGCTCAGCGGGAGAGCATCGGCCTTACAAGCCGGGGGTCACAGGTTCAATCCCTGTTCCGCCTACCAAAACA
>Ga0187782_10002928_pt1 | contig 12705 bp, 11 predicted proteins | sample 0715_SJ02_MP15_2_FD_132454 | JGI IMG/M metagenome (GOLD analysis project Ga0187782, IMG submission 132454) | Tropical peat soil microbial communities from peatlands in Department of Meta, Colombia - 0715_SJ02_MP15_20_MG | ecosystem: Environmental > Terrestrial > Soil > Wetlands > Peat | place...
CCGGCGTTGAAGTTAGGGCAGTGCGTGATGTCCTGGTGGGGGCAGCGCAGCCCGTGGCTGATGGCCTCGCGGGCGGCCTGCGCCCTGGCGATCTGCTCGTCGAGTTCCGCGAGCTTGCGCTGCATGAGCTGTCTGCGGTCGCCGGGCGTGCTGGCGCGGGTGGCCAGGAGGGCCTTCTGCTCGGCGAGGGTGAACCCCGCGTCGCTGTAGAGCAGGATGGCGGCGACGAGCCGGGCCGCTGATTCGGGATAGCGGCGCTGCCCGGAGATCCTGGCCGGCGGGGGGAGCAGGCCGAGTTCCTCGTAGTAGCGCAGGGCCGAGGCGGTGACTCCAGCGCGGCGGGCCAGTTCGCCGATGGTGAGCGGGCCGCCGGGCGGGTTGACTTCAGGTGCGCTTGAAGGCGTTGACTGCCGGCCATGGGAACACGACATGAGGGAAGCATGCCACGGCCAGTGCAGCGGGCAGTGACCGCGGCCGTCGAGTACGGAGTCGCGCGGGCCGGGATTGCCGCCGTGCGCGCCCTGGACCGCGACGTCATCGGCCAGGCCCATCATCCCCGGGGCGCGGCCGGGCGCGTGACCGCCTGGGAGATGGCCCACCGCCCCTCCAACCGGCAGCGCAACCGCTGGGTGGTTTCACTGCTCGGTTTGCAGCCCGCCGGCCAGGTCCTTGAGATCGGCTTCGGCCCCGGCCTGGCGATCGCGGAACTGGTCCGCGTCGGCGCCGGTCACGTGTACGGCATCGACCATTCCGGCGTGATGCTCCGGCAGGCGACCAGGCGCAACGCCGCCGCCATCCGGGCCGGACGGGTCACCCTGATCAAGGCTTCGGTCGATCAGCTTCCGCCCGCCCTCGACGGCCCCTTCGACGCCATGCTCGCCGTCAACTCCCTCGCGTTCTGGCCCGCCCCGGCCCAGCGGCTCGCCGAGCTGCGGCGGCGGCTCGTACCTGGCGGGCGCATGGCCATCGCGTCCCAGCCCCGCTGCCCTGGGGCCACGGCGGACACGTCCCGCAGCGCCGCCCGCCAAATCGAGGACCTGCTGACAGACGCCGGCTTCACGCACCTGAGTACCCAGACCCTCCCCCTCAGCCCTCCGGTGGCCTGCGTCCTCGCCGCCAGCCAAGCCCCGGATACCAGTGACACACCGTAAGCATGACCGCGGGTCAGCCCTCAGCCGGCCTGGTCGCCGCCGTCCGGGACCAGCCCCGCGAACAGCTCGGCGTAGTCGTAGGAAGCCTCGGGCTTGGCTCGCACCCTCGCATCGATCATCTTGGCGTCCTCGCCGATCAGGATCCGCCAGGCCCCCGCCCGAATCCCGTCCAGGATGATTGTCGCCGCCTGGGCTGCGCTGACCGGGGCCTTGTCCCGGAAGTCGGCGTTCCCCCGCACCAGGAACTGACGCAGGTGCTCGGCGGTCGCTCCCTCGGGCAGCACGCCGGCCCGGATCAGCATGTTCCGTGCCCGCAGCGGGACGATCTCCTCGGCCTGGGCGTCGCTCATCCGCTCCGGCGCGGGCAGGCCCCGGGCCATGAGGCTGTTGGTGACGATATCGGTGCCCACGTGCCCGGGCAGCACCAGCGCGACCCGAACCTGCGGCGCATTCGACCGCAGGTCCTCGATCAGCGCCTCGGTGAACCCCCGCACCGCGAACTTGGCCGTGCTGTAGGCGGACTGCGGCACGCCCGGGCCCAGCGACGCCCAGAACCCGTTCACGCTGCTGGTGTTGACCAGCACGCCGTCGCCGCTGGCGATCAGCAGCGGCAAGAACGCGCGGGCGCAGTAGTAGACGCCCCACCAGTCGATGGCGAAGACGCGCTCCCACTCCTCACGTCGGCTTCGGACGAAGCTATCCCCGCCGCCGGCCCCGGCGTTGCTGAAGACCAGATCGACGTGATCGCTGGCGTGCTGGGCGAGCAGCTCATCGCGGAACCGCAGCACCTGCGCCTCTTCCGCGACGTCACAGGCGTGGCCGGTGACCCGGACGCCGGACGGGGCCTGCGCCTCCGCCAGGGCCACGGTCTCCGCTACCGTATCCGGATTGAGGTCGCAGGCCGCCACCGAGCAGCCCTGCTCCGCCAGCTGGCGGGTCAGCTCGCGGCCCATGCCCGAGCCGCCGCCAGTCACCGCCGCGAGCTTCCCCGTGAACGAATCCATAGCCATGATGCTTACCGCCGGTGTCATCGTGGGTCAACAATCTGGCCGAGGCCCGCTGCAGCGAGTCGGCGTAGTCGTCCGCGATCTGCTGCGCCCGGCGCGCGAGCCGCGGTGTTTACCGGAGCCTGCTGACGGGTCCGCCGCAGACCAGCGCCGGGGCGTGCGGCAGCAGAGCCTGGATGGCGGCGAGCACGACTCGCGCGTAGACCTTGGCGCCCGATGGCTGCGGGTGGATGCCGTCCGGCCAGAGCAGGTCGGTATGGGCGGCGATCGCCGCGTGCCAGTCGGCGAGGCTCACCCGAGCCGTGTGCTGGGCGGCCGCGTCCAGCACCGCGTTGACCGAGGCCTCCCACGGCATCGGCCCGAACGTGTTGACGAGGATGAGGTCCCGGTCCGGTCCGATCAGGCTGCGCAGCTGCCGGATCTGCGCGGTGCTGACCGGTCCGTTGGTGCCCAGGCCGACCACCACGTAGTGGCGGAGCTCACCGTCCGCAAGCAGGGCCTGGATCACCGAAAGCCCGGCGATCATCGCCCGGCCCACCTGCGCGTTGATGTAGATACCGGGCAGCGCCGCGTCCAGCGCGGCCGCCGAGGCGACCATGACCGAGTCCCCGATGGCCGTGACCTGCCGCCCGGATACCTTCGGCGGCCGCGCGGCGCTGCTCCGGCACGCCGAAACGGGCGGGAGCGACGCGGACGCGGGTGAGGCCGACGGCCCGGCGACGGTCGGCGTCAGACCGGTCGGGCGGCTGGCCGCGGACGTGGCCCCGTGTGTGGACTGAGCCGTGGCCTGAGAGCCGGCGCTGATCCGCTGGCCCTCGGCCACCTGCCGCAGCAGCCCGGCCGGGGCCGCCGACCCCGGCGGCCGCGCGACGCCGTAACCGGCCACCGCGATGGCGGTCAGCGCGGACGCCGCCACCACCATCGGCACGAGCCGCCGGCGCGCGCCCACCGGCCGCAGGCCCTCGTCCACCAGCGCACGCCACCGGGCGCAGGTGGCCAGGAACCCGTCCCGGAGGATCGGCGCCTCGACGAACTGCCACGACAAGCAGGCCAGGGCGACCGCCACGGCGGCCTCGATGAACCAGAGCCAGGCCGAGGTGGGCCCGGGACCGGTGATCGCGCCGGCCAGGGCGATCACCGGCCAGTGCCACAGGTAGATCCCATAGGACCGGATCCCTATCCAGCGCAGCGGGGGCAGGCTGGTCATCGCGGCGATCACACCGGTGCCCGCGGCGGCCACCACCAGGCCGGCGGCGCCCACCGCGGCCAGGATCAGGCCGGCCGGGTAGACGGCCCGGTCGTTGCCGGTAAAATGCCCGGCCGCCCAGGCCAGCAGGACGAGCCCGACCACGCCCGCGGCGTCCAGCCGCCGGACTTGCGCGGTCGGCAGCGACGCCACGGTTCTCAGCGGGAGGGCCAGGGCCAGCGCGGCGCCGATCAGCAGCGCGGAGGCGTGCGTATCGGTGCCGTAGTAGACCAGCGACGGGTCGCCCGGCGAGTATTCGAGCGCCATGGCCAGCGCCGACATCGCGGCCAGGATCAACGTGGCCGTGACGCGAGCACGCTGTCCGTTCAGCCTGAGAATGAGCAACCACAGGATCAGGGGCCAGATCAGGTAGAACTGTTCCTCGATGGCCAGCGACCACAGATGGTCCAGCGGCGGCGGCGCCGCGAACAGCCCGAGCGAGGCGAAGTACGACACATGATGCAGGATCTGGTACCAGTTGCTGGTGTACGTGACCGCGGCCAGCAACGCCATGCGCAGCGAGGTACCCTGGCCCGGCTCGATCACGGTCGCCGCCGCGCTGACCACGATCAGCATCAGGGCCAGCGCCGGAAGCAGCCGTCTGGCCCGCCGGGACCAGAAATCCTTCAGGTCCAGCCGGCCCAGCCGGTCGTACCGGCTGACCAGCAGGTCCGTAATCAGGAACCCGCTGAGCACGAAGAACACGTCCACGCCGAGGAAGCCGCCGGACAGCTCGGAAGCGCCCTCATGGAAGCCGATGACGGCCAGCACGGCCAGCGCCCGCACTCCATCCAGCCCGGGCGCGCGTCTGGGCGAATTCGTGGTCGTGTCCCGTCCCGCCGGATAGCTGTCGACGCAGGCTTTTACCGGCAGTCATGCTAACCATCGGACACCGCTGTAGCCAGGAGAAACGCCGCGCAACGGCGGCAGGAGGATTCCGGGTCCCTTATTCGGTGCCCAGCAGGTGCCGCGACACCCGGGCCAGGTGCGTGCACATCGCCGCGGTGGCCCGGTCCGCGTCGCGCAGCCGGCGGGCGGTAATGATCTCCCGGCTAGACGGCGGTACGGGCCGGTCGGCGCAGGCCGCTGAAGCCTGCTGCCGTTAGCGCCACCCCGGCCGCGACTAGCAGCAGCCACGGCACGGGACTGGCGGGCGGGCGGGGCGCGGTCCCGCCGAGGCCGGTGTCGGCTCCGCCGGACGGCATGATCTGGCTGCCTACCGCATCAGTCAGCGCGTCGATCCTCAGCCCGGAGGCATCATCGAGGACCACGATGGTGTGAACCGTGTCGGCGGCTAGCTTGACGCGCATGCTCGCGTCCGCGCCCGACGCGGAGAGCCGCACCATGTGCGTGCCGGGCAAAACAGAGATGTACGACGTGGCCGAGCCGAAGGCCAGCTGCCGGGCGAGCACGTCCGGCCCATAGGTGACCGTCACCGTCGGCTCCCTGAGCGAAGCCTGGAACACCCGGACCAGCGCCCGTCCCATCGGCGTGGTCATCTGGTCCTGCAGCACCGCCACCCGCAGGCCCGGGTCCGGCCCGAGGGCGGCCAGGGTGTAGGCCGTATGCGCGCTCACCATGAAGCTCGTAGTCAGCGCGGGAGCGCTGGAGGCGGGCGCGCCGAACCCCCGCATCGCGACCGTGTACTGGCCCGGGCTGAGGGCCATGTAGGCCGACACGTCGCCGTAGGCGACATCCCGCAGAACGGTCGCCATCTCAGGATCGCCAAACGGGTACAGGTACATGTCCATGGCTGGCGCCTGGGGGGACAGATGGGCAATCCGGACCCACCCGTCCTGTGCGGTCGCCGAGGCCGTGGAACTCGCGGCCGCGACCGGCGACGCGCCTGCGACGAAGCCAGCGACCCCCCCGACCAGCACCATGACCGCGGTTAGCCGTGCAAGATGGCGAGACCGTCTCAACGTTACAAACCCCCTCATTGTGTTCTGGTTCCAGGTACCTGATGGCGCCGGTGATCAGCGCTGGGCGAGCTGGGCCGGGCTCCGGTTGACGTCGAGGACGGCCGTCAGCAGCCCCAGCGGGCTTGGCGCGGCGAACTCGATGCGCAGCACGGCCAGGCCGCTGGCTAGCTGGGTCATCGCGGCCTGGGTCGGCAGGTAGGGCGGCACCTGGGCCTTGACCAGCGCCAGCGCCCTCGCAATATTCTGGGCCGGACCGGTGATGGTCACGTCCCGGTACAGAACGGCCACGCCCGGCGAGGCGTCGCCGAATGCGGTCACGGTGAACGAGTACTGAGACGACAGCGCCGCAAGCGTCGCCAGCAGACGAGTATCCACTTCACCCGCCCGGAGCTGCGCGGCGTCCTGCCGGGTAAAGCGGATCCGGTTGTTCCGAAGCAGCTGGGAGCCCGCGCTCATCCGGGCGGCCAGATCCGCACGCTGCGCGGTTTCGTACCCGGCCGCGCCGCCGGGCTCGGCCGCTCGGACGTCGATCCGGGCGCTGCCTGAGCCGAAGCTCGCGATCACCGCGGGTGCGTAGGCCTCGGTGCGCTGGGTGGCGGCCGGGGCGGAGGTCACCACCACCACGGCGGCGCCAGGCGGGTCGGGCGCTCTGGGCGTCAGCGGCATCAGTCGGCTCGCGGCGACGCCATGCGCCTGTAGCGCCGCGCACATGACCGGATCGCAGGCGATGATGGCGTCACCGCTCAGCTGGCCGGCGACCCAGGCTGCGGCCGCCTGTGCCGGGCTGGGCTGCGGGGTGGTGCGGCGCGGGACGACGGTGGCTTCCGGCGGCGTGCCGGCCGCCCGGGCCCGGGCGGCCGAGCCGACGGTTCCGGCGAAGACGCCGCTGACCGCCAGGGCCGCCACCGTGACGATCGCCACGGCTGCGACCACGGTGACTGTCCGCCAGCGCCGGATGGTTACCTGCCGCAGCACCCACAGCTTGATGGTGGTGGCCAGGACCCGGCCCCATGATGGCTCGGCCGTCGGCGGCCTGCCGGGAGCCCACCCGGTCCGCACGGCACTGGCAGGCTCTCCCGGCCGGTCCGGCCGGGTCCGGCTGTCGATATTCAGCAGCATGCCTCCGGGCGGCGCCAGACGATTGTCCTCACCCACAGTCGCCACCCTTCGGCCGCACGTCTCTAGGGACTCACGCGCCACAGCTGAGCACACGAACCCGCCAGTATCAACGGAAAATGCCTATTGGTAAGGAATACATAGCACAGCGAGCCCCGGTTCGTGCCCCATTGCGCACGAGCGCGCCGTTTGCTCACTTAGGGTAACGAATTGATCTCGAGCATCTCCGTAGCCGATGCCAGAATGGGAGCCAGCGTCCGCGCGATTGCTGCGGATCGGCCCGTCGGAGATGGCGTGCGGACGGCGGTGAACGGCAGCCCCGCGATCCGGAGCGATTCAGTTGTTCGGCATGCTCCGGGGTGTTATGGGTGTCGCGTTCGATCCCGACGGTGACCTGCTGGCCGTGGCCGACGGTAACGGCCGGGCCTACCTATGGCAGATGAGCCCGCGAGCCACCTGACCATTCCGTACGGGTGCCACCTGTAATGAGCCTGAATCTGCTCCCCGAACAGGCGCCCGGGGGCACGGTGCCGTGGCCCCCGGGAATGACGTGGTCTTGTTGTGGCAGCCTACGGGCGCACCTCGAAGAGAAGATTGAACGGGGTCTCGGCAGCGCGCCGGAACCTGGTGAACCCGGCGTCGGCGGTCACCTGCCGGATGGCGGCCTCGCCAGCCTGGGCGCCCAGAGCGTAGCCGCCTGGCTGGGACAGCGCGTTCGGCACGCAGAGCTGGGTGGAGGCGTTGTAGTAGATCCGCCCCACCGGGTTGAGGTTGCCGGCCACCTCATCGGCCGCGTAGGGCTCGACGACCAGCCAGGTGCCATCCGGCTTGAGGGCCCGGCGGATGTGCCGAGCGGCGGCGAGCGGGTCGCCCATATCGTGCAGGCAGTCGAACGTGGCGGCCAGGTCGTAGCCGGTGCCGGAGAAATCGGCCGCCGAGGCGACCTCGAAGCTGATCCGGTCGGCGACGCCCGCGTCGGCGGCCCGCTTGCGGGCGATCTCGATTGACTGGCTGTGGTAGTCCGAGCCGGTGAACCGGGAGTTCTGGTATTCCTGGGCCAGCAGGATAGTAGACGCGCCAAGCCCGCAGCCGATGTCGGCGACCTTGGCGCCGCTCCGGAGCTTGCCCTGCACATCGTCCAGCGCCGGGATCCAGGACGGGATCAGGTTGGCGAGGTAGCCGGGGCGGAAGAACTGCTCGCAGCCGATGAAGACGTCCTGGTCGTGCTCGTGCCAGCCCATCCCGGCGCCGGTGCGGAACGCCTCGGTGATACGCGGCTCGGCCTTCAGCGTGCCGAGGGCGAGCACGAACGCCCCGGGAAGGTAGACGCCGCCGTCCGGGTTGGTCAGCGCGAAGGCCTGCTCCTCGGTCATAGAGTAGGCGTCGGTGACCGGGTCGTATTCCACGTAGCCGCCGGCTGCCTGGCCGCGCAGCCATTCGGCGATGTACCGGGGATTGGTGCCGGTCCGCTCGGCGAGTTCGGCGGCGTCGGCCGGGCCGGCGGCCAGCGCCTGGTACAGGCCGAGGTGGTGCCCGATGACCACGTTGCCGGCCGCGAAGGTGGCGCCCAGGTCGGTGACGAACCGGCCGAGGAATTCTTGCAGCTTGTCCATGTCGACAGCCATGATGAGCCTCCTGTGTGCGGTGTGTGCGACGGTAAGGTTGTGAGTTCTTGACCTGTGTCTGTCGGTCGGCGTCCGGCGGCGCCGGTCATGGGCCCTCGACGGGGTTGTCTGGCCTGCGGCCCCACTCGGCCCAGGATCCGTCGTAGACCCGGACCCGGTCGCGGCCGATCAGGTGGGTGAGCACGAACCAGGCGATGGCGGCGCGGTTGCCGATGGTGCAGTAGGTGATCAGTTCCCCGCCGCCATCCACGACGTCCGGCGCGAACACCTGGCGTAGCTCCGCGGCGGAGCGGAACGAGCCGTCCTTGTTATAGAGGCCGTCGAGGGGCTGGTGGACGGCCGAAGGCACATGCCCGGCGCGGCCGCCAGGTTCCATCCCGCCCGACGGCCAGAAGCGCTCTCCCCGGTACTCAGCCGCTGAGCGCACGTCCACCAGGGTGGTTCCCGGCTGGCCGATGGCCGCGAGCACCGCCGTCCCGTCGGCCCGGATACGAGAATCCTCGACGCCGAGGCGGAAGCCGCCGCCCGGCGGTTCGCTCGCGGCGGTGCTCCACGGGTAGCCTCCGGCCCGCCAGGTGTCACGTGAGCAGTCCAGGATGCGCACGTCGGGATGCCCGTACAGCGTCATCAGCCACAAGCCCAGGGCAGGCGCGTACCCGTAGAACACCACGGTGGAGTCCGGGCCGATCCCCGAGCGGCTGACCAGATGTTCCAGCGCGGCGGTGTCCGCCAGGCGGTAATCCGCGTCCCTCAGGTCGGCGTAGATGTTCCACAGCACCGCGCCGTCAATGTGCCAGTCGGTATAGGCGGCCGGGCTGACGTCGACTTCGACGACTCGCACCCGCGGGTCATGCAGGTTAGCTTGCAGCCATCCCCGATCTACGAGCACCCCGTGACGGGTGCCCGGGCGCGGCCCGGACGCACCCGTCGTTGTCGCGGTCTTCATGAGAACCTCCGCGTGGTCGGCTTCTTGGGCACAGGTCTACGACGGCGCCCTTGCCGCGACGTTGCCGCAGGGTTGGCGAAACCTTGGCGTCAAGGCCTGGTGCCCTAGCACCGCTAGCCGGTCAGGCAAGCCGATTGCAGCTGAGCGGTTCCGGGCGGTACCCGGTCACCAGTCAGGTTTCGGCGAGGAGGCGTCCGTAGAGCTCGCGAGTGGCCGGGCTGGGTGAGACGCCGAGCTGATCCCGCAGGCACTCACTCAGCCGGCCGTAAACGGCCAGAGCCTCAGCGAGGTTGCCCTGGCCGGCCAGGGCTTGCATGAGGTAGCGGTAGCCGCTTTCCCGCAGCGGCGCCAGCCGGGTGAGCTGCCGACCGGCCCGGACCGCGGCGGCGAGCTCGGTCCCGCCGATGCCCAGCGCGGCCGCCGCGTAGCACTCCAGCGCGCGCAGGCGCAGTTCGGTCAGCTGGTGGCGGATCTCATCGATCCAGGGTGCGTCCTCGCCGGGGAGGAAGTCCCGCTCGGCCACGAACAGCGCGGTGAGCGCCGGCCCCCACGCCCGCGGCCAGTCCTGCTGGGCGACCGAGGACTCGGCCCGGTGGACGGCATCGGCGGCGGCTTCCAGATCGATCCACGCGTCGCGCAGGCACAGCCGGAGGGTCGAGCGCCCGTCCACGGCATCGGCGCCGAAGACCCGGCGCAGCTTGGACAGCAGCGGGTTGAGCCGGGCGTCGACCGCAGCCGGATCGGGCTCACGCCACAGCGCCTCGGCCAGCTCGTCCCTGGAGATGTAGCGGTGACGGTTGACCACCAGGTAAGTGAACAGCAGCCGACCCTGACGGCCGGGCAGGCGTCCCTCCAGCCGCTGGCCGTCGCACTCGACCGCCAGCGGGCCGCAGATCTGGATCCGCACCAGTTGCGAGGACGCCAAGGTCACGCCAACATCCTGGCATTACGCTGGTCATACAGCCAGGGCAGGAGGCGTCAGGATGAAGCTGATCCGATGCGAATGCGGGTTCGTGGCTCGCGGCGACAGCGATGATCAGGTGGTCGGGATGATCCGGGGGCACCTGACTACCGACCATCCGGCCCTGCTGGAAACGGTCAGCCGGGAAGACATGGTCAGCTGGATCCAGGCGGAATAAACCCGAGGCCAAACCGACCGATGATTTCGTACTGGCCCGTGTCGCCGCCGATGCACCTTGTCGTCGCGTTCCTTCCTATCGATTGATAGATCCGGTCGGCACAGGACATCCAGGACGTGCTCGGCCAGCTTCATATGAAAGGCTCTCTCGCTTCGGCGGCGGGTACCGGGTCTGGAGCACGCGCTGTGAGGGCGCGGAGTGCAGTATGCTCCAGTGACTGCGCTCGTAGCTCAACGGATAGAGCATCTGACTACGGATCGTTTCTCGTTCCCCGCTGTGCTGACCAGGTAAAACCCAGATAACGGCCGACCGGTGTGCACCGAATCAGACGCTTAAAAATTGATCTTGCGGGTACATGTCTGGGGCTTGTCCTCGGCTTCGGCAGGAGGTCAGGACACCGTCATGATCCCGTCTCACAAGCGCTCCGAAACCCCGGAGCGGCCCATCACCTTCAACGCGGCCGAGGATCTCGGCGCGCTTCAGCTGGCAGAGCTTTGGGCAGACCGTACCGCCTGGCCGATCAGCGAGCGGACCGCGTATGCCGAGCTGGCGACCATGTCCGCGCTGGCGAAGTGGCTCACCCGCTGGCAGCCGATCGCGATCCACAGCGCGGTCCTCGCGGGCGCGAGGATGGAGGCCATAGCCGCGGCGATCGGCAACAGCCTCCAAGTAGCGTTCGACCGCTGGCACGAGTGGGCGTTGCATCAACGTCAGTTCCTCACCGACGGAAAGCTCGGGATCACTGAGGAGGAGTATGAGGCGATAGCAGGGCGGTTCGCTGCCGTAGGCATCAAGCCCTACGCCGAGAACGTAAAGCGTGGCCCGGGTCGAACTTTTATGGCCCGCTGCCGCTCCTTCAACCGGCCCTGCTCCAGCGCCGCATCCGGGGTCGCTTCGACAAGCGGGCGCCGGGCAGAGCACTGCCTCGAATCGTTACGCTGACCGGGTGGCATCGAAGAAACGGCGTTCCGGGAAAGGCAAAGGGTCCCGCCAGGGCATCAGCGGCAACCCGCAGCGGCGTGCTGAGCAACTGGCTCAGCGGCGGCCGACAAGCGCGGATGAGCCGGATCTCCCGCCGCTGGTGCTGGACTTCCGGTCGGCGAAACCGGAGGACTCCCCGCTACGGGATCTGGCCTACGCCCTGGCCGGCGGGGCGGAGCCCAGGCCCTGGTGGGGCGAGTCCCATCAGCGGATTCTCGCCGCCGCTCGCGCCCCTACCTGGCCGTCCCGCCTCGTCGACCTGGAGACGCAAGCGTGCCGGATTGTGGGCGACGAGTTCTACGAACGGCTCAACTCGCGGCTGACCGGGCTGCACCCGCCCCAGTGGCTGCGCGCGCTGGCGGAGGAGACCGGAGCGGCGCTGCGGGCGTCGGTGGCCGACGGCACCGGCGACTGGCGGCAGCTGTGGGCGCTGCTGTGCGGGCTGGCGCTGATGGTGCCGCCCGGCGACACCGAAAGCGAGACCGCGAAGCTGGCCCGCGCGCGCTTCCCAGACATCAAGGATCCCTACGCGACCGCGCTGGCCGAAGCCGACAAGGCCGCCAAGCTGCTGGCAGACCGCGGGCTGGGTTCCGGCATCGGGTACCCGGCTGACGGCTGCCGGGCGGCCGGGGACCCCCTGGTCGCGCACGATGCGTACGGCAGCCGGTTCCTGCTCGTGACTCCGTTCGGCTACCACGGGGAGGCACCGGATCACTGGTACGCATGGGACATCGACTCGTGCTGGATCGTCACCGTCACAGGAGCCGGGGTCTTCGGGTCGGCGGAGGATGCGCTGGCTGAATGGCAGCACGCCGTCGGGCCCGCCGCCGGGACGGCGCTGTCGCCAAGCGCGCCCGAGACGAGCGCCCGGCTGCTGGCACCCTGCCTGCAGACCGGGCCGCTGTCGGACATGCTGCAGGGAAGCGAGTCCCGGGAACTCATCCGGGAGTACTACCGGCTCCGGCGGCGCGCCCGCGGCCTCACCGGCTTCGCCAACGCCACTGGCGCCGCCCCGGCTTCATCCGGTGCCGACGACCTCGGCCCGGTGCGCGAGGCGTTCCTGGGCTGGTACGCGGCACGGCACCACGATGTCCCGCAGGACGTGGCCGACGCTGTGGACACGATTATCGAGGAGTGGGGACCGCGGGCACATCCCGGGGAGCGCTCACTCTACGCCTGCTCGCCGCACCGGATCGAGATGGCGGCGCACCTGATCCGTGAGGGCTACCTCCCCGACTACGCTAATGCGGCGCTCCGCCTGCTGCCGGAGTGGACGCAGTGGTGCATCGAGCAGAGCGGGCTCCCCGGCGACTTCGCGGCCCGGTCCCGCGCCGCCGGGCTCACCGAGGCCGCGGCACTCGTCGATGAGGAGACGCACGATCCGGCCGCTGAGCGTAACGAGGCGCCGTTCCGCCGCCAAGAGTGAAGGGGCGGGCTGAGGAGGCGCTCGGCGAGGCGGAGCATGTAGGCGCGCTCGGCACGGCGGCGCTCCTCAGGCTACAGCTTAACGTCGGGGTCGACCTCGCGCTCGAACCGCGGCAGGAACTTCTCGGGGGCGGCACGGGTGCGAGC
>Ga0187782_10002929_pt1 | contig 12702 bp, 9 predicted proteins | sample 0715_SJ02_MP15_2_FD_132454 | JGI IMG/M metagenome (GOLD analysis project Ga0187782, IMG submission 132454) | Tropical peat soil microbial communities from peatlands in Department of Meta, Colombia - 0715_SJ02_MP15_20_MG | ecosystem: Environmental > Terrestrial > Soil > Wetlands > Peat | place...
CCGAGCGAGATGCGGTGCGTCTCGTGATTGATCTTGACGATCTTGACCTTGACCTGCTGGCCGATCGTCAGCACCTCGGACGGGTGGTTGACGCGCCGCCAGGCGATGTCGGTCACATGCAGCAGGCCGTCGATGCCGCCGAGATCGACGAAGGCGCCGTAGTCGGTGATGTTCTTGACCACGCCGTCAACGACCTTGCCCTCTTCGAGATTGGCCACGATCTCGTGGCGCTGCTCGGCGCGGGTCTCTTCCAGCACTGTGCGGCGCGAGACGACGATGTTGCCGCGCCGCCGGTCCATCTTAAGAATGTGGAACGGTTGCGGCACGTTCATGAGCGGCGCCGCGTCCCGGATCGGACGGATGTCGACCTGGCTGCGCGGCAGGAAGGCCACCGCCGAGTCGAGGTCGACCGTGAAGCCGCCCTTGACCTGGTTGAAAATGACGCCTTCGACCTTCTCGTTGTTCTCGAAGGCCTTCTCGAGCTTGACCCAGCTCTCCTCGCGCCGCGCCTTGTCGCGCGAGATGACCGCCTCGCCGAGCGCGTTCTCGATGCGCTCGAGATAGACCTCGACTTCTTCGCCAACCTGCGGGGCGGGGTCGCGGCCATAGCCGGTGAATTCTTTCAGGGCCACGCGGCCTTCGGTCTTGAGGCCGATGTCGACGACGGCCACGTCCTTCTCGATCGCGACGACGCGGCCCTTGATGACCGAACCTTCGAAAGCGTCTGAGCCGCCGTAGCTTTCATCGAGCAGAGCGGCGAAATCCTCGCGCGTCGGAGCGCGCTGAGCGGTTGCGGTTGCCATTTTTTCTCCTGGAGTGCCCTTTCGGGCGGCGCCGGCTTGGGTTGGCGTTGCGGGTCAGCTTTCGGTCCTCGGACGTTCCGCTTCCGCGGCATGGCGCGGGAGACGAAACGACGGCTCGCGTATGAGCCGGGCCGGCGCGGCCCGGGGTCGAAAACTGGTGAGTTGCGCCGGGGGGAGCCGGCGACGCTGTAGATAACAGCGAGCATCGCGAATTGCAACGCGTCACGGGATCCGTATTTAATCGTAGAGAAAGGCGACCACCCGCGCCGGCGCCGCCGACGCGCCCTTGATCGGCAGCGGAAACACCGCCACGTCGAAGCCATGAGCCGGCAACTGATCGAGCCCGCGCAGCTGCTCCATCTGCCAATAAGGCTTGCGGCGCCCGACGAGATGCCCTTGCCAGAACAAGGAAGCGTCGCGCTCGGCCTTAGCTCGTCTGATCTGGGAGTGGAACGGCGCATCCCAGCCCCATTGGTCGACGCCCATGACCAGGACACCCTCGTCGATGAGCCATTCGGTCGCCTGCGCGCCCATGCCTGCCCCGCTCTTCCAATAGTCCTTGGTTCCCTGCAGCCGGTCGCGGCCGGTCTCTATCAGCGCGATCACGCCTTCGCAAAGCTTGGCGCCGCTTTCCTTCAGGCTCGCCTTGAGGTCGGCGACCGTGATCTCCTCGCCGTCGGCCTTATGGCGCATGTCGAATTTGACCCCCGGCGCGAAGCAGAGTTCGAGCGGCATTTCGTGAATGGCGGCGGGGCGGCTCCCGTCGGCGAGCTTGGGGCCGTAATGCCAGGGGGCGTCGACATGCGTCGTCGAATGCACGCCCATCTGCGTGATGGTGTCGTCGGCCCAGCCGGCAAAATCCTTGGGAAATAAGCGAAACGGCAGGCCCAGCGCCCGAACCAGCCAGCGCGCCCTCTTATGCGGGTGATGCTTGATCTTCACGCGCATGAAGAACGGGTCGTCGCGGTTGAAGGCGATTTCCTTCGAGAGATCGACGATGCGCGAAGGCTTTACTCTGGTCACTGCGTTCTCTCCGGCTCACCTCGTCCCCTTCGCGCCTTTGTGGTGAATTTGAACCAGAAAGACACAAAGGACACAAAGGTCCCACAATTCAAAGCCCCACGGCGCGGATCAAGGCCCATTCGAATACGGCCTGCGGCAGGAAGCGCTTGGCGCGAATTAGGAGGAGCTGATGCCGCATGCCAATAGCGTAGCGCGTCTTCGGCCGATCGCTGTTCAAAATCTTCTCGACCAAGCGCGCGATCGGCTCGGGCGTCGGCGAGGCGGCTGCGTCGCGTCCGCGCCGCTGCATCAGCTTCTCGAAAGCGCTCCAGTAGACGCTGTCCTGCGAGGCATAGAAGCGACGCTTGGCGCCGATCTCCGTTCGGAAGTCGCCCGGCTCGACGAGCACGACGCGGATGTTGAACGGCCGCGTCTCGTGGCGCAGGCTCTCGCTAAATCCCTCGAGCGCGAACTTGCTCGCGCTGTAGAGGCCGGCGAAGGGAAGGCCGACGAGGCCCGCGAGCGAGCTCATATTGACGATATGGCCGCCGCCGCTGGCGCGCATCGCCGGCAGCACGGCCTGGCAGACGCGCATCGCGCCGAAGAAATTGGTCTCGAACTGCGCCTTCGCGTTTTCGATCGAAAAGTCCTCGGCCGCGCCCCGCGTCGAGAACCCGGCGTTGTTGACCACGGCGTCGAGCCTTCCCGCGCGCTTGAGCAGGGTCTCAACGCCAGCGCGCACCGAGGCGTCATCGTCCACGTCCATGACGAGCATCTCGGCGCCATGGACGGGGACGTTGGCGCGACGCCCGGCGCCGAAAACGCGCCAGCCGCTCCCGGCGAGATGCTCGGCGCAGACCTTGCCGATACCCGAGGTCGCGCCGGTGATGAGGACAACGCGCTGTGGCGGCGGAGGTTCGGTCACGTGAAAAGGTCTCCTTTGCGCTTACGCGACCTTAAAGGCGGCGAAGGCGCTGTCAATCGGGCGCCGCGCCTCCAGCAATTCTCTCATCTCTTTTTTAAGCCCGCCGGCCGAATGCTTCCGTTCCACAGCGGCAGTTAAAGGAGTGCGGCTGGGGCAGCCGAAGGCTTAAGGCTTCGAGACGACGGTTGAGCGGAGTCTAATGCGCGGATTGGCGGAACGCCTCGACCGCCGCTTGTCGCGCGCGACACTGATCGCACGGCCTTATGAGCGTCGTCGGGAACCTGGACCCGCGTCAGACCGCCCGAGCGGAACAGAGAGGCTTGCGCGAGCGCGTCACGACGATCGGTCTTCACGCGAGCGCCCGGACGCTTCGAAACCAGAGAAAGCGCAACCGACGCGCCGTCAGGGCCGAGCGCGGCGATGTGTCTCTAAAGCCCACAGCCGCAAAGCCCCGCCTCGAGACAGAACGCCAGCTCGCCATCTGTTTCTGGCAGAGCGGTCGGCCATTTCGCCACCGCATCCGGGCGGCTCGGGATTTCGCCGATAAAGCGAGCCTCCTCTCGTCGTCCGCCTTCGGCGACCGCGATTGAAATCCTCTTCTCATGCGTATTCATCGCGACGTTTTTAACTGTTTGAACCCTGCGCAAATGTCCTGGCCGGCCCCCGGATCAAGTCCGGGGGCCGGCCAGGACGTGGTGGAAAGACTTTGGGGAACGTGCATGCGGCAGGCGAGCGGGGAGAGCGAACGTCCGATCAACCTGCCTCACGCGACGTTGACGCGCCCTTGGCCGCGCCGCCTTTGCCAACGAGGGGTGAGGCTCGCGCCTACATCCACTTTTGGCGCCACCAGCGGATCGCGCCGGTCACCGACAGAAACACCGCGAGCACGGCGAAAACATCGTTCACCCAGCGCCACTCCGACCAGAAGATCGTGCCCATGTGCACGCGCAGCAGCCAGGAGAACCACGGCGTTCCGGGATCCTGCGGCTGCTTGATGTCGAAGTTCTCGATCTCGCGTCCGTCGGCGTCGGTGACATAGGCTTTGCCGGAGCTCTTCCAGACGTAATTGTCGCCGAGCCGCGTCACGTCGGAGGGCATGAACATGCCTTCCATGCCGTTCATCCCGCCGAAAGCGTCGGTCGCGACCCTTGCCGCCGCAGCGTCGCCGTTGCGCATCCCCTCGCCCCTGCCACCGCGCCGCTGCTGGTCGCCGCCGGCGCCGTCGCCATGCCGATGATGGCCGCCGCCATGGTCATGACCGCGGTCAGACACCGAGACTTCGCGATCGATGTTGTCGGCGCCGCGGATGAACGAGGGGCCGGCCATGCCGCCCGCCAGCAGTATCTTGTCGCCGATACGGCGCAGACGCGACGCGGAGGGGACGAACAGGCCGTTGCGGCTCTCCTCGCGCGTCCAGCTCCTGCCGTTATCCTGCGTCGTGAACATGCCGAGGCGGTTGCCGATCGTGAAGGCGCCGGGCCGATCGGGATAGGCGACCACCGAGTCGATCGCGCCGCTCCACGCGCCGCCGCCGAAAGCCGGCGTCAGCACGGCCTGCGGCAAATGCGTCGCCCGCATCCAGTCGCCAAGCTCGCGGCTGTGCCCGATCAATATGCCGGTGATCGAGAGGTAGAGCAGCATAAGCAGCGAGGCCAGCCCGATCGTCGGGCTGTGGAAACGGAACAGCCAGACGATGATCGAGCGCCGGGCCGCTTTGGTCTCCTTAGATACGGCGCCATTGGTCTTCGCGCGATGCTTCCAATATTTCGGCAAGGCCCAATAGAGCAGGCCAGTCAGCGAGAGCACGAACATGGCGAGGCCCCCCACGTCATTCATGACGAGCGAGGAGGTGGCGTCGAAGACGCCCTTGCCGAAATGCAGCTCGCGCGCGAAGCGATTGAGCTGCACGAAGGTCGGCGCTGCATCGCGGCCGAGCGGCCCGAGCTCGACGCGCTCCGCCGCCGCGGGCGTGTCGGTGTCGAAGCGCATCAGCGTCGAGCGGTCGACGACGGCGATCATCTCCTTCGCGGTGGCGCCCGCGGCGAGCCAGGTGACATATTCGCCCTTGAGGCTCGCGGGCTGCGCGGTCGCGCCGCCGTCGCGCGAGACATAGACGCCGTTGTCGGTGCCGAGCCACAACGTCCCGAAGCCCTGAGCAGGGTCGGGCTCGATGGCGAGAATCTGAGGGTGGTCGCCGTCTGTGAAGCGCGTGGCCGTCCAGCTGGCGCCGCCGTCGTTCGTCCGCCACAGGCCGCGCGGGCCGCCCGCGACCTCTGCGGCGCGGTCGTTCGGGTCGAACTGGAGCAGCCGCGCCACGCCGCGCGCGGAATTGGCGTCGAGCGCCGCCGGCGTGAGAAAGGCGGGGGCCTTCCCCTGCTGGAGCCACCGCCAGGAGTCGTGGTCAAGGAAGAAGCCGGTGAGGCCGAGCACGGCGAGCCAGGCGAGACCGATCAGCCCGGCCCATTTGTGGATGAAGAAGCTCCAGTAATAGAAGCCGGCGTTGTGCTGCTTGCGCTTTTCTTTCGCGCTCGCGGGCGCGGCCTGCGCGCCGGGTTCCGCTCGTGCGGTGTCGCGACGGAGGACGAAGTCGAGGAAAGCCATGAGGGACGCTTTCGATGAGAGCCGAAGTGGAAATGCGCCGTCCGAGGCGGGCGCGCGTGCGGTCTTGAGAGGGGGAAGAAGCCCCTCCGTTCAAGCGGCGAACGGCGGGGCGCGCGAGCGGAGATCCGCTGGACAGTCGTCGAGATCGGCGCAAAGGCGCGTCGCGAAACCGAGCCGGGTCTTGATTTCCTGCCGATAAAGGAAGCTCGGCGCGATCGCCGCATTCAGGATCGGCGCGGCGGCGAGCGTGCAGGCCTCGCAACAGCGCGTCTGCGCCGGCGCGTCCTTGTCATGGCCCTGTTCGTGGCATTGAGCCTGAACCGAGGAGCCGCGGCTCGAATAGCCCTCCGCGCGGCCGTGATGCGAGGCCGCAACGCCGACGACGACGAGCGCCACGGCGTAGAGCGCTGCGACCGTCAGCCGCCACAAGGGTCCTCGCCTCTTCATGGTCGAAGTGTGCGTCCTGTTGAGGGTTGCGTCAAGCTCGCGGCATGTCTGGTCCTTGTCCTTTCGGACGCGGGCGCCCCCGCCCGTACCCTCTCCCGCGAAGCGCGGGAGGGCTGGTGTGGGGGCTTCACCAAGCTTGAAGCGCCCAGTTTAGAACTTCACCTTCAGGCCGGCATAGAACGCACGCGGGTTGCCGGGGATGACGCTGATCGAGTTGTTGAGCTGCGCCGCGTTCTGCTGCAGGGGCAATTGCGCGTTGACGAGCGCGTCGGTGATGCCCGCGTTCGTGGAGAAGTAGGTTCGATCGAACACGTTCTTCACGTCGAAGTAGACCGTGACCTTCTTGACGAAGGAATTCTCGATGTCGCGGGTATAGTGCAGGCCGGTGTTGACCACGCCGTAGCCCGGGGCCCAGACCAGATTGCCGTTGTCCATCGGATAGTCGCTCTTGAAGGTATATTCGACATAGCCGCCAAGGCCTTTGAAGACGCCATAGGGCTGCTCATAGGCGATGCGGCCGGTGAACTGGTGCTTCGACACGCCCGGCAGCCGATTGCCGGCGCGCTCAATGCCCATCACGGTCGTGGTTGTCACCGACTTGCCCTTGACGGTGGTCGTGGTCGAGCCGGAGATCATATCGTAGAGATCAGTGAAATACTGATCGTTGTAAGAATAATTGCCGAGCAGCTTCCAACCGTCCCACAACCTCCATTCGGCCCACGCCTCGACGCCCCGGTGGATCGAGCCCGGCACGCCCGTCGTGTACCCGGTCCCGTTCGCCGCGAGCTCCGTCAGGAACATGTTGCGCCACCATTCATTGTAGATGGTCACGCTCGCCTTCAGATTCGTGCCGATCGGGGTCCAGTCGGCGCCGAGGTCGAAGCCCTGGCTGGTCTGCGCCTTGAGACTGGTGTTGTCGCCGGGCTCGCCGCTGCTGTTGGTGAACAGCGCCCCGGCGGCAGGCGTCGCGAAGCCAGTCTCGTAGCGGGCGCGCACCGTCCATTCCGGCGTGACGCGATATGTGAGCACCCCTTCCGGCGCCCAATTCTGGTAAGCGTGCGCCGCGCTGTAGAACGAGGGCTGGGTCGTCGACGGGACCGGGTTGAGGTAGGAGACGTAGTTGATCGTGTCCTGGTAGCCCCAGAGCTTCGACCAGGTCGAGCTGACGCCGACGACGCCGGTCAGATCCTTCGTCAGCGCGGTCTCGTCACGAAATTTGAAGCCCGTGTCGGAGGCGAAGGCGCTCTGATAATAGTCGACGGCGCCGCTGGCGCCCTCGCCGAACTCATAGGGGATGGCCCAGTAGGCGTTGTTGGTGAAATGGGTGTTGGTATAGAAGAAGTTCAGCCATTGCCGCGACTGCAGGCCGAAAATCGGCAGATGCGTGGTGAGGTCCGTTTGGAAATCCGTCGAGACGCTCGGCCCGTTGACGGGCGCGGTCGGGTTGTTGGGCTGATTGACCTGGATATAGTTATAGACGCCTTGCACGCGCCAGGTGGTTTGATTGTCGAGATCATGCTCGTAGCGCAGGCCGACGAAATCGCGCACGGTGTGGCTCTTGAAGCCGGTTTCGTCGGGGGTCTGCGAGACGGATTTCGGCGCGCCCGCGGGGTTGACGGAGGTGATTCCGTCCGCCGGGAGCGGCGCGCCGTTGACCACCGTGCACATATTCGAGTTCACGCCCATCAGATAGGCGCAGCCGTAGCCGCGCTGCGACGGATTGAGCAGATATTGCATCCAGGTCTCGCGCCCATCCATCTGCGCGAAATAGTCGTTCTGCGCCACCTTCAAGGTGACGCGATCGTTTTGCGTCGGCGACCAGGTGCCCAAAAAGTTGAAGGTCTGCGTGTTGGTTTCCGTGTGGAACACATAACCGTCGGTGCGCGCGTCCGAGGCGAAGAGCGACACGTCGAAGTCGCCCGACTTCTTGCCGGCGATCATCCAATTCTGGAAGGTATTGAAGCTTCCCGCCTCGCTGCCGAACTCGAAGCCGTCGATCTCGGCGCCGGTGCGCGTCCGGAAATTGACCGCGCCTTCGATCGCATAATTGCCCCAAAGCGCCGAGGAGCCGCCGCGATAGACGTCGATCGCGCCGAACTCGTGCGGATCGAGAGGCTTGGTCGTGTTGATGCTCGTGCCGCCGCCGTTGGTCGGCGTCGTCGAGAAGCCGTCCTCAAGCACAAGGATGTTGGCGAGGCCGGTCGAGGAGCGCGCGCCCGAGCCGCGGATCGAGATGATCACGTCGCGGAAGGTGTTGCCCTGATAGGCGGTGACGCCCGGGCTGTAGATGATCTCGTCAGCGATGGTCGAGACCGACTCGTTTTGGAAAACCTTAGTGTCGACCGTCGTCAGCGTCTGCCCTGGCGGATCGCGATAGATCGGGAGCTTCTGGCGCTCGGGGCTGAACCCCGGCGGTCCCGAATATTGCCCTGCCGCGGCCGTCACGGGGGCGGTCGGCGCGGAAGCCGTCGCCGGCCCTCTCGCCTTTCCGCGGGAGGGCTTGGACGCCTTGTGGCTGGTTTTTGCGACGCCGATTTCGATCGTCGGCAAGCTCTGCTGAGCGGCGGCAGAACCGGAAAGAAGCGCGAACGCAAGCGCTGCGGCGGACGCGCCGCGCATCGAGAGAGACTTGTGCATGGGACAAACCTGTTCCTGTCGCCGTCAAGCGGCGAGTGTCATAGGGCGGCAAAGCCGCGAATTTCACTGACGATCAGGACAGGGAGGCAGGCGGCGCGCGGGCCGAATTGGCGTGGGGACGACGCAGGTCCGAAAGAGCTTCATTGGCGATCGCGAGGCGCGTCAGCTCCATGCGCGCGAAGGCGAAGGGCGCCTCCGGGCCGGAAGCGCCGAGCGCGGACGCATCGAGCGGCAGGACGCAGGCGGCGCAGGGATGTTGGGCGTGCTGCTTGCGGCTCGCTGGGGCGGGCTTGCCGCCGGCGTCGTCTCGCGCACAGGATGCCGAGACCCAGTGCCCGCTCAGCAGCAATGCTCGATGGGCGGCCGGCGCCGCGCTCTGCGCAAGCAGCGCGAGCGTCAGAACGACTACCTTGAGCCAAGTCAGCCGCATCGGGCTCTTTACCTTTTGTTAAGGTCTGGATTAAGCTGCCTATCATTGCGGCGTGAACGTCGCAATAACGCGCACAACCGCTGGTGCAGAAAAACTTGGGGCGTGTCATTTCTGCAACAGCAATGATCCCAACATATTATGCAGCCGGCTGCCCGTGAACGCGCGCCGAAAAGGCCCTCCATGCCGCCGCTCGCCGAAATAGACCTCGACAGAATGCTTAGGGACGCGCGGCGTCTCCAAGCGCAGGGCGCCCTCTCGGGGGCCGAAGCGCTGTATCTCGCCCTGCTGCGCGCGCGGCCCGCGCATTTCGACGCGCTGCATTTTCTCGGCGTGCTGCGCGCGCAGCAGGGCGCGTATGAGGAGGCGGAGCGTCTCCTGCGCGCGGCGCTCGCAGTAAATCCCGGCTCAGCGCCGGCGCTCGCCAATCTCGGGCTCGTGCTACGCCGGCTCGGCCGTTTCGAGGAAGCGCTCACAAGCATCGATGCTGCGCTCGGCCTCGCGCCGAACGACGCGCAGGCGCACAACAGCCGCGGCAACGCGCTTTTAGAGCTTTCGCGGCCCGAGGAGGCGCTCGGAAGCTTCGAGGCGGCGCTGGCGCAAAACCGGCAATTGCCCGAGGCGCTGAATAATCGTGGGAGCGCCTTGCGCCGATTGAAGCGTTTCGAAGCGGCGCTTGCGAGCTACGACGAAGCGCTCGCGCTGCGTCCGCGCCATGTCGGAACGCTGAACAATCGCGGCGTCGCGCTGCAAGATTTAAAACGCGCGCGCGAGGCGATCGAAAGCTACGAGGCCGCGCTGGCGATCGACCCGAAAAATGTCGAAGCGCTCATCAATCGCGGCCTCGCCTGGCTCGATCTCGAGCGCCCGCAGGAAGCCGCGCTCAGCTTCGAGCAAGCCTTGAAGATTGATCCCGAGGACGCCGACGCGCATTACAATCTCGGCTGGTGCGCATTGCTGGTCGGGGATTTCGAGCGCGGTTGGCGCGAATATGGGTGGCGCTGGCGCCGGCGCGGCGCGGCGCGGCCGAGGCTCGAAGCGTCGTTCCCGGTCTGGCGGGGCGAAAGTCTTGAAGGCAGGAGCATCGTCGTTTTCGAGGAGCAGGGCTTCGGCGACGTTCTCCTCGCGGCGCGCTTCCTGCCGCTGCTTTGCGCGACCGGCGCCAGAGTCACGTTTCTTGTGAGCGCGGCGCTGCACCGGCTGCTGTGCGGACTTTCTCAAAACGTCGCGCTGGTCGACGCGCTGCCTCCTGACGCGCGATTCGATTTTCAAAGCGCCCTGATGAGCCTGCCGGGCGCCTGCAAGGCTTTGCCGCCGCTCCCGCCCTATCTGCGGGCGGAGCCGCAACTCGTCGACAAGTGGCGGGGGCGGATCGGCGCGCAAGGATTCAAGATCGGCGTCTGCTGGCAAGGCGACCCTGCGAGCCAGAACGACGTCGAGCGATTCGCGCCGCTTGAGCATTTCGCCCCCCTCGCCACGCTGCCGGGCGTGAGGCTCATCTCGCTGCAGAAGCGCCACGGCCTCGACCAGCTCGAAGCGCTGCGCGGCAGGATCGACGTCGAAACGTTGGAAGACTTCGACGACGGGCCGGACGCCTTCATCGACACCGCGGCGGTGATGCTCTGTCTGGACATGATCGTCACCGTCGACACCTCGATCGCTCATCTTGCGGGCGCGCTCGGACGGCCGACGCTCGTCGCGCTCAAATTCTCGCCCGACTGGCGATGGGGACTCGAGCGCGCCGACTGCCTCTGGTATCCGGCGACGCGCCTCTTTCGCCAGAACCCGGGGCGCGACTGGGACGAGGCGTTTTTAAGAATCGCCGAGCATGTGTCGGCGGAGCAAAAGGCGCGCGAAGCGTTTTTGCCAATCCCGGGCTCGATCGGCGAGCTTTACGACAAGATCACGATTCTCGAGATCAAGACCGAGCGCATCGCCGACTCAGAAAAGCTGCGCCATGTCTTTCGCGAGCTCGCGCTGCTGCGCGATCTTGAGCGCCGCTCCCCGATCGGCGACGAGCAAAAAGCGATGGTCGCGGAGCTGAAGCGCTTGAACGAGTCCATCTGGGACAGCGAGGAAGGCCTGCGCGAGAGCGAGCGCGACGGCGATTTCGGCGCCGCCTTCATAGCGATGGCGCGCAACGTTTATAAAGCCAACGACGCGCGCGCGGCGCTCAAACGGCGGCTGAATCTGCTCAACGGCAGCGGAGTCGTCGAGGAAAAGAGTCATCCGGCAATAGGCGGTCGGCCGTAGGCAGTCGCCCTCCTCCCTACTGCTTACTGCCTACTGATTCTTAGGCGTGATGACGCTGTGCACGCGGCCGTGACTTTGGGAATCGCTTGCGGCCTGGAGCTGCGCCTGCCCAGTCGTCGTGTCGTAGACCAGGCGGTCGCCTTTGGTGACGTTCTCGCCCTGCGTCAACACCACATTGCCGAAAAGCCAGACCTTGTGCTCGGACCGGTCGTACTTGCCGGATTCGCCGGTCGCGGTCTGGTCCTTGGAGAGGAGCGTCACTGGCCCCTCGGCGTCGATGCGCTTGACCCTGTCGGAGCTGCCGTCGTTGCTCTTCGCCTTGTTGTCGAGGAAGATCACGAGGCGCGACGCCTTCAGCGTCGACGGGCCGTTCACGACGATCACGCTGCCCGAATAGACCGCCTTCTGCTCCTTGTCGAAATAATCCGCCTTGTCGGAGTCGATGGTCAATGGATCGCTGGCCGAGGCGCCGGGCAGCACGCCGCCGCCGGATTTCGCTTGCGCCTGCGCGCAGCACGCAGCGGCAAGCGCGCCCGCCGCGGCGATAAGGGCACATGTTTTGCGCATGCCTCGCGCCATTATTCGTCCTTGTCCGCGGTCGCGTCGCCTTCGATCACCGTATGCACGCGCCCAATGAAGGAGGCGCGCCGCTCCTTCTGGACGAATTCCACGGCGTCCGCGGCGACCGTCACCTTGTCGAGCTTCAGGAGCGCCGGCTCGTCGCTCGTGAGCACGCTCGCCTTGAAATCCATGACCGCGCGCTTCAGCGCAAGATCGAAGCTCTTGTCGTTGCGGATGCGCACGCCGTCCGAAAGTTCGGCGCGATCCGCCTTCGCGTTGTAGACCGCCGCGCCCGAAGTCAGCAGCACCGCTTCGCCGGGGCCGCTCTCGAGGCGCGCGTCGACGCCGGAAAGCTCGTACACATCGGGAGTCTTCATGTCCTGGACGCCGAGCTGCGCCGTCAGCTCGTAGGCCTTGCCGTCCTGGCGATAGCCGACGAGCTTGGGCGTCTTGATGGTGATGCGCGACCCCTCTAGGCCGATCTGCGCGAAACGCAAGTCGATCGGCAAAAGGCGCAGGGATTTGTATGCGCCGACGAGAAAGACCGCAGCGACGAGCAGCGCCACGCCCCAGACGATGCCGCGCTTGAGCTTGGCGACGCGCGACGTGTGCAGCTTCGCCGCCGGAATGGCGCTCCCGCGCGGCGCGCCGAAGGAGGCGAGACGATCGCGCGAGCCCTGTGACGCCTCGGTCAAAGTCATCGATCCAGTCTTAAGCCTCGATTATCCGCTAGCGCGCCTCTAGATCGGCGGCGTGGCGTTTTCGAGGCGGCTTCAGGAATGAGCGAAAATGTCCATCTCCGCCCAGCCGTCGAGGTCGAGCTGCACGCGGGCGGGCAGGAACTTGAAGCAGGCGTCGGCGAGCCCCGATCGCCCCTCGCGCGCGAGCATCGCGTCGAGCCTCGACTTGAGCTCGTGCAAATAGAGCACGTCGGAGGCGGCGTAGGCCTGCTGCGCTTCCGAAAGCGTCTCCGCCCCCCAATCGGAAGACTGCTGCTGCTTCGAAATTTCGACGCCGAGCAGCTCCTTGACGATGTCCTTGAGACC
>Ga0187782_10002930_pt1 | contig 12694 bp, 10 predicted proteins | sample 0715_SJ02_MP15_2_FD_132454 | JGI IMG/M metagenome (GOLD analysis project Ga0187782, IMG submission 132454) | Tropical peat soil microbial communities from peatlands in Department of Meta, Colombia - 0715_SJ02_MP15_20_MG | ecosystem: Environmental > Terrestrial > Soil > Wetlands > Peat | place...
CATGATACGATCCCATACACCTTCCTCAATGTTCTCGAAGGGTGACGGTGTGCTGGGGATCCCGGCGTTATTGTGCAATATATCGAGTTTCCCGTACTTTTCCACGGCAAACTTTATCATCCTCTCGCAGTCCGCTGAAACCGACACGTCGGCCTGGACGTACGATGCCTCGTTCCCGCTCTCCTTGATGAGAGCGGCGGTCCGTTTAGCAGAGTCCAGGTCCATGTCGGCGACCACGACCTTTGCTCCCTCCTTGGCGAAGAGGATTGCCGTAGCCTTTCCGAAACCAGAGCCCGCTCCTGTTATTAGAGCCACTTTTCCATCGAGCTTCATGGGATACCTCCTCTCTTTTTGGTCACCATGACCCATTTTCTCAACGCGAGTCGAACCTGATACGAGCGCAAACCCTACCAGTTAGATTGTCACCGTTTGGGATGTCTCTTATCGAATCGTATAGCAAGAGAGGATGGCCACTGTCAAGGAAAAATTATCATAATTTGATATTTTTGTTCAAACGATTGATACTTCAGCTTGACAAAAACGCGGAGATTCTGATAATGTCACGATACGAGTAGGTACGCGGGAAAAGAGCACAATCGAGGCCTCTAGGGAGGAAAGACGGGAGGTATAGTATGACCATCAGCAGCCTATTTTTGCCTGGAAAAATCGGGAACCTGCACACCAAGAACAAATTGTTCATGCCGCCCATGACCACCCATCTGGTAGCCAATGATGGCAGCGTGACCGGAGAGCTATTGGATTACTATGAAGAGCGGGCCAAAGGCGGCGTCGGGCTCATCATCACAGAAACGACCCATGCCGAGATGGAAGTTGCCCGCGGCAGCATCACTGGATCAAACCTGAGGATAGACGACCAGAAATACGTGATCGGCCTTTCCGAGCTGACCGATGTTATCCATATGCACAACGTCAAGATCTTCCTTCAGCTGACCATCGGTCAGGGAAGTTTCTGCCCTCCCTTTCTCTATCCGCGCGGAGTCCCACCTATAGCCCCCTCGCCGGGAGCAAACCCGCTCTGGCCCAACTGGGAGGCCCGTGAATTGAGCTTAGAGGAGATAGACAGAATAGTAGAGGCCTACGGGGAAGCGGCGTTCAGGGCAAAAATGGCGCGGTTCGATGGGATGGAGCTCCACGGGCACGGTATGTATCTTTTGGCCCAGTTCATGTCCCCCTATACGAATAGGCGGAAGGACAAGTACGGCGACCCGGCCGCCCTTCCCCTCGCATTGATACAGGCAGTGAGAGGAAGCGTCGGCCCCGATTTTCCGATCAGCTTCAGGTGGAACATCGATGAATTCATCGAAGGCGGTCGCACCCTTGACATGTCCGTAGCAGACGCCAAGTCCTTTGAGAGGGCCGGGATCGACGCCATAAACATCTCAGGCGGTAACTTCTGGGTCCCGGGATTTGCCACCCACAGCTGCCCTCCCATGTCGTATCCTCAAGGCCATCTGAAGCAGGTCGCGAAGGCAGTCAGGGATGCCGTCAGCATACCGGTGCTGCTATCGAGTAAAATCGGCGACCCTTTCGTGGCAAACGAGATCCTGCAGAGAGGACAGGCGGATTTCATAGGGTTGGGGAGAACCCTTCTTGCCGATCCGGAATGGCCGAACAAGGTCTCCCAGGGCAGGCTGGCTGCGGTCCGTCCTTGCCTGAGAGACCTCGATGGGTGCATAAACAGCGTCGTCGCCTATAGAAAAATAGGGTGCACGGTGAACGCGGCCTGTGGCCGGGAGCGTAGATACAGGATAATGCCGGCGAGGGAAGCGACAAAGGTGGTGATCGTTGGCGGAGGTGTGGCGGGCATGGAAGCGGCGAGGGTTGCCGCCTGGAGGGGACACGACGTGACCCTGTTCGAAGCGAGCGACACCCTGGGTGGCCAGGCCAAGCTTGCGGCCATGGTACCCTTCAAGGAAGAGTATCTGCACATGATCCGCTACCTGGAGACCCAGCTTCAGGGGCTAGGGGTAAAGGTGATCCTTGGCCAGCAAGGGTCAGCCGAGTCAATCCTCGCAGAGAATCCGGGGGCTGTCATCATAGCCACGGGCTCCCGCCACCATGTGCCGCCGATCCCTGGCATCGACGGACCCAACGTATTTCTCGCCCGGGAAATCATTGGAGAGACCGCTGAAGCAAAAGGCCGGAAGATCGTTGTGGCAGGGGGTGGTCTGGTGGGGTGTGACACCGCCCTTTTCCTCAGCGTGAAGAAGCGGAAGCAGGTAACGATGATCGAACAGTTCACCTTTGAGGAGGTGGGCTTTGAGCCGTACGACATGAACCACATGGATATGATGAAGATGCTCGATGAGCAACAGGTGAAGATAATGACAGAAACGAAGGTTGTGGGCATAACTGAGGCAGGGGTGAAGATCACGGATAAGAAAGGGAACAGCTCTGAAGTCGAGGCGGACAGCGTGGTTGTCGCGCTGGGGGCTACTGCCGATTCGGAGCTTGGGGACCTCCTCAGGGGCAAAGTACCCCGCCTCTACACGATTGGCGACGCGGACCATCCTGGGAGAAAACTGATCAACGCAATTCACCAGGGATACTACGTGGGGACCCTGGTGTGAGGTGATCGGGAATGGGCCAACGATACACGAGGGGATTGGACGGACAGCTTCCCTGCCTATTTTGGAGACCTTTTCGCCGGGGCGCCGACGAGGTCTGAGGCGCATACATTTCAGAAGGCTAGGGCGACAGGGGAAATAACAAAAATGAATACGAAATTATCACCAACTGATACTTTTTATTGACACGGGCATCCGAAAAGTGATTTCCTAGAAGAAGCCAAGACGAGCGAAAAAAAGAATCAGCGGGGATAAAAGTGGAAAAAAGAATCAAGATTCTCGTGGCGAAGCCGGGTCTCGACGGACATGACCGGGGCGCCAAGGTGGTGGCCCAGGCCCTGAAAGACGCGGGGATGGAGGTCGTCTACTCCGGCCTCCACCGCACCGTCGATCAGATCGTGAGAATTGCGGTCCAGGAGGACGTAGACGTTATCGGACTTTCCATCATGAGCGGTGCGCACTTGCCGATTACGGAGAAGCTGATCCGAAAGGCTAAGGAAGAGGGCATAGGCGATAAGATGGTTGTTGTGGGAGGGGTCATTCCTTCCCGCGACATCGACAAATTGAAACAAATCGGCGCAAAAGGGGTCTTCCCCAGCGGCGCTTCATTTCAGGAAATGATCGATTTCTTGAAAGAGAATGTCAAAGCTTAAGAAGGGGTCGGAAGAGAGAGGCTAGTCGGAGGCGTCCATGGGCTTGGCGAATTACTCGAGAGATGATGCAGACCGGATTGTAAAGGTTGCGTACCCGTCGGGGATCGACGTCAAGACGGTCTACGGCCCTGAAGACTTGGAGAGAGTGGGCTTTTCCTACGAGGCGGACCTGGGTGATCCGGGGGAGTATCCCTTTACGCGCGGGATACACCACGAAGGATATCGGAGCAGGGCATGGACCATGCGGCAATACTCCGGGTTCGGGACGGCTGCCGAGACGAATGAGCGGTTCAAGTTCCTGATCTCTCACGGATCGACGGGCCTCAATGTTGCCTTCGATCTCCCTACTCAGATGGGATATGACTCTGACGATGCCATGGCAGAGGGAGAGGTAGGGAGGGTCGGGATGGCCGTGGATACCCTGCGGGACTTCGAGATCGCCTTCAAGGACATCGATCTCGCGGGGATAGGGGCAAGCCTTACGGTCAATGCCGTCGCTTCCATAATCCTCGCCATGTACCAGGCCATGGCCGAAAAGTACGGGTACTCGCCCAAGGTGATATCGGCGACCCCGCAGAACGATATCCTCAAGGAGATGATCGGACGGGGTGCCTGGATCTTTCCCGTTGAGCCGGCAGTTCGGCTCATCGGAGACACCATCGAGTACTCCATGACGACCATGCCGAGGATGAATCCCGTCAGCGTCAGCGGATACCACATTCGGGAAGCCGGCGCCACGTCGGCCCAGGAGATCGCATATGCCATCCTCATCGCGAACGCCTATATCGATAGCGTCCTGGAGAGGGGATACGATATCGACCGGTTTGTCGGCCGGTTTTCATTCAACTTCAACATATTCGGCAATCTCTGGGAAACGGTTGCGAAGTTCAGGGCGGGAAGGAAGCTGTGGGCCCGAAATCTCAAAGAGAGGTACGGCGTGAAAAAACCGCAGAACATGTTCATGCGGGGCATGTTCGGAGGTGGCGGGTACGGGCTCACCAAGCAAGAGCCGGAGAACAACATTATGCGAGGCGCCTACTACGGGCTCGCCGCTGCCCTTGCCGGGGCTCAGACAACAGGTCTCTGCAGCTACGATGAGGCCTACACTATTCCCACACCTCACGCAGCTCTCCTCTCCCTGAGAACCCTCCAGCTCTTGATGGAAGAGGTGGGCCTGCGTGATACCGTTGACCCTCTGGCCGGAAGTTATTTCATGGAGACCATCACCAAGGAGATGGAGGAGAAGATCGAAAAGGAGATGGAGAAGATCGAAAAGGCGGGAGGTATCGTCCAGGCCGTGTCCACGGGATATGCCCAGAGGACCGTGGCCCGTCAGGCGTACGAATTCGAAAAGGGCATCCAGTCGGGTCGCCTTCGTAAAGTGGGGGTCAACGTCTATACAAGTGAGACGCCTCGGGAGGTCGAGCTCCACGAGTACAATTACGCCTCCGCAGAGCATCAGGTAGAGAGTCTCCGCGACGTGAAGCAGACGAGAAACAACCGGGACGTGGCGCGGGCCCTCTCTGAGCTGGAAAGCGCCGCAAAGCAGGGCAGGAATGTCATGCCTGTGCTGGTAGATTGTTGCAGAGCCTATGCCACGATCGGGGAGATGACGAGGGTCTTTAGGGATGTGTTCGGGGAATTCGTGGAGCCCTCCATCGTTTGATGGTTCCTGGGGGACTAAAAGCGAATACCTATGAAAGGCGCCCATCGGGGGTCCCTGGCAAGGAGCACGATATGGAGCGGAACAGCATGAACGTCGGTCAGTGGATTTCGAAGTGGTCTGCCATCAGGCCGGAGAAGATCGCCCTCTACTCCGACGGCCGGCCTTTCAGCTACAGGGCGATAAACGATCAATCCAACAAGGTCGCCCTTCTCTTGAACGGTCTTCGGATCGGCAAAGGTGATAGGGTGGGGGTCCTCCTTCGCAATTCCCACGAATACATCGAAATCTACTTTGCCCTTTCCCGTATGGGAGCAATCCTCGTGCCCCTCAACTGGAGACTCGTTGATTCGGAGGTTGAGTTCATTCTCAGGGACAGCGGCGTTTCAGCGCTCTTCTTCGGGAGCGAATTCGCCCAACTGGTAGATACTGTACGAAAAGCCGAGACTTTGACTATCAAGGCATTCGTGTGCATAGGCGACGGAGCGCCCCAGTGGGCCATGGGCTACGAGGAAGCCCTGCAGTCGCAGCCGGAAGCTTCCGCTCCTTTCCCTGCCGACGCGGGGGGTGAGGATGCAAATATCATCATGTATACGTCCGGAACCACGGGAATCCCTAAGGGAGCCGTTCTCTCCCATAGAAAGACCTTTTACAACGTCCTGAACGCGAACATCTTCTACGGCCTCACCCATGACGACATAATGCTGATTCCAAGGGCGCTTTTTCATTCGGGCGGTCTCCTTGTAGAAGCTCTCCCTATGCTCTACAAAGGGGGAACCATAGTGATGCAGAAAAGGTTCAGACCTGCCGAGATTCTGAAGGCCATCGAAACGTACAAGGTTACGGTGGCAGAGCCGCCGGCCACTACATTGAGGATCATCCTCGAACAGTGTGACATTGGACAGTACAATCTCAATTCGGTAAGATGTTGGTATACAGGGGGAGAAAGGGTGCCCCCCTCGCTCATCAAGGATTACAAGGAGCGGGGCATTACCATCTCGCAGATTTACGGCCAGACGGAGACCTCCACCATTGCCTGGCTCCCCGTGACCGAAGCACACCGGAAGCTGGGGTCCGTAGGGATTCCCGTGTTCCACGGTGAGGTGAGGGTTGTCGACGAAGCGGGCCTGGAGGTGAGGCCCGGCGAAGTCGGTGAGATCGTCGTGTCGGGGTGCATCACCATGTCGGGCTACTGGGGCAAGCCCGAGCTGACGGAGGAGACGATAAGGGACGGCTGGCTCCACACGGGGGATCTGGCCCTCGTCGATGAAGAGGGCTTTCTTTACGTGGTGGATAGAAAGAAAGATATGTTTATCAGCGGAGGGGAGAATGTCTACCCCGCAGAAATTGAGAAGGTTTACCTGGAGAACCCCAAGGTTCTGAATGTGGCCGTGGTAGGTGTGCCCGATGAAAAATGGGGAGAAGTGGGCATGCTCTCTATCGTGTTGAGGGATGGCGAGACCATGACCGATGAGGAAGCTTTGGCCTTTTGCGAGGGGAAGCTCGCCCGGTACAAAATGCCGAAGGTCGTGAAATTCCTGCCGGAGCTTCCCATGACGGCGGCCCAGAAAATCAAGCGTCGCGAGCTGCGCGAGGCATACGTCAAAGGACTGTCAGAAGGGTCAAAGGCAGGGTGCCATGGAGAAGATAGGCCGCAGGATAAGAGCTGAGAGGAAGGCACGGGGGTTCTCTCTGAAGGAACTTGCCGAGAAGTGCGGGGTGAGCACGATGACGCTCCAGCGGATAGAGACCGGCAAGACGAGCCCTTCCGTGGCTGTGCTCGCACAGATAGCCCACTATCTGTCACAGCCCATCGATTTCTTCATCAAGGAGGAGCACCCAAGATCCGCATCCTCAGAAGCGATGATCATCGGGTCGCGGAGAGCGAGAACCTGCACCTCTCCATGATCGCACCCCTGGGGTTTCTCGGAGACAACATCTTCGTGAACATCGTGGAGGCCAAAAAGGGGCCTATGGTTGAATCCCATACCGACGACGGGTATTCCTTTGCCTACGTTCTGGAGGGAGACATCATCTTCGAGCATGACGGCGTCAAATACGAGCTTCACCCGGGGGACGCTCTCTACTACAACGCCGCCTATCCCCATTCGGTAGTAGCTACGGGCAAGGTCCACAAATCCATCAACATATTCTTCAAGGGAAGAAAATAGGAAACGAGACGGAGCGCTCCCCATGAGGCTTGCCGAGAGGGTCTTGACTGGTGACGAGGGAAGCGCGGCACGCCTCATCACCCTCATAGAGGAGCGCAAGAAAGCAGGCTACGAAGAGCTGCCGCAGCTCCTCCCCCATACAGGGAAGGCGCACGTCGTGGGCGTCACCGGTCCTGCCGGCGCAGGTAAGAGCACGCTCATCGCCGTTCTTGCCAATCGTCTGTGCGATCAGGAGAAGAAGGTGGGGATCATTGCGATCGATCCCACGAGCGTGCGGAGCCGGGGCGCCTTCCTGGGAGACAGGGTCCGGATGAAGCCGGTTGAACGGCCGGGTGAAGTCTTCATCCGGTCTATGGCGGACCGGGAGCACCCTGGAGGGATTTCGAGGGCAAGCCTGGGGGCTGTTTACGTGATGGAGGGTCTCGGAAAGGATGTGGTGGTCATCGAGAGCGTGGGGGCAGGTCAGTCGGACAAAGCCCTTCTCTACGTGTGTGACACGGTCGTCACTCTCTTTACGCCGGAATTCGGGGACGAATTCCAGCTTCTGAAAGCAGGTCTTCTGGAGATCGGTGACGTGGTGGTGATCAACAAGTGGGACAAGGCCGATTCCGAGGACGTGGTCAACGCGATCTCTACCTGCATACATGAAAGGGCCGAGGGGGCCTGGTCAATCCCGATTCTTCGCACGACGGCAATCACCGGCGATGGTCTTGACAAGCTCGTGAATGTCCTCGAGGCGCGAAGGGATTTCCTCCTGAAGGATAAGGAGGCGGCCGCAAAGAGGAGGGAGAAGACCCGCCTTTTTACGATGGCTCTCCTCAAGGAGGAGATCTGGCAGAGGTTTCTCGCTGCTCTTTCGAAAGAAGCCGAATACGGGACGATTCTTACGAAAGTCGGCTCGAGGGTCTTGGATCCTTACAGCGCAGTGGAGCGTATCGCCGATATGGTGGAAAGAAGGCTCCAGCAGGGTAATTGATTCTTTTAGAGATAGTGACAAATCGTACCTTTGCGGCCGAGGCTGCAAAGATGGCACGAGAGAGGAGCCCTATTCATGAAAGACCGCATAGAAAGCTTGAAGAGAATCAGGGAGAAGATCCTCCTCGGCGGTGGTCAGGTCAAAATCGACAGGCAGCACAAGGCGGGGAAGCTCACAGCCCGGGAGAGAATAGGCCTCCTGGTCGACCCGGGGACGTTCTTTGAGTGGAACATGCTTTTGGGACATGCCGATGATTTGCCAGCAGAGGGAATCATCACGGGCACGGGAGCGATCAACGGAAGACCGGTCTGCGTCTTCTCCCAGGACGCGACGGTCCTGGGCGGCTCCATGGGTCACTGGCACGGGTTCAAGATGTACCGGACCATAGAGCGGGCCCTTGAGATGCGGATCCCCGTAGTGGGCCTCTTCGACTCGCCGGGAGGCAGGGTCGAGAAATCTGACGATCGAGGGACCGCCGGGCTCGTGCCCAACAGTGAGAAGCACGAGGCCTCAGTCTTCTATCCCAACACCCAGGCTTCAGGGGTGATCCCGCAGATATCGGTAATCCTAGGGAGTTGCGCGGGTATTGCCGTCTATTCACCGGCCCTCACCGACTTCGTATTCATGGTTGACGGCATCAGCCATATGTTCATCACCGGTCCCCGTATCGTGAAATCGGTGCTGGGAGAGGACGTCACGATGGAGCAATTGGGCGGGGCGAAGGTCCATACGCAGGTTTCCGGCGTTGCGGACCTGAGATTCAAAAGCGAAGAGGAATGTCTTTCAGGCGTGCGGAGACTCCTCTCTTTTCTCCCCCAGAACAACAGGGATGGGGCGCCCCTTGTGGAAACTGGGGATGAAAGGGAGCGCGTCGATGAGGGGTTGGGGACCCTCATTCCGGAATCGCCCAGCAAGGCTTACGACATGCGAAAGGTAATCGCCCGTCTCACTGACAACGGTGAATTCTTTGAAATCAAGCCGGAGTTTGCGGGCGAGATCGTCGTCGGTTTCTGCCGGCTCGGAGGACAGGCCGTCGGCGTCGTGGCTAACCAACCAATGGTCCGCGCCGGGAGCCTCACCGTCGACAGCTCCGACAAGGAGGCGCGGTTTATTCGATTTTGCGACGCTTTCAACATCCCCATCGTCATGCTTATCGATACGCCCGCCTACATGCCCGGATCGGCACAGGAACATAAAGGGATCATCCGTCATGGAGCCAAGGTGCTCTTCGCGCTCTGTGAATGCACTGTTCCCCGCGTTGCCGTTGTGCTCCGCAAATCGTACGGAGGCGGGAATCTCGGGATGGGCATCACGCCGGGCATGCAGGTAGACTTCACCTTCTATTGGCCCTCAGCCGAAGCCGGCGTGGTGGGGGCGGAGCAGGCAGTCCAGCTCTTCTATAGGGACGAGATAGAAAAGGCGCAGGACAAGGAGGCGTTCCGCGCAGAGATGGTGCGCCAGTACCGGGAGATGTACGCCAATCCCATTACTGGCGCGTCCCGCAATCTCTACGCTGAGGACGTGATAGACCCCGCAGACACGAGAAGGGTGCTCATCCGAACCTTGCAGTTCCTGCGTACGAAGACGAAAGACCCCGGACCATGGAAGCGTCACGGCAATCTGCCCCTCTAAGGAGCAAAAACAAGATGTTGCCTTTCTTGACCCTCCATAGGCGGTTCGCAGGAAGCCCGGCAGCAACGGACCTCTTTTTCTGCGGGTAAAGACGAGGTGCAGACCCGTCAACACGTTATCTCTCAGAAGTTACCCCTCATCCTGATTGCCCAGCTTGCTTTCTTCCTGGTAATTTGGGTCCTCGTTCCCACGCTTCCCATCTATCTTAAGAGGTTGCGGGCCACGGACGCGGAGATAGGTATCCTCATAGGTGCCATGAGTCTCGCTTCCGTGGTATCGAGACCGCTCGTGGGAAGGGCTTTGCGCAAGGAACGGGAGAAACTGTTCATGATGGCGGGCGCAATTGCGTGCATTGTCTGCTCCGTTGCCTATCTCGTGATTCCTCCATTCTGGCCAATGTTGCCCGTAAGGATTCTTCAGGGGGTCGCCCTCGGGCTCTTCCATACCTCTACGACAACTTACGTGGCCAATCACACCGATCCGGCCTATCGGGCCAGGGCCCTTGCCCATCTCACCGTCGCGGTCAACGTCGCAAGCACGATCGCGCCCCCTTTGGGAATGGCAATCGTCAACCGGTTCGGTTTCAGCCATCTCTTTCTCGCCAGTGCCGCCGGTTCATTGGGCGCCCTTCTCCTTTCGAGCAGATTGGGCAGAAACGAGCTGCCTTCATTGCAAGCCTCCCCAATTCATAACGGTTTCCCCCTGGACCGCCAGTCCTTTCAGCCTTCTCTCATCGGATTCATTGGCTTCATTATCTGGGCGTCATTGGCAACTTTCTATCCCCTCTACGCAACGAGTCTCGGGGTAACCAATCCCGGCTTCTTCTTCACCGCCATCGCCGTAATGTGTATTCTCACCAGAGGGCTGGGAGGAAAGATCCTGAACATCCGGAACAGAGAGGCGGTGGTCGGGGCGTGTATTGCCCTGAACGCCGTCGCCCTCACTATCCTCTGGTTGTCCAAAACCCAGGTCATGTTTCTCATCGTTGCCTTGCTTTGGGGGGCGGGTCAGGGTTTTCTCGTGCCTGCCATGCTGGCATGGGCTCTTGATCGTTCAACCTCACCTTCCGCTGTCGTAGTGGCAACTATGTATACCTCCTTCGACACGGGACAGTTCTTAGGCCCCCTGGCCATGGGCGTGGTAGCGCAGTATATGGGCTATTCAGCCGTCTTTCTTTGCCTCCCTATCTTAGGAGCCATAAGTCTCCTTTGCTTGAGCTATTTCATTGCTTCAAGACGATGACAGCGGGAAACGTTGACGGGCCCGCTCGGAATTCATACAATTGAGCGAGCGGAAGGTAGAGCCAATGGCAAGAGTGATGATACATCCGGCAACCTACGAGACGGTCCGTCCGGCTATCGACTATGCCTTCGAGCTTTTTCCTCTGTCAGTAAAGGGGAAAAGCGTGCTCATAAAACCCAACGTGCTCCGGGCCTCGAAACCGGAAGAGGCCATCACCACCCATCCCGCAGTCCTCAGCGCTGTGGTCGAGAAGATAGAAAGCATGGAAGCTGCTTCCATCGTGGTGGGTGACAATCCAGGCCTTGTCGGATACGGAGCAAACGAAGAAAGCTTCAGGAAATCAGGCCTGTTGCAGGCGGCCAGGGGCCATTATCAGAACATAGGGAATGATTCGCGAAAAGTCGATTTTAATCCCGATTTCATGCCTTCAGTGGGCATTTCCCGGGCCATCTTGGATGCCGATATCGTCATCAGTCTGCCCAAGTTCAAGACCCACGGCCTCTCCATCGTGACCGGGGCCATCAAGAACAGCTTCGGGTTTTTGCCCGGTGCCCAGAAAGCCAATCTGCACAAGGCCGCGGGCTGTGCCGAGCGCTTCCACGAAATGCTCGTTGACGTCTTCCGGCTCAGGGTGCCCGATCTCTTCTTGGTCGACGCGGTAGTCGGTATGGAGGGCAATGGTCCGGCTGGCCCTGACCTCAGAAATATCGGCCTCGTCCTGGCCTCTGACAACGGCGTGGCCCTGGATGCCGTCATCGCCTTCATGATGGGCTTGGAGCCGGGTCAGCTGCGCTTCCTTCAGAAGGCGAAGGAAGCAGGCTTGGGGGATTACGATCTCAGCACCATCGATGTCGTAGGGGAGCTGAGGCGACTACTTGACTTCAAGCTTCCGCCGCTCGCCGGCGAAGCTGATGTTCAGAACACTGAGGTACAGGCAAAGATCCAGAGCCGATTGATCATGCGGCCCCGCGCCAATCCCGACCTCTGTACAGGCTGCGGCACCTGCGTCGATCAATGTCCCGTATCTGCGCTGTCTATTGATGGTCACGTCCCCACGGTCGATGCCGATACCTGCATCACGTGCTTCTGTTGCCAGGAGATGTGCCCGGAGAAAGCTATCGCGTTGCAATAGAAAGGCAAGGCCCTGGTGTTCTGTCAAGCGACCATCGTCGCATGAGCGAAGGAATTGTCCGCCTGAAAGACGCCACTGGCTCAAAGATAGCACCTCCGTCCGCTCACGAAGGCTATTCCTTCCGATTCGCTGCGCCTTCGCGCTGACCCGTTTATCACTCCAGACTCGCTCACGCACCGATTGCGGACTGAACCCGCGAGACGGGAATATCATTGGTCGCGGGTTCCTAGCTTTTGCGCTTTCGCTTTGTGGTCGTCCGCAAACAAGAGCGCCCTACTAGTACGCTATCCCTCGGTATCAGGCGCGTGGACTAAGGTGTAACCCTCGCACCAGGGGGCGCTGAGGCTTACACACCATTTCCGTCACGCTCGTCTTTTCGTTCACGGGTACCCCAGCGCTTTCGGCGATGCGAATCGAGAAGGAACAGCCTTCCGCGGACAGTGAGATACCACCTCCGTATCCATGACGAACTCCGCTGGTTTTGTCTCTTTCATCCCACATAACACGGGGATAAGGGCGTGTTACCCGTTGGCGACTCGTGCAATGCGACCCGCGGAAGTGGAATGCCCCTCACCCGCGGGTGCCCCGCCTTCCTGTGGTCGGAACGCTCGCGACGTTTTCGTCGAGGTAGAGAGCC
>Ga0187782_10002932_pt1 | contig 12685 bp, 5 predicted proteins | sample 0715_SJ02_MP15_2_FD_132454 | JGI IMG/M metagenome (GOLD analysis project Ga0187782, IMG submission 132454) | Tropical peat soil microbial communities from peatlands in Department of Meta, Colombia - 0715_SJ02_MP15_20_MG | ecosystem: Environmental > Terrestrial > Soil > Wetlands > Peat | place...
ACCGTCGGAACGCTTCTCGAATCGAGCTTCGGCTTCAAAGGACGCGTCACTTACCTGCTCAACCAAAACGCCACGCGCGCCCACATCATGGACGCGCTCGAAGGCCCTAAGGGCTACGTGCAAACTCTCACTGCTTCCGACAATCTGCTCATCTACTACGCAGGCCACGGTTACTACAACGAGCGCACCGACAAAGCGTACTGGCTTCCCTACGATGCCGAGTCTGCGTTCAGCGCCAACCACATCTCCGCCGACGACCTCACCACCTCGATCCGCGGCATCGCCTCGCATCACGTCCTCATCATCGCCGACAGTTGCTACTCCGGCGATCTGACGCGCGGGGTCGACGACAACATCAATTCCTCGGGTGGCGCGACCGGTTTCATTCAACGCATGATGGCAGCGCCTTCGCGAAATATCCTTTCCAGCGGCGGCAACGAGCCGGTCGCCGACACAGGCCCTGGAGAGCACTCCATCTTTGCCGCCGCGCTTTTGAGCGCGCTCTCCGGCCAGCCCGGCCCGTTCTTCACCGCCGCCGATCTCGCCGACCCCGTCAAGAGATCGGTCCGCGCCCACTCCGGCCAGATTCCTGAATACACGCGCATCGGCAACTCCATGCCCCGCAACTTTCCCATCGACATCGGCGACTTCGTTTTCGAGCGCAAGACCGCCGTGCTCACAAACCCTAAGCAGCCGGCAGTGCCTGCAGCCGCAGAGAGCGCTCCTCCTTCCAGCGATGCAAGCAACCGCGATCAAGCCTCCACCGATGTACGTGACCACGGTCAAGCCCTCATTGATGCCCGAAAATACGATGAGGCCTTGTCTTTCTTCAATGATGCATGCGACCGGAACAATGCCCAGGGTTGCGCTGGTCTCGGCGTTCTCTACTTTAACGGGCTCGGTGTTACAAAGGACACCGCGAGGGCTGCCACGCTGGCCCGTAAAGCCTGCGACGCAGGATACTCCGGTGGCTGCAGGAATCTCGGTACGTACTATCTGTGGGGAGCTGGTGTAGATAAGGATCCTGCTCAGGCCGCGGCCCTATTCCGGACCGCTTGCAACGCCGGCGATGCGCACGGCTGCGGGTGGCTCGGCCTTCTATTCATAAACGGCACGGGTGTTGCTCAGGACCGCGCTCAGGGGTTGGCTCTGTCTCGCAAGGCTTGCGACGGCGGAGATATGCAAGGCTGTGCAGACGTTGGCATCTCCTATGCGAACGGATATGGCGTCGAGAAAGACTACGCCGAGGCGATTTCCTTCTCCCGCAAAGCGTGCAACGGCGGCTTTCTGCCGGGATGCGCAGATGTGGGCGTCTTCTATGCCAATGGAAATGGCGGCGAGAAGGACTACACCCAGGCAGCATCTTTCTCCCAAAGAGCATGCGACGGAGGCTTTCTGCCGGGATGCACCAATCTCGGCTTCGTCTACCAAAATGGCACCGGCGTCGAGAAAGATCTGCTGAAGGCCGCAACCCTTTACGAAAAAGCATGCGACGGCGGGGAAGCAATCGGCTGCCGGAACCTTGCCAATCTCTATGAGCATGGGTGGGGAGTCGCACTGGACAAGAATCGCGCCTCCGAGCTGCTTCGCAAGGCTTGTGGCGAAAACGATCAAATAGCCTGCAACGCCATCAATCAGCGCCGCTGATACTTACTCTCCAAAACGAAGCTGCCAATCAATCGACGTTGAACGGTAGTCGGCTCTGCTTCGCTGTACTCCCATCCGCCGGCAATCGCGCCGATGATCAGCAGCGGCTCGCGTCCCGCAGCGACTTCTTCCGGCAGCTCGCGGTCCATCGATTCCAGCGACCAATCCTCCTCGCAAACAAAAAACCGCAGAAACGCGCGCCGCTTCCCGGTTTCATACTCGCGAATGGTCCCGCGCAGCATGGGGTAGCGCGCTTCCAGCGCATCGAGAACTGCGCGCAGCGTGACGGGGACTGGCGCATCGAGCGTCACGTCGCCCTCGACCTTCGCAAGATTGCGCAGATGGTACGGCAAAGATACTCGCACCGTCGCGCCACCTCCGTCGGGTTTGTCCGAGCCGCTCTCCACGCGAGTCTCCATTTCTCCGCTCCCGGAGGTTCGTAGAGCAATGGTAGTAAGAGCAACCGCAGATCCTTCGACTCGTTTTGGTGCAAAGGTGCACCAAAACTCGCTCAGGATGACAAGTCGATTCTGTTGCAAACTTCAGAGATAGGGCGTTAGTCCCTAGTCCCTGATTCCTGTTCCCTAGTCCCTTAGTCCCTTAGTCCCTAATTCATCGTCTGCACTTCCACCGACAGCACTGCCGGCAGATCGCGCACGATCGGCGCCCAGGTGTCGCCCGCATCGGCCGAAGCATACACCTGGCCGCCTGTCGTGCCGAAGTAGACACCGCATTCGTCCAGCGTGTCGACCGCCATCGCATCACGCAGCACATTGACATAGCAGTCCTTCTCGGGCAGCCCCTTGGCCAGTGGTTCCCATTCGTTCCCTCCCGTGCGGCTGCGGTAGACGCGCAGCTTGCCTTCCAGCGGAAAATGCTCCGAATCGCTCTTGATCGGCACCACGTACAGCGTCTCCGGCTCGTGCGCGTGTACATCGATGGCAAAGCCGAAGTCCGTAGGCAGGTTGCCGCTCACCTCGCGCCAACTGTCGCCGGCGTCGTCGGAGCGCATCACGTCCCAATGCTTCTGCATGAACAGAACTCCGGGACGCGAAGGGTTCATAGCGATGTGGTGCACGCAGTGACCGACTTCGGCCGTGGGATTGGGCATGAAGTTCGACACTAGGCCTCTGTTGATCGGCTTCCACGTCGCTCCGCCGTCGTCGGTGCGGAACGCGCCCGCGGCCGAGATCGCGATGTAGATGCGCTCAGGATTCGAGCGATCGAGAATGATGGTGTGCAGTCCCATTCCGCCCGCGCCGGGCTGCCACTGCGGGCCGGTGCCGTGGCCGCGCAATCCGGAGACCTCCTGCCAGTTCTCGCCGCCGTCGATGGAGCGGAACAGCGCCGCGTCTTCCACGCCTGCATACACCGTGTCGGGATCGGAGAGCGACGGCTCCAGATGCCACACGCGCTTGAACTCCCAGGGATGCTGCGTGCCGTCGTACCACTGATGCGTGGTGAGCGGCTTGCCGGTTTCGGCCGAGGTGTCATAGAGGAACCGATTTGGGGCCTTGGCAGGGAAGACGGGTGTCGCCGCTCCGTTGGCGACGCCAGGCTGATGCCATGTCTTGCCGCCGTCGCCGGAGCGTTGAATCAGTTGCCCAAACCAGCCGCTGGATTGCGAGACGTAGATCCGGTCGGGGTCCACCGGCGAGCCTTTCATGTGGTAGATCTCCCAGCCGGCGAAAAACGGTCCGCTCACCGTCCAGTCCTTGCGCTTGCCGTCCGCGCTCAGGACAAACGCGCCTTTGCGCGTTCCCACAAGCACACGCACACTGCTCATTGCGACCTCCTGCCAGATTCCGGTTTGCCTTGTTGCATTGCGCGGCGCTGGGGTCCGCCGTAGTCGAAGGGGAAAACGCCGCAATGCGATTGTTTCCGATTTCCCTTGCAATTTGCAAGTCAATTCGCCGCGCGCACGCGATTCCGATTCGCCAAACCGAGCCGCCGGGGTCGGAGAGCCCTTATTCCCAGGTGTGGCGCCGCCTGCAATCCAGCTCCTACAGCCGCGCACAAGTCTATCCGTAACACTGATTTGCTATTGAAATCCCTGTGCCGGGTTAGGACAATCGTCTCAACTCCCAACTACTCGCGCGAAGGAGTAAGTGACCTGATGCGCATCAGAATGCAAGACTTCCGTCCGTCCCTTCTCTGGTCGAGCGAGCACGCAATCACCGCTCTTTTCCACACCCCACGAACCGCTGTTCTCGCCCCCCTTGCCGCCATTTTGCTGGCTATTCCTGCGCCCTTCGCGCAGACGCCCGATCGCATTCTCCAGCCCATTGACACCGAGTCGGTCCAAACACTGGCGGATCATCACCCCGCGTGGGCAGTTCCTGCGAACGATGCCGGCGCAGTCCCGCCTGATCTCGCGATCGAGAGTTTGACGCTGGTATTGGCGCGATCTCCCGAGCAGGAGCAGGCGTTGGATCAGTTGCTCAAAGATCAGCAGGATCCCAATTCGCCGCAATACCACCACTGGCTGACGGCCACCGAAATGGGCGAGCGCTTCGGTCCCTCGGAAAACGATATTGCTGCGATCGCTGAATGGCTCCAGTCGCAGGGCTTGCACGTAAATTGGGTCGCCTCCAGCCGGATTCTGATCGGATTCGGCGGCACGGCAGGGAACCTCGCCGGCGCATTCCGCACCGAATTTCACTATTACAAATTGAACGGCCGGCAGCGGATGTCGGTTTCATCCGACGCGATGATTCCCGCTGCGCTGGCGCCCGTCATCCGCGCCGTCCGCGGGCTCTACACAATCGAGGACCGGTCCTATCACCGTCGAGCGCCGGGACGATGGAACGCGCCGAGCTTCACGGTGAGCAGCGACGGCGAAACCGCCTATTTCATTGCTCCAGCAGATTTCGCCACCATCTACGATCTGCCTGCCGGCTTGACCGGATCGGGAATGACGATCGGAATTGCCGGCGAGGCGCGCACCGATACGGCGGATTTCGCCGAATTCAGGGCCTTAACCGCCGCCACATTCACCAATCCGACCGAGGTGATCCCCTCGAGCTATGGCGGCGCCGATCCGGGCCCGGCGTATACAGCGCCCCCAAGCTGCGAGACCACGGACACGTGTTCTCAGTCCATCTCCGATCTGTTGGACTTGCAGGGAGAAGCAACGCTCGACGTCCTCCGGACGGGCAGCGTTGCGCCCGGTGCATCGCTCTTGCTGGTGACCGCTTCAGATGCGAGCGGCGGCATCGCCGACGACGCGGAGTATCTTGTCGACACCACGCCCACCCCCGCCCAGGTGATGTCGATCAGCTTCGGAGCCTGCGAGTTCGAGGCCGGATCGGGGGGCGTCGATTTCTGGGACGCCCTTTTCGAGCAGGCAGCGGGCGAGGGCATTTCCGTCTTCGTTTCTTCGGGCGATTCCGGCGCCTCGGGTTGCGACGATTCTTTTACCACGCCGCCGACCGATCCCGCTCCCAACAGCCCCAACTACATTTGCTCGTCCAGCTACGCAACCTGCGTGGGCGGAACGGAATTCAACGACACCAGCGACCCGGCGGCCTATTGGAGCTCGACCAATAACGCGTCCACGCTCGCTTCGGCGCTCTCCTACATTCCCGAGGGCGCCTGGAACGAGCCTCTGGACGCGAACGGAGACACCCTGGCAGCAGCCTCCGGCGGAGGCGTGAGCCAGTATATTGCCACCCCGAGCTGGCAATCGGGAACCGGAGTCCCCACGGCTCGAACGGGACGCTACACGCCCGATGTTTCCTTCTCCGCCGCCGGTCACGATGGCTACTTCGGCTGTTTCGCAGCCGCCGGCGCCAGTTGCGTGGAAGGCGCAGACGGATTTGAATTCGAGTATTTCTATGGGACCTCCGCGTCTGCGCCTTCCATGGCCGGCGTCGCCGCACTGCTCGATCAGCAGCTTGGCGGCGGTCAGGGCAACCTCAATCCCGAACTGTACATGATGGCGGCAAGCGTTCCCGCTGCGTTTCATCAAGTCTCCATCGCTTCCAGCGGCGTGGCCAACTGCTCGGTCGCCACACCCAGCATGTGTAACAACAGCATCCCCTCGCCGACCGCGATCACGGGAGGGCAGCCGGGGTTTTCGCTGGGGGCTGCCGGCGGATACAGCGAAGCCACTGGGCTCGGTTCGCTCGACGCCGGTCAATTCATTGCCAAATACTCGAACAGCTCCTCCAAGCTCACGCCCGCCGTGACGTTGAGCGTGCCGTCGCAGAGCATCACTCTGTCGCAGTCCGTGCTCGTGCTGGTTACCGTGAACGGGGCGTCCGGGAATCCCGCTCCCACCGGATCGGTCACCCTCACCAGCGGAACGTTTTCTGCCAGTGCGGCCCTGGGCAGCCCCAGCGGCGCCAGCAGCAGCGCATCGTTGACCATCCCCGCCGGTTCTCTGGCCGTTGGGGCGGATACTCTCGTCGCAACTTACACGGCAACCGGATCGACCTATAACAACGCCACCGGCGAGGCTTCGATCACTGTCACCCCCTCCGGCAAAACCACGCCCGCCATCTCCTGGCCCGCACCGGCAGCTATCACCTACGGAACCGCGCTGAGCACGACCCAGCTCGACGCCACGGCCAGCGTGGCCGGATCCTTTACCTATTCGCCGGCGGCAGGCGCCGTGTTGACGGCGGGCCAGCAAACTCTTACCGCAACCTTTACGCCCACCGACACCACGGATTACAACAATGCGACCGCCACGGTGACACTGACGGTAAACAAAGCCACGCCGTCCATCGTTTGGGCCACGCCGGCAGCCATCGTCTACGGAACCCCGCTGAGCGCAACGCAACTCGACGCCACGGCAAGCGCCGCCGGGGCATTCAGCTATTCGCCGGCGGCGGGCGCAACGCTGTCAGCAGGCCAGCAAACTCTCACTGCAAGCTTCACGCCCACTGACACGGCCGACTACTACTACACGGCCGCCACGGTAACCCTGACCGTGAATAAAGCCACGCCGACCATCACCTGGCCCACGCCGGCTGCAGTCAGCGTCGGCTCCACGCTCAGCGCGGTGCAGCTCGACGCCACCGCCAGCGTGCCCGGAGTCTTCGTCTATAGCCCCGCTGCCGGAATGGTGTTGTCGACGGCAGGAAACACGACGCTCTCCGTCACCTTCACTCCCAACGACTCCACGGACTACAACTCGGCGTCCACTTCTGTCGTGCTAGCAGTGGGTGCAGCGGTCAACCCCGGATTCGTCGTCGTCGGCACAAATGTCTCTCTGGCGCCGGGCGCAACCACGGGAAATACCTCCACCATCACCGTAACGCCCTCCGGAGGATTCGCCGGCAGCGTGACGCTTACTGCCGCGGTGACCTCCAGCCCGGCGGGTGCCGTCGATCCGCCGGCGCTGAGCTTCGGCTCGAGCAGCCCGGTCAGCATCACAGGAACGAGTTCCGCAACAGCCACTCTGACCATCTCCACGACTGCGGCTACGACCGGTCAGGCGCGTCCGCAGAGTCCTCTATTTCCCTGGACCTCGACCGGCGGCGCTGTGCTGGCCTGTGTTCTGCTGTTCTGGCTGCCCGGGCGGCGGCGCGGCTGGCGCAATCTCATCGGCATGGTTGCGCTGCTCGCCGCGTTGACCGGCGGATTGCTGGCCTGTAGCGGGGGCAATACCACTACGGGCGGTGGTGGCGGCGGCAGCGGCGGAACGACTCCCGGGTCTTACACAATCACCGTGACCGGAGCGTCGGGATCGGGCAACGAGTCCGCATCAATCACCTTAACGGTCACCTAGGAAAGCTCCGATCAGGTCCTGAACCCATCCTTCAGCGGCTAAAGCCGCGTTGATTTGGCTCGGTTTGCGGCACGACTAAAGTCGTGCCCTTTCAAAACCGCGACTCAATCAGACCTTCCCTAGCCAAAGAATGAACGACCGCATCATGCGGGCAACGCCGGATGCGCCGCTACGCGCAACGCAGGAGAGAGCGATTTCTAACAGTCTCTCGAAAGACTCTTGCGCAAATCCCTCAGGGGCTGAAGCCCTGGCCTTTCTTGCGGAACCTGCGGCACGACTGAATTCGTGCCCTGACACGTTTCCGCCCTCTGCCAGAGTTTTTCTACAGGTTCTAGCTGTTCTTGTATTCAGAACGTGAAGGCAAGACCGGCGCGCAGGCTGCGCTGCTCCTGGCTAAAAATCAGCAGCGAGCCATCGCTGAGAACGACTGGGCAGTAGCCCTCAGCGAGAAGGTTCCTCACATCGAGCAGAGCCTCAAAGCCCTCCGATCCGTCGCGGGCAATGTGAATGGGCTGACGCAGTTGAATGTTCAGGAAAGGGGATTGCGCGTCGCCGGCGAAGGGAGCGATTTCGGTTACGGTCTCGTCCGGCTGCCAGCTATAGCTGGCGCGCCAGTGGGTCCCAGTGCCGTCGAGAGTGCCGGAGAGCGCGATGGAATAGGTTTGCGCGCGGCGGGCACGCGCCGCGGCGATCGCCTGCCTCACCCCGGCAGGTTGCGGCAAGGCGGACATCACCAACGCGCTCCCGCTGGCGTAGCTCACGCGCATAGAATTGCCGCCGGGCAGCCGATGCTCGACGGCGGCCTCGACGCCCTCGGTGGAGTAGTCCGGCCCAGACGCACGAAGTAAGCCGCTGGCCCGGTCGAAGAGCGCTGCCGAAGATGCCGTCGCATCGCCCGCGGCAAAGCGGCCGAACGCTTCTAAGACGGGGTTTGCGATGTTGTCGGCATAAATCACGACCGCCACGCCGGAAGCATCGGTGCGCCGCTCCCAGCCGATCTCCTGATGAATGCCGCGCTCGATGGCGAGCTGCCCGTTTCGCTCCGTCAAAACCGGCTGAAAGAATCGAACCTCCGACTCGCTGGCATCGCGCTCCGGAACCATGGTCGCCAGACGGTAATGGACCGTGGAGCGGCCGTCGCGCCATTCCATCGTTGCGAAGGGAAGCATCCCGGTCGCGGCCCCGCCCGCCATTGCCCCCATGCGGCCCCACACAAGATTCGCGCCTGCTACGGCTTGCAACGCATTGCCTAGATGCATCGTCTCTTGGTTGCGAATTGCTGCCTCATCCAGGCCTTCGCTCCTGGCGCTCTCAACCCCCGGCTCGACGGTGACGGCAGCCACCGATTGCACCGACCCGGCAAATCCCAAATCCTGGCGGAAGCCGAGCATCGATTCCATGTCCCCATCGCTGCCGGGCGCAAAATCGACGCGAGCCAGCAGCTCGCGGCTGTCCGATGGCGTGTCTTCCACCGAGGATGAGAAGCGCTCGCCGCTCTCGCCGAAAGTCCCAGCCTGGCCGGTCGCCATCAGACGCGCCATCAGTTTCGGCTGACTTCCCTGGCCGTCGGAAACCACCACCAGCGGCCCGTCCTCGAGCCAGCGCAGCAGCGGGCGATTAGCGGCCGAGCGCAGCGTCCACGCCCAATCGTCCTTTTGCTCATTGCCGGTGCGCGGATCGGCGGGCAGCCATTGAATCACTTCATAAAGTGTGTTGAGCGTCAGATTCACAACCGTGGCGCCGCGCACCTTCACGTTTTCGCGCAGCGCGGGCAGGAATGACGGCCCCATGGCTTTCAGGGCGTAGCGGCCGGGCATCAGAGACGCGATGAGGAATCGGCCTTGACCATTGGTGTAGACGCTCGCGATCACGCTCAGATCGGGCCGCAGCAACTCGACCTCAGCGCCGATCTGCGGCACGCCCGATGAGTCACGAACCACGCCAGACACCGATCCTGTCGGCGCTCCGAAGAGCGGGACCGCGCTCAATGCGATCGCCACGGCAAAACCGGCGAGATGTTTGCTGCTCGTCATTGACACAGATCTGGGCTGTTCACCCGCTGCGTCGCTGGCATGGCTTCCCCAAGCCGAAACCGCGCAGGCCCCGAATTCTTCCGTCCGGTTGGCATGTCAGCGGAATGTCTCCTATTCGACGACAAAAGGCGCCGATTGTGCAATCTCTTGTTTCGAAATTGCGTCGTTTATTTTCACCGTCACCTTATATTTTCCGGGCGCCAAGCCGGCGATGGGAAGCGTTCTCTCCACCGTCAATTGATCGCTATGCGCACCTAAATCTTTTGATTCCAACTGCTTTTCCAAAATCACCGTGTTGGTCGCGGCGTCGGTGATCTGGTAGGTAACCGTTGCCGAGTTACTTTTGGTCGCCTCGTCGATGCCTAAATTGTACACCTGCATCCAGAAATTCAGGTCCTGGCTGCGCTTAAAGCTGGCAGGCGTTGCGGGGTTGGCAGTCACCCTGGGACGAACATAGGTGTTGCCGATGATGAATTTGTCGCCGCCTATTTGGCGCGAGGGTACCGTGTGCATTTCGTCGGCCAGGATGAGGCTCGATGCTCCGAGCTTCTCATCGTTGAAAACCGGGACTTCGATTCCTCTGCCGTAGATTCCCACGTGATCCGGGTTGTTCACATCCTTGAGCGCGATATCCAGGCGATACAGTCCGGGTTGCAAGGGCAGCGCCTTCCAATAGACCCTCCGGTTGTCGAGAGTCTTCTCCAGCAACTCGGCCGGCTCATCGATCTCCACCGTGTCTTCGAAGGTCTGCACCGTCTTGTGCATGATGGTCGTCACCTTGCCCAGGATGTTCACCACACCCTTTGAAACGCCGTCTTTGGTGACAAAGGTGATGTCGCGGTTGCGGATTTGAATGGTGATGGGAACCAAGTCGGTGCTCTCCGTCACCCTCACGAAATCGGTGCGCACGTCGAACGGCAGAGGCGGGCCGGTCAACACTTTATGCTCGGAGACGAAGGCGTCGAGATCAGCGAACTTGATCGGCGGCGGAGCGAAGATCTTGGATTGCAGCTCGATGCGGTCAAACTCCTTGCTCTGATTGTTGACGGTGAACGGGCCGCCGCCCAGATGTTCGAGTCCGCCCTGAAAGCGGTCTTGTTTCCCTTGTTTGCTCATCTCCTCGAACGTCGTGAGCCCCGCGCCGGGAACGTGCAGCAGTGCGTCCTTTTCGCTGCGATCGATGGTGAAATGGTAGTCGGCGCACATGCAGGTATCGACAAACTCGAGATCGATGTTGTCCCCGACGCCTTCGAGATAGCGGTAGTGCCAGACTTCAAACGGGAACGTCGAGGTTTCACCGCCGCCTTCGTCCATCGGCCGCTCATATAACCCGCCGGTGGGATGGGAATCGATTGAATCGGGTTGACCCCACATAATATAGATGCGCCCGCGGTCGGTCTTCCAACCGGGCTTGCCGGCCGCAAAATGCTCGTTGGCGTAGGCAATCCGCCGGTAGTGTTCCTCGCGAAACTCGTTCTCCGGGGAATCCGGGTTGGGGTTGCGGCGCAGCCAGAAGTTTTCGATGAATGCCTCGCGCTCCTCGTCGTTGCTCAAGCTCAGGAAGGCCTTGCGCTCTTCGTCGGTGATGATGTAAGGCACTTCCTCGTTCAGCCAGGTCCGATAGGGACCTTTCAGCTCTCGCCGCACCGCATTCCGGGCGTTGTAGAGCTCCTTATCGTTCAATTGGCGTTTCAGCGGATCGGGTTCCTGCTCCTGGCCGCTTGCCGGCGCGGCTTGTTGCTGGCCGGCGGGGGCGCCATTCTGCTGGGCCATTAGGCCCGCTGCGGGAATCGAGATCAGGCTGCAACTGAGAGCAGTGAACAAAAAACAGCGGCTGCTTAGAATCATTGCCCTGTGTACTCCTGCGATCCCATTATTTTACGGCTCCAATCGGTGCGGGGCAAGGTTTGGTCCACCGAGGCTCCACCTTTGGACGCGCCAGGAACACCAAGGTCACCCGTCAACCGCCCGCGAAAAGGGCTCATTCGATCCGCTCGCCGCGGTCGCCGCGTCCATGATTTCCGGGCCTTCAGCCGCATTTCTATCTGGTCATCGGGCAAACTTTTTGCCGGTGTTTGACGTCAGTCAACGAAAAAGCCCGGTTGCATTCGGACGGGCAGCATACCCATACCCTCTGCGTTCCAGAACGCGAGGCGTAAATGCATTTATCATTTTGTAAGGAACTCCTCGCCGAGCCGTCGCGTACACTAAAAGGGACAGTCCTTCATAAACTCTCATGAAGAAGATCCTCCTCATATCTCTCGCCGTCGTGGTCGCCGCTGGGCTGGTAACCCTCATGGTCGTCCGCCAGCAATCGGGCTACACCAAAGTCTTGACTGCCAAAGTGGTCCGCGAGGATTTGTCGATGGTTGTCAGCGGTACCGGCCAAATCAAGCCCAAAACTTACGTGAACGTCGGAGCCACCGCGATGGGCCGCGTCACCCACCTCTTCGTGAAGGAGGGTGACCGGGTAACCAGGGGTGAGACCGTGGCCACCATCGAAAACGTGCAGCAGCAAGCCAATGTGAACGGCCAGGAGGCCGCAATCGCCGCAGCCAAGACTGACATTGCCTCGTATGTCGCGGCAGAGAAGACCGCGCTCGCGAATCTCGATCACGCCCAAGCCGACCTCGAGCAGAAGAAGCTGGATTGGGATCGCGCCCAGGCTCTCTACAAAGATGGCATCATGGCCAAGCAGGACTACGACGCCAAGAAGGCGGCTTACGATCTGGACGTGGCATCCGTGTCTCAGGCTCTTGCCCAAGTCAACCAGGCCAAGGCCAATACCGACTCCGCTCGCGGCCACCTGCGCACGCAGGAGGCGACGCTGCTGTCTAACCAGGACCTGCTCAACCGTACCATCGCCTTGGCGCCGTTCGACGGCATCGTGACCAACGAACCGGTGCGCGAAGGGGAAACCGTCGTCGAAGGCATTCAGAACACCGAGGGCTCGACCCTGATGACCCTCGCCGACATGAGCATCATCACCGCCGAGGTGAAGGTCGATGAGACCGACATCGTGAATGTGCAGCTCAACCAGCCCGTGGACGTGACTGTGGACGCGTTGCCCGGCAAGACTTTCAAGGGCCACGTGACGCTGGTTGGCGACCAGGCGCTGCTGCGCTCGACCGGCGTGGCCACCTCGCAATCCACCACCGGCACCGAAGAAGCCAAGGACTTCAAGGTCGTGGTGACAATGGATGGAACGCCAGACGAATTTCGTGAGCTTCGCCCGGGGCTTTCCTGCACCGCCAAAATCACCACCGCC
>Ga0187782_10002934_pt1 | contig 12682 bp, 15 predicted proteins | sample 0715_SJ02_MP15_2_FD_132454 | JGI IMG/M metagenome (GOLD analysis project Ga0187782, IMG submission 132454) | Tropical peat soil microbial communities from peatlands in Department of Meta, Colombia - 0715_SJ02_MP15_20_MG | ecosystem: Environmental > Terrestrial > Soil > Wetlands > Peat | place...
AGAAGCAGCCTCGGAACAAAAATGCCTCATCATCCTAACCCCATCCTATTCATGATGCGAGGGATTATGCATTGCGTGGCGATGCGGTCGCGCGGGATCTTTCCGCTTTTTTCGCGGCGTCGCCTAAGCATATGCCGCGGCCGGGCTGGTCGAGCTTTGGCCAAGTGAATGTTGTAGCTTGAACGTATCTCATCTGCTCGGCGTTCGCGAAACTGGCGTGGCATATCGCTCCGACGGGCCGCCGGACCAGCGGGCGCGCCACGGTCGATGAGATGGACCTCAACTTCGCCGTGGGCTGTGGCGGCGGCCGAAAAGGCCGTCCTCTTGTTGTTCGCGAAATTCGCTCTATGTCTAGAAGATCGGGTTTCGGCCAGACGATCTTGCTATCCTCTCTCGCCTCTGCCGCGTCGGCTTGTGACTTCCTCTCCAGAACTTCGACCGAGGGCGACGGCATGAAGCCGCCGCATAACAGCTCCTGGAAAGGACATTCCATGCAAGTCGGCGTCGTTAAATGGTTCAATGCGAACAAGGGCTTTGGCTTCATCCAGCCGGAGGCCGGCGGACAGGACGTCTTCGTCCATATCAGCGCGATCGAGCGCGCCGGACTTCGGACCCTCGTCGAAGGGCAAAAGGTCGGCTTCGAACTGATGGTCGATCGGCGAAGCGGCAAGTATTCGGCGGATCAGCTACAACTTCAGAATTGATCAGCATCGACCGAGCCGGCGGAAGATGCGTTGGGTCGGGGTAACGTCGGAGCAGCGCGTTGATCGCCGCTCTTCGCTCCCGCAACCAGAAAGCCGCTGGACATGTCCAAGAATGAACCTCTCGGCAATCGCGAAGCGAAAAAGGCTAACAGAGATAAATCAACGGCTCCACCAGCTGCGACGAGCGGGGCGCCTTGGTCTGCCATCGAAAAGCTCAGGGCTCGCGGACTGAGCCGCACCGTCAGAGGCGCCGTCGCCCCCGCACACAGGTTCGGTGTCGGAGTTTATGTGGCCTATCGCCAGGGGCCTGGTTCTGGGCTCTACCGTGTGACTCGCCTTTTGCCCGACGAAGGGCAGGGACTGCAGTATCGTGTCCGGTCTGACCGAGACGGTCAGGAGCGCGTCGTTCTCGAGGCCGCGCTCCAACGCGCGATGTGAAGCCCTCTTGTGCTCGCGGCCCAGAGTAAGCGCATCGTCACGTGACCAACGCGGAGTTGGCGGCAGGAGCATCCGATGGACGCCAGGGACTATAGGATGGAAGCCTCGCTCTATTATGCGAAGAGCGCGAGCCCGAAACCAAAGGCGCTGGTCCTCCGGCGTTTCGCCAAAGCCGCCGAGGCCATTCGCTTTGCCGTCGAGGATCTTTCGCCCGCGCTTTTGCAAAGCTGCTCCCTTGAGGTCAACGAATCCCATTACCTCGGGCAAGAAATCCGACCGCTCTACGACGACCGCGCTTTTCCTCTACGACGCCGCGCAAAACATATTAGCGAAAAACAAAACCCGCTGGAGTCAACGGGGGAGCCCGAGGGGCCTAAATCGCCCGCGATGAAAGTATCCGCCATGCCGCTTCCTCAAAGTTCCCCTCTCGCCATTGAACGAGCAGCGTGTCGACAGCGAAGAGTCATGGCGGGTTATTCCTTCAATCTGCGGCGCGGCGAAGCGAAAGTTAGGGACATGATCTTGAAGGATATCGGCCGCTTTTCGGACCTCGGAGCCGAACGACGCGTGTCGGATTTATTTGCGGTCCTGAAGCAGTTCGACCTCGCGCATCCTTCCACGCCGGCAGATGGATAAGCTTCTCCAATGTAAGCAATGGCTCCGCGTCTCAAACTGCCATCGTGTCGCGACACGAGGATCTAATGGACGACCTGCGGCGGCAGAGACGGAGAGACGTGGCGAGTCCGGTTGACGCCCAAGCCAAGGCGTGGGTGGCAAGCCGTCCTCGTTCGTGAGCGCTGATACAGCAGCAGTTGCTCCACGAAAGAACGCTTAGGCGAACCCCAAAAGGAGAATGACGTGGCTAAGGCCGAACTTGGTATGAAACGTCGATGCCTGAGCTGTGGCGCGGCCTTTTTTGATCTTAATCGCGAGCGGATCGTCTGCCCGAAGTGCGGTGCTGTTTTTCAGGTCGTCGCGCTGCAGCGTTCCGAGCCAAGAAGAGCCTTTTATCGCCTCCCCGCCAGCGACGGGACTCTCGGCCAAGACCAAGCTGAGAACGACGGCGGCGAGACGGTCACCGCGCATGCGGAAGCAGAGTCTGTCGAACTCGATGAAGGCGTCATCGAGCCGACTGAGGAGGAGGATCGGATCGAGGAGATCGATCACTTCATGTCGGGTCCCGACCCGGTTTAGGCCGCCACACCCGCGAAGTCGATTCGGACACGCATCAGAGCGCGACGCTTTCCTTGTCGTCATTCTGGGCGCGTAGCGATCCAGACGACGTGCCGCGCCCCACGCGACCCATTGGCGCGCACCCTGAATTCCTCCACGCTCAGCCCCGCCCGGGAGAGACGCTGCGTGAAATTGCGATCCGGGCTCGACGACCATACGGCCAGCACGCCGCCGGGACGTAGCGCCGCGCGGGCGGAACTCAGTCCGCGCAAGTCATAGAGCTGATCATTTTCTGCGCGCGTCAGCCCCTCCGGGCCGTTGTCGACATCGAGCAGGATGGCGTCATAGGTCGAGCGAGCCGAGCGGATCAGGCGACCGACATCCGTTTCCTCGATGCTGACGCGTGGATCCGCCAGGCTCGCGCCGAAAACTCCGGCTAAGGGACCGCGCGCCCATGCGACCACCTGCGGAACGAGCTCGGCGACGACGAGCTGCGCCTTCTCTCCAAGAAGGGCGAGCGCCGCCCGCAACGTGAAGCCCATTCCAAGTCCGCCGATCAGAATTCGCGCTCCTCCGCGGGCGCTGATTCTCCCGCAGGAAAGCCTGGCGAGCGCGGCCTCGGAGCCGCCGACGCGACTGTTCATCAGCTCGATATCGTCCAACATGATGGAGAATTCGGAGCCGCGACACATGAGGCGGAGCTTGTCCGCGCCGCCGGGTATCTGCGCCGTGTCGAGCAAGGTCCAGGGAAGCACGGGAAACCCTTCGGTTCGTTGGAAAGCGTTTCCTGCGATGACATGCGTTCCCGCAGGCGTTGGGGCTTCTTGTTCCAGGAAAAGGCTTTAGGCCGACATGAATACGGTCAATTCTCCCCGAATGGCAAGCGCCACGCCCGCGCAAGCCAAGGCGTCGAGGCTTCTTTGGCGAATAGATATTCCTTCGGCGGCATCGCGCTCAACCCTCTCGCAGATGGCGCTGGCGCGACAACTGGCGTAGTCTCCCTTCCGCGGAGCTATCGGTTCCTCCGAGCCCAAATTGAGCGCGGCGATCATCTTGCCGCTCTGCGCCCTCCACCCTCCAGGCAAATTGACCCGTGACCTTCCTCAACGCCAGTCCCGCGCTCGGCAAAGCCCTCGCCGGGCGCAATTACACTTCGCCTACGCCCGTGCAAGCGGCGATTTTGTCCGATGAAGCGCAAGGCGGAGACATTCTCGTTTCGGCCCAAACCGGTTCGGGAAAGACCGTCGCTTATGGTTTGGCCATCGCTTTCACGATTCTCGGCGACGCCGAGAGCCTACCTGCCGCAGGAGCGCCTCTCGCGCTCATCGTCGCGCCGACGCGCGAGCTCGCCTTGCAGGTCAATCGCGAGCTGAGTTGGCTTTACCAGCATGCCTCGGCGCGGATCGCCGCTTGCGTCGGCGGGATGGACGCACGCCTCGAGCGCCACAAATTGTCGGAGGGAGCGCACATCGTCGTCGGCACGCCGGGACGCCTGCGCGATCACATCGAGCGCGGCGGATTGGATACGACCGGCATCGTCGCCGTCGTTCTCGATGAGGCCGACGAGATGCTCGACTTGGGCTTTCGCGAAGATCTCGAGTTTATATTGGAGGCCACGCCTCCGGGCAGGCGCACGCTGTTGTTCTCAGCTACGATGCCGAAAGGCATCGCGGCTCTGGCCAGACGCTATCAGCGTGACGCACGGAGGATCGACGTCGCCCGTGGCGAAGGCGGTCACGGCGACATCGACTATCGCGCGGTCCGCGTCGCCCCGAAAGAGACCGAGCTCGCGACCGTCAATCTCCTGCGCTATTTCGAGGCGCCGACGGCGATCCTGTTCTGCAACACGCGCGAGTCCGTTCGCCATCTGCATGCAATCTTGCTCGAGCGCGGCTTCGCGGCCGTGCTTTTGTCGGGCGAGCTCAGTCAGCATGAACGCAACCACTCCATGCAGGCGCTGCGCGACGGGCGCGCGCGGGTCTGCATCGCGACCGACGTCGCGGCGCGCGGCATCGACCTGCCCAATCTCGACCTCGTCATTCACGTCGACCTTCCGCATGATGCGGAAGCTTTGCAGCACCGCAGCGGCCGGACGGGGCGCGCCGGCCGCAAGGGCGTGAGCGCGCTGCTCGTTCCGCCGTCGCGCCGCCATCTCGCCGAGCGACTGCTCCGAGACGCCGGCGTTCACGCCCATTGGAGCGGGCCGCCCTCGGCCGAGGAAATTCGCGAGCTCGATCAGAAACGCATGATGCAGGACCCGCTGCTGCTGGAGTCGCCAACCGAAGAGGACTTCGAAGCGGCGAAGCTGCTTCTCATCGAGCGAACGCCCGAGCAGCTCGGCGCGATGCTCGTTCGCCTCTACCGGGCGCGGCTTCCTGCGACCGAGGCCGTCGTCGATCTCGGGCAGGAGTTCCAGCGTCGCGAAGCACGCGGGCCCCGAGCATCAGGCGCAAAGTCCGGCAAGGGGCCGCGTCCGACCCGTTTGCCCGGCGGCGCTGCGTGGTTTCGTCTCGACGTCGGCCGCAAAAAGAACGCCGATCCGAAATGGTTGCTCCCCATGCTTTGCCGCAAGGGAAACGTTACGAAACAAGACATCGGAGCGATCGAAATCCTGGAGCATGAAACCAGAGTCGAAATCGCCAAGCCGATCGCTGCGCAATTTGCCGCCAACATGCGTCGTCCGGGCGGCGATAATATTCGCGCCGAGCGGCTGAGCGACATGGTCGAACCCAGGGACGCCAAGCCGCGAAATAAGGGCGTTAAGCAGCGAAGAGCAAGCAAAGAGCAATCGAAGAGCTGACCACTGCGGAACATCAGGAACAGCAATCCCTTGGCGATGATGGTGACGCATCCGGCAAGGACCAGAGAACGATCGAAGAGCCGCGGTGTGTAAAAGAGTCCGAAAGCGATAGGGATCGTCGCTTAAATCATCGTCGCCCCGCTGAGGGCTTTACGTTGCGACATTCAAAGGCTGCGGATTTTCCAGCAACGCCTCGAACGCCATGCGTTCGTGTCCGTCGGCGACGCTCTTCAGCCGATATTGCAGCCCTCGACCGCCATCGGGTAGATGCCGCACCACCTGAAACAACGCTGTTTCGGATCGATAGCCGATGGGGCAGATGACGAAAGCGCCAACGTCGAATTTGTGCCTGACGGGCGAAGAGCTTCGACCGCCGGAAAAGCGCCTGCCGGGATATATTACCTCGCCCATATGTTGCTTCCCTTTTTGGCCGTCAGCTCGCATCGCGAGCTTCATGGCGAGGCGACAATTTTGCTCGCGGGCTGCATTCGCCGGATTGGGCGACCACTGGCGGCGGATCCGCGGCCGATAGCGGCTCCGGGCGTGAGCCAGCAATTCGCGGAAGACCCTTCGGCTCTCGGCCGAGCCAGTCAGACCCGCCCGCTCGAGCGCGCAGAATCTGGCGGGCTTGAAGCCTTAAGCCGAAGTGACTTTAGGTGTTGCCGAACTTACATGCCGGTTGCGCGGATGGTCAGCTTCGCGCCGTCGCAGGTCACGTTGCCGATCAAGCCGGTGGACTTCCCTGCAGCCGTCGCGTTCTGGGCGTGACCGGTCCAGACGCAACCCTTCTTGTCGTCCGAACGCTTGTCCAGCTTCACGGTATAGACGCCGTCTTTGACCGTGCCTTCCAGGCTGTAGGTGAGCGGATTGCCGTTGTCGAGCTGCAAAGAAGCAGAGCCGCTCAGCTTGTCGCCTTCGGCCGTCACTGCCCAAGCGCCCTGAGCGCTCTTTATGCCAACGGAGTTTTCCTCGGTGACGTTCCAATTCTGAGCGCCGGCCATGGCCGGCGCGCTGAAGGCGACGATTGCGGCGGCGGTTGTAAGAGCGAGCTTATGCATGTTTCCTCCTATGGCTGATGTTCGCATGATGAGCGCCCCGTCGCGTAGGCCCCGCTGAGTCACGCCCGATCAGTAAATCGTGCCCGACCCGAGAAAGGACCTGAATGTTCAAGGCGAGCGGAGCGCCTCGATGCTTGTGGTCCCGCGATCTTGAAACCTGCCGCTCGTGCGGCGTGCGTAAGCGGGCGCGTTCTGGCGAGACCTCCCACTCATTCGAGATCAGAAGCAAAAAGCCCCCTCACCTGATTATGGGAACGGCGCGGGGGCTTTTCGCTATAGATCCTGAGGGGCGCCTCAGCTCCCTGCCAGTACATCCGTGGTCAAGGAGCAGAGACGATTGGTCAGGCGGCCTGAAGATTTCCAGCTGACGTTTTTCCGGACCTGTTGTCGCGGACGAGTTCGAAACTAACCTTCTGTCCTTCGGCGAGCATTTGCATTCCTGCACGCTCGACGGCAGAAATATGCACAAAGACGTCGGCGCCCCCATCGTCAGGCTGAATGAAGCCAAAGCCCTTGGTGGCGTTGAACCATTTCACGGTTCCGGTAGTCATGACGATTTCCTTTCAATCGCACGATAGATTCCTCCCGCGCATGAGGATGCGCGGAACAGCGAGCCGATGTTGAAGGGAAGCGTCGTCGATGCGCCAGAGCGCATAAAAGAGAACTTAGCCGTCCAAGATCAATCCTATCTATAGACGTAGATTGGCGTCATCGCAAGGCCCCGGTCATTTTTTTTAAAATACTAGCTCTAACGCTGCCATTTTCTTTTTTTGAAGCTCGTACCCTTTCCCCGCAACCGGGAGATCGGCCCGCGAAGCGAGCGGGAGCTTGGAAGAATTTTTTTTGCAAATAATTTCTTTGGACTTCGGTCATAAAAGCCGGGCGCTACGCGCCGGCTAATCGGCGGCAGCGCTCATCAACATCTTTCGCCCGCTCGCGCACAATTCCCGCGCGGGACCTAGATCGCTCAGCGTGGAGAGGAAAGCGGCGGCTTCTTCTCGACCCGTTTCGGCGTGGCGATGAGCCCTTCGCGCTGAGCCTTTTTCCGCGCCGCCTTGTGACTGCGGCGCACAGCTTCGGCCCGTTCGCGGATGCGTCTTTCGGAGGGCTTTTCATAAGCTCTCCGACGTTTCATTTCGCGAAAGACGCCTTCGCGCTGCATCCGCCTCTTCAGCACCCTTAGGGCTTGGTCGATATTGTTGTCCTTGACGAAAACGAGCAAAACGGCTCCGATCTGAAGGTCGCTGCGACTCCCCGGCCACGACGTGTCCGCTCGTTCGAGCAATCCGGCGTGACGCCGGAAAGATGACCTGTAGCACATGCGCACCCATTCTCCACATGTGCAATTCCTTACGAGTCGACGGCTCGAGGATCGCGGCCGTGACGGTTTTGCGTATTGGCATGCGGCCGCCCAAATGGTTTCGCTTGGCGCGAGACGGATGCGTAAGTCAGGTCGCCCAGATTATGCGCACGGGCTAGGTCAACTCTCTCTTTCAGGAACGACGGGAGCCACCGGCTACGCTTTTGCCGACGCACCGTCGCAATCTGAAGCGGAAGCTTCTGGACATCGAAAAGGCCATCCGCTCGTGCCGGCAACCACGTCGCCGACGCGGGGCGCGTACGCGAGCTCGCGGCGCAGGCGCTCGAGACTTCGGCGATGATCCGCGCCGTTTTCGCCGCTCGAAGCCCTTCGACGCCTATCTCGAGCCGAGGGCGCAACACTGGCGTTCGCGGACGTCGATCGACGTGTCCGGCGACATCTCGAAGGCCGGCGACGGCGAGATCCGACACTCGCTGTATGAGGTGGCGAACATCATGCTGGCGCGCTCGAAGGGCTTCAGCGGCCTCAAGGCTTGGGGTCTGAAGATCGCCCAAAAGCGCGGCCTGACGCGCGCGTGCGCAGCGCTCGCAGGGAAGCTTTCGGTGAGCATGCACGCGACGTGGCGCGATGGTTCGACGTTGCGATTCAAGGTGCCGGAAGTGCAGAAGAAGAAGCAAGCCAAGCGCGCGCCGAAGCTCCTCGCAGCCACCGTGTAAGGTCAAGGATCGACGCGCCGACGACGCTTCGAATATGCGGAAACCGCGCGAGCGAGGAACGGTTCTGATGCAGACCAAGGGTGGCGAGAAGCACGTCAATCATACCGCAGGCAAGCATATGTCCCACCGATTCTGACAGCGCGAACGGTCGCGAGCCGGCGATCACTTTGACCTCGCTTTGTGCCCCCGGATGCGAAATTTTGGGTCTCTCCTGGCCGCGTTTTTTGCGCGATTCGTCGCAGGAAATTGCTTCGAACGGCTCCGGCGTTTCCTTCATCATAGGCACGCCCTAGCGAGAGGATTTGCACGATCGGCGAGGTTGAGTCGGACGGCAAGATAAAAGCGACAGCCTGCGGGGTGTCGTAGCGTAGGGCGTTCTGTGGCGCATCAACATCTTCGCACAGGCTGCGTGTTCGGCGCGCAGCCTACCAATTTGAGCAACGCATTGCGGAGGCGCGGTTTTCCTCACCTCGCTCGAATTTTTTGCGCCGGAGGCGAATGGCAGATTTCGCGCCGCGACTTTCGATGTGGCTGTGTTCGAAGGGAGACGCCGAAACGGGACGAACCATGTTGGCCAGAGTGAGGCTAGCCGGACCGTCGTCGCCCCCTCAAGGCTCGCGCTTCGCGCGCCCGGCTCCGCCGGCTGGCGGCCTTGACCGGGCGCCGACGTTCCGGCTTTTTTGCTTCCAGGCCTTCAATGCTTCGCGTGAGCGAGATCGCTCCCGGAAAGAACGAAAAGCTGCGGCGCATGTGTGTTCCCCACGCGCTCCGCTCGACAGGGGACGGCATCGGCTCACGATGAAACAGCGTTCCTCCCAGCCGGATCGGCGCCTGTTCGAGAGCGGCGACGCTGCACTCCGGCAACTTGGCGGGCTCCGCGTGAAGCTCTCCGCCAAGCAGACGCCAAGCGGCGCCGTCACGTCAGTCGAGATGCCGTCCGTCCCGGCACCCGTCATCTCCCAGCGCGTATTACCAAGCGATGCCGAGCATTCGGTTTGCACTCGCAAGCGCACGCAGGAATGCGAATTTCAACCTTTCGCTGACGCTACCGGCATATTGATCGCACGTCCAATCCCCTCACTTGGCAACGCCGTTTCCGTGGACGACTTGACGATACGCTGACAATTCCGCGGCAGTCGATTTTGATAGTTCGCGGAGAGGTGTGGCGGGCAATATCGCAGGCGTCCCGGCTCTGGGAACGAGGGCGAGATAAAAGGCCACACATTGCGGCTCGGTCGGTCGGTTGTTTTTGCTTTCGTTTTTCGCCGATCCGGCAATGTTCGGCCTCGGCGCGCAATGTGCGCGTCACTATCAGCTTATTGTTTCGTGGTCGCCTTTCACACATTTCTGCGCCCGGTGATGGCCGAGCTGTCTGCAAGTTCTGCGGCGGCGACAGCGTAGAGCCGCAGCATCGCCGCCGAGGGCAAGATAGACTCTGTCGAACCGAATTCGCTTCCCATGCCGAGCGCCGCGTGATAGGTTACATGTAACTCAATTGGAGGACCATGGTCATGCGCAGGCGAGAGGCGCAAAGCCGACGCGCGTGAAGGTGCAGGAGCATCGCGACCGGCTGCGTGCGCAAGGCCTGCGGCCGATCCAGATTTGGGTGCCGGACGTGCGCGCGTCGTCTTTCCGGGCGGAGGCGCACCGGCAGTCGGCGGCGGTGGCCGCAAGCGCCCACGCGGCGGAGGATCAAGCGTTCATCGACGCGGTGTCCGACTGGGACGATGAATGAGACGGGGCGACATCTGGACCGTCTCGGGCGGCAAGGACTACTCGGGCAAGCCGCGCCCCGTCGTCATCGTGCAGGACAACGCCTTCGACGCGACGGACTCGATCACGGTCTGCGCCTTCACCACGGACCCGACCGAAGCGCCGCTGTTCCGGCTGCCTGTGGAGCCGAACGAGCGCAACGGGCTGCGCTCCTCCTCGCGGCTGATGGTGGACAAGATCACCACGGTCCCGAAGTCCAAGGTCGGCGAGCGGATCGGCCGGCTCGACGACGAAGATGTGGTTCGGCTCAACCAGGCTGTGATGGTGTTCCTCGGCTTGGCGGTGTCGCCGAGAACAGGCCGGAAAGGGGAAGGATGAGAAGCCTTGCGACCGAGGTGAATCCAGGCGCGTCGTGGCGCAAACATGGGCTATTCAGCCCGTGCCGCGTCCGGGCGATACTGCGAGGATGTCCCGCTCGTCGCCTAAACTGGCGCCCACCGTATCCGAGCAGCTTGAAGCGTTGCTCGGCCAACCTTGGCCCTTTCCGGGCCGGCCGCCGAGGCACGACCTCTCGGCCTGGACCGTCACCGACGACTGGCCCGAGCATGTCCCGGTCACCGAGGCCGAGGTGGACGTGTTCGAGGCGTGGTTCGGAGACCTGTTCGATGAACTGTTCGGGCCGTGCCGATGAGGTGAGAAGGAGACATTCGCCATGACCGTGCCGCTACGCGCCGCCCTCTATCTGCGCGTCTCTACGGCGCGGCAGGCCGAGCACGATGTCTCCATCCCCGACCAGAAGCGGCAGGGCGAAGCCTATTGCGCCTCACGCGGCTATCAACTCGTCGAGACCTATGTCGAGGCCGGCGCCTCGGCCACCAACGACCGCCGACCCGAATTCCAGCGCATGATCGAGGCGGGCACGACGAAGCCCGCGCCATTCGATATTGTCGTGGTTCACAGCTTCTCACGCTTCTTCCGAGATCACTTCGAGCTTGAGTTTTACGTTAGGAAACTCGCCAGGAACGGCGTCAAGCTCGTTTCCATCACCCAGGAGATGGGCGACGATCCGATGCACGTCATGATGCGCCAGATCATGGCGCTGTTTGACGAGTACCAGTCGAAGGAGAACGCCAAGCACGTCCTGCGCGCCATGAACGAGAACGCCCGCCAGGGCTTCTGGAATGGCGCCCTGCCGCCGATCGGCTACCGCATCGTCGCCGCCGAGCAGCGCGGCGCGAAGACCAAAAAGAAGTTGGAGATCGACCCGCTGCACGCCGACACGGTGCGGCTGATCTATCGGTTATTCCTTGAAGGCGACGGCGCGTCCGGCCCGATGGGCGTCAAGGCCATCACCTGTTACCTGAATGAACGGCGCATCTTCACCCGCGACGGCGGGCGCTGGGGGCTGGCGCAAATCCACTCAATCCTGACCCGCACGACCTATATCGGCGAGCATAGGTTCAACAGACGCTCGCACAAGGATCGGGAGAAAAAGCCCGAGAGCGAAGTCGCGATCATGGCTTGTCCGCCGCTGATAGACCGCAAGACGTTCGACACGGTGCAAGCCCGCCTCAAAGCCCGCGATCCCCGGATGACGCCGGCGCGCGTCACCAGCGGCCCCACCCTTCTTACCGGCATCTGCTTCTGCGCCAAATGCGGAGGCGCGATGACCATGCGCACCGGCAAGGGTAGCGCGGGCGGCGTGTATCGCTACTACACCTGCTCGACCAAGGCCCGGCAGGGCAAGACTGGCTGCGAGGGCCGCTCGATTCCGATGGACCGGCTCGACCAACTGGTCGCGAGCCACCTGGAGGAGCGTCTGCTTCGGCCCGAACGGCTTGAAAGCATCCTTGCCAGCGTTCTCGATCGACGCCAAGAGCGCGCCGAGCGTCGCCGCGAGCACTTAGCCGAACTCCACAAGCGGATCACCGAGACCGACCAGCGGCTCAACCGGCTCTTTGACGCCATCGAGTCCGGCATCGCCGATCTTGAGGCGCCCGGCTTGAAAGAGCGCATCGCCGGCCTCAAGGCGATTCGCGAACAAGCCCGCGCAGACGCCGAGCGCGCTCAGTCGGCGCTCGACAATGCCGGCAATCAGGCTGTCAGCCCCGATATGGTCAAGACCTTCGCACGAGCGGCGCGCCAGCGCATCCGGCTGGATAACGGCGGCTACCGCCGCGACCACCTCCGCGCGCTGGCCCAGCGCGTCGAAGTCGCCGACACCGAAGTCCGCATCATGGGATCGAAGTCGGAACTGCTTCGAACCCTGGCCGCCGCCTCAGGCGGAAAATCCGGCGTAGTCGGTGTTCAGAGTTCCGTTCTGAAATGGCGCGCCCGAAAGGATTCGAACCTCTGACCCCCAGATTCGTAGTCTGGTGCTCTATCCAGCTGAGCTACGGGCGCCTGCGCCGCGAGCGAACGCCCGCGCGGGAGAGCCGTCGTTTAGCCGCATCTACGACCCTTGGCAAGCCTCATTCGCTCCGCCAATACGGAAGGCGATCCAGCCCGATCAGCTCCTCGATCCGCTGCCGTGGCCGAACCTCGGCATAGCGCGCGCCCTCCACCAAAACTTCCGCCACCAGCGGCCGGGAATTGTAAGCGCAAGATTGCGCGGCGCCATAGGCGCCGGCCGTCAGCACCGCCAGGAGATCGCCCGCCCTGGGCTGCGGCAGCTCGCGCCCGTGCGCGAGATAATCGCCGGTCTCGCACACAGGCCCCACCACGTCCGCGACGATGCGCGGCGCGCCCGCATCCTGCAC
>Ga0187782_10002935_pt1 | contig 12682 bp, 16 predicted proteins | sample 0715_SJ02_MP15_2_FD_132454 | JGI IMG/M metagenome (GOLD analysis project Ga0187782, IMG submission 132454) | Tropical peat soil microbial communities from peatlands in Department of Meta, Colombia - 0715_SJ02_MP15_20_MG | ecosystem: Environmental > Terrestrial > Soil > Wetlands > Peat | place...
CCTCACCCGGCGCGGACCTTGTCATCGGCCCTGCCATTCCGGGCCGGATCCTTTGCCGCCGGCCTCGCTCCCTCGGGGAGAGGTGACGAGAAATCGAGGCCCGCCGCCGCCTGCCGCGCCGCGCGTATGAAGGCGCGAACCTTATCGGGATCCTTCTTCCCCGGCACGCTCTCGACGCCGGACGACACATCCACGCCGGGGGCGCGGGTGACGCGCAAAGCGTCGGCAACATTGCCGGCGTCCAGCCCGCCGGACAGCATGAACGGCAGACCGGGATCGAGACCCTCCAGGAGTCTCCAGTCAAACGGCTTGCCCAGTCCGCCCGGCCGCGTCGCCTCGCGGGGCGCGCGCGCGTCGAACAGCAGCCGATCGGCGACCGCGGCGTAATCCGCAGCGACGGCAAGATCGACCTTTGCCGCCACAGCAACCGCCTTCATCACCGGCCGGCCGAAGCGCCTCTTCACTGCAGCGACGCGCGCCGGCGATTCCGTGCCGTGAAGCTGCAAAACATCCGGCGACAGCGCGCGCACGATGTCGGTCAAGAGCTCGTCGTCGGCGTCGACCGAAAGCGCAACCTTGCCGGCCCTGCCCTGCACGCGCGCGCCCAGTGTACGCGCGGTTTCCATGGAGACATTGCGCGGCGACAGCGGAAAAAACACGAATCCCACCATGTCGGCGCGCTCGTCGAGCGCGGCGTCGAGAGCCTCCGGCGTCGTCAGACCGCATATTTTCACTACAAGCGACATCCTGCCCACACTTCGGCAACGCCTGTCATCGACCGGCGCCTTGTACACCGCCTTCCCGGCATTGTCTTGCAGGACGCCGGCGCACGGCTCAGCGGATCGGTGGTCGCAGCGTGAGGCGCCGCGAGGCGTTGCCCTCGTCCGCGACGGCCGCGGGCCCAGCGGCCGCACCCTCGAGCCTGTCGACCTTGGCACGCAGCTCGCCCACCTCGCGTTGCAGACGCCGAGCGGTCGAACGCCACGGGCCTTGCCGCAGCCACGCGGAAACACCGCCGATCAGCACGCCGATAATGAGCAGGAGGATGATCAGCGCGAATAGCGGCAGCGCCACCACTGCGGCCGGCGCGTCGGCGCTAAACGGGTCGAGCGATACCGTCACCATCTGCCGGTTCGCCACCGCAAAGGCGACGATGATCACGGCGAGCGGGATAACGATGAGCGCGGTGGCTACTCGGCGGAGCAAGTTTCGACCTCGGTCTGGCGGCAACTCCCGCGCGGATTCCGGCAGGAGGGGGCTGCAGACGGAGGCCGGCATCGCCGCAGCGGCGTCTGCCGGAGCCACCGCTTCGATGCAGAACCGCGCCGTCGAGCTCTCCCGGCGCGAGCTGGTCAGCCCTCGCTTGCGCGGTTAAGCCGTTCGCGCATTTCCTTGCCGGTCTTGAAGAACGGCACGCATTTTTGATCGACAGCCACATGGGCGCCGGTGCGCGGATTGCGGCCGGTGCGCGCCGGGCGCTGCTTGACGGAGAATGCGCCGAAGCCGCGCAGTTCGACGCGGTCGCCGCGCGCCATCGCCGTGGTGATTTCTCCGAGAATGGCGTTGACGATGTTCTCGACGTCGCGCTGGTAGAGATGGGGATTTTGGGCGGCAATGCGTTGCACGAGTTCCGACTTGATCATTGGGTCGCGCTCTGGCTGGCCCGGGAACACGGCTGCAGTCATCGGTTCGAGAAAACGGAACGCCGAGGCCAAACGCTCCGCCGCTCAGTTCGCGCCCTCAGGGTGCCAAAGGGCCAACAGACCGTCAAGATTAAGCCGCTCGATTGCCTGCATAGCGCCCCATTGGTCGATCGCCCGGGCGAGCGTGGCGAGGCCCGCAGCATCTAATGCTGCGACGGCGGCGGCATGCAGAAAGGGCAGATCGGCAAAGCGGCTACGCAGAGCATAGTCGCGCACCGGCAAGTTCGCGTTGACCTTCTTTTCCCTGGCCAGCCAAGCGATCGCGGTGGTCTCGTCGCCGATCTCGTCGACCAGGCCGAGCGCAATGCCCTGGTGGCCGGTGAACACCCGACCGTCGGCCACATGATCGAGCGCTTCGCCCTCGAGATGGCGGCTCTCCTGCACGATACCGCGAAACCAGGCGTAGGAGTCTTTAATGATCGACTCGATGGCGGCGCGCGCCTCCGCGCTGGTCGGCTCGAAGCCGTTCGGTGCCGCCTTGAGCGGCGACGATTTGATCGTCTCGACTTTGACGCCGACCTTGTCGAGCAGGTCCGCCACGTTGGGATATTGGAACAGGACGCCGATCGAGCCGACGAGAGAGGTCTGCTGGGCGACGATGTGGTCGGCGGCCAGCGCGGTGATGTAGCCGCCGGAGGCGGCCAGTCCGTCGACCACGACGACGAGCGGCTTCTTCTCCTTCAGCCGCGCGAGCGCATCGTAGAGCTGCTCGGAACCCGCGGTGGTACCGCCGGGGCTGTCGACATGAACGATGACGGCGCGGGCCGACGACGAGCGGCCGAGCCTGTCGAGCTGCCGGACCCGCTCGGCGTCATCGCGAATGAGCCCCTGGATGGTGACGCGCGCAATGTAGGCTCCCGCGCCGGCAAAGCCGGTGCGATCGCCTGCCAGCTGCGCTGCCCCGAGAACAGCCACAACGATCACCGCGATCGCAAGCACCCGCCAGAAAGTAAGCTTGCGCCGCATGCGGCGACGATCGACGATCAAGTCGGCATCAAGGGACATAGACGTGGTTCCTCTTTCTCCTCACTCGCTTGCTCGACCCCCGGCAGCTTGGGGGAGATACCCGCTCACTCCTTCGCCTCTTCCTTCTCTTCGTCCTTCTCACCCTCCTCGCCTTTGCGACGGAGTGCGGTGCCGAGGATGTCACCGAGGGTCGCCCCCGAATCGGAAGACCCGTACTGAGCGATCGCCTCCTTCTCCTCTGCCACTTCGAGCGCCTTGATCGAGACCGAGACCTTGCGCGCCCGGCGGTCGAACTGGATGACGCGTGCGTCGACCTTCTGACCGACCGCAAAACGGTCCGGGCGCTGCTCGGAGCGGTCGCGCGCCAACTCCGACCGTTTGATGAATGTGGCGAAATCGGTGCCGACGATCCTCACGTCGATTCCGCCTTCCTTCACTTCCGTCACCTCGCAGGTGACGACCGAGCCTTTCTTGATGTCGCCGGCACCCTCGCCGCCGGCAGCGCTGGTATCGGCAAGCTGTTTGATGCCGAGAGAAATGCGTTCCTTCTCGATGTCGACATCGAGCACTTGCGCCTTGACCTTGTCGCCCTTCTTGTACTCCTCGATCACCTGCTCGCCGGGCCGCTTCCAATCGAGATCGGACAGGTGAACCATGCCGTCCACATCGCCGTCGAGGCCGAGGAACAGTCCGAACTCGGTCTTGTTCTTGACCTCGCCCTCCACGACCGATCCGGCCGGATGCTTCTCCGAAAATACCTCCCACGGATTACGCATGGTCTGCTTGAGCCCGAGCGAGATGCGGCGTTTCACCGGATCGACCTCGAGCACCTGCACCTCGACCTCCTGCGAAGTCGAAACGATCTTTCCGGGATGCACGTTCTTCTTGGTCCACGACATCTCCGACACGTGGATCAGGCCCTCGATGCCCGGCTCCAACTCGACGAACGCGCCGTAGTCGGTGATGTTGGTGACGCGGCCCTTGAAGCGGGCACCGATCGGGTATTTCGCCTCGATGCCCTGCCAGGGGTCTTCGAGAAGCTGTTTCATGCCGAGCGAGATGCGGTGGGTCTCGTGGTTGATCTTGATGATCTTGACCTTGACCTGCTGGCCGATGTTGAGAACTTCGGAAGGATGATTGACACGCCGCCAGGCGATGTCGGTGACGTGCAGCAGGCCGTCGATGCCACCAAGGTCGACGAACGCGCCGTAGTCGGTGATATTCTTGACCACGCCGTCGATCACCTGGCCCTCTTCGAGATTCTGCACCAACTCCTGGCGCTGCTCGGCACGCGTCTCTTCCAGCACGGTGCGGCGCGAAACCACGATGTTGCCGCGCCGACGGTCCATCTTGAGGATTTGGAACGGCTGCGGCTGGTTCATCAATGGCGAGACGTCGCGGATCGGCCGGATGTCGACCTGGGAGCGCGGCAGGAAGGCCACGGCGCCGTCGAGATCGACGGTAAAGCCGCCCTTGACCTGGTTAAAAATGAAGCCTTGGACTTTTTCGTTGTTCTGGAACGCCTTTTCCAGCTTACCCCAGCTCTCCTCGCGCCGCGCCTTGTCGCGCGACAGCACGGCCTCGCCCAGAGCATTCTCGACCCGTTCGAGATAAACCTCGACGGTATCGCCGATCTTGATGTCGGCGGCGCGCCCCGGCCCGGCAAACTCGCGCAGCGCCACGCGGCCTTCGGTCTTCAGTCCGACATCGATGACCGCGACATCCTTTTCGATCGCGACCACGATGCCCTTGACGACCGACCCTTCCTGCAGATGGCCGTCGCCGAAGGATTCTTCGATCAGCCTGGCGAAATCTTCGCGCGACGGCGCGGCGGTAGCGACTTGAGCCATGAATACTCCGAGCCCCTTGGGTGAAGACATCCCGAACATGCAGCAGCCGCCGGCAACGCCGGCGGGTGGGGCTACGGCCATACGATCGGGACAGAGCTTTATCCGGGGCCGCGCCTACGAAGCCGGGAACGGGCTGAACCTCCGATCGCGAAAGCCCGGTCAGCGGCGCTTTCGGCCCGTTCGGACGGCCTCGATGATTGTAACGGCGGCCCGGAACGCGGCGTCTATACCCAAATGCGTGGTATCGAGCAAGTGCGCGTCGGGGGCCGGCTTGAGCGGGGCGGCGGTGCGCCTTGAATCGCGCTCGTCGCGCCGCAACAACTCGGCCAGGACCTCCTGCTCGTCGGCCGCTTCGCCCCGCGCGCGGAGTTCGCGAACGCGGCGCGCGGCGCGCACTTCCGGTGCCGCGATGACGAACAGCTTCACGTCGGCACCAGGCGCGATAACGGTACCGATATCGCGGCCGTCGAGCACCGCGCCCGGCGGGCGCATGGCGAATTGACGCTGGTAGGTCATCAGCGCCTGGCGCACATCCGGGATTGCCGCGACGACCGACGCAGCTTCGGTGATGAGCGGAGCCTTCAGCGCATTGTCGTCGAATTTCGTCGGGTCGAGCGCCACCGCGGCAGCGGTCGCCTGCGCGACATCGTCGGGAGAATGTCCGGCATCGAGCACCGCCTTGGCGACCGCGCGATAGATGAGACCGGTGTCCAGGTGATGTAGTCCGTAGACCGCCGCGACTTGCCTCGCGATCGTGCCCTTGCCCGAAGCCGCCGGTCCGTCGATGGCAATGATCATTGATCCTATCGCGCTCCGAGCTTTGCGACAGCCGCTTTAATCACCTCCGGTGCGCTCGGATCGACCTCTACTATCCCATTCGACTTCCGCCCCACCAGGCGCAGTTCATCGGAATTGTCGAATAGCAGCGCTCGGTCCGCTTGCTCCAAGAACCACGGCAACTGATCCAACGATCGCTTCCAGCGTTCCCTAATCTTCTCAATTCTCACGCCGTGACCTCCCTTGGCCACGCGCATTTCCACGCGCTTAATGTTGAGTTCGGGACTGGAAAGAATCACGTAGACGAGCCGAATTTCGAAGCCGCGTCGCTTCGCGGCCAACACCAGAGACCGATATTTATCGGTCGAAAGTACGGTTTCGACGCCTACGGATTGATGCGCGTCAATCGATGCCCTTAGCCAAGCCTCGATGCGTTGCACGGCCTCCAAATTGGCCTGTTCGGGGCGTTTGTGCTCGAAATCGCAAATGCACTGGGTCAGCAGATCAGGATTGATGATCCAGAAGGAATGCGCTGGATCGTCAATATTTGTATTGGAAAAAACGGGGCTTTGGTGCGAGCCGTAGAGACTACTCTTTCCCGAGCCGTTCGGTCCGGCAATGAGCCACAGGGATGGAGGGTTGATCTGCGCCGACGCCATCCCTCCGATCCCGGGTTGCAGAGGCCTAATCAGGATTCCTTCGGACCGTCCGGGGAACCAAAAATTGCGGTATTCGCATGCCGCTCGGCCGCAATGTTGGCCTTAAAAACACGCACCAAATCATCCTCGAAGGTTTTGCTGGTCGAATCGACGACATAAACCGTTCTGCCGTCACGCCGGCGAACGAGTTTCTTGGGCACACCATTCCTTCGACCCTTCGGGTCGGAACGCAGCTGTGCGACAATGACCTTGGTCATATTTTTGCCTCCACGGATCAGGTCGATTCTATATGTAATTGCCCTCTCTGGTCAAAACCACAATACGCTATCCGCTTGGTGTAATTCATATTCCGCAAATCGACTATGCGGCCAGCTCCGACCCGAGCCCGCGCATCAGCTCGACGAAGCCCGGAAAGCTCGTGCCGATGAAGCTTGCGTCGTCGATCGCGACCGGCTTGTCGCTCGCGAGCCCCATCACCAGAGCGGCCATGGCGATGCGGTGGTCCATGTGGGTGGCGACGCGGCCGCCGCCGGCGACGCAGCCCTTGCCCATGACAATGAGGTCGTCGCCGTCGGTCTCGACGTCGACACCGTTGGCGCGCAGGAGCGCGGCGGTGCCGGCGAGCCGGTCCGACTCCTTGACCTTCAGCTCCTTGAGCCCACGCATCACCGTCGTTCCTTCGGCAAACGCGGCAGCGACCGCCAGAACCGGGTATTCGTCGATCATCGAGGGCGCGCGCGCCGCCGGTACCTCGACGCCGCGAAGGCTGCTTGCTTGCACGCGCAAATCGGCGACCTCTTCGCCGCCTTCCGCACGCGCCGCGAGCCGCTCGATCGCCGCGCCCATCTCGATCAGCGTGGTAATCAGCCCGGTGCGGAGCGGATTCATCATCACCCCGTCGAGGATCACGCTCGATCCTCGGGCGATCAACGCAGCCACGAGAGGAAACGCGGCGGAGGAAGGATCGGCGGGAACGGCGACCGACTGCGGCGCGAGCTCCGGCTGCCCGGAAAGCGTGATGCGGCGCCCGCCGTCAGCCGCCGCGTCGACGCGCACATCCGCACCGAAAAGCGTCAGCATCTTTTCCGTATGATCGCGCGTCGGTTCGGCCTCGATCACCACGGTCTCGCCGGGCGCGCAAAGGCCGGCGAGCAGCACGGCAGATTTGAGCTGCGCCGAAGGAACCGGGGGCGTGAACACGATCGGGATCGGATCGCGCGCGCCTTGCAGCGTGACCGGCAGGCGGCCATCGTTGGCCGAGAGAACGCGCGCGCCGATGTGCTGCAACGGATCGAGCACGCGCCGCATCGGCCGTTTGCGCAGCGAGGCGTCGCCGTCGAAGGTGGCGGCGATCGGGCAGCCGGCGACGGCCCCGAGCACGAGCCGGCAGCCGGTTCCGGAATTGCCGAAATCGAGCGTTTGTCCGGGCTCGGCAAAGCCGCCGACGCCGACGCCCTGAACCCGCCACGACCCCTCCCCGTCGCGCTCGACGCCGGCGCCAAGCGCGCGCAGCACCTTGGCGGTGTTGAGCACGTCCTCCCCTTCGAGCAGGCCGCGGATGCGGGTCTCCCCGACGGCGAGCGCGCCGAGAATCAAGGCCCGGTGCGAGATCGATTTGTCGCCCGGCACGCGCACGCGCCCTCGCAGCGCCCCGGTGCGGCGGGAGGTCAGCGGAGCGGCGGCCGTGGTGCGAGCGGACATTGGCGACAGACTTAAATTCAGGTTTTCACGTCCCTCTATCACGGGCGCCGGCGCCCCGCCTCCTTTTCCGTCCATCGCCGCGCGGTCGCCCGTCCGTCTCGGGACAAGGCGCGCGGAAACGTTGCGGCAGGCCGCCGATCCGCTATTGACAGGGCCAACCCGACTAGCCAAGTGAAGCAGCCAAATCGAAGGATTTTTCCTGTGGCAAAGCCCGAACTCGGCACCAAGCGCGTCTGCCCCGATACTGGGCGCAAGTTCTACGACCTCAACAAGGACCCGGTCATCTCGCCCTATACCGGCAAGGTCGTGCCCGTGGAAACGCCGGTGGCGCGAGCCCGGCCCGAGCCCACGCCCGCCCCGCCGCCGGCGCCTCCCGAGGAAGCCGCCGCGCCCGAGCCGGCCGAAGCCGAATTCGTCTCGCTCGAAGAGGCCGACGCCGAGGCGCAGGGAAGCAAGAAGCCGGCTGAAACGGCGGAGCCGGACCTCGAGGAGGAAGTCGAGATGGACGAGAGTCTCGACGACGCCGCCTTCATCGAGGAGCAGGAGGAAGAGGACGCCGACGTCACCGACATTATCGGCGGCGACATCGAAAACGAGGAGGAAGGCTGATAGCGAGTGAGAAAATCGGAAAGCCGAAGTCGAGAACAGCGCCGGCGACGATGGCTTGCCGATGGTGATTGGCGATTTTCCACCGTCCGATTTCTGACGACGGGGCCATAGCTCAGTTGGGAGAGCGCTTGAATGGCATTCAAGAGGTCGGGGGTTCGACTCCCCCTGGCTCCACCATTTAAACGACTGATACTGTTAACGTCTACGACCAGCTCGTTACGGATTCGATCCAAGAAAGGTACCGCAGCAACCAGTTCATGGGCAGGAATGGCGCAAGCCGTCACGGCCTAAGTAGGTACCACTGCCCGGATCGTAAGATTTGAAGCGCCGCGCGCAGTAAGCGACCGCGACTGGCGTCGGCTGGACGATACGCTGCCACACGCTTCCGCGATCGAACTGAATGGTCATGCCGTCCGGCGAATAGACTGCGCCCTGGTTCCAATTCTGAACCCAGATATGGCCCGGATAGTCGATCCAAGCGCGCGACGGCTGGCCGACTTCGTTGACGAGATTGAGGTCCCGGCCATTCTGGGTGACGTATGCCGATCCCGGGCCTCCGCAGTTTTGCACGCACTGGTACTGACCGGAAAGAGCCGCCGGCACTTGTGCCAGAGCAGAGCTAATTCCCAGAGTGCTCAATGCTACGAATGCCGCCAACACTCTCATGTCACATTACTCCTACAATGATCGCATTCTCCTACAATCATAATCTATAACCGCGCTCTCTTCGATCGCTTTGATCTCGATCAAGAGCAACCGGCGCCTCGGGTCGCCCGCGAGCCGCAGAGGGCCTCCTGCGACCCGCGACACGGATTCGTCCGCCACATGGTCTCGCCGCCGAGCGCACGCTTCGCGGCGGATGATCTCGACCGATAAGCTCGCGCCGCACCAGTCGATATCCTACGAGAAGCATTCACGCCCATCGCCTACGAAGCCTTAGCCGATTCGACACGCGCCGATTGACGCATTAGGTTTTCAAGCAAGGATAGCTGTTATTCGCGAAAAAAGGGGAATTAATCAATATCAATGTGGGATGAAACCTTGCGCTCCCAATGGCCACGAGTCGGGAGTTGGAAACAACACCAATGTATGAGGACACGCTCAGCATCGTTGTTGGGGCGGCGATTCTTGTCGCGCTTCTCTTGTTGATGTACCTTGCCCACTGGCGCCATCGATTCCGAGTGAGACGGTCGCTGGTTCTAGGTCTCCTCGAGGAATATTTCCAAGGCGAGGTGCCCGTCGATCGGCTCAGCAAGCGCACGCGGGAAATCGCCGGTCATTATTTCATGCGCGATGCGGCGTTGTATCCGCTGGTTATCATCGCTTTTCAACATACGGTCGATGAAAAACTCGCAGATCGCCCACATTCGAATGAGGACGAGACAAAATTGTTGGGCTTGCTGGCGACTTTGAAGAAGGAGCTCGGACTGCCGGATCGCTATCAAATCGAAGGGTGGCGAGCCGGGCGCGAATAACCGACTGGCTCGCACCCAAAAAGACGAGCCTGGTCCTACGTGGAAGAAAGTCGAGGCGACCGAGTAGGTGATTGAGCGCAAAGCCGACGCGGGATGATGGCCGATCTCGCGGCAGCGGTCGCAGCGTCGACCGGTATTCGAGAGAGAGTGAGAGCAGCAGCCGCGAATGACAGATCGGTGCCCGAGTAAGAAGGAATTTTCGAAATACGAAAGCACTTTCCTGCACTATGACTGCTGACCGCTTGGCTATTGTGGCGTCGCGGTTTTGCCAGTAGGGTTGATGGGGTTAACGACTGGGGGAGAGATGATCATGCTAAACTTCGCCCGCACGATTAGACTTATCGCCGCCATTGCTTTGACCTTGGTTATGCTCGCGGGAGCCTCCTCGGAATCTCATGCGCAGACCGGCTCGGTGCGGCTGCATATTGTAAAGGCCGGTTTCATTGTTGGTATCGGAGGTGGTAGCGGCACGCTATTCTACCATGGAAAGAGCTACCGGTTGAGCCTCGGCGGTATCGGGGTCGGCTCCCTCGGCGTGGCGGCAGTAGACTTGGTGGGCACCGCGTACAACTTGCACAACCCTGCTGACATAGCCGGCACCTATGGCGCGGCGGGCGCCGGTGCCACGTTCGTCGGCGGCGCGCAAGTAGCGGAACTGCAGAACGACAAGGGTGTCGTCCTCAAACTGCACGGCGTACAGGTCGGGTTTCAGGTGTCAATCGGTCTGGCGGGCATGACTATAGCGATGCGATAGCGGGCATGGACCGCGTTCGACCCCGCTCGAACAGCACGAGCGCACCCGCTCACGGGGTGTCTGAGCGCCGATGAAAATGATCAGTATCCTCGCGACGTGCTGAACCCCTGACAAGGGCGACAACACGCAGCGATCGCCCTGGCGATAGCGAGCGGTGATGCTCCAGTCGAGATCAAGAGCCGATTCGGGCCTGCGGAGACCGGCAATCCGACGCCTCATTCCCACCGTCAATAAACTGCGGCAACAAAGTTCCTCTTCCGCAAAGACTTCTGATCGTCGTATTTGCCTTCAGTAGACCGCTTAGGCAGTTTGACCTTTGGTTTCGATATTTTTTTGTATGGAATCAGTTCGAGAATTCTGCTGATGCAGTTGAGGCGTGCGCGCCTCTTGTCATCCGAGCTGACAAGGAGCCAGGGCGCGTGGGCGCTGTCGGTCTCAAGGAGCATCGCGTCACGCGCCCGCGAATAATCGTACCAGCGCCGATACGATTCGAGGTCCATCGAACTCAATTTCCACTGCCGAAGCGGATCGTTGATGCGCGCCGAAAAGCGCCTCTCCTGTTCTTCTTGCCCCACCTCGAGCCAGAACTTTATCAGAATGATGCCGGCATCGGTTATGTACTTTTCGATTTCCGGGCAGATCTGCAGGAACCGCTTCACATCGTCGGGGCTGGTAAACCCCATGACATTTTCGACGCCCGCGCGATTGTACCAGCTCCGGTCGAAGATCACGATTTCGCCGGACGCAGGGAAGTGCTCGATGTAGCGCTGAACATACATCTGCGTCCTTTCGCGGTCAGACGGCGCCGGCAGCGCCACCACCCTGAAAACGCGCGGACTTACACGTTCGGTTATAGCTTTGATTGTTCCGCCCTTGCCCGCGGCATCGCGGCCCTCGAACAGAATGATAACCCGCAAGCCCTTCGTCTTCACCCATTCCTGCACGTGGCACAGTTCGACTTGAAGCTTGCGGAGCTCCTTCTCGTAGAGCTTCCGCTTCATTTTTCTTGTGACGTCGGCTTCGGTTCGCGCCATATCCGCTCAACCCCCGAAGATGACGCGCCGGAACCGGCTCATGGCGAATGCGAAATAAACCGAGCCGATAATCAGCATGGCCAGCAGCGGCCGCCAGACCAGCGTGATATCCGCGCCGCGGAACAGCACCGCCTGTGCGAAGGCGACGAAGTGCGGCGTCGGGCTGATGGTGCGCATCGTGTACTGGAGCCAGACCGGCATGCTTTCCATCGGCGTGCTGCTGCCCGACAGGAGTTGCGTCACCATCAGCACAGGCATCGCCAAGAGACCGAATTGGCCCATGGTCGTGGCAAGCGTTCCCAGCAAAATACCGAGTGCAGCAACGACGAGGGCGTAAAGTCCGGCGCCGAGGAGAAAAAGAAAGATCGAGCCGTTGATCGGCGCGCCGATCCACAAATGAACGACGAATTGCAGCGACAGCATCGCCGCTACGAGGATGACGAGACCGTTGGCGAACATTTTCGACAACATGATCTCCGCCGGCACCACCGGCATGACCAAAAGATGCTCGACGGTGCCCTGCTCGCGCTCGCGAATGAGCGCGGCGCCGGTCAGGATCACGGTCAAAAGCGTGATCTGATTGATGACTTGAGTCATCGCAGAGAACCATGCAGTTTTCAAATTTGGATTGAACTTGGCCGGACGACGAGATTGATCGGATCGATTGCCCGGCCGCCACGCTGAACGATGAAGTTCTGGACCTCGTTGGCGATGGCGGTCTTAAGATAGTTTGCGCCATTGCCGGCTTGCGCTACCGCCGTGGCGTCGACATTGATCTGAATCTCGGTCTTGCGTTGGGCGAGAATATTGGCTTGAAAATTGGGGGGAATTTCGACTACCAACAAGAGTTCGCCTCCATCCATCTTGGTATCGATGTCGGAAGCCTTGATCTGTACTGCCGGCTGAAAGGTCGGGGGAGCCAATCCTGCAGCAATTTGCCGCGACAGATCCGAGCCGTCCTCGTCGACCACGCCAACGGAAAGATTTGTCGCTTCCGTCACCGCGCCGGTAGCGACAGTGTTGACGGAAATACTGAAAGCATAAACGACGAGGATCAGCATCGTTGGATCGGAGCGGATACTGCGCAGCTCTTTGATCACCAGGCGGAGGATGTTGATGACGTGGTCGCGCAACGTCATCCTTCTCGCCTCGGC
>Ga0187782_10002937_pt1 | contig 12679 bp, 11 predicted proteins | sample 0715_SJ02_MP15_2_FD_132454 | JGI IMG/M metagenome (GOLD analysis project Ga0187782, IMG submission 132454) | Tropical peat soil microbial communities from peatlands in Department of Meta, Colombia - 0715_SJ02_MP15_20_MG | ecosystem: Environmental > Terrestrial > Soil > Wetlands > Peat | place...
ACCTCCGCATCCCGCCAAAGCCTTGTCGGTCACACACGGAAAGACACGCGCGCGGAATTGGCTGAGGATTCCGAAAATTTCATAGTGGCCGAAGCCGGGTTGGAAAACGGCCTTGACCACGAAGTCGGGAGAGAGGTTGAACTGGTAGTTGCCCAGCGGGTTGTAAAGACCGCCGCTGGTTCCGAAGGAGCCCAGAAGGAAGTTATTGAACGTCGTGGCGCCGACCACGGCCGTGCTCGTGGTCCCGCCCGCGGCGGGAACCGTCACCAGCGTTCCGTTCAAGGCCGCTGCCGAGCAGGTCGCTACGCTGCCAGCCACGTTCGGATTGGCCGGCGCGCAGACCGCCGTGGGGTTGCCGTGGACCGTGAGAGTCGCCTGCGGATTTTCCACTGAGAAGCCGAGCCAGATTTTGTTGTTGAAGTCCTTGGTGACACGAAATCCGAACTGCCGCGCCCAGCTCCAGCCGACGTGCTGCTGCGCATCGATCACGACTGGGGTTGCTTCGCTACGGTTGTTCATGCCCGCGGTGAACCCGGTGACTAAGCTATACATTTGGCCCGCCGTCACCGTCCAGCCGTTGTCAAAAGCGGCCTGGCCGAAGACCTGCCGCTGCCGTGGCGTGTAGCTGTTGCTCTGGTTGTTGTTGGAAGTGGTTCCCACCCCCAGAAAGTCCATTTCGTAATAGCCGGTCAATTTCACCGTACTGAGCTTGCCCTCGACCAGCATACTGATGCGCGACGATCGGCCGCTGCCGTGGAACTCAGACATTTTGGTTTGTGAAGCACCCGGCAGGGGAGCGGAGTTAAAGGGGGTGTTCACGTCCGCGCCGAGGGCTCTCTGGTACCATACCGTTTCCCCAGCGAAGTAGCCGCCTGGGGTCAAGGTCACACCCTTGAAGCGAATCGAGAGCGGCTCCTGGTTCTGATCCTGCCCCTCCGCGCCGTTGGTCAGGGCGCCAGTTACCGGTCCGATCGCAGGAGACGCGCTGGCCGTTGGGTCTGCCGGTTCCGCAGCAAGTGCTTCGCTAGCACCCTTTGCGGCACGGAGCTCCTGTTCGAGCATTTCCATCTTTTGTTGCTGCTCTTGGAGCTGTTTGGTTTGTGACTCTAAAAGCTCGCGGACCTCCTGCAGTTCAGTTTCCAGCTCCGCGCTGGAGGTCTCCGCCTTCGGAGTCGGAGCCGCCTTCGATTCGGCTGCCGAATTGCCGGGTTGAGTCGTCGCACTGGAAACGCTGGCCGCCTCCCCTGTCGCCCGACTGTCGTTTTCGCCCGGTCGAGCCGCCCTCGCCAAGATCGGCGAGGCAGCCAAGCAAAGAGCAACAATACTGGTAGCAAATGCTCGCATTCCTTCCTCCTTAAATTTAGCTGTGAAAAAACGGCAACTACCCGCATTTCTAAAGGGGCATTGGATGAAGCTCGTATAAGCCTGCGCCCTGCCCCTTCCCACGGCGCTACACAGATAGAGCCGCTTCAGAGACCCACCCTTAGGAGGTTTTTTCCAATGCCGCTTTAACAGGACCCACAGACGCGGGGCGACGTTAAAGCATTGACAATGAATGGCCTGTGACTCACATGTTAATTATGTGTTACAGCAGGCGAGCTCCCCTTTCCGTTACTGGCCGGGGCGGATCCTCCCGTGCCTGCGGCGTAAACGGTCGCGCTCGGTCCCTGGCCGATCGACAGACCCTTCGGTCGCGTGCCCTTTTTCACCCTGCGGGCTCCTCAGGAGTGGGACCTGTCCAGCTTCATCGATTCACGAGCTCTGCAAATATCGCAACATTATCGGCCTTCGGTTGAGTGTTATTTCGGCTTCGCCAGCTCGCGCACATGGATTTGACCGGCTGAGCAACGACCAGCTTTGCGACGGTTGGTTGAGACGCTGAAGGATGCGGCCGATCCAATGGCGAGCAAGTGTCTGGCCGCGACGGATGCGGTAGTCTTATCGGGGCGAGTGGGATGGCTTCACACCGTCGCGCTTGAATTGCAAGAAACGGCGTATCGCACTGCACTAGGCCGACGCCAATTCGTTCTTCGGAGCTTCTGAAGAGGGTGATGCTAGGATAGGGACTGGCTGCCCGAATGCCGTTGCTGGGTGGTTGGAAATTGGGGTAATGATTCGTTCAATGATTAGGATTTCGGCGCTGGGTGTCTGCTTAGTCCTAGCAGGGACCACACCGGCTAGCGCGCAAGTCAGCGATTACAAGCCCGTCACCGGGGAGATGCTCCTTGATCCAAGCCCCAGCGACTGGCTGATGTACAGCCGAACCTACGACGCATGGCGCGATAGTCCGCTCAAGCAGATCAACAAGAAGAATGTCGGCGAGCTACGCATGGCGTGGGTGCGAGGCTTGGGAGAGGGCGTTACCGAAACGATTCCCATCGTCCATGAGGGTGTGATGTATGTGATCGCGCCGGGCGGCATCGTCGATGCCCTAGATGCCACCAATGGCGATCTGATCTGGGAGTACAAGCGCACCTTCAAGAATCCCCAGCTCGGCGCCGTCGAGCGCACAAAGGCTCTGGCCATCTACGATGACCTAGTATACTTCACGGCCGTCGACGGATACGTCGTCGCGCTGGATGCCCGCACCGGCAAGGTCCGTTGGGAAACCTACAAGACCGAGACGCAAAACACCTCGGGAGCGCTCGTGGTGGGCGGCAAAGTGATTTCCGGCGGCACCTGCGGAAAAGGAAGCGACAGCTGCTTCATTGAGGCAGACGACGCCGAAACGGGGCAGAAGATCTGGAGATTCTTCACGGTCGCCCATCCCGGCGATCCGGGCTTTGCCTCGTGGAACAGCGCGGACAACTCGCAATCGATGGCTTCCACTTGGGGAATGCCCGGAACATTTGATCCGGTTCGAAATGTGCTCTACTGGGGTGTGGCCAATCCCATGCCAGACCAGCGCATGGCTCGCCACGGGGGCAACCCCGACGGCACTTCGCGCACGACGCCGGCCGACCTCTACAGCAACTGTACGCTGGCTCTTGATCCGGCCACCGGCAAACTCATCTGGTACTACCAGCACCTTCCGGGCGACGACTGGGATACCGATCACACGCACGAACGCACACTGGCCCGGGTGGCCTTCAATCCGAACCCCAAGTTCGTGAAATGGATCAATCCGGACGTTCCCCGCGGCTCGATGCACGATATCGCCGCGATGGTTTCCGAAGGAGGCGCCATCTTCGTCCTCGATCGCGACAAAGGGCAATTCCTTTGGGCCACACCGTTCCCCTACGACGATCCGAACTTCGTGATGTCAGACATCGATGTGAAAACCGGACAGACAACCCTCAACTGGAATATCGTCTTCAAGCAGCCGGGCGATCACCACATTACCTGCTACTGGAACACGAGGAGCTACTGGCCGACCGCATACCATCAAGCCAACAACTCGCTGTTCGTGTCGTATACGGACAACTGCCGCGACCTAACCGTGGCGGGGCCCGGGGTAAAGGGAGGCTGGAAAGTGATTCCCCGCCCGGGCTCAGATCCAAACGCGCTCACGGGCCTTTCCAAGATCAATCTGTCGACCGGTGAGCAGATGCGATTTGACATCGGCCGCGCTCCGGGCAACGGCGCCATGCTCACAACCGCCGGCGGTCTGGTCTTCCACGGCGATATGAGCCGAAGGTTTCGCGCCTTTGATGTCGATACCGGCGAGAAGCTCTGGGAGGCGATACTCGGCGGCAATATTTCGGTGAGTACGATCACGTATGCGGTCCATGGAAAGCAATACATCTGCGTAATGACAGGCGACAATCTGAAGGTGCCGGAGCTGAGCGCAGAGGTCCCTGACATGCACACTCCCACGGGGCACAATGCCATCTACGCTTTCGCTCTTCCGTAACTGGAACGTTTCGTAGGAATCTTGTTTCGGATCTAACGGCAATCAGATCGCTCTTTGGTTCTCACAGAACATGCTGACCCCGGATGTTCAAACAAACCTTGACGCCCAGGGTGCCTTGGAAATTGCGGCAGCATTCGGAGAACGGACATACATCGCATGGATGCCGGTCTGAGAAACGCAGCTCTGTTAGTTTCATTCTTAATTGTCGCACTCGTCATTCCGGTCGGGACTATCCTCCCGGTCAGTTTGGATTCCACCCTCTCCTCGGAAAAGTCCAAGCCCGGCCAAATCATCACCGCTCGCGTCATGCAAGATGTTCCGCTGCCCAGTGGCGGGACGATCCGCGCTGGTGCGAAGGTAGTTGGTCACGTGACGGCCACCTCGAAGGGATCCCCCGCCAGCCTGTCCTTTCGCTTCGACACCCTCGAGACGCGCGGTACAAAGCTTTCGGTCACTACAAGTCTCCGAGCGATCGCCTCGTTTTTGGCTGTGCAGAGCGCTGGACTTCCAAGCCCGGGTGCAGACCGAGGAGTCTCACCGAATGCTTGGACGACCGTTCAGATCGGTGGCGATGTCGTCTACCGTGGCGGCGGCGATGTCGAAGCGAGGAGGGAAAGAGTGGGGGAGCCTGTAAAGGGTGGGGTCCTCGGCCGCTTGCGATCGAATCCCGAGCGGGGATGCGGCGGCCCATTGGATGCCAGTGAAGCTCAGCAAGCACTCTGGCTGTTTTCTTCCGACGCCTGTGGCACGTACGATCTCCCAAATCTACAGATTCGTCGGAGTGGGCCGGCAAATCCGTTCGGGGAAATTATCCTCGATTCGACAAGGGGCCAGGTGAACGTTCGCGCCGGAGCGGGCTTGCTGCTCGCCGTGAACGGTTCGGTGCCCGGCAACTAGTTCCCTCGTTGCCGCAAGCAACGCAGCAAGTACCACCCCGTGTCATCCGTCACTTGCTCCAGGGGTTATTGAGGCCATCCAAGGCGGCGTAGCAAATCTGCCCAGCGCGGGACGCACGCTAGAACGGCAGCCACTCAAAGGGAAACAGCTTACCAGCCTCGACCGGGTCGAGTTTGCCACCGGCAAGCTCGACCGCTCGCGCGAGGACGGGATCCTGACCCATCGCCAGATCGTGGCCAGTGGGGTTGATGATTTCGTCCGGTGTTACTCCAACGTGTTCCAAGCTCTTGCCGTCCTTCATGATCAAGTCGGCTTCGGTAACGGAAAAACCGTACTCAATGATGGTGTCCGCACCTTGCGAATAGCGATATCCACGCGCTTCCATCACGCTGCCAGAAGTCCGATCCCCGAGGACAATCCCGCGGTTCTCCAGCTGCGTTACACGAGCGAATAGCTCAGCCGCCGAAGCCGACTGACTGTCCACCAGAACGATTATCTTTCCGCCAAAAGCGCGCTCGCCGACTGTCTTCGCAAGCACCGGTTTCAGTTCCTTCCTGCCGATCCGGTCACTAATTTTCACATCATGATCGAACACGTTCGCGACCATACGCTCCAGAGTGACCTCCGCACCGCCGGGGTTGCCACGCAGATCAAGAATCAAGGTCTTGTGCTTGCGGACGACACCGAACAGGTGGTCTACCGCACTGTCATCTAGGAAGAACTCCGGCATCTTCCAAATCATCTCGTCGCCGGTTTCCACATATCGCTGACGCACCACATGGTCCTCATTCTCTTGCGCACGGATGTATTGCGCAATGTCGGCTCCGCTCGCGAAGTCTAGGGTCTTGCGGCCCTGTTGCATTCTCGAATCAACCATGACTCGTCGCACGTTCCCGTCCGGATCGCGCAAGTCCAGTTGCGTCTTCACTTGCGGCATCAGGCTGTTGAAGTTGTAGGAAAGATCGTGGAAATCGACGCGGTTCACCGAATATGTGTCGTATGCCACGACCTGGTCGCCAGCATGGACTTTCGATTCGGCATCGGTGCCCGGACGTACGCGCGTAACGAACGCGTTCTCACCAAAAAGCTGCATTCGAAAACCAGTGTCCAAGCGGTAGGGGCGCTCGGGCGGCTCGAAGAAGGTGTGACTGTCGTTCAAGCCAGATAGGAACGCCGCGACCATCCGAAGCCCCTCGTTGAGACTCGTAGCCGCCTTGATTCGTTCATCGAATTGCTGGTAGCGCGCATCGAGATCTATGCCGTGATCCTTCGGGTCATAGTAGTATTTCTTGCCCGCGTCACGGGCGTCACGCAACATCTGCCGCGCTCGATCCCTGTCGATACTGTCCATTTGCTGCTGCGCTCCTAGCACATGAGCAAAAGACGAAAGGAAAAGAGCGCTCACAGCCCACAAAAGCATCCGGTGGATCCGGCGAGTGAACAAGGCGCACCTCCACGACTATCCTGCGGGATTCGTGGGTCCCTACACGTCAAATCGTATCGATGTATAAGATTGGTTACGTTAGGGTTCCACTCTTGTTTCTTGAAATCGCGGTATCCCCTATTGGACCGTCGGAGCCGTCTTTACGTCGTGGTCCATGAACTCCAGCCAGAATCCCTGCGGATCCGGTACGAAGAACATGCGCGTCGTCGGAGCAATGAAAACCGGCGCGTTTGACGGGCTGGTGGTGTGCAGATGAGCTGCCTTGAGCCGGTCGATAATCACGTCGTCATCTTTGGTCATGAACAAGAAATGCGCGGCACCTGGATCTTGAAAGTGGGCACGCTGAAAGTGCTCGTTGTGATTCTTGTATTCGATGAGCTCCAGGATGACCGGAGAGCCAGGAACCATCGCCTCAGCCAATCGGAACTGGCCGTGTGTGTCGGTCAGATTTTCGTAAGCCGTGTCCCCCATCAACGACGGAGTCAGCCAAAACTTGAGGTCGGGCCCGACCAGGCTCTGGTACAACCGGCAGGTTTTTTCGAGATCATCGACGACTATAGTGACGCGCGCCCCGAGGACTCTGCTGCCGGGGGTGGCCGTTGTCGCCGGCGCCGGCGTCAGCTCCATCAATTCGACCGGGTATCCATCGGGGTCCCGCACGAACACCGCTCGAATCTGGCCCGCCATGCCCGGCCAGCCGGACAGCCCGACGGGATTCCCCCCGAGAGTGATGACGGAAAAGCGCTCATCTTTCAGAAGGCCTAGAGTTTTATCAAGGTCGGTGACGATGAGTTTCAGATAGGAGGCTCCCGGATCGGTCAAAGGGGGACTGAAATGTTGAGACTGGATTCCTTTTATCTCGATGGCCTCAATGGTCATTTCGGGACCACCCGGCGCTGCGGCGGTCCCAGGAATCGGAAGAAGTGCCACGCGGCTAACCTGGTCGTAGGGGTTGGGCACGCCTTGGGCAAGCTCAGCAACCTCCTGCAACCCACGATTCCTGCCAAATGGACGGGGTTGGTCGCGAGTGCCGCGAAGTTCGAGTCCGATAAGATCGTGGTAGAAATGCACGATTAGCTCGACTTCTGCGATCTGGCGGCCGAGATGGCCGGGGCGGAGAACATCTCCAGGCGGCGCGATCCCAGACGGGGGCGCGTCCAATGTCGCCCACGGCGTTTGTGCCGAAGCAATGGGGATAACGATCAACAGGATGATTCCGCATGCGCTGCTCTTAAGTACTCGCGACACTTGAGCCTCTCTTATCCGAACGGCGATCCGATCTGAGACTTCGCGCGGCGCATCACTTCGACTCTGGCCAAGGGCTCTAGCTTTCCACTGGGGAAGGCGGCTAGTCCAGAATGAAGGTGACCTCCATGGTCACGCGGTATTCGACAATTTTGCCCTTCTCGACCTTTCCTTTAAGAGAGAGCACCTCGAAACCGGTAATGCCTCGCAACGTCTTTGCGGCGCGATTCATCCCCTCATCAACTGCCTCTTTGAAGCCCTTCGAAGATGCGGCGGTGATTTTGGTGACGCGAGCGACAGCCATAAAGTTTCCCTCCCATCGACCGGCTAACCTACACCCTGGCCGCGTCCAAGTGCAAGATCGCGGCTGGGTTTTGTCAAACCAAAATAGAAGTGTCCCCTTTCTTACCAAATTAGAAATGTCCCCTTTTGGATTTGTTCTTTCGGTGATTACGCCCGAAAGCTCCGCCCTGCCTGGCCCTTTAGGCGCGCGCCAGTCGCTATTTCTTCGTTTTCACAAGGGATGTTTCGCACGCAAAGTTCGCGGCATCTTTGGGGTCGCCGGTCCCCTTGTAGTGCGCCTCCTGCGAAATACGGGCACAATGGATCATCTTCCGGCGGTTCTACTCCGGCATTCCCAAAAATCGTTGCGCCGGGCCCTGAGCACAGAAGTCGTTCGACCGCGGTCGGTTGGTCTATAATCAGGCAGCTTTCAGAATTGACGAACCAGGACAGATGAGATTTGCTTTCCGAATATCGGTCGCTGCGGTTCTGGGGTTCATGGGAACCTCTGCTTTGGCACACCACTCGCGCGCGATGTTCGACCAGACGAAGCAGGTCGAGCTCGTCGGGACGGTGAAGGATTTCCAGTGGACGAATCCGCACTGCTGGATTCAAGTGCTCGTACCGAACCCAGACGATCCCAGCGCGGCGCCCGTCGAATGGGGAGTTGAGATGGGCGCCCCAGTCGAGCTGATGCGTAAGGGATGGAAGCCCGGAAGTCTGAATCCCGGCGACAAGGTCACCATCGTTGTCAATCCACTCCGGGACGGTCAGCATGGCGGGCTAGTGCTTTCCGTCACCGGCCCGGACGGAACAATCATTGGCAGGCCCGCTGCGACTACAAAATGATCGGGGACCTCATCTGTCGAATTGCGCTGCGCCCTGTGCTACCAGCTATCGCGATGGTGCTGATTGCGGGTTGTCTCTTCCTGACGCGCGGGCAAACTTCTTCGAAGGAGCGCGTCGAAGCGTTCGCCAGGCTGCCCGATTGGTCGGGCATTTGGGAGCTCGATGCTTTCGTGGGACAGGCCGATGGTCAGCAATTTAGCGCAGAAGGCCAGCGCAGATTGAAGTACTACGCGGCTGCTCTGCGGCCTTCGTTCACACCCGAATACCAAGCAAAGTATGATGAGATCCGAAAAAAAGTGGAAGCTGCCATCGCTGCAGATCCGGCCCATCCGCCCGTCACGCATCAGCCGCTGTGTGACCCGCCCCCCTTCCCCGCGATCTTGACGCCCGGGATGTTCGAGTGGCGCGTGACCCCCGAGGAAACTACTTTCATCAGCACCGTTGGCGCCGTGCGTCACATCTACACCGACGGTCGGTCGCACCCTCCGAAAGAGGAGCTTTGGCCTACCCTCATGGGCGACTCTATCGGGCATTGGGAAGGCGACACGCTCGTCGTCGACACGATCGCAACGAAAAAACGGCTCTATATGAGTGAGCTTTCGGGCTTCTTCGTGCCGATGAGTGATCAACTCCATTTCATCGAACGCATTCGCATGGTCAATCACGATCACGTGCAAATCGAATATACGGTTGAAGATCCGGTCGCGCTGACAAAACCGATGCATTCGACGATTATTCATGTGCGCGTCACCGATTTCAGCCGCATGATCGAGGAAACCGACTGCGAAGAAAACGAACGCGACCCGATCGTCAACGGCAGGTTTACAACGGTTGTGAAGTAGAATGGCCCGCTCAGCATCTGACAGCATGCAACCGGTCAACGTAAAGCGGGATTTCGAAGATGCGCCTTTGAAAACCAAACTGCGTGCAATTTTGACCTGCCAACGGAGGACATGGCCTCTGGCTCAGCGCGTCGCCTGTATATTGGAAAGGCCCGCTTGGTCGGCATGCTACTGGCGTTTGTGCCACCACTCACGAAGTGACAGACAGTGACCCTCTGAGTCCAACGAGATCAGAAAGATTCCGTCCAGTCGGGTTTCTAGGCCTGGTGGTACTCGAACAAACGAAGCCCACCACCTAGCGATGCCATGCTCCGGGGTGACCGCGACAATCTCGTAGCTAAACCGGATTTTGTCCTCGGTCTTCGCCACGCCGACCCAATATTCGTAGATCGCTTCCCGACCACGAAGTGGTTCGTCGAAAGGGGTAACTTGATAGGTGGCATCATCGGCGTATAGTGACGCGGCTGCTTGGGCGTCACGCTTTACCCACGCGCTTCCATAGGAGGCCAGCCAATGATCGAACGATTCTCGATCCATGCTTCGAGCACTCGACGGCTATCGGAGTACAGTACTACACCTTTTTAAGGGCAGGCCGGCTCGGATCCGATCTACCTCGCTGGCAGCGTTGCGTTAACCCGGACTCGACAATTGATCTGTCATCCTTTGCAAACCTTAGCCGTCTTTGCCGTGGCGATCAGTAGTAGACTTCGGCCTTACGGCTATAACTTCCGCAGGTGGTTAGCGACAGAACCGTGATCGGCTTGCAAGTTCAAACCGTCCTCAAGGAATTGGAAGTCTGGGGCCGGGAGAACGACCGCGTACAAACAGATCGCTCCCTCAAGATGCTCAACTTGGAGCGGGAAACCGCCGAGCTGATCCGCGCATTAATCGTTGGACGACCGCCGCAACGCATTCTGGAAATCGGTACCTCAAATGGGTACAGCACGATATGGCTTGCTGCGTCTGTTGCTCCTGGCGGACGCGTTACCTCGATCGATCGCGATCCACACAAACTGCAGATGGCGAAGAAAAACCTGGAACGTGCCGGCTTGCTAGCTAAGGTCGAGCTTCTTCTGGGAAACGCGAGCAAGGTTATCGCAGGCATCGACGCGCCGATTGATGTGGCGTTTTTCGATGCCGACCGCCTCAGCGCCCCAGAGCAATTGGCGTTACTGCTCCCAAAGCTCTCCGTCAACGCGTTGGTGCTAGCTGACAATGTGCTCTCGCATCCGGACGAGATCGCCGGGTATCTTGCGGCAATTCGGGAATTGCCAGAATTCGAGCACACGATTGTTTCTGTAGGTAAGGGGCTCAGCGTTGCGTATCGGTTGGCCTGCCCAAGGACCTCTCCCTGACGGCGTATGTGGGCGTAAGCTGCTGGGTGCAGCCCCCCCCATGCGTAACCTCTCACTTTGAGGCGAAGGCAAGCATTCGGATCGTTCGAATTGTGGAAGCTGCAGCACGCCGCAGAACACGATCCGCGGCACGGGTGATGAGACGTTCAAGGTAGATTGCCTCATAAACAGTGGCGGCTCGCCCGCGTGCATCCAGCAACGTAATGAGGCAATCCATATCGTGATCCATGCGCCGATACTACCGCAATCGTAATTGCTGGGTCACAGGTGGTAGTTTATCTGGCGCTATTGAAGAACTCGAGTGTCGAGTGCCCGAGCGCAACTCACTCAGATGAGCGGACCTGGGTCGTCTATTTTGTCGGGGGATTGAGGCTGGCGTCGAGGCGATGAGCTTCGGCGAATTCAGTCTGAGCGGACTTGGTATCGCTGAGGCGGAGCAATGTCATCCCCAAATTGTAGTGAGCATGGGCGAACGAGGGATTCAGGTGCACGGCTTCGCGGTATTGAGTGATCGCATCCTGGTACTTTCCGGCGTTGAACAGAGCGTTTCCGTAATTGAATCGCACGTTGGCATCATCCGGCTTGAGCGCAAGCGATTTCTCGTAGGACTGGATAGCGTCGTTGAGTTTACCCCGGTCGGCCTGAGCCAGACCCAGTAAGGATAGAACCTCCGGCTGGTCCTGTTTGAGGGCGAGGCTTTTTTCAAACGCGGAAACGGCTTGGTCGTAGCGTTTGGATCTGTAGTAGAGGTACCCAAGATGTGCCCAAGTTGCGGGTTGATCGGGTTGCTTGCTGGCCAGTTTGTAATAGGCAGCGATGGCTTCGTGCGTCTGCCCGGTTTGATCCAAAGCCGCAGCGTAATTTTCAAGCACATCGGAAAGGTCCGGCCGCAGCGAATGGGCCTTGCGGAGAAATGGCAACGCTTCCGCCGCCTTATCTTCGGTGAGCAAGGCGGCGCCGAGATTCCCCAGCGCGTCCGCATTCTTGGGATTGCTGGCGACCGAGGATCGGAAGGCGGCGATAGCTTCTTCGCTCTTTCCCAGGTGAAGAAGCGACGCCCCCAATCCATTTTGCGCTTCTGAAAAATCCTTGTGGTGTTCAATGGCCAGGCGATACGAGGCGGCGGCCTCTTCGTATCTCCCTTCGTGGAAAAACGCCATTCCTTTGTCCGCATAGGCAGCGGCATTATCGGGTGCGATGGTGATGGCTTTGTCGAAGTCCGCTATGGCTTCTGCATCTTTCCCAGTGGCCTCGAGTGCTCTGCCGAGGTTGTCGAGCGCATCTGAATACTCCGGCTGAATTTGCAGAGCTCCCTGGAAACTGGCGACAGCCTGGTCGTATTCCTTCTTGTGGAGGAAATCGAGTCCACGCTTATTGAGCTGGACGGCCTCACGGGAAATCTCCGAACCACTGTCCGCACGGAGGAAAGGCCATCCAACACCGGCAAGGGCCAGGCCAAGCACAAGAGTCGCGGTGCAGCGCACGAATCGCAGTCTCATTCTGACCAATAAACTGCACGTTCGATATTGTGAGCGATCAGCGATAGTTTGCCTGCCGTTAACTCAGTCAGGGCCGCTGCCGCTACATGACTGTAGCCTCAATCAGTTACCGGTTTACCTCGGTTTTATCTACAAAGGAGCTCCCCTGCATTGAGCGGCTGGCCGTTTGAGAAGAAACTGCGTGCCGCTAAGGGGATCCCAACCCAGCCCGGGGATCCCGGTGAAAGAGAGGCACTATGGCTAGTCCGGCATCTGACCGCTTCGAGAATCTCCAGCTTCCAACCAGCATTCAACTTTCAGGGCCAACGGTTGCGGTGTCGGCTTCTGGTGTTATCGGTGAAATTCTAGATGGCCTGGCCAAAGCAGTAAAGGGCTCAATCCGTCGGATCAAGACGCTCGGTTGCACACCCACA
>Ga0187782_10002938_pt1 | contig 12678 bp, 10 predicted proteins | sample 0715_SJ02_MP15_2_FD_132454 | JGI IMG/M metagenome (GOLD analysis project Ga0187782, IMG submission 132454) | Tropical peat soil microbial communities from peatlands in Department of Meta, Colombia - 0715_SJ02_MP15_20_MG | ecosystem: Environmental > Terrestrial > Soil > Wetlands > Peat | place...
CCACGCGCGAGCGTGACAACTTCGTTATTGACCCGACGGAGATCGTCCCCCGGATCTCCCCCCGGACGAAGGGGATCATTCTCGTCTCCCCAAGCAATCCCAGCGGCACCGTCCAGCCGCGCGATGTGCTGGTGCGCATTGCCGAGATCGCTCAGGCACACAATCTGATTGTCATCTCCGATGAACTCTACGAGCGGTACGTCTACGAAGATCACCGTCACTACAGTATCGCAGCGTTACCTGGGCTGTGGGAGCGAACCATCACCATCAACGGGTTCTCCAAAGCCTACTCGATGACCGGATTCCGTGTCGGCTACATCGTCGCCTCCGCCCCTTTCATCAGGGCGATGCTGCCACTGAAACATGGCATGACCATCTGCGCGCCCTCGATTTGCCAGTGGGCGGCACTTGCGGCCTTGGAGGGCCCTCAGGAGTGGTTCGCGCCGATCCTGGCGGAATACGATCGGCGGCGAAGGTTGTGGATCGAGCGGCTGACCGCGATGGGGCTGACGTTCGGCTATCCTCAGGGCGCCTACTACGTCTACATCAACGTGAGCAACACCGGGCTCTCTGCCGCCGACTTTGCGAAGCGGTTACGAGGCGAGCACCAGATCGTCCTCGGCTCGGGCGGCAGTATCGGCCCGGAGTGGCAGTCCTATGTGCGCGGCTCGCTCGCCGTGCCGTACGACGTGCTGCGTGGGGGGCTGGAGCGGATCGGTCACGCAGTCGAACAGTTGAAACGAGCCCGCATCTAGCGGCGCCGCGAGCCGACGAAGCCCCACGGCCGGATGCAAGTGGTTCCGAAGGGATGGCGGTTCGTCGACGATCGCAGGCGAAGATGATCCGTTGGGCACGGTCCACGTCGACGCAGGAGGTGCGGACCTGCCGCAGTTCGAAACGACACGTGTCGGCACGACGGCCTTGATACACTGGCAAGGTCCCACGGGTGTGTCTTCCAGCGTGGGGGCGAGCACCGTGTTCGCGACTGCACCGAGGTGAGCGGCATGGTGGCGTACATCGGCCAGCGCATTGCTGTGCTCATCCCTGTGGTGCTGCTCGTCTGCTCTGCGATCTTCGCGATCATGCATGTCCTCCCGGGCGATCCCGTTCAACTCATGCTGGCGGGCGCCGAGGCGGGCGTGACGACGCCGGAGCGGATCGAGCAGCTCCGCACGAGCATGGGACTCAACCAACCCATCTATGTCCAGTACGTGCACTTCATTGTGCGGGCGCTGCAAGGCGATCTGGGCGAATCGATCCGGTTCCAGGCCCCGGTCAACTCGCTGGTCGATACGGCCGCGCTGCAGACGTTTCAACTCAGTCTGGCGGGCATGTTCGCGGCGCTCCTGATCGGCATCCCACTCGGGATTGTCGCAGGGCTCTACGAGAATAGCTGGCTGGACAGCCTGGCGATGCTCGTAGCCCTCCTGGGCGTGTCTATGCCGCTGTTCTGGTTGGGCCTGCTGCTCATCCTACTGGTCGCGATTCATCTGCAATGGCTGCCCGCCATCAGCGGCGTGGACCTGCGGGGCCTCGTGTTACCGGCCTTCACGCTCGGGTTTGTCTCCGCCGGCATCATCAGCCGGTTAATGCGCGCCAGTCTCATCGAGGCGCTCCGGAACGACTACATCCGCACCGCCATGGCCAAGGGGGTCTCGCGCCGCGTCGTCGCGGCCAAGCACGCGCTGAAGAACGCATGGATTCCGGTGATCACGGTGGCCGGTTTGCAGTTTGGTGGCATGCTCAGCGGCGCGGTCATCACAGAGACAGTCTTCAGTCGGCCCGGCCTGGGTTCCCTGATCGTGAAGGCCATACTCTGGCACGATTATCCGCTCATCCAAGGCGCCGTGCTCGTGACGTCGGCGGCGTACGTCATCGTCAATCTCGGCATTGACGTACTGTACGCGTGGGTGGACCCGCGCATTCGCTATGCCTGACTTTGAGAAGACCATCGCGGCACGGACACTCACAGCGCCCCGCCGGTCCGGCACCCCCAGGCTGCGCGGACGGGGGGCGATCATATGGCGAACGTTCCTCAGAAACAAAGGCGCCGTGACTGGAGCGGTCGTCCTCCTGGCCTGGGCGGGCGTCGCCCTGTTCGCGCCTCGGCTCGCTCCCTACAACCCACTGGATCTGACCGGGATCAGCCGGCAGGGAGTGTCACCATCGCACATTATGGGCACAGACCTCCTAGGGCGCGACGTCTTCAGCCGTGTTCTCTTCGGCGCCCGTATCTCGCTCGCGGTCGGGCTCATCAGCGTGGCAACAGGCGTGACCGCGGGATCAATCGTGGGGGTGGTCGCCGGTTATTATGGAGGGCGGTTGGACGGCGTGCTCATGCGGATCATCGATGCGATGCTGGCCCTGCCGGGCCTGCTCCTCGCCCTCGTGGTGATTGCCGCGGTCGGCCCCGGGCTCGTTAATGTCATGCTCGCTGTCGGCGTGTCGTCCATTCCTATGTACGCGCGGCTGGTGCGGGGCTCGTGCTTGAGCATCCGCAACGTCGAGTACGTCCAGGCGGCGCAAGCAATGGGCGGATCAGATGGGCGGATCATGGCGCGGCACATCATTCCCAACATTCTCGGCCCCATCGTCGTCCTCTCCACACTGCAAGTCGGCAACGCCATTTTGGTCGGCTCATCCCTGAGCTACTTGGGGATGGGGGCGCAACCCCCCACGCCCGAATGGGGCCTGATGACCTCTGACGGACAGCCTTATCTGGCCAGTGCGTGGTGGATGGCGACGTTTCCTGGATTCGCGATCTTCTCGGCGGTCATGGCGATCAATCTGATGGGAGACGGCCTTCGCGCGGCGCTTGACCCGCGGTCCACGTATCGATACCCTCCAGTGCCGGCGCGCGGGCTGCAGCGGCACGACCCATCGCACCCCACTCTGGGCAAGCGGTGTCCGAGGGGACGTCCGATGCCCGCGCCTCGTGATCAGGCGTCGTTCACGGTCCGAAGCCAGCTCACGTAGGATGCTAGTCCAGACGTGAGAGAGTATTCGGGACGAAAGTTGAGGTCGCGAGTGAGTCGCGTGAGATCCATCGGTCCCCGTGCCTTGGCGGATAGGACGACCAGGTCAGCAGCAGCGGGGGTGTCGACTGCCTCCCAGACGAATCCGGGTACCAGGTTCGCCAGGGACGTGGCGACCGCCCCGACGCTCGGAGCGGCGCCTGAGCCCACGTTATAGAGGTCCCACGTCAGCGTGTCGGCGAGCGTAAGGCCCGCCAAGGCTTCCGCGACGTCGTCGGCGTAGCAATAGTCCCGGCGCACGTCCGCCCCATGGATCGCAACGGCGGTGCCCCGAAGCGCCGCGTGTGCGAGCGTATACACCTCCGACATTCCCTGCCGCGTCGGCGTCGGACGTTCCATTGGACCGTACACCGTGCCCACGCGCGCGGCCACCACTGGCGGCCCGCCGAGGGCCGCGTAACGTCGGCCGATCCCTTCGCCGGCGACTTTGCAGAGCGCGTACAGCCCGGACGCACGGGGTGGCGTGGTTTCCGTGATCAGGCGATCGGGGTCCTCCGGGGAACCGTACAGTCCGGAGGAACTCACCAGCACCACTCGCTGTGCCGCACAGGCTCGTGCCGCTTCCAGGGCGTTCACCGTGCCGCCGAGATTGGTATCAACGACCGTGGCAGGAGCGGCTCGTTCCAGGTCCGGAGATGGGGTCAGCGCCGCCGCATGTACGATCCGGTCGGCCCCTTCCCGGCCGCAGACAGCGGTCAGGAACTCCCGATCCCGCACATCCCCACGGATAAATGTGACGCCCGAGGACGCCTCACCCAGGAACCGCGCCGTCTCGGCATCGGGCTCATTCGCTGAGAAGCCGATCACCCGGGCACCGTGTCCGACGAGCCGGCGCACCACATGCAACCCCACAAACCCTGTGGCGCCGGTGACTAGCACGATCATCCGCGCATGCCTGTCACATGGAGCCGTCGTAGTCGAACTGGTCCTTGGGAAGTACGGCATCGATCTCTTTGAGCGTTTGGGCCACCCGCGGGCGGGTCTTCGCGGACAACGCGGCAATGACCGCATTGATGCAGGCCACAGCGGCCGTATAGGAATTCCAGAAGCTCGACGATACCGTGGCCGTCTGCAACGCGAAGTCCGCCATCCGGGCGGCCCGTGCCATAACGGAGTCACAGACGACGACGGTGGCCGCGTCCCGCTTCCGCGCGAGGTCGACCATCTGGGCCGTGGCTTTCGTATACCGTGCGAAGGCGAACGCTACGAGGGCATCTCCCTTCCGAATGCGGCGGACGGCCTGGAAGCCCGACGCGTCGCCGTGAGGGATCAGGGTCGTGCCGATCCCAGTCATGTCGAGCAGCAGGCTGAGCAGGCCGGCGAGGCAGTTCAGGCCGCGAAACCCAACGACGTAGACGTGGCCGGCACGGGAGAGCGCATCGACGATGCCTGGAAAACTCGTCTGGTTGGCGACATCGTTCACGGTGACGAACAGATTGTCCATGTCCTGCTGGATGGCCGACCGATAGATGTCAGCTGGCGCGGACGTCGCGGTGATGGAGAGTGTTTCGAACCGAGCGGCCGGGCTCAACTGTGAGCGCACAATGGCCTGTGCGGCGGCCTGCATCGCAGGATAGCCGGCGTACCCGAGACTGCTGGCAAAGCGCACCACCACCGATTCGCTGACGCCCACGTTGGCCGCCACCTTGGCCGCAGGCAGGAAGGCAATCTCGGGGGCATGGCTGAGCACGTACTCGGCCACCTTGCGAAAACTCCGTGTGAAGCCCTCGGAACTGCCCCGGATTCGTTCGAAAAGCGTTGTGTCTAGCGGTGGGCGTGCAGTCTCTGTGAACTCTTTCGGCAGCTTCGCCGATTCGGACACCCGTATCACCTCGCATTCATCGCGCTGCCCATGAGTGCACGACACGGGTCCTGACCACTGGCCAGGATGGAAGATGTTACGTCGCGCGAGCAGCAACCAGCGCACGTGTTGCCGGGCGTGGCCTCCGTGCCACCGAACGCGCTACCCCGCCGCGGCGATCGTCGGCACACAGTCTCGGAGCGCCGCCACCACCTCACCAAGTTGGACGCCCGACATCGTCGGGAACAGGGGCAGACACAGCAGTCGATCGGCCACCGCCTCTGCCACCGGGAACGAGCCGGGGCCATACCCCAGGTTGGCATACACGGGTTGCAGGTGAAGGAGCGGAACATAGTACGTCTGCGTGGCAATCCCGCACTGCGCGAGATGCTGACGCACGCGGTCTCGCTCGGCCACCAGCACCGGATACGTGCGGTAGACGTGCTTCGCCCATGGGGCCTCGTGGGGCGTGACGAGATCCAGGCCCGCGAGCTCGTCCGTATAGAGACGGGCGAGCTCACGACGACGCGCGATCCGCCCATCGAGCGCTGGCAGTTTCACTCGCAGGATCGCGGCCTGGAGCGAATCGAGTCGCTCATTGAACCCCTCCGCGACCAGCGTCCATCGCCAGTTGCCTGAGGCGAACGGACTGGGCGCGTTCATCCGTAAGTCGTGACCGTAATTGCGCAGCACACGGACCCGGTCGGCCAGGCGCTGGTCGTCGGTAACCACGATCCCCGCGTCGCCGAAGGCGCCCAGAATCTTGGTGGGGGCCAGGCTGAAGCATCCCACGTCACCGATCGTTCCGACCCGTCGCGCCCGGTACTCGGCGCCGATCGCCAACGCCGCATCTTCGATCACCGCCACTCCCCGAGCGCGCGCGGCCTCCATGATGGGATCCATCTCGGCGGGGTGGCCAAACAGATGCACTACGACGATCGCCTTGGTACGAGGCGTGATCTTCTCGAGCAACCGAGCAGGCGCGATCGTGAACGTGTTCGGGTCGACGTCCACCCATACGATGGACGCGCCACAGTGGGTGATCGACATCGTTGTCGGGATGTCCGTGTTGGGAACCGTGATCACCTCGTCTCCAGACCCGACCCCGCACGCGAGCAGCGCCAAATGGAGGGCGGCGGTGCCCGATCCGACACCGGTGGCATAGCGGGCCCCGCAGTAGCGTGCGAACTCGTCCTCAAATGCATCCAGCTCGGGGCCCATGATAAGCACGCCGGACTCCAGCACGCGCCGTATGGCGCGGTCGATGGCGTCCTGCTGGGTGTGGTACTCTTCCCGGAGATCGTACATCGGGACCCGCATCCCCGTCATTCCGCGCCGGGCCTCCTTCGGTCAACGTCTCGGAGCCGCCGCCTCCAATCGAGAATTAGGCAGACCGGGCAGGTGCCGGGGCTGTTCCCCCCGGCACCCTGCCTCCCCTCACTTCTGGATGTAGATATCGTTGACGAAGAACCAGTCTCCGATGGCTCCCAGCCTGAACCCCTTGACACTGCTCTGCATCGCATAGTACACGGCGTCGTCCACGGTCGGGAGGGCCAGCGCGTAGCTGGTCAGCATTTGCTGCACTTGCATCCACAGCTTCTGGCGCTGGTCCTGAGACGCGGCATGCTGCGTGGCGAGCAGCACGGCGTCCAAACGATCATTTTGGAACCGAGACCACGCCCAGCCACCTGGCTGGTTGTTCTTCGAATACCAGATGGCGAACAGGGAGCCGTCTGGCTCGAAGGTACGCTGACGCTCGTAAATGAAGTCGAAGTCTCCGCTCTGTGCCCGCTGCAGTTGCACGGGACCGGGGACCCGGACGACCTTCAGGTCTACCCCGACGTTCCGGAACTGTGCAGCCAGATACTCACCGATTTCTTGATGGTGGAGCATGACTATTGTGAACGTCAACGGCTGACCGTCCTTCTCCCGGATGCCGGTCGCCGGATTGACCTTCCATCCGGCCTCATCGAGGAGTGCCTTCGCCTTGGTCGGATTATACGGGTACGCATGCTCGGCACCGGGCCAGTAGAATCGGCTGTACTTCGTGAGCGGCCCCGCCACCGTCACGTAGTTGCCGCCGTACAGTGTCGTGTTGATCCTGTTTGGGTCGTAGGCATAGCGCAGCGCCTGCCGAACACGGATATCGTGCAACGCCGGACGGCTGGTGTTCATTACAAACTGCATGCCCGTCCCCGGTTGGTAGCCGGGGATCACCTGGAACGCGGAGTTGTGCTGGTAGTCGCTCAAGCTCTGGGACGGCAGGCCAACGACCAGGTTGACCTCGCCGGACTTAAGCACCTGTCCCAGCACGCCTGGATCGCCCACAAACCGGACGACCATCGCGTCGAGGTACGCCGGCCCGGTATGCCTCTGCCATGGGGGACCGCTCGTGTAGTTGGGGTCCTTGACGTACTTCAGGTGGTCCCCTCGGACCCATTCTGTCAGCTTGAACGCGCCGATCCCAACTAGGTGTTGTGGATAGTTCGCCCCGTACTGCTTCACCGCAGCGGGGGACCACATCGGGGCCACGCTCAACCCCCAGAGGAGGATCGGTACGGGCGCTTTATAGTAGATCTTGACCGTGGAGGCGTTGATGACGTCCACCCGTTCGAAGTAGTTTGCCCCGAGGAAGTTGGCGAGTTCGGCGGAATGTGTGTCCGGATTCATCACTCGGTCGATGTTGAACTTCACCGCCGAAGCGTTGAAAGGCGTCCCGTCCTGAAACTTCAGGCCAGTCCGCAGTGTCAGCGTCCACACCTTCCCATCCGCAGACACCGTCCACCCGCGAGCCAGCATCGGAATGTATTTCCCGGACGCGTCCAGTTGGATGAGCGGATCGCCAACCCAAGCGTTGAGCAGCTTGGTGCTGTCATAGGGATCGACCTGGGAATCCATGTTCGCGGGCTCCTGATCACCCTCCCATGCCATGGTCAACGTGCCGCCCTGGACCGGCGCCGGGAGCGCTGGCGCACTCACGGCGGCCGTGAAGAGGATTAACACCGCGACGGCCCCTGCCAACCTGCAATATCGCCCCATCATCCCTCACCCCTCCACTCGCCTTGTTTGTCCTGGGAACGCCCAACACCTCAGGTGGGAATATTCTCAAAGCGATGCAAGGATCCTTTCGCCGACGATGCGCTCCTGCAAGAAAGCATGCCACACGCTCTCCCCGGGCGAACGCGTGAACCGGATCGACTCGTCGAACGGCCGCAAGGAGCTAGCTTCTCACCCGGGCCCACGTGCGATTACTCGTTCCCGGTCGCAGCATAGGCGCGCAGCAGCCACTCGACGTGTGCGTCGCGCCCGTCTTGCCCACGCGCAAGTCATCCTGCTATTTCGTCAGCTCCAGTGGCAGGCGGCAGGAGTCGTGCCGCCGGATGCGCAGAGGTGCCGAGGGGCTCGCACGAGAACGTTCGATCGATATCCCATAAGTGCGGACTGCGTGCGTCAGGTGTCCCACCGCGCCAGATGGCCCCATGGAGGTGAGGCTGATTAAGTATCGTCAGCTTGGGCGCGCGGGGTTGCGCGTCTCCGTGTACGCACTGGGCACTAACGCCTTCGGAGGCCGCGCCGAGGAGACCGCATCGATGGCGGTCATTCACCATGCGCTCGACCACGGCGTCAACCTCATTGACACGTCCAATAGCTACGCCAATACTCGTTCGGAAACGATCATTGGCAAGGCGCTCAAAAATCGACGTGGAGAGGCGATCATCGCGAGCAAGTGCGGCTGGAAAATCGGAGACGGCCCGAACGATGAGGGCGCTTCGCGGTGGCACGTGATGCGCGAGGTGGAGGGTAGCCTCCGACGTCTTCAGACGGACTATATCGACCTGTACCAGATCCACCGGTTCGACCCGCACACTCCGCCGGAGGAGACGCTCCGCGCGCTGGACGATTTAATCCACCAGGGCAAAGTCCGGTACATCGGGTGTTCGAACTTTGCCGCGTGGCAGGTGTGTGAAGCCCTATGGGCAAGCGACCGTTGCGGCCTCGCGCGCTATGAATCCGTACAGCCGGAATATTCGCCGGCCAACCGGCGAATCGAGGCCGAACTCGTGCCACTCTGTTTGGACCAGCGTCTCGGTCTGCTTGTCTACTTTCCGCTCGCGGGCGGGGTGCTGACCGGCAAGTACAAGGCCGGCAGTCCACCGCCCCAGGGATCCCGTGCGCAGACGCAGCCGTCCTTTGGGCGGATGACGGAGCGCAACTTGACCCTCGCGCAGAACATGGAGCGAGTAGCGGCCGAAGTTGGGGCGACGGTTGCCCAGCTGACGCTGGCGTGGGTCATGAACCGACCGGGGATCACGAGCGCACTCGTCGGCGCTACACGGGTGTCCCAGCAAGAAGAAAACCTGAAGTCGGTGGATCTTGAACTGACCCCGGAGGTGGTCAACCGTATCAACGAGCTGTCGCAAGACTTCGTCCGATTCTAGTCGAGACCGACGAGAGACCGGCCGACAGCGGCTGGATCATCGTCTCGTCCCTCGTACTGGCGGCGGGCGAGACGATGTCGTTTATGCTTGAACCAACCCAACCAGCCTGAGTACGTGTCGCCCGCGCCGGCGGACCCGAGACGGGGCGCGTCTGCGGCTCAGCGGTACCTAAGCCACAAGTCGCAGCATGAACTCTACGTACGATAAGTCCACAGAATTGGCATCGGTGCCGTTGCGTGCGCAACCGGTCAGCGGACGAGTAAATGTGACCCCTGAAAAATCTGGTGGGCGCGCGAGGACTTGAACCTCCACCTGACGACACACCCCACGACGGCAGCTCCTTACCGGACAACGATGCTAGCGCGTCCGCATGAACCGCCGCACTTACGCTGCGCACATTTTGCGCGCCCTCCGTGCGCCGCGGTGGTCCTGATAGAATAGGTCTACCGGGTCGGCTCGAGCCGCGAGGCTCGGGCACCTTCGATGTTCGCATGGTCGACGGGCGACGCCGGGCCCAGGCGGCAGTCACGAAACTGGGGAAACGGTCTGCAGCGATCGTCGTGTGGCGGCCTCGCTCACTGCGCTCCTGCATGGGAACGCAAGCCCTGCGATGAAAGACCTCGACGGCCCCCGCGGCCACGCGGACATCGACGGGTTCTTAGCGCAGGGGATGTGGAGCGGAACAGTAGTGACCGTGGACTTCGATGTGGCTGTCGACCTGACGCGGGCGGAGATGCGGCTGGGCGCAGCGAGAAGTAGCGCTCGTGCCGCAGAATACTCTAGGACAACCTGCACTGGAGCAAAGCGTATCCAGCTTCCAAATTGAGAAAGTCCTTGTTGGCAGGTCCCACTCTAAGAGCTCGGAATCAACGCGACGAATCGTCCGGATACACGAAACGCCAGAATTCGCGCGCCCCCTCCACGCACGCCCAACCAAGACAGAAGCCCCCAAGCACCTCGGACATCCAGTGGAGACCGAGATAAACAAGCGATACCATCATGCCGACGACAACGCAGAGTGCGAGCGCGGGCACGCGTCGGAGCGCCGTCCCGGCGAGGAAGGTCGTCCGCATCGTGTGCCCGGATGGAAATCCGTAAACGGGGTAGAGCCCGGTCACCTGAAGGACGTGGCGTCCGATATCTCCGATCACGTATGTTGGAGCGACGGCCGCAAGGACGAAGCCTGCCGCTCCGGCTCCGATCCACAGGAGGGCACGCCGACGCTGCGCTCCGTGGAGCATCAGTAAGACGAGCGCGGCCGCGACAAGACCGAGCACAGCAGGCACACCCACGGTAAACTCTATCCCCGCTACAGGCCTCATCGGTACTGGAGCCGGGTGATCAATCGCGTGCTTAGGGAGCGCCGCTAGCAGGCTGACCCCTACGGTTCCAGCAGCCAGCCACAAGCACGCGTACCCATGGCGCCTGTCACCGAACAACAGGAGCACCAACGCAGCCGCTACGAGCCACGTCAAGAGAACTTCCGGCTCCGCGAGAGAAACGAGGGAAGCAGCAGGGGCGGCAGCGGCGGCGGGTGCCTCTTTCAACCAGGCTGTGACGGCGTGGTCCGCACGCAGGCCGAACGGCAGGCCAGTTCCGAGGGCGAGAAGACCAAACGAGACCAAGGCGGCAACCAGGCGGAACGCGGACACGGGGACAGAACGGTCGGCGGCATCCGTCGCGGGTGCTGGAGGTGCAACGTTAGACATGCGCCTCGAGACAAGATTCGTCATGTCCAGGGTTCTCCTGCGGAAGTTGGCTCATCCGCGTCCTCGATGTGACCGCCCGTTTAGCACCGACGGTAACACGGTGCACCTCCCCTTGAAGCCCGAGGCTGCACGGCGGTCGATTTCATTCGCATTTCTTGGACATCGTTCCTGGATTGCCCCGCTCGCGTGGGCGCTCTTCGTCAGAACTCCGGTTGCCGAGGAGCTTCCGCCGAGGGAGGTCAGCATACCTGAATGCCGCACGAGACGCCCAGAATCCTCAACTCTCTGCCGAGGGAGACGGACCGAGCGCTGACTCGGTTCTAGGCAGAGTTCTAAACTATAAACTAAGCAGCGGGTACACTGCCACCGGTCCATATTCCGTCGCTCTTGCATGTTCGGCAACAGAAATGGCACCACTCGAACCAACCAGCAGAGTCTTCATCGTCATGGGCGGTGGACGAGGGCGCGGTCGTGCTATGGCGTTGGGGTTGGCGGCTGCGGGCGTACACGTTCTGGTGCCTACAGCGCGTCACGAGGGGGAGATCGTCGAAGGTTCCGAGGCGCAGTCCAGAAACCGGCACTGTGCTCGCTGTTACCGCCGATGTCGAGAGGGAGACTGCGAGCGGGCAGTCCAGGCGGCACTCCGTCGCTTCGGGGTACTCCACATCCTGATAAACCATGCGGGCTGCGGGATGCGGTTCGTGAACGAAACCTCATGGAGGTCTCGACGAGATTCTGGAGGTCGACACGCGAGTATGGTGCCTGATCATCAACACCAACGCCAACGGACCGTTGAGTCGAGGCGTCCCGGCAGGCACCGATAGTCCCTCCCGGATGTGCTCACAACGGTGCAGTGCGACGGACAACGCGTGGGCGTGAGCATGCATCGTCGCCGTCTTCGCCCGACAATAGCACTCTGCCGATCTCCGCGTCACTTTGGTCTTCGAACCCCTTCCCCGCGTGATCAGCGTCCAAGAGTTCTTCGTAGATCTGCCGCGCTTCAGCCGACATGATCGCACGGAGTCGCGTCTCCAAGTGCAACTTCCGAAAGAATGCCTGCTCCAAGTGGAGCCTCCGGTAGAGCCAGATGCACTGGCGGTCAACCTCCTCAAGTACCCGATGTACGCCAAAACCGACGTCTCGTCGCTCCCGCAAGTCTGCCACCCGTACGTAGCAACGTTTGACGTCTTTCGCGAGGAGGGCGAGTTCACTCATCATATCCTCCAGCGACACGACCTCCCTGGTCCCTTCCCTGATCAGATGCAACATCCGGTGCTCGATGGTCCCGGTAATATCCCGCAGATGAGCAATCTCATGTCCGGCGTCCCATGCACCTTGATCGGAGAATGGTGACTCCATGGATCACCCTGCCTTACGCGGGACTCTCGACTCCAATTGCCCCGAGTTCCCGCCCTTTTTGCTTAGCTTTGGCTTAGGCCGCGCGGTTTTGCGTGAAAAACCGTGAATTCAGACGCCTGCTCTAGCAGGTTGGGCAATCCCTCTCGCTTTGACTAGCTCGGCCTCAATCCATTCGTACGTCGGCTTCAACCCTTCTCGAAGAGGAGTCCGCGGTTCCCAGTCCAGTACCCGCCGGAGTCTGGCGTTATCGCTGTTTCGACCGCGTACCCCCTGTGGCTTCGAGAGATTGTGCCGCTTCACGATACGCTTCCCGGCGATATCGGCTATGAGATCTA